>Ga0208042_1000891_pt1 | contig 9884 bp, 10 predicted proteins | sample Sb_taG_10_FD_187708 | JGI IMG/M metagenome (GOLD analysis project Ga0208042, IMG submission 187708) | Peat soil microbial communities from Weissenstadt, Germany - Sb_50d_7_NC metaG (SPAdes) (version 2) | ecosystem: Environmental > Terrestrial > Soil > Wetlands > Peat | place: Germany... | reverse complement strand
AGCGATCAGGCCGGGTTTATTCACCGCTGGAATTGCCGCAAAGGCGGGCCGTCGGCCACTTCATCCCGGTTAAGGTCTCGGCAATACGAATCAGGGACATCGTAGCAACACGCGCGCGGAAGCGTACTGTCCGGGCAAATCGCTTGCGGAACACAACTAGAACATGTATACGTGTTCATGATTTGTACAAGGCTTAGACCGGACACGGCTCAGGGGACCAGATGCTGACATCGAAGCAAAAAGAGCTTCTCATGTTCATCCACGAACGGTTGAAGGAAACGGGGGTCCCCCCCTCCTTCGATGAGATGAAGGAAGCTCTCGACCTGAAGTCGAAATCCGGCATTCACCGGCTGATCACCGCGCTCGAGGAGCGGGGCTTCGTGCGGCGGCTGCCCCACCGCGCCCGCGCCATGGAAATCGTGCGGCTGCCAGACTCGGTGCCCCAAGGGCTCGCCGCGCGCAGCCGCGGCTTCTCGCCGAGCGTTATCGAAGGGAGCTTGGGTCGCGTTCCTCAGGTCGCCGATGGGGAAAGACTGCCGCAAAGCGCCAGCATCCCGGTGATGGGACGCATCGCCGCTGGCGTGCCCATCGAGGCGATCCAGACGCGAATGCATACCATCGAGGTGCCGCCGGAGCTGCTCAGCAAGGGTGAGCATTTCGCGCTTGAGGTCAAAGGCGATTCGATGATCGAGGCCGGCATCCTCGACGGCGACACCATCATCGTCAGGAAATGCGACGACGCCAACAATGGCGACATCGTCGTGGCCCTGGTGGATGAGGAGGAGGCGACGCTGAAGCGCCTCAGGCGCCGCGGCGACTCGATCGCGCTTGAAGCCGCCAACCCCTCTTACGAGACGCGCATCTTCGGTCCCGACCGAGTGCGCGTGCAGGGGCGCCTCGTGGGGCTCATTCGCCGGTACTAGGCCCTGCGATTTCACTCATCCGGATTGCCGTCGAAGCGGTTGTCGTCGTCATCTTCGGACGCGCCCCGGTCACGGGCGTAAGCCTGGCCCGCTGGTAAGGCCGGCTTCGCGGCCGGACGTTCCGGCACCCAGGGCCTACGTCCGCGCGCCTCGGCGACGCTTTCGCTCCTGATCGACAACCCCTCGATATAGAAGGCATAGGCGCCACCCGTTTGCAGGACGTGCCGGTCCACGACCACCCGTGCCGCCCGGCAGCCATTGCCGACACTGAAGGGGGGCGATGACGATGTCGGCGGTCCGGCAGTCCTCTTCCAGCGCCGCGGGGCGGCGGATAAGCGCGATGGTTTGCCCTTTACCTTGCCGACGCAGCCAAGCAGGTCGCAGCGGAACGGACCGTTCGCGGACGCGGCCTCCGCATCGCGGTCGTCCCCGGCGGCGAGCAGCCAATTGTCGACGCTGTAGCTCGCCCGTGTGCCGGGCGGCAGCGCGAGCGCGCCATCCTCCGACCGGAGCGCCAGGCTCCGTCCATCGCGCTCCACCGCACGTCGGGCCTCGTCCCGCCTCCGCTCGCCAGCAGCCCGGCGGTCGCGATGACGAGGCCGAGTGACCGCCAGAGCGTTCGCCAGAGGCAGAGCCAGAGGTCGCCAAGCACCATCAGCAGGAAGTGCTGTGCCGGAGATTGACGGCAGGATGGAGACGGCGCCCGGCCAGGATGCCACCCATTTGCCCCTGCCGACCAGGAGGTCCACGAGGTCTTAACACGACAAGGCCTAAGCCTGAGCCTCTTACCGCGAGGCAAAGACCAACCGCGGCGATGACCAGCGCCGCGGCGGATGCCGCACCAGGCTCGTCGGGAAGCGCGAAATAGCTGAGAATGCCGCCGGCGAACAGCACGGGGATCCAGAGAAACCAGCGGTCGGACTCGGCTTCGAGAGAGCGCATAAGAGCCGCAAGGACAAAAGGCAAGCGGATCCCCTGGCCCTGAGGACCCCCTTCACTCCTCCAGGCGTGCTCGTCCCGGCCCGGGATCGTCGATGCCTCTGCCCTGACCTTTCCTCGCCCCTATGCTACATCACGGCAGCGTCACCTCTCAAATCACTGAAGGCCTTGCCCAGCCCCATGAGCGACACCGTCATCACGCGTTTTGCGCCTTCGCCCACGGGCTATCTGCATATCGGGGGCGCCCGCACGGCGCTGTTTAACTGGCTCTACGCCAAGGCCAAGGGTGGCAAGATGCTGCTCCGCATCGAGGACACCGACCAGGCGCGCTCGACGGAGGGTGCCATCCTCGCCATCCTCGATGGCCTCAGCTGGCTCGAGCTCAATTGGGACGGGGAGCCCGTCTATCAGCTCGCCCGAGCAACGCGTCACCGCGAAATAGCCGAGCAGCTGCTCGCCGAGGGCAAGGCCTATCGTTGCTATGCGTCGCCAGAGGAGCTTGCCGCCATGCGCGAGGCGGCGCGCGCGGCGGGCCGAGCGCCAGGCTATGACGGGACCTGGCGCGACCGCGACCACGCCGAAGCGCCGGCCGGGATCCATCCCGCATTCCGCTTCAAGGCGCCCCGCGAGGGTGAGACGGTGATCGAGGACCGCGTCCGGGGCCGCGTCGTCTTCGCCAATAAGGACCTTGACGACCTCGTGATCCTGCGGAGCGACGGCACGCCCACCTACAATCTCTCGGTGGTGGTCGACGATCACGATATGGGGATCACCCATGTCATTCGCGGCGACGATCACCTCACCAATGCCGGCCGGCAGACGCAGATCTACCGGGCGCTCGGCTGGCAAACGCCGGTGTTCGCCCATGTGCCGCTGATCCACGGGCCCGACGGCGCCAAGCTGTCCAAGCGCCACGGTGCCCTCGGCGTGGAAGCGTATCGGGCCATGGGCTATCTGCCCGCTGCCTTGCGCAACTACCTTGTGCGGCTCGGCTGGAGCCATGGCGACGACGAGATCATGTCGATGGAAGACATGATCCGCTGGTTCGATCTCGACGGGATCGGGCGGTCGGCCGCGCGCTTCGACTTCGCCAAGCTAGAGAATCTGAACGGGCATTATCTCAGGGCGACCCCTGACGCCGAGATCATGACCCGCCTAAAGGCGCTCGTGCCTGGGCTTCCGAATGGCGGGGAGCTCGCGGCCAACATCGACGTGGAGGGTTGGCGCAAGCTGGAGGGCGCCCTTCCCGGCCTCAAGGAGCGCGCCAAGACCTTGGTCGAGCTCATTGATAATGCCGAGTATCTCTTCGCCAAACGGCCACTCATCCTCGACGCGCCGGCGCAAAAGCTGCTCGACGAGCAAGGTCGTCAGATGCTCTCTGCATTGCTGCAGCGGCTTGAGGGCGTCGAGCCTTGGTCGCAACCGGCGCTCGAGACCTGCGTCCGCACCTTTGCCGAGGAGACCGGACACAACCTCGGCAAGGTGGCGCAGCCGCTCCGCGCGGCGCTCACCGGCAGAGCGACCTCTCCCGGCATCTTCGACGTGCTCGACGTGCTCGGCCGCGATGAATCGCTCGCCCGCATCCGCGATAAGACATTGCAAATGAAATCTGCATAAAGTTTGTGCATTAATTGCGTGTTGCACTGCGTTACATTTGCTTCAATTTATACCGCACTGCAAAAAAACGCTAGCCAAACTTTGAACTGCTGGCACAATGCAGCCCATCGGGCGTTGCCCTCTCCATCGCATTGGGGTCCCAGGAGGCTTTGATGAGCATTGCAGAAAGCTACATCCACAAGCCCGTCGCTGACGAGGCGTCCTTGGCGGTTGCCGGAGGTCGCCATGAGCTGCCAGTCCGCAAGGGCACTCTCGGCCCGGACGTGATTGATATCGCCGCGCTTTACGCGGAGACCGGCCATTTCACCTATGACCCCGGCTTCACCTCGACAGCCAGCTGCGAGTCCAAGATCACCTTCATCGACGGCGATAAAGGCGTGCTGCTCTATCGCGGCTATCCCATCGACCAGCTCGCCGAGCATGGCTCCTTCATGGAGACCTGCTATCTGCTCCTCTACGGCGAGCTGCCGACGAAGGAGCAGTACGAGACGTTCGATCAGCTCATTACGCGCCACACCATGGTGCATGAGCAGATGACGCGGTTCTACACCGGCTTCCGCCGCGATGCGCATCCAATGGCCGTCATGGTCGGCGTGGTCGGCGCGCTCTCCGCCTTCTATCACGACTCGATCGACATCAAGGATCCGGCGCAGCGCGAAATGGCGAGCGTGAGGATGATCGCCAAGATGCCGACCATCGCCGCCTTGGCCTACAAATACTCCATCGGTCAGCCTTTCGTTTATCCGCGCAATGAGCTCGAATACTCCGCCAACTTTCTGCACATGTGCTTCGCGGTGCCATGCGAGGAATATAAGGTCGATCCGGTGCTGGCGCGCGCCATGCGCCGCATCTTCATTCTCCATGCCGACCACGAGCAGAACGCCTCGACCTCCACGGTGAGGCTGGCCGGCTCATCCGGTGCCAATCCGTTTGCGTGCATCTCGGCCGGCATCGCCTGTCTTTGGGGGCCTGCCCATGGTGGGGCCAACGAGGCGGCGCTTGAGATGCTGCAGGAGATCGGTACGGTCGACCGCATTCCCGAATACATCAAGCGCGCCAAGGACCGGAACGACTCGTTCCGGCTGATGGGCTTTGGCCACCGCGTCTACAAGAACTACGACCCGCGCGCGCGGATCATGCAGAAGACCTGCCACGAGGTGCTCGAAGCCGTGGGTCACCATGACGATCCGATCCTTCAAGTGGCGCTCGAGCTTGAGCGCATCGCGCTCAACGACGATTATTTCGTCGAGAAGAAGCTCTATCCCAATATCGACTTCTATTCGGGGATCACGCTGAAGGCGCTCGGTTTCCCCACCGACATGTTCACGGTGCTGTTCGCGATCGCCCGCACCGTCGGCTGGATCGCGCAGTGGAAGGAGATGATCGAGGACCCGTCACAGCGCATCGGCCGGCCGCGTCAGCTCTATACCGGCCCGACCGAGCGCACTTACGTCCCGATCGCGGCGCGCTGAAGCGGGGGTAATTTCGCCTGCTTGCGTTCGGCATAGGCCAGGACGATTCTTGTCGCGCGCTGGCTCGGGGGTTCGTCCGTCTCGCGCACCCGCTCAATGACTCGGCTGAGGCCAGCAAGCTGCCGGTCCCGCTCCGGACCTTCCCGCATGAGCGGCAGGAGCGCCTCGCTCAGCCGCTCGCCGCTGCACGCTTTATGCAGAAGCTCGGGGAAGACATTCTCGCCGAGGATGAGGTTCGGCAACACGACGGAATGCGCGATCAGGAGAAAGCGCAAGCTGGTGGCTACCGGGTCTGCCTTGTAGGCAACCACCATCGGCGTCCCGGCCAGCGCGAGCTCGAGCGTAACGGTGCCCGATGCGGCCAGCGCCACGCGTGCGAGCCTGAAGCTTGCGAATTTGTCGGCCTTGCCGCAGACGATATGCGGTCGCAAGGACCAGGTCTTAAGCCGCTGCTCTATCAATTCGCGAACGCTCGACACGGCCGGTAGAATCACCTCGAAAGGACCTGCCTGCTCCTCAAGCCGGCGCAAGGCATCGCCGAAGGGCGCCATCAGACGTTTGACCTCGCTCGTCCGGCTGCCGGGCAAGACGACGACGATGGCCCGGTCCTCGGCGATGCCGAGGCGTCGGCGCAAGGCTTCAGGATCGAGGCGCTGCATCCAGTCCAGCCTCTCCACCAGCGGATGGCCGACATAGCTGCAAGGAGGGCCGCCAAGGCGCCGATGCGCCTCCGGCTCGAAGGGCAGGATGGCGAGGATGTGGTTGATATAGCGCCGCATCTTGCGCGCCCGGCCGGGCCGCCAAGCCCACACGCTCGGCGAGACGTAGTCGACGATGGGAATGTCTGGCCTCAAGCGCCGCACGCGCTTGGCCACCTGGTGGGTGAATTCGGGGCTGTCGAGGATCACCAGCGTATCGGGGCCTTGCGCGATCACGGCGTTCACGGTTTCGCGGATGCGCCGCCAGATAGCCGGCAAGCGCGGAAGCACGTCGAGAGGGCCCATCACGGCGAGCTCGGCCAGGGGAAACAGGGAGGGCAAGCCTTGCTCGGCCATCAGCTCGCCGCCTACGCCCGCGAGCTCGAGCGGTCTCGGCGACAGGGCGCGCAAGCCCTCGATCAGCTTGGCGCCGAGCGCGTCGCCCGAATGCTCGCCGGCGATCAAGAACAGCTTCAGAGGCTCCCCATGCGGGCTCAGCCCCGAGGGACTCCGCCCCGCATTCCCTTGACTATGCATCAGGGACTTCGGCGGGCTTCCGGCCGAACAGAAAGAGCCCGTGCTTGTCGGCGGTGGCGATGGTAGCGGTGCGCTCAGCGATCAGCACCCGGCCGGCGGCGACCGCGATCCCCGCAAGCCCCGCCTGGGCCGCCTTCTCCACCGTTCCCGGGCCGATCGTGGGGAGGTCCACGCGTTCTTCCTGTCCAGGCTTCGGCGCCTTTGCGAGCACGCCTGTGGGAGAGCGGCGTCCCGACCCCCGCCTGCGTAACTCGGCGCAACGGGCGAGCATCGCGTCAGTGCCTTCGGCGGCTTCGACGGCGAGCACGTGGCCTTTCACCACGACTGCGGCCTGCCCCACGTCGAGGCGTCCAAGCGCCGCAACCACATGAAAGGCCGCCTCGATATCGGCCTGGTCTTCGTTAGACGGCGCGTTGGCGCCGAGCTTGCCTTCACCGGCCAGCAACTCCGGGGCCACGTCGCCTGCGCCATGCACCCGGTAGCCTTTGCTCTCGAGAAAGCGCACGACGCTCGACAGCACGTGATCGTCGCCGCCCATGCCGAGACTGAGCAGGAAGGGCAGGTTCTTGATGGCGCCGAGATCGAATCTGACATTGGCAAGGTCAGGCCGCTTGACAGCGCCGATGATGACGAGATCGCGGCAATCTCGATCCTCGAGCGTGGCGAAGAGCTTACCCACCTCGCCCCATTTCAGCCAGGTGTGCGGAAAGCGCGCGATCGCCTCGTCGGCCTCGCCGCGAATGCCGAGGATGTGCACCCCACGTCCTCGGGCCGTCGCGGCATCGGCGAGCGCACAAGGAAGCGTGCCGCCTCCGGCGATGATCGCAAGCGGGCCTTCTCCGACGACGCGCGCGTCGCTTCTCGACTCTTCAAGCTCAGCTTTGGCTCGGCGCTGGGACATCGTTGTTCGGTACGCAGAAGGAGCGGTCGGAATGGGTCTTGATGAACTCGATGATCTGTTGCACGAGCGGATTGGCCGAGAACATGTTCTCCACGTCCTCAAGTCGCTCCATCAAGGTTCCCTCGCTGGAAAACAGCATGCGATAGGCTTGGCGGAGCTCGTGGATCTGCTCCCGCGGAAAGCCCTGACGCCTCAGCCCAACGATATTCAGTCCGGCAAGCGCGGCCCGGTTGCCGACCGCCATGCCGTAGGGAATGACGTCGGCGGTGATGCCAGACATGCCACCGACGAAGGCATGCGCGCCGATACGCACGAATTGGTGCACGGCCGAGAGGCCGCCGACGATAGCGTGATCGCCAACCGTCACATGGCCGGCCAAGGTGGCATTGTTGACGAGGATAACGTGTTCGCCGAGCTGACAATCATGCGCGATGTGGGCGCCAACCATCAGGAGACAGTCGGAGCCAATGCGGGTCACCATGCCCCCGGCCTCGGTGCCGGGATTGATGGTCACGTGCTCGCGAATGACTGTTTTGGGCCCAATGACGAGCCTGCTCGCCTCGCCGTGATATTTCTGGTCCTGCGGGATGTGGCCGATGGAGGCAAAGGGAAAGACCTGGCAGCCATTTCCAAGCGTGGTGCGGCCCGTGATCACGGCGTTCGAATGGACGACGACCCCGTCTCCGAGCGTCGAGTCCGGTCCGACCACGCAAAACGGGCCGATCTCGACTCCAGCCCCCAGCTCAGCATTTGGATCGACCGCAGCGGTCGCATGAATTTTGGCCATGTCGCGCGGGCTTTGAACTTACGTCTCGACGATCACGGCGCTGACTTCGGCCTCGGCGACGAGGACGCCATCGACCAGCGCCTGCGCCCGGAAGCGCCACACGCGTCCCCGATTGCGCATCTTCTGCACGTGGTAGTGCACGGTGTCGCCAGGAATGACCGGCCGGCGGAAGCGCGCTTTGTCGATCGCCATGAAATAGACGAGCGGCGGCTCCTTGAACTCCTCGAGGAAGCGCATGCAGAGCGCGCCAGCCGTCTGCGCCATGCCTTCGATCAGGAGAACCCCCGGCATGACCGGATTGCCCGGGAAGTGCCCTTGGAAATAGGGCTCGTTCGCGGTCACATTTTTGATGCCCGTGGCGGAGCGGTCCCCATCCATGTCGACGATGCGGTCGACAAGGAGGAACGGATAGCGGTGCGGCAGGAGCTTGAGGATGTCGGCGATGTCCGCCCTCCCTAGCTTCGATTTCGCGCCGCTCTCATTCATGTCAATGGGCTCCCATGGCGACCGCCAAACCAGCGTCTAATCGCCGCTCTCGTTCCCGTCGAGCTTCAGGTCCTTGCGCTCGGCGAGCCGGCGCAAAAGGGTAAGCTCCCTAAACCACAGCCGCGCGGGCTTGGCCGGCGTGCCGCCCCACCGCACGCCCGGTGGCACATTACCTCGCACATTGCTGCTTCCGGCAATCTGGGCGCCGGCGCCGATCTTAACGTGGCCAACAACGCCGACCTGGCCACCCAAAGCGACGAAATCACCGAGCTCGGCGCTACCCGAAATACCGGTTTGCGCCACGATGATGCAATGCCTTCCAATCACCGCGTTGTGCCCAATTTGCACCAGATTATCAATCTTCGTGCCTTCCCCGATCACGGTGTCGCGCAAGGCGCCGCGGTCGATCGTGGTGTTGGCGCCGATCTCAACGTCGTCCTGAATGATCACACGCCCAATCTGGGGCACCTTCTGGTGGCCGGCCTTGCCCATGGCGAAGCCAAACCCGTCCTGGCCGATCGCGGCGCCGGCATGGATGGTCACCCGGTTGCCCACCAGCGCGTGGGTCAGCGTCGCATTGGGCCCAATATAGCAGTCGCGGCCAACATGCACCCGGTAACCGATGACCGTGCCGGCGGCAATGGTAGACCCCCGCCCGATCGACGCCTCGGGCCCGATCACGGCGCCAGGCTCCACCGTTACGCCCTCTTCCAGGCGAGCGCTCCGATCGATGCGTCCGGCTGCTCCGAGCGCGCCGTCTCCCGCTGCCTTTGGCTTGAGCGCGTCGGGATAGAATAGAGCCAGCACCTTGGCGAAGCCGCGATAGGGATCGGGGGTGACGAGAGCCGCCGTTCCGGCGGGCGCCTGACCTGCGAATTTGGGTGCGACGAGGCAGGCCGTGGCTCTGGTGTGAGCGAAGAGGGGTAGATATTTCGGGTTGTCGAGGAACGAGAGGTCTCCCCTTCCGGCTTGATCGAGGGGGCGCACGTCCCTGATCTTCGTCTCGAGATCGATCTCGCGGGAGGGGGCCGCTCCGGCGACCTCGATCATCGAGCGCAAGGAGAAGGGGCCAGCACGCTCGAAAAAGCCCGGATGTTCCATCGAATACTCACCAATAGGGGCCGCACCATCAGCAATGACGCCTACCGGGAAGCGGAAGCAAGCCCCCTAGAAATTGGTCGAGGCGCCAAAACGGAAAATCTCGGTTTTATCATATGAGGCCTTGAGCAGGGCCTCCCCGAAATCGGCGCGCAGCGGTCCGAGCGGCGACTGCCAGATAAGACTCACGCCAGTCGACATCCGCACCTCTGGAGAATCGTTGATGAAGCTTCCTTCCTTGGCGACAGCTGACAAGGCAATACCGCTCGGATCGAATAGCGATCCAGCATCGACAAACACGGCACCTTGCATACCGAGGTTGTCAGGAACCCCGGGCAGGGGGAAGCGAGCCTCGGCAGTCGCTGCCCAAAAAATCTGACCTCCAAGCGGATCCCGTTGGCAGGTGCTTGAGCTTATGTGCTGTCC
>Ga0208042_1000886_pt1 | contig 9897 bp, 14 predicted proteins | sample Sb_taG_10_FD_187708 | JGI IMG/M metagenome (GOLD analysis project Ga0208042, IMG submission 187708) | Peat soil microbial communities from Weissenstadt, Germany - Sb_50d_7_NC metaG (SPAdes) (version 2) | ecosystem: Environmental > Terrestrial > Soil > Wetlands > Peat | place: Germany... | reverse complement strand
TCGCCGCCCGGCCCGACCGGTTCCGCGGACGGCGCCCGCTCGCCCCGGCCCTGCCAGCCAAGGTATGGATCAACAAGCCCCGCACCACCATCGAGACCCAGGAGACCCGTCAGAGTAATCCAGCCGCCTGATGTCTCAATCAGTTTGACAGGCTCCGCAGCGCCGCCGCGGCGGACGCCTCGTCCGGGCAGGTCTGCTTGACGCGCCGCGGCTTGCCGGTAACCGGGTCGGTACCGGCGTAGACGTGGACGCGGTAAGACCCCTCGGGAGCTTCTCGATGTGCCCTCTGGCGGTGGTGGCCATGACAGCACGACAAGTCAAATCACCGACATTCGTTCCACGACCCGTTCCACGGAGCCGAACGATGCTGTTCGAATTATGCTTCCTACCTGGGAGCCGCCTATCGGAATCGAACCGATGACCTACGCATTACGAGGGGCATGCTCCCTCGCAGCGCACGCGCTAGCTGCGCTGATAGCACCGAACATCGCACTGACGGCACCCGCCGCGCTGGGATTATCCGGCGACCCGGTCCACGATCCGGTCCACGCCCGAGACCCCTGCGTCCCGTCGCCCTGCTACTGTGCGTAACGTCCCTGAGGGCGATTGATCCGCGCCCGCGAGCGGGCCCGGCCCGTCATGGGGCAGACGGTAGCGCCACGGTCCTCGCCCGCGGCTTCGGCATTACGCTGCGACCCGCGGCCGCTCCGAGCGGCTTCGGATCATCGCTCCGCCTCCAGGCACTTCGGCCAGAAGGCTGTCTGACCTTCGGCGTGGACGGACAGGACCTGTGACCGCAGCCCGGCCGGCGCCAGATCCATGGACTGGGTCTGTGACGGACCATATTGTCGTCAGCGACCACGTCCTGCTGGATATCAACACCGGGCCGCCCGGGCCCGGCTGGGGATCCTAGCCAGGGACGTGCTGCTGGGGCCTCGGAGGAGGCCTACGGCGAGGGCATCACCGGCCTGGTACAGCTGGCAGGCCCAGCGGCTGGCCTGACCCGGCTGGCCCGGGTCGGCCTGGAAAACCTGGCGGAAACAGATCGCCGCGCCCATATCGCGCTGCAGTGGGAAGCCATCGCAGCTGACGGCAAGCTGTTCGCGGCCCTGGATGCCGACCTGATGCTGGTCCCGGCCGGGGACCAGACCACCGCGCTCGCCCTGGCGGGAGCGGCGGCGATGCTGGCCGTCCCGCGCTGCCAGCGCTCGCCGAGGTCGGCGAGGTAGGGCAGGACGACCTCGCGTAGGACGGCCGGCAGGGACAGCTCGGCCATGAGCCGGTCCAGGACGGCCTGCGCGGTCGGCTCGTCGAAGGCGTCGAGAGCTCGGCTGAGCTCGGCGAAAGGCTCACTGCCCGCTGGCGCGGCCGCGGGCGGACTGGCGAGCCCGCCGACAGTGGGACTCGCGTCGCCTCCGGGGGCAGCGCGGGCCACCTCGGCCGCGGACAGCCCTTCGGCGAGGTATGCCAGCATGCGGCGGATCCGCGCCTCGTCGGCCTCGGAGTACAGCCGGAACCGTTATGCCCGTTTCAACCCGCCGTGGACTCCTTGGTTCGCCCGGCGTAACGAAGTCGTACTGCCCGTCGAGGAGTGACCAGGACGCTGCCGCAGTGCGCCGTGTGCCGCGGCTCCGCTGGCAGCTGTGGCGTTGCGCCGCCTGCCACAGCACGGTCACCGGGGGTCCTGCGCAGCCGAGCCGCCGCGTGCCCGGGGCCGCGGCGGACCCGGATGGTCAGGCGTTATCCGTGGCCGGTCTCGGTGGGCTGTCGCCTGCAGCATTGCCGCCTGGCATGGACCGCCGTATGCCGGCGGCCCCTGCCAGTCATGCTAGGGAGTCAGGCGGTGACGGCCTGCTTGCGGTCGCTGCTGGTGACCTGGATGCTGCGGGGCTTGGCGGCCTCGTGGACGGGGATGGTCAAGGTGAGCACGCCGACGGCGTAGTCGGCGGCGATGTGCTCGGCGTCGAGAGTCTCGCCGAGGAAGACCTGCCGGGTGAAGGTGCCGTAGGGCCGTTCGGCGACGATCAGCTCGGCGCCGTCGGCCTTGACCGGGGCGCGCTCGGCGCGGACGGTGAGCACGTTCTGCTCGACGGTCAGGTCGATGGAGTCGGCGGCGACGCCGGGCAGGTCCAGGCAGATGTAGAAGTTGTCGCCCTGGCGGTAGGCGTCCATGGGCATCGCGGCGGGCCGGGCGTTGGTGCCGAGGACCTGCTGGGTGAGCCGGTCCAGCTCGCGGAACGGGTCGGTGCGCATGAGCATGATCGGGTGCCTCCTTAGCTGTCTGAGATGGTCATGTCACGCTCCCGGGATCTATATAGCATGCCTCGGATTTACCTGACAAGGCTCGACTGAGATTTTCTCCTGGGGCATACTGGAGGCAAGATGTCGCTGGCCTGTCGGCGAAGGGTAGGTGACGGTCATGGCCGCTGCGGATCATGGCGGTCCGGGCCCGGATCTGTACCAGCTGCTCGGGGTGTCTCGGGGGGCCTCCCGGGAGGAGATCGCGCTGGCCTGGCGGCGCCGGGCCCGGGACGAGCACCCCGATGCCCGGCCGGCCGACGCGGCCGCGCCGGACCGGTTCCGCGCGCTGGCCGAGGCCTGGCAGGTGCTCGGCGACCCGGCCCGCCGCGCCGCCTATGACCGTGCCCTCGCCCGCGAGCAGCCCGTGGCCCGGGTTACGGTGCGGCGGGCTGCCACCCCGGGCCGGGTGACCCCGCTGGTGCGGGTGCCGGGGCCGCCGCTGCGGGCGGGGCCGGTCCGGATGGAAGACCCCCGTCCGGCACGGCCGGCGGGCGGCTGGGATGAGCAGGACGTCAGGCTCGCGGTGCTGGTGGAACTGGCGCTGCGGTACCTGGCCGCCGACCGGGGCCGGCCGTGGTGAGCCCAGGGTGGGCAGACCTGGACCGGGGCCTGTTCAGCATCTCGGTGGCCGCCGAGCTGGCCGGGCTGCACCCGCAGACGCTGCGAATCTATGAGCGGGAAGGGCTGCTGGACCCGGCGCGTAGCGCGGGCGGGACCCGGCGGTACTCCCGGCGTGACATCGACCGGCTGCAGGAGATCTGCGCGCTGACCGCCGACGGGCTGAACCTGGTCGGCATCCGCCGGGTCCTGCAGCTGCAGGAACAGACCCGGCAGCTGCAGGCCGAGCTGGCCCGGCTCAGGGAACTCGCCGGCGAGCAGCCCGCCGCGAGGCGGACCCGGCAACCGCGTCCCCGCGCCGGCGGCGGGGCGTAGCCGACGGCCGGGCCGGGTCAGCTGCCCGGCCCGTCCCGCTCGCCGAGCCGTTCGTGCAGGCGCGCGGTCACGGCTCGCTCGGCGGCCAGGTCATCTTCCAGGTCCAGGATCCGCAGCGCGGCGGCCAGGGTGTGGCCCTGGTCGAACAGCTCCCTGACCCGGGCGGCGAAGGCCAGCTGGCGGCGGCTGTAGCGGCGGCGCCCGCCCGCGGTCCGCTGCGGCCGCACCGCGTCGGCGGCATCCAGCGAGCGCAGGAACGCCTGCTGCACCCCGAGCACCTCAGCGGCCCGCCCGGTCGTGTAGGCCGGGTAGTCCGGATCGTCCAGGGCATCGAGCCGCCCGGTCACCGCCGGTACCTCCGATCCGGAAGAACTTCCACGAGCGCTTGACAGTTTCCTGCAGCCAGTGCTATATGAAAAGTGTATCGGTCATTGACCTGGTGACGCTACCGCAGGTTCCCTGGGAGGCTGATCGGCATGACCCTATACACCCGCGAGGCAGGCGCGGCGTTCGCGGACCTGATCTGCGACGACCCGCAGTGGCTGGACGCGGAGTTCGACGCGCTGGTCTCGGCCTCGTTAGGCGAGCCGCCCGCGCCGCCGCCGCCCGCGCCGCCCCGGGTCCCGCCCCGCCCCGGCATCCCGTGCCCGCCCTCCCGGCGACCCGGGCCAGGCCCGGCCGTCCTCACCTCCCCGGCCACCGGGCCGGACCATGGCCGGCAGCGCTCGCCCCCGGCGCATTCCCCGGTCGGCCACCGGGCCGCCGCCCCCGTCCCCTGAGCGGGCGGCGGTCCGCACCACAGCACTCAGCACCGGGCAGACGGGAAGGAGGACCGGACAAGGCGCCATCGAACTGAACCCTTGGACGGCGGGGCTCCCCCGGGGAGCCCCGCCGCGCTGGTTCCCGTGAGGCTCCGAACGCGCCGGACAGGATGCTGTGGATACCACGGATCGTGCTGGGCTTCATCGGGTGTCAGACGTGCGGACGGCACCTACGCAGATGGCGCACCGCGTTACCTCGGGCCGGGCACGATCAGATCAAGGCGGTCCACACCGAGTTCCTCGCCGGCAGGCCGTCCCTCGGGTCGGCGGGGCAACAGCCGGCGATCATCAACGGTGATATCGCGCTCACCTCCACCTGGCTGCCCGGCGGCGGTGCCACGGTTGAGGTCGCCCGCCTCCAGCCCGACGGAACCTGGCGCTGGGTCATCGACCAGCCGCCCGTACTTCCCTGAACAGACCCGGAAATAGCTCTTCGCCGTGGCGGACTCACAGGAGGGCACTGCCAGGCAAACCCGGGAAACGCCCCTTATCGCCGGTAGCCACAGCCGCGACCCCCGTGAATCGACACAATCCCGCTCTGGTTAAATGAATATCCCTGCCGATAATGCCGCTTACCCCGGGATCATGGCGGCGGTAGTCTTTCCTCGTGGCATCGCCGCTGCGCCCGCCACCAGATGCGGAGGACAAGCTCCGGGACATCCGGTCGGTTACGGATGCGGCGCTGTCCCATCTTGGCGCCGATGACCTTCTCGCCGAGTTGCTGGGCCGGGTGAAGGAGATTCTGGACGCTGACACCGTAGCGGTGCTGTTGCTGGACAGCTCGGGGCGTCAGCTGATCGCGACGGCAGCCAGCGGCTTGGAGGAGGAAGTCAGGCAGGGCGTGCGGATCCCGGTTGGCGGGGGTTTCGCTGGGCGTATCGCGGCCGAGCGGCGGCCGGTCATCCTGGACCACGTGGATCAGACCAATGTGCTCAACCCGATTCTGCTGGACAAAGGAATTCAGTCCCTGGTGGGCGTGCCGCTGCTGGTCCATGGCGCGGTGATCGGGGTACTGCACGTCGGCACGGTGCACAAGCGGGTCTTCACGGCCGACGATGCCGCGCTGCTTCAGCTTGCCGCCGACCGCGCGGCGCTGGCGGTGCAGTCGCTGCGGTCCCGCGAGGACCGTGCCGCCACGGCGGCCCTTCAGCGCAGCCTGCTGCCCTCGGCGCTGCCCGTGATCGGGGGGGTGGAGATTGCCGCCCGCTACGTGCCCGGGGACGGCGCGGTCGGCGGTGACTGGTATGACGTGTTCCGCCTGCCCTGGGGTGAGTTGGGCGTGGTGGTCGGTGACGTGGCCGGTTCCGGGCTCGGGGGTGCGGTCGTCATGGGCCGGATGCGCAGTGCCTTGCGCTCGTACGCGCTGGAGTTCCCGGATACGGCGGTCGTCTTGCGCAAGCTGGATCAGAAAATGCAGTATTTCGAGGGCGATGTCATGGCCACCGTGTCGTACGCCGTGCTCGACCCGGCCTCGGGGCAGGTGCGGATATCAGCGGCAGGCCATTTCCCGCCGGTGGTAGCGGCCCCCGGTAGGCGTGGTGTCCTGGCCGAGATTGCCGTCGATGCGCCGATCGGCGTCGCCGATGAGCCCGACCGTCAGGTCACCACATTGGCTCTGGTGCCCGGCGCAGTGCTGTGCTTCTTCACCGACGGGCTGGTGGAACGCCGGAACAAGCCGCTAGATGACGGCATCGACCTGCTGTGTGAGACCGTCTCGCCTGGGCCGCCGGAAACCGTTTGCCTATCGGTGATGAGAGCCCTGGTCGGAAGCGAGCACCCCGGAGACGACATCGCCCTGCTCGTCCTGCGCTGGCAACGCGAAGCGCCATCTTGATCCGGTCAGCCTGCGACCGGTCGTCCTCTCGGGCCGCAACGGGGCACGTTCACGGCCCCGGAGGCCGCCTCTCCGATCTAGCGAATTTGTGCCTCCTGACTGCTTGGACTCGATCGTTGGTCGCTGAGACGGCCAGGTTCGTTCCGCGTATATTCCGGATCATGGAAATCGGCCCAGTGACCGCCAGCCGTAGCAGTCAGGCGCTCAGGAGTGACCCAGATGATCGGGATGCCGGTCACGCGGGTCCGCGCGCGGGACGTCAGGCCGCTGCTAGCTGTCGTTGCCATCGGCTGCCCGAGCGCGAGAACAGCTGGATCGTCTCCTTCGGTCATCAGCTCAGGGGCCTGGCGGCCGGTGCGGCGGGATGCGTGCTCGCGCCAGGCGGCCGGGATGTGTGCCCGTGGGTCAATCGGATGTCCGGCGGCCTCGGGGCCAGCAGATGGGTCCAGGTCCTCGGCACGTCACGAAGCGGCTCATAGCCACCGCCGCCGGTCAGCAGCCAGCGGCCGCCCGCCACCTGGTGGGCCAGCTTGTTGGGCGCTGCCATCCTCCGTCATTCAGCGTCCGCCGGTACCGGTTCGTGCGTAACTACTATCGCCCCGGAACCAGCGGCCGGCATGGCTGCCCCCGGGGCCAGGGGCAGGCATGCGTAGGTGGCCCGGGCCGTCAGTCGCCCCGGCCGGTGACCGCGTCGCGCGCCTTGTCCGCCGCGGCCGCGACCGGCCCGGCGGTCTTGAGCGCGCCCGGCGAGGGGGGCGTGTGCGGGTGCGGCCGCGTCGGCGCGGTCCTCTTGCCCTCGGCGATCTTGGTGCCGAGCTCGTCCGCCGCCTCGGCCGTCAGCGCGGTCCGCAGCAGCGGCCATACCTGCGACTCCTCGAATTCGATGTGCTCCCGGGCGTCCGTGATGAACGTGCCGAGCAGCTTCTCGAAGTCTGCGTCGTCGGCCCCGAGCTTATCCAGGTCGTTGAGCACCTGCTTGGCCGCCTGCTCCTGCCCGGTGGCCTCGTCGGCCAGCGGGTTGCCGGACTCGAGATGCTCCCGCACCGCGGGCCACAAGTACATCTCCTCCAGCGCCTCGTGCTTGGACTCCTCGATGATCAGCTGTTCGGTCATCTTCTTGCGCAGCGCGAGCTGCTCCTCCGTGGCCCCGGTCGCGCTGGTCGGCCCCTTCTCGAGCTCCGCCAGCGTGCCCTTGACTTCCTGGTGGTCATTGGCCAGGACAGTGAAGACGTCGGCCATCTCTCCTCCTCGGTTCCTCGATTGCAGTCCGGAACGGCTCGCCTCCCTGCCCGTGCGTATGGGGATTAACCCTCCTGCGGCGGGTAGCGATGACGACCCGACACCACCAGAGGAGAAAGCATGAGCACGCCATCGACGCAGCAGCCGCCGCCCGAGCAGGCGCAGCCCTACCCCGGCCGGACCGCTGAGATGGACCCCAGGCCCAATGACGAGATGCGGGACTACGAGGGACGCGGCCTGCTCGCCGGAACCCGCGCCCTGATCACCGGGGGTGACTCGGGCATCGGGCGGGCCGTGGCGGTGGCCTTCGCCAAGGAGGGCGCGGACGTCGCCATCGCCTACCTGTCCGAACAGGAGGACGAGGACGCCGCGCACACGGCCGAGCTGGTCGGCCAGGCCGGTCGGCGCTGCGTGACGATCCGCGGCGACCTCGCCGACGAAGCCAACTGCCAGCGCGCCGTTGACAAGACCACGGCCGAACTCGGCGGCCTCGAGCTGCTGATCAACAACGTCGCCACGCAGGAGCCGGTTGACGACATCGCCAAGCTCAGCACCGAGCAGTGGGACCGGACGTTCCGGGTCAATATCTACTCCTATTTCTGGACCACCCGGGCGGCGCTGCGGCACATGCCCGACGGCAGTGCCATCATCAACACGGCCTCCGTCAACGGGCTGCGCGGCAACAAGAGCCTGATCGACTACGCCGCCACCAAGGGCGCCGTCCTTGCCTTCACCTACTCACTTGCCCAGGCCCTGCAGGAGCGGGGCATCCGGGTGAACAGCGTGGCGCCCGGGCCGGTCTGGACCCCGCTGATCCCGGCCACCCTCGGTAAAGAGAAGGTCAGCAGCTTCGGCGGCCAGGTGCCGATGGGCCGGGCCGCCCATCCGGACGAGATCGCCCCGTCATATGTCTTCTTCGCCAGCGGGCGGCTGTCCAGCTACTACTCCGGCGAGGTACTCACGCCCATCGGCGGCGAAACCCTGCCCGGCTGACGCCGGGCGCACCCGGTCATGCCGGTGCCGCTGCCGCGGTTCGTCTCGGCTCCGCACATCCAGCGCGGCCGAGCCGAACTAGCACTGCTGCTCGCCCTGATGGCGCTGCTCAATCTGGCCGCTGGAACGGGCTGGGCTGGAAGCTGTACTGATCTCCCGGTACGGGGGCGTCGATGGCCTGCTCGCGTTCGGCCAGCACCCGGAGCACATCTGCGCGGGCCGAGCTTGCATGATCGATGCGATTCTGGCAAGTAACACCACATGCCGAAGAGAAAGGACCCGGAGCTGGCCGCTGGGGCATCGGGCAGCGCGGGACAGTCCCCGGACCTTACCGTGGTCTACCTGGCCCGGCACGGCCAGACCCCGCTTAATGAGTCCGGCGTCCTGCGGGGCCTGGCCGACCCGCCACTGGATGAGGCGCTGGTGGCGCTGGATGCCGGGCTCGGTGATCCTGACGCGGTTCCGGTGACCGCCGATGCGTGACATCAGCTATCCCAACGTGGTGATCGGTGGGGTGCCCGTAGTAGCGGCACCCGCAGAGATCGACATCGCCACCGCGGATGAGCTGAGGACGGTTCTGCTCGGCGCGGCGGCCGACGGTTATACCGTGGTCGTGGTGGACATGACCGGTACCCGGTTCTGCGATTCTGCGGGGCTAAGCGTGCTGGCAGGAGCGCACAGGCGGGCCGTGGCCGAAGGCGGCGAGCTGCGGCTGGTCATCCCCGCTGATGGCCCGGTTGTCCGCGTCTTGACCCTGACCGGCTTGGGCCGCGTTATACCCAGCTTCGGCAGCCTGGAGGAGGCCCTGTGATCCTGCCACTGTGCCCCGCGAGCATCCCGGAGGTGCGCAACCCAAGGTGTCAGCCCGCCACCAGGGCGAGCAGCCGGCCGTAGCTGTCCCGGGCCGCCACGCCTGCGGAGCGGGCCGCCGGCCCGGGCTCACCCTGGCCAGGGCCGGCTTCCCGCCTGCCGCCGCCGGACGTCAGCGTGTCCACGCGCCGTTGACGAAGGCGGTCGCGGTCGGGCGTGCCTCGATCACACCCCACTGAGCGCCAGGACACTTCTCAGCCCAGCCGATGGCCGCGTCAAGCTCGGGTACCTCGAGCACGAAAATCCCGGCCAGCGCTCCGTTGGTCTCGGCGAAGGGCCCGTCCTGCACCCGCAGGCCGCCTTCCCGGCGGGTCACGGTCGTCGTCGCGGCGGACGGCTGGAGCACGTCGGCCGACAGCAGCACCCCCGCGGACTCCAGCGCCCGGCCGTAGGCGCCGAGCGCCTCCCTGGCCTCCGCGATCGCCTCCTCGCCGATCTCCCCTCGCCGGGCTCCCGGTAGTGCATCAGCAGTGCGTAACGCATCGTCGTTGCCTCCCATCCCAGTGTCGCTCCAGCTCGGGCCTCGGCGGCCAGGGTCTGCAGCTCGGTTACCGGTCAGCCGGCGCCGGGGAGGCAGACCTGGATCGCGCCGCCGACCTCACGCGTGCGGAAGGTCGGCTGCGGCGCCGTGGCGGGCCCGCGCGGGGTCGGCAGGACGCTGCTGGCCGCCGCAGCCTCGCGTGACGTCGGACCGCACGCCCTGGCTCATCTCGGCGCGGTGGACATCGCGCTTCATACCGCCAGGACGGCGCTCGACACGGCCGCCGCGGAGATTGACGCGGATCCGCAGGATCGCAACGACGGCGGCAAGCTGCGTGCCCTGCGGCTGCGCGCTTTGGTGGAGGCTGTGTCCACCGAGGTCATGCAGCGGGTGGGCCGGGCGCTGGGCGCGGGGCCGCTGTGTGA
>Ga0208042_1000883_pt1 | contig 9907 bp, 8 predicted proteins | sample Sb_taG_10_FD_187708 | JGI IMG/M metagenome (GOLD analysis project Ga0208042, IMG submission 187708) | Peat soil microbial communities from Weissenstadt, Germany - Sb_50d_7_NC metaG (SPAdes) (version 2) | ecosystem: Environmental > Terrestrial > Soil > Wetlands > Peat | place: Germany: Weissenstadt... | reverse complement strand
CACCTGCTCGCGTCCGCCGGCCGAACTCTTGAAGATGCGGACGTGCCCGCGCTCCACCACATAGAGTCCCGTGCACGGCTCGCCCTCGCCAAACACCAGCTCTCCCGGCGAGCAGCGCCGTCTGACCGCCCGCTGCGCCAGGAAGCCCAGTTCGGACTCAGTCAGCCCCGCAAAAATCGGGGCCTTCGCCAGTATGCTGAGATGTTCCGCCGGCCCTTCCGCCACGGTGCTTATTGTATCGAGCCCCGCACGACCGGCCGCAAGCTTCGTATTGCCGTGAATCAGTGCCGCGGTCACGATCCGCCTCCTCGAAGATCCTGCCTTGCCGGAGAGCAATGCCCATAGTGTTGAAATATTCGTTATTGACGCCACGAATGTCGGCCAGCGGGCGTTCCATGAAGGGCACGTTCGTTCCCTCGACGCTCACCAGATTGTTGCCACCCTCGCGCTGATCGGGATAGCGATTGCCGGGCAGATTGAGACTTACGGTGACCACCTGCTGCGCTACGAATCCTCTATCCACATCCATTAGCTTTACAAAGCTCCGCAGCAGCAGGCCGCCGGCCATCAGACACACCGTGCTCAATCCGACTTCCACCGCAACCAGGATCGCCCGCAGCCTTCCCGAGCCGCGCAGTTCGCTAGCCCCCGCGCTGCCGTTCTCATGGCGTCCTGCGGATCGGTACGCGCCAACCGCCGCGCCTGGAGAATGCCGAACAGCAACCCGGCCAGGAAGGAAATCACGACCGTAAAGAGCAGCACACGCACATCGATGTGAATCTCATCCACCCTCGGTAGATCCACCGGAGCGCGTGCGAGGATCACGCGAAGGGTGCCGTATGCCGAGCAATCCGGGCTTCAGCCTGATTGCCATCGCCACGCTGGCGTTCGGGATCGGCGCCAATACGGCGATTTTCAGGAAATACGCTTAGACGACGCAGAGTGTTCCCCGGATAGTCGGACTTCTAACGTGCCGGTGCGCTCAGGCTCCACTATTGAGCTGCGGTCCGGACGTCGACGCGAGCATTCTCGCGGATCTGATCGGTCGGGTTCAGGACCACCATGTCGCCGGGAGCGAGGCCGGAGTCGATTTCGAGATCAGCGCCGTAATCATGCGCTATATGGATGCGGCGCATTTGAACAGTGTGGTCCGGCGTGACCACCGCCACACGCGGACCCTCGCGGCCCAGCAGCAGGGCATCACCCGGGATGAGCAGGCCCGACTTGTTGCCGGGAAACGCGAACTTCACCTGCGAGTACATTCCTGGCAAGAGCGTGCCTTTTGGGTTCGGCGTTTCTAGAATGGCCAGCATGGTGCGAGCCCTCTCGTCGACCGAATGGGCGGTTCGTGTAACTGTTGCCGGAAACATCTGGCCTGGCAGTTCCTGGACGCGCAGTTCGGCGCGCAAGCCATCATGGACTAGCGGCGCGTAGGCCTGCGGAACGTTCACGAAGATGCGCATGGTCTGAATCTGCGCCACCCGGAAGATCTCCCGGTTCGTACCACCGTTGCCGGAATTCACCAGCGTGCCAGGGTCCATGGTCATGTTGCGGTTGGTGACCACGCCGTCGAAGGGAGCGACGATGCTTGCAAAGGATTTCAGATCCTCAATGCGGTGAACGTTGGCCGCATTTGCATCGACCAGCTTCTTGGTTGCCTCGACGGTGGCAACGGCCGCATCCACGTCGGCCTTACGCGCATCGAAAGCGGCCTGCTTTTCATCGGCATCCTGGCGGGAATAAACGCCACGGTCTGCAAGCCGGCTCCAGCGGTCCCAAGTCACCTGCGCAAGTTTGAGATTGGCCCTGGCTTGCACCAGATTAGCTTCGAGTTGCACGAGCGAGGCTTGAGATTGCGCGAGGCCGGCGCGCGCCTGGGTCAACTGTTGATCGAGTTCCGGTGTATCGATTTCCGCCAATAGCTGATCTTTGCGCACGTGGTCACCGATGTCGATCAGGCGCCGCCGCAGGTACCCGTCGGCACGGGCGAAGATTGGCGTCTCAATTTCGGCTTGCAGATCACCGGGCAGCTCCAATTCGGTTTTTGCCGGAGACTGGCGCGCTGGAGCGGCACTGACAACGGGCAGCTTTTCCTCGACCGCCTCAGAAGCCGCGGCCAGAGCCTTGTCGCGTGCCAGGCGGGGCCGCAAACCAAACGCGATCGCGCCAATGACGACCAGCGCGAGAACCAGAAAAACACTCAAAAGCGCCCCACGGCTGGCTCGCCGGGGCGGCTCCGTTTGACGCTCCTGCCTCTCTGAAACGATAGGGTCCCGGATGGCCAATCACGCTCCTTAGATTTCCATTTCGGCTTCGAGCTCATCGACGCCCAGCGGCGGCTTGCGCCGCAACACGCTGTACACTACCGGGACAAAGAACAGTGTCGCGAACGTCGCCATCAGCAATCCCCCGATGACCGCGCGTCCCAGCGGCGCATTCTGCTCCCCGCCCTCGCCAATTCCGAGCGCCATGGGAACCATGCCCACGATCATCGCCAGCGCCGTCATGATGACCGGACGGAGCCGCGTGAAACCGGCTTCGAGCGCGGCCCTGCGTGCGTCTTCACCCGTGTGGCGCAAATCGTTGGCGAAGTTCACCAACAGGATGCTGTTGGCGGTGGCTACCCCAATGCTCATGATAGCGCCCATCATTGAGGGCACGCTTACCGTGGTTTGCGTGAGAAACAGCATAAGCAGAATGCCGGCGAGCGCACCCGGGAGAGCCATCAGAATAATGAAGGGGTCGAGCCACGACTGGAAGTTGACCACCATCACGAAGTAGACCAGAAGAATGGCAAACAGCAGGCCGATGCCCAGACCGACGAAAGAACTCTGCATGGTTTGGACCTGGCCGCGCATTTCGAAGAAACTGCCGCGCGCAAGCTTGGGGCGGAACTCGTCGAGGACGCGATTCACCTCGCGGGCCACGCTTCCCAGGTCGCGATCTTGCACGTTGGCGTAAACGTCGTAAACCGGCTGCACGTTGTAATGATCGACCACCGAGGCCGTGGTTCCGCGGTCGAGCTGCGCCAAGTTACTCAACAGTTGCGTGGAGCCGCTGCCGCCAGTGTGCACGGGAGTGGAGAGCAGGGCCGCGGTCGAATCCACGCGATACTCGGGCGTCTGGACGGCAACCGGGTAATCGATCTGGTTGGCAGGATTGATCCAATAATTGGGGGACACTTGCATGCTGGAGCTGAGCGAAACCAGCAGGCTGTTCGCTACGTTGAGCTGGGTCAGCCCGAGTTGCTCGGCGCGCGTGCGGTCCACATTGAGCCGCAGCTCCGGCACGTTGAGGACCTGGCGCACGTGCACGTCCACCGCGCCAGGAATGAGTGACAAGCGCTGTTCGATTTGGGTGGCGATTTGGTAGTTCGCAGGGGCATTGGTTAGCGGACCGACCACTTGCACATCGATAGGAGCGGGCAAGCCGAAGTTCAGCGTCTGCCCGACGATGTCCGCGGGCTGGAAGAAGATGGTCAGCTCCGGATATTGAACTCTCAGACGGCGCCGCAGTTCACGGATATAGCCTGCGGTGGGCCCGTGCTCCCCAGGAGTCAACGAAACCAGAATTTCGCCGTCGAAATCGCCGATGATCCCGGAATCGCTGAAAGCCACGTTGAAGCCGCTATAAGGCAGGCCAATGTCGTCCAGGATGTCGGACAACTCGTTCGCTGGAATGACCTGGCGAATCGTCCTCTCCACGCGCGCGTAATACTGCTCGGTCTCTTCGACACGCGTGCCGGCGGGCGCGCGGACGTGCACCCGGATCTGGCCGGCGTCCACCTGTGGAAAGAAATCAGTGCCGATGAACGGATAAAGCGATGCGCACGCGACCGTGATCAGGAAAAAGCATAGAGCTACGAGCTTGCGGTGGTGCAAAGCAGCGTCCAGCAGACGGCGGTAACGTTCGCGCATGTGCTCGAAGCCACGATTGAAGCCGTGATGGATCTGCCAGAAAATGCCCGATCCGTGCTCCTCGCCTTCGGGCACGCGATAGCGGTCCACCTCGGCGCGAACCAGGTACTTCACCATTGTCGGAACCAGGGTTCGCGAGAGGATGTAGGAGGCCATCATGGCCAGCGCGACTGCCAGAGCTAGCGGCGTGAACAGATATTTCGCCGCTCCTGTGAGGAAAACCACGGGCACAAAGACGATGCAGATGCAGAGAGTCGAAACGAACGCCGGCACGGCAATCTGCTGCGCGCCATCCAGAATCGCGCGAACGATCGGTTTTCCCTGCCCCAGGTTGCGGTGAATATTTTCGATTTCGACGGTAGCGTCATCCACCAGAATGCCCACGGCGAGTGCGAGACCGCCCAGGGTCATCACGTTGATGGTTTCATTGAGCAGGTGCAGGATGGCAAGCGAAGTCAGGATAGAGAGCGGGATCGAAATGCACACGATTAATGTGCTGCGCCAGCTCCCGAGGAAAAGAAGAATCATCAGCGCGGTAAGAAGCGCGGCGATCACCGCTTCTTTGAGCACCCCGTTGATGGCGGCGCGCACGAAGACGGACTGATCGAATAACATCGTCACGCGAAGGGCGGGCGGCAAAGTGGATCGCACCCGCGGTAGGATTTCCTTAAGCTGGCGCACGATTTCCAGCGTGGAGGCCGCCCCGTTCTTGAGCACCGTGAGCAGCGCGCCGCGCGCACCGTTGTGGCGCACGATGTTGGTCTGCACGGCGTAACCATCCCGCACGTGAGCCACATCGCGGATGTAGACTGTCGAGCCATTGGTCTGCTTGAGCGGCAGGTTATTGAATGCTTCGGCGACATCCGGACTGCCGTTCAAGCGGACGTTGTACTCACGTGTGCCAATCTTAGCGATGCCGGAGGGCAGAATGATGTTCTGAGCGTTAATCGCAACGGCCACGTCCGTCGCCGAGAGCCCCTGCGCATAGAGCGCGCGCGGATCGATGTCGACCATAATCTGACGCGGGCGGCCTCCGAAAGGCAAGGGGAAACTCGCGCCTTGGACGTTGGCCATTTGGGTACGAATGTAGTTGTACCCGTAGTCATAAATGACCTGCTCGCTCAGAGTGTCGCTGGAGAGGCTCAATTGCAAGATGGGCACGCTCGACGCGTTATAGCGCAGGATCGAGGGTGGAAAAATGCCCAGCGGCAGCGAGTGCAGCACCGATTGCGAGCTGGCCGCGAGCTGTGCTACGGCAGCCTCGATCTTTGCATTGGGGTGGAAAAACACCTTGATGATGGAGAGCCCCGGCAAAGACTGCGACTCCATGTGCTCGATGTCATTCACCGAGGTGGTGAAGCTGCGTTCGCAGCGGATGGTAATAACTTCCGCCACTTCCTCAGGCGAGAGACCGCTGTAACTCCAGATCACACTCGCCACCGGAATATCGATGTTGGGAAAGATATCGGTGGGCATGCGAAAAATCGCCAGGACGCCTAAAATCACGATCACCATGGACATGACCACAAAGGTGTACGGGCGCCTGAGAGCTAATCGGACGATCCACATAGATAGCGGTTCTTCTTCATGCTATCGCACTCACTAAGTGCACCGCAGAAACTGGAGACGCCCGGAGCTTGTTGGAAACTCGGTCAGTTGAGGCCGAAGACAACAATTGCGCTGCCTGCGGCGATGGCGACGTACTGCTTGCCTTCACTTCTATAAGTGATGGGAGCGGCCCAGATGGGTCCGCCGGTCTGCAATCGCCACAGGAGCTTGCCGTCCGCGGCGTCCAGTGCGAAGAAGTTCCCTTCCATATCGCCCGAAAAAACGAGCCCGCCGGCGGTGGAAAGGATCCCCGACCAGGGAGGCGTGGGTAGGCGAAACTCCCATTTCAATTCGCCAGTCAAGGAATCGAGCGCGCGTAGAGCGCCCCAGGGTTCGCCGCCTGAAAGGGCGCGCCGGCTAGCCCCTAGAAACTGCCTGCCAGGCATATAGGGCGCCTCGGTCAGATAGTAAGTCGCGCCCTTCTCGCGGGTGTTCTGATAGAAAAGTCCCGTCTGCGGATTGTATGATGGGCTAAACCAGTTCGCCGTCCCATCGTCATCGGGGTAGACAGTCGCGCCTTCTGGGCTGGGAGCGGTGGCTGGATTGGGTATCGGGCGGCCACGCTCATCTATGCCTTTCGCCCAGGTCTGATTGGCGAACTGCCTGGCGAGCAGGAACTCGCCGGTTACCCTGTCCAGTATGTAGTAGAAGCCGTTGCGATTTCCGAAGAGAACTAATTTACGCGGCTTGCCACGGAACTCCGCGTCTATAAGTACAGGGATTTCATTGGCGTCTATATCATTTACGTCATGAGGCGTAAATTGGAAATGCCATTTCAGCTTGCCGGTATCGGCGTCGAGCGCGATCAAGCAATCAGAATATAAGTTGTCTCCCTTGCGCACATCTCCGCGGTAGACCGGGCCCGGATTCCCGGTGCCCCAGTAGAGTAAGTTGGTTTCTTGATCGTACGATCCAGTTATCCACGTCGGAGCACCACCGTGCTTCCAGCTATCGCCTGACCAAGTTTCGCTGCCAGGCTCCCCGGGCTCCGGTACAGTCCAGAAACGCCAGGCGCGCTTGCCCGTTTTGGCATCGTAGGCGTCGAGAAATCCGCGGATTCCGTATTCGGCGCCCGCGATTCCGATGATCACTTTGTCTTTTATCGCCAGCGGAGCCAGTGTAATGGAGTGCGCGGTCTTGTAGTCCGCCACCACGACGTCCCAGCGAACCCGGCCGGTCTTCAGGTCGAGAGCGATCAGGTGGGAATCCAGTGTGCCGATGAACAACTGATCGTCGAGAGCAGCGATGCCGCGATTGACTTGGCCGCAACAGACCGGCACCGCCGGCACGCTGCGGCGAAAGCTCCAGATGGGCCTGCCGGTGCGAAGATCGATGGCGGTTACGTCGCTGGGCGGCTCGGTGATGTACATGACATCATCGAATACCAACGGAGAGGTTTCGAATTTGTGATGGGCCTTGATCTGGTACATCCAGACGATCTTCAGGCGATTCACATTTGACCGGTCGATTTGATTCAGTGTTGAGTAGCGCCGAGCCTGGTAGTCTCCTGAATAAGTAAGCCAACTTTCCGGCTCAGCGGGCGCCCTGGCAATTCGCTCATAAGGTACCTGGGCGAACAAGGTGGACAGCGTGAGAAGATACACGATGTGCGGCTTCATTGAATGCCCCGGAGCGCGTCGAGATAAGCGATCAAGTCGTTGAGCTCGGTGGGAGTAAATGCTTCTTTGTAACTCGGCATGGGTGACTTACCGAATTGTTTAATAACCTCCGCTAGCTCACTTCGAAAATACGATTGGAAGTTATCGGATAAATCACGAATCTGGATGGAAAAAGTATCTTCATTCAGCCGGACACCTGTAATCCGCTGGCCGTCACGAGTCACCAGTTGGACCTGGAGGAATCCTTCTGGCACCGCAGCCTCGGGATCGAGCAAAGACTCTTTCAGGTAGGGAACACTGCGGCGCGCACCTATGTCGGTTAAATCCGGGCCGAGCGCCCCGCCACGGCCGGTCACGGTATGGCAGCGGCTGCAGCCGCCTTTACCGGCGAACAGCCTTTCCCCACGTTCCGGATCGCCGTCTATCTTTTGCGGCTCGACGCGACCAAGGGTCCGCACGTAGGCGACAAGCTGCCTGATTTCGTGCGGCGCGAACCAGTGGCCGGGCATCTCCGTCTCAGGGATGCCGTTTTCGATGACTGCGGACAGCGTTGCATCATCGGGGGCGTGCGGCAGCCGGGGACGCGCCAGGGTCGCGCCACGCCCTCCTTCACCGTGCGGGCCGTGACAGTAAGCGCATTCCGTACGATAGAAATGCTCGCCAGCCGCCAGGTCTTCCGGTGTGGAGGAAGGCTGCTGGATTCCCACGGGACCCTGCGGCCAAGCCACGCCGGCACAAAGCGTCCAGGCGGCGATTTGCAGCAAACTACACATGCAATGGAAACGCAGTATATCATCTGCCCGGCGGCATCTCGTATCCTGGCAGAGTGGCGGTTCGCAGTGTAAGAATTGCACCTCAACCGGTGCGCCGCTCGCGGCGCGGATGGCTCGGACGATTCCTGTGGCTCGCGGTTGTCGCCGTGCTTGCGTTCTATGGCTGCATCGCGCTGTCACTGGTAGCGCTGCGGTGGATCAACCCGCTGTTCACTACCGTGCAGTTACAGCGGCACATCCAGGCATTGGTCCATCGAACGCCGTATCATAAACGGTACCGATTCGTTCCGCTCGACCACATCTCGATCGAATTTCAGCACGCTGTTATCGCCGCGGAAGATGCCCGCTTTTACCAGCACCACGGGTTCGATTGGAATCAGGTGCAGATCGCTTTCGACGAAAGCATGGAAGGCGGTCGGCCGCGTGGCGCTTCCACCATCACTCAGCAGCTTGTGAAAAATTTGTTTCTGACGACAAGCCGCTCCGCCGTTCGCAAGGGGATCGAATTCACCCTGGTTCCGCTGGCCGAACACATCCTCGGCAAGCGCCGCATTCTGGAGCTTTACTTGAACGTGGTGGAATGGGGGCCTGGCGTGTATGGAGCGGAGGCTGCCGCGCAATATCACTACGGTATCAACGCGGCGCGCGTCAACAGGGATCAGGGCGCGCGGCTGGCCGCCATTCTGCCTGCGCCCCTACGGCGCAAGCCAGCACGCATGAACGACTATAGCGCCCGGATTTCGGAACGCATGCGGCAAATGGGATGGTAGCTGGCGGCGCGCTCAGAACGGGAAGCGGCGCGTGGGGATCACGCTGGAATCTCTCTTGATGGGCGGCTCGCTATTGGACACTTGCACCGGCTGCACAGGTCCGAAGTTCAAGTCGGTGTCCTGAAAGTGCAACTGGCGGTCGAGAATCATCTCGATCGTGCTGCCCTTAGTAAGCACCGCGTCGGGACCGCGCGTGAGCAGTACGCCCATCAGGCCGGCGACGGCTCCCGCGGCAGCTCCAATTCCGGCGCCCATTCCATAGTGTCCCGTGGCGATGCCGCCGATGATTCCGGCGGAGGCTCCGGCAGTGGTGGCCTCCTCGATCGTATGCAAATCACCGGTCTTGTTGCCTTCGCTCGTGATCTTTCCTTCCTTGCGGTCGAAATCTTCAGGGGAGCTTCCGTCCATGGTGCCGATGCGCGCACGAAAATCGCGGGTGACGCCGTTGGGGAGGGTGAGCGAATCGAAGCGGAGGAAAAGTTCGCCGCGGCCCTTTACACGCCCAGGCCGCTTGATTTCCGTGACCGTGCCTGCCACGTAGCTGCCGGGCGGGATCACGATGCGTCCCTTCACCATGATCGGAAACGCAGTCTCCAGATATACGCGATCGCCCTCTACGGAATGTTTCGTGCTGATGCTGTTGATCAGTGTCAGCGGAATCTTGGTTCCGGTCTCGATGAGGTAATCGCCGGTCTTCGCGGGTTCGGCTTGCACCGCGCCCTGAGCTGGCGCCACGTCTTGGGCGGGCAAAGTACCGGTACATGTGAGGATTGCGAAGGAAACGAAGATCCGCATAAATAGCCCCTTCAGACTATTCTAGCCTAATTCCTTAGACCCTAGGCTGTGGGGCGCTTCAACGATAGCGCGCGAGAGTGTCTTCAGACTGCCCGCCCGGGAACCCTGGCGTCATGAAAATCGTCATCCCAGGGGGCTCCGGACAAGTTGGGCACATTTTGTCCCGGCGCTTCCATGCACGCGGGCATGTCGTCACCGTGCTGAGCCGCCGCGCGTACGCGGATCCCTGGTGCGTGGATTACGAATTGAAAATTAACGGTTGGATGGACGAACTTTACCGCGCCGCCATCAGTGCGCGCAGCCGCCGTGCGCGTTCCGGCGCACGCAGTTGACGCAACGCTTTGGCTTCGATCTGGCGGATGCGTTCGCGCGTGACATCGAACTCTTGCCCGATCTCTTCGAGGGTGTGCTCGCGTTCGCAGCCG
>Ga0208042_1000856_pt1 | contig 10062 bp, 8 predicted proteins | sample Sb_taG_10_FD_187708 | JGI IMG/M metagenome (GOLD analysis project Ga0208042, IMG submission 187708) | Peat soil microbial communities from Weissenstadt, Germany - Sb_50d_7_NC metaG (SPAdes) (version 2) | ecosystem: Environmental > Terrestrial > Soil > Wetlands > Peat | place: Germany... | reverse complement strand
CCCACCACAGCAGCATGTCACTGCCCGATACGTCCAGCTTGTCGCCGACTGAAACGCACGACGAGATCCCGATGCCCAGCCGGGAGAACTGCTCCACCAGCGCCGCGCCGAGCCCTCCGGACTGGACCACCAGGCCCGTGTGCCCGGGCGAAGGACGCGGTACGCCGAACGTGGCCCCCAGTCCGATCCCTGGCACGGCGACGCCGAAGGAGTTCGGGCCGACCAGGCGCATGCTCCCGCGCCGGGTCGCCGCCAGCAGGCCCGATTCCTGCGCTGGCGTCAAGTCCGAGGTAATCACCACCAGGGACCCGATGCCGCGTCGCCCGCACTCCTCGGCCGCCGCCACGACGCGCGCCGCCGGCACCGCCACCACGGCCAGATCGGGGGCCTCGGGCAGTTCGGCGACCGACCGGACGCAGGGGATGCCCTCGATGTCGCCGCCGTGCGGGCTGACCGCGTACAGGGGCCCGGCGAAGCCGGCGTCGCGGATATTGAGCAGGATCGTGCGGCCGACCGATCCCGGGCGGTGGCCCGCGCCGACCACCGCGACCGACCGGGGAGCCAGCAGGGGCTCCAGGCTAGCCACGTCCGCTTGCTTGTCCCGGCCGGCCACCGCGTCCAGCCAGGTGCTGGCCTCCCCCAGGGCCGCGTTGCGCGGGACCGGCATGGACAGCTCGACCACGCCGTCGTCGTACTTGCGCCGTACCGCCAGCCCTGCGTCGCTGAGCACCCGCAACACCGTGTAGTTGTCCGGCAGCACGTCGGCGACCAGGATCTTTACGCCGCGGGCGCGGGCCAGCGACACCAGGTGCTCCAGCAGCAACGTGGCGATGCCGTGCCGGTGCATGTCGTCGGCCACCGCCAGCGCGAGTTCCGCGGCCGCCGGATCGGCGGTGAGCTCGTAGCTGGCGACCCCCACGACCTTGTCGCCCAGCAGGCCGAGCAACGCCACCAGCCCCGGACCGCCCTCCAGGCACACCCGCTGGGCCTCTCGCTCGGCCGACGCCTTGCTGGCGCTGAAGAAACGGAAGTACAGGTTGTCCGGCGACATGGCCTCGTGCAGCTGCCTGACCGGCCCGTAATCCTCCGGGCCCGCCGCCCGGATGGTCAGGGTGGCGCCGTCGGCCAGCAGCGCGTAAGACTGCCCGGCCCCCGTAAGCGTGGCCAACTGATCACCTTCCACACGATCGGCGGCTGACGCAGGCAATGCGGTCAATGGCCGACGTCTGGGGAGCCGTCGGCCGGCCGGCCGCTCGCGGGCGCGTGCACGGCTCGCGACCGCGCCTCCACCGCCTCTTTCAGCCAGTTCGACTGCTCGGCATCGAGCCGCGGCAGGCTGTAGAGCAGCTCCGCCGTCTGGGTTTCAAGAAGCCGTATCGCAGCCAAGGTTCGTTCGGCGTGTCCGTACGCCACGACCCACCTCCTGCAGCACCACTAGCTCTACTCAGGCCAGCTTTTGCGGGTGTGGCGGATGCTGCGTAGTGGCTTTAGTCCTCCGGTTTCGCCCAACGTCCTTATCTGGGGCGGAAGTCCCTGAACGGGCTACACGTCGACCGTGACGCTGATCTGATCCAGCTGTGCCTGGAGCTGCTCGTCGCTCAGCGCGGCGGCACCAGGCATCATCAGGTCGTCCAGCGCGCTGGCCCCTTACAGGTGCAGGTGTGCCCGCTCGTGGGTCATTCTCTCGACCTCGGAGGCCGCGGCGTGCAGCAGCTTGTGTGCCAGGTCCGAAAGGGCGCGGGCCACGGCAATCTCCGCACCGATCTTCACGACTTCGTGATCGGCGGGGTTGAGCTGGGCCCGGCCACGACCTGTCCGCTGCACGTCACCATCAAGCACAAGACGCGCCTCAGCGTTCGTCTCACCATCGGTCTCGCTGACCGACAGCTGCACCGACCAGCGATCACTCATGTTCATGACAAGCACCTCCGCAAGAGGGGAGCAACGCCCTCACGGCCAGGTTCGCGGCGGCGCGGCAGGGGCCGTAGAGCCCTCCTTCCCAACCGCGAGTGACCTTTGTCATCCAGGATCTGCGCGTCACAGGCGCATCCGCGCGGTCGCCTGCAGGAGGCAATCTTCTCTGCTACGCGGGACGTTGTGCCCTGCCGTGGGACACTCGCCGGGGGGACATTCATCAGTAGGAAAACGACGCCCGGTTCGGTCACCGACGCCGTCCGCACCGTGCGTCCTGCCCGGTCGGCCTTGTCCACCCTCCTGCCGGTCCTTGCCCCAGAGGTCACAGCCGCTAGCCGACACGGGGCGTACGCCTGCCGTGCCGCCGGGTGGGGCAGGAAGGAGCCGGTATGGGCACGTTGACGAACGGGCATCACCGGTGGCCGCCGGGCCTGGTCACGCTGCGCGGGTACCAGCGGCCGTGGTTGCGCGGGGACCTGATAGCCGGCGTCACCGTGGCGGCGTACCTGGTCCCCCAGGTCATGGCCTATGCGGGCGTGGCCGGCTTGCCGCCGGTGACCGGCCTGTGGGCAGCCCTGCCGGCGTTGGCCTGCTACGCGGTGCTCGGCTCGTCACGGCTGGTGTCGCTGGGGCCGGAGTCAACGACCGCGCTGATGACCGCAGTGGCCATCGGGCCGCTGGCGGCGGGCAACCCCACGCGCTATGCGGCGCTGGCCGCGATGCTCGCGCTGCTGGTCGGCTTGCTGGCCGTGGTGGCCTGGCTCGCCCGGCTGGGTTTCATCGCTGACCTGCTGTCGCGGCCGGTGCTTGTGGGCTACCTGGCCGGCGTGGCGCTCATCATGATGGCCGGGCAACTCGGCCGGCTCACCGGCGTGCCCGTCACCGGGGAAAGCTTTATCGCCCAGGTGATCTCCTTCGCCGGCCGGATGGCGCAGGTGAATCCGGGTGACGTCGTGATCGCCGCGGCGGTGCTTGTGTTCCTGTTCGCCGCGCAGCACCGGTGGCCGCGGCTTCCCGGGCCGCTGGCCGCCGTGCTGCTGAGCACCGCCGTCTGCGCGATCTTCGGCCTGGGGCAGCACGGCGTGGCGCTGGTCGGGCATATCCCCGCGGGCCTGCCGACGCCAGGGCTGCCCAAGGTGCACCTGGGTGACGTGCGGGAGCTGATACTGCCCGCGCTGGGCGTGCTCCTGGTGGCCTTCAGCGACGACGTGCTGACCGCGCGGGCATTCGAGCGCGGCGGCGAGGTCATCGACGCGAACGCCGAGCTCCTGGCCCTCGGCGTGTCGAACGCCGGAGCCGGCCTGCTGCACGGCTTCCCGATCAGCAGCAGCGGAAGCAGGACCGCCATCGGGCTGGCCGCCGGGGCGCGCACCCAGGCGTATTCGCTGACCGCACTGGCCTCGATCCTGGGCGTCCTGCTGTTCGCGCGCCCGGTGCTGGCCTCGTTCCCGGAGGCCGCGCTGGGCGCCATCGTCGTCTACGCCGCGGTGCGGCTGATCGATGTCCAGGCGTTCCGGCGGCTGGCCGCCTTCCGCCGCAACGAGTTCGTGCTGGCGCTCGCGGCCTGCGCGGGCGTCCTGGTCTTCGACATCCTGTACGGGGTGGTGGCGGCGGTGGGCCTGTCGGTCGCGGAACTGCTGTGGCGGGTAGGCCGCCCGCACGACGCCATCCAGGGCCTGGTGCCCGGATTGGCCGGAATGCACGACGTAGACGACTACCCGCAGGCGGAGACGGTCCCGGGACTGGTGGTGTACCGGTATGACGCGCCGCTGTTCTTCGCCAACGCCCAGGACTTCCGCCGCCGTGCCCTCGCCGCCGCCGGCCAGGGCCCCGGGCGGGCCCGCTGGTTCGTCCTGAACACCGAAGCCAACGTCGAGGTCGACTTCACCGCGCTGGAAGCCGTCGAGGCCGTCCGCGCCGAACTCAGCCGCCGCGGCACCATCTTCGCCCTCGCCCGGGTGAAGCAGGACCTCCTCGATGACCTCGAGGCTTTCGGCCTCGCCGGGAAGGTCGGCGCCGAGCACATCTTCCCGACCCTGCCGACCGCGGTGGCCGCCTACCGGCAATGGGCCAGCCAGCACCCGCCACCCGGGCCGGACAGCATGACCTGACCACCGCCTCGGCCGGAGGCCGCCCGCCAGGTCATCCGGCTGTGACCACACCACAGGTCGGCCGCCGGGCCTGTCCACCGCAGCGTCATCGCCGCGCTAGGGACGTACCATCGGGCCAGGGCCTCCCGCCAGTGAAGGGAAGTGGGCTGGGATGAGCATCAGCCACCGTATCGCCATTGCTGTTCCGGGTGAAGGCGAATAAGGCGCTGGACCGCGCCGAGGATGGCTGTGCCGGGTGAACGCCTACTTCGGCTGTCACGCGGCCGCCGGTCTGCGTGCCCGGCGGCGGCGCTCCCGCGCCCGTTCCTCCTCGTTAAGCCCGCCCCAGATCCCATGCTTGATCGAGCTCCCGAGCGCGTAACCCAGGCACTGCGCCTGCACCGGGCACGACGCGCAGACCGCCTTGGCTTTCGCTTCCCGGATCTCCCGCTCTCGACGTGGCTCACCGTCGGGGCCGAAGAACAGCAGCGCATCCATGCCCCTGCAAGCGGCCCTGTCTTGCCAGCTCATATACGGCCCCTTCCCGCACTCCAGGCGGCCTGGTCACCTGGCCTTGACGTCCCACGGCACATGTCCGGGTGCGCCTCCCTTCTGCGGCTTACACGATCTCAGGATCAAGACGGCCGTCAGCCTCCCGCCAGAGGCGAAGGTCCCCGCCCGTCCACGCCGTGGGCCTGAGCCCGTGAACTCTGGCACACGCCTGCGAGTTGGCCGGCCCGGCGCGCCTGCCGGCGTGCGCGCCTGCCGGCGTGCGCGCCTCGATGGCCGAGGCCACGGATCCGGCACTTCGGCTGGTGACGCGGCGGACTGGGGCAGGTCGGCGATCACCGCCGACCGGTGCTGCTCGCGGTGCCGACCGGCTCGTTGAGGGAATCCGTCGCCTGGACTCCTTCAGGCGGCCTTGGGCGGCTGATACGGCACTTCCGGACGGAGCGCCTGCGGTCCGGCGTCTTCTGCCGGGGCGTAGCCGGTGAGCAGGATCGCGGCCAGGCCGACGGCGCAGGCGGTCAGGACAAGCGCGGGCAGATGCCCGTCTGGGGCGAATCCGGCGATCGCGAGCCTGGCCAGGCCCACCATCGAGGCGGCGAGGCCGAGCAGCAAGAGCACCGGTGACCAGGATCCGGGCGGCCCGACCCCGGCGGGCAGGCGGAGCATCGGCTGCTCCGCCCACTCCAGGACCAGGACGAGCGGCACGAGCACCACGGTGAGCAGCAGCAACCAGGCGGGCCGCAGTTCCCACCACTGGGCCGTCCCGATGGCAGGCTGGGGCATCACGCCGGTCGGGTAGAAGGCCGCGGCGATGACGATCACCGGCACGAAATGCCACAGGTAAATGGTCATGACGCTGGCGTTCAGGCGCCTGACGCGCGGCCACAGGCCAGGCCCGGCCAGCAGCCGCGACACGGCCGGCTCGGCCGCCAGAAGCAGCCCGACCTGGGCGGCGGCGTACGCCAGCAGCGCGATCGACGGCGGGTTGGTGTTGCCCGAGCCAACCATGTCGACCGTAAAGGGCCCCCACACCACCAACCCGGCCAGCAGGGCCGCTCCACCAGCGGCCAGCGCATAAGGGCACCACCTGGCCCGGGTCAGGGAACGGTCCTGCCAGCCGAAGCCCCACTGGTGGATCGAGCCCCACACCAGCAGGTAGTTGGCGTAACCGATGACGTGCAGGTGCGGCCCGGCCACGCACACATCCACCAGCGCGGCCGCCGCCGCCATGACGGCCGGCACCGCAAGGCCCCAGCGCCGGTGTGCGGCCAGCATCACCGGGGTCAGCGCGATCAGCAGCAGGTAGACCGGAAGGAACCACAACTGCAGGGCGGCGAGCCAGCCGGCCTCGGCCAGCTCGGCCCGGCTCGCGCCCGCCGCCGTGGCCGCCGTGACCGCCAGCACGGCCGCCACCAAGAACACCGCCGTCGGCCACCACAGTCGCATGGCCCGGTCACGGACCCATACGGTCCAGGTCTGCCCGCGGGCGTGATGCGCCGCCCATGACCGGGCGTTGACGTACCCGCCGACCAGGAAGAAGATCGGCATGACCTGAAACAGCCAGGTAACCCACCGTCCCCAGCCGATGTAGTCCAGCGCATCGGCGCCAGACAGCCGCCCGTCCCGGTAGGTCACGGAGATCAGCAGCCAGTGACCGTAGACGACACCGCCAATGGCCACAACGCGCAGCAGATCAGCGTAGCGATTCCGTTCCATGCCGGGAAGAACTCCGTATTAGCAGGAGATCCGCGAAAAGGGTTCTGCAGACCTACGCCTCCAGGGTCCTTGGCCGGGGAGACGATTTCCAGGGAAGGAAGTCCCTTGGATGGCGCCATCCGGCCGGGACGTTAAGCCTGAGCCGGAACTACGCCGGTACGTTCGGGAAAAAGCGTTCGGGAAAAAGCATTGCGGCGGCCGGGGTGGTAGGCCCTGCGGCGTGCTTTACGTGCCATTGGCGGTGAGGGCCGCGGCGAGGACGGCGGCCCCCGTATGTGGTGCGGTGAAGCGACGGTCATGAGAGCTCGTTCTACCCCTCCACCGGAACCGTGGCCGAGCACATCCTGCTGCCGGCCAGCGGGCAGCTTAGGACCAGGCCCGTGGAGCCTCGGTGGACGAGGCCGAAGCGCCGGCCAGCGCGGCGATGAGCGGCTTGGCTCAGCGTGCGCCAAACACTGGCCGGCTGGTAGACCGGCGGCTCATTGCGGCATATCGGCCGGGACGATAAGGCCGTAGTGGCCGTCGTAGCGGTGGTAGATGAGGCTGCCGCGGCTGGTACCGGTATCGACGAAGAACAGGAACTCGTATCCCAGGGCCTCGAGGCGCACGATGGCGTCGGAGACCGTGAGCCTGGGCGCGGGCTGCATGGTCTGTGTAATTGCCGAGGAGAGCGGCCGACGCGGCCGAGGCAGCTGGGCCTGGGCCAGCCGGTAGCCATCAGCCACCCGGTAGATCACGCTGTCCTGACCGGTCAGCTCGTCGGTGAACAGGTAAAAGTCGTAGTCGAGCAGGTTCAGGTCGGCGAGGGCCTCTTCTAGCGTCTTACGGCCTGCCGCGTGCGACCTGCGGCGGATTACCTGCCGCTCTTCGGCGGGGCGCGGGAAGTAGGACGGGTGGTGCGCAGGGATACTCTGATGCCGCCACTCGCCGGGGGCGTCCGCCGGCCGGCCCCCGCGCCGGGCTTCCCAGTTCCGCGCCGAGCGTTCCAGCCGAACCCTGAGCCGACTTGCCATGTGCTCGACCGACTCGCGCATCGTCTGGCCAGCGGCCTGGGCCCGGACAAGCCAGCCGTCGAGATCGACGTTGACTCTCGCTACCGCAGGCAGGTTCACCGCGGGATCCGCGGCCATCGTGAGCGTGACCCGCACCTGCAAGACAGGCTCGGTGGCCAGCCGCAGCGCCGAGTCGATCTTCGCGATGGCCAGCTCCGACATCCCCTCCGGAACCGCGCCCTGGGTCTCAATCTGTACCTGAACAGGATGCGTGCCTTTCATGGCTGACCTCCCGTCTGGTTCGGTGGTTACCGGCGCGGCCGACCGCGGCCGACCGCCATGTCGTCACTGTCCCGTCATCGGGAATCGGAGCCGCGCGGCGATCCGGAACGGGGCGTCGCGGATGGCTGAGAACTGTCCGCCGTCCTGCAGAGTCCGGTGGACCATCTCATCGATCAGGTCCGGGACCGGCTGCGCCGCCGTTTCCCAGTCCTGGCAGCTGTCAGCGGCGACGACGAGCAGGCCGCACCGGCCGCACACGTAACCGGGGACAAGCCCGTCATCTGGAACGACCAGGTGTTCCACCGCGTGGCCGTTGACGGCGGCCAGGCAAGCGGGCAGGCCGATCGCGGCCGGGCCGCCCGGCGGCGTCTGCAGGATCCTGGCGGCAAGGCGCTGGGCACTTTGGTCAGTCCACCGAGCGATGACGGGCGCGGCCAGGTCACGGACCCGTGCCGGGGTGAGGGTGTGCGGATCGGCGGTGAAGCTTCCCGCGAAGGCCTCTCGCACCGCCGACGGCAGGCTGGCCAGGAATTCCGGGATTCCATCCTCATGCCCGCCGATGAGCAGCGGCTCCTGCCCACCGTGCCGCATGACCTGCTCCAGGAGAGCGGCGGTGTCGCGGTAGTGCTGGCGGGACAGCTGGATCATCCGCTGCTGGACGTGGTAGGTGTCCAGGCCGTACCAGCCGCCGAAACCCGGGCTGGGAACCCCGGCCGCGGTCGGCGTGGTAACCGTCTCGATCTCATCCCCGGTGATGGTGAACACCCATGCGTGCCGCCTGTCCACCACGGCCACGCGGTAGGCCGGGCACCGTTGCAGGGCCGCCAGCAGCGGCCGGATATGCGGCCTGGCCGCGAGCACCGCTCGTTCCGGGACCTGGCAGCGCAGCGGCAGCACCTCGAGCAGGCCAAGATCGGCACAGGCGAAGATCGCCACGCTATGGCCGAGCCAGTCGCGGCCGTGCACCGCCACCTTCGCTCGCACCGCACCGCGGTCCTCGTCCCGAAGCCGCCCGCATTCCTCGCCGACCGGCCCGCTGGCTGCCGCCGCCATGAGGTCACCGACGCGCGCAGGCAGGCCGCGCAGTTCCGCCGGATCCACCGGGACGGTCAGGTAAAGCGACAGAACCGTCGGCTCCGGGGCGTGCATCCTGGCGAGCTTGTCGGCCTCAGCCCAGCTGATCATCACGCACCTCCTCCTGACGCTACCTGTGACCAGCATGTGACGCGGTGAGGGCCGATACTAGGGCCGAAATCCCGGTTCCCCGGGACCTTCGTCCGGCCAGGCGCCTCGACAGCGCGAATCTGGAGTCCGTATCTCAGCTGAGCCTGGCCTGCGAGGCTCACCGGCCGTTCCCGGCCGGTGAGCTGGTACGCAGCCCGGCGCGCAGCAAGGCGAGCCGCAGCTCCTCCGTGGTCACCAGCCCGGTCACCCGCCGGTCTTCGACGACGACGGCAAGCAGCTGGCCACGCAGCGGCGGGCGGCTCAGCAGCGAGCTGGCCGGGGAACCCGGGTCGGCGAGGTAGGCCGACGGCACCGGCGTGGCGATTTGCCCGAGCCGCGTCGTGGCGCGGTCCGCGTCCGGGACGCGCGCCAGGGCCCCGGCAAAGACGACCCCGGCAAGGTCGCCGCCCAAGCTGACGATGGGAAACACGGTCTGGTGCGAGGACAGGACGACCCGGCCAGTGAAGTCAGCCACATCGCTCCAGGCGGCCCCGATGTCCGGGTGAGGGAGCATGATGTCGCGCACGAGCAGCCCGGCCAGCGCTTCCCTGGCTGCATCCGATTGCTGTTCGGCGCGGGCCATGGTGACCAGGAACCAGCCGATCAGCATCAGCCACAGGCCGCCGATGCCTCGCCAGGCCAGCAGCTCAAGCACGCCGATGGCGCAGATCCCGATGCCGAGCACCTGCCCGGACCGGGCTGCGGCCCGGCTCGCGCGCTGACGGTCGCCAGACCGCTTCCAGAGCAGTCCGCGCAGGATCCGGCCGCCGTCCAGCGGCGCGCCAGGGAGCAGGTTGAAGACGGCCAGCGCCACGTTCATCACCGAGAGCCAGGCCAGCATCGCGGTGACCACGGCCGGGCCGTGCCACGATCGGTCCAGGATCGCGGCGCCGCCGAAAACGATCCCGGCGGCCAGGCTCGTCGCCGGGCCCGCGATGGCGATCTGCACATCGGCCCGTGCGGTCGGCGGTTCCCCTGCCAGCTCGGCGATCCCGCCCAGGGCCCACAAGGTGATCGATCGCACCTGGACGCCGTAGCGCCTGGCCACGATCGCATGCGCGATCTCATGAGCCGCCAGCGCCGCGATGAACAGGACCGCCCCGGCCACGGCCACCGCCCAGTACAGGCCGGCGGACTCGTGCGGGATGGCCGCCGGCAGCCAGCCGGCCGCCAGCATGTCGGTGATCAGGGCGGCGATCACCACGACGGTCCAGTGCATCCCGATCGGGATGCCGGCTATCCGCCCGAGCCGGACGCTCTGTCTCATCTGCCGGTCGCTTCCTCACATCTCCTTCCAGCCTGCCCGCCGGGCTTCCGGCTGGACAGGGACATAC
>Ga0208042_1000849_pt1 | contig 10108 bp, 7 predicted proteins | sample Sb_taG_10_FD_187708 | JGI IMG/M metagenome (GOLD analysis project Ga0208042, IMG submission 187708) | Peat soil microbial communities from Weissenstadt, Germany - Sb_50d_7_NC metaG (SPAdes) (version 2) | ecosystem: Environmental > Terrestrial > Soil > Wetlands > Peat | place: Germany... | reverse complement strand
GTTCTATCTGCTCTCAGGCAAGTGGACCGCGCACGCCCGCATCTTCGTCAAGGCTGGCGTGATCGCCGGTTGCCTGTTCAGCGTTCTGCAGATTTTTCCGACCGGCGACAGACAAGGCAAAATGGTCGCCGACCTGCAACCCGTGACTCTGGCGGCGATGGAGGGACTGTTTCAGAGCGGACCCGGCGCACCGTTAGTCATCATAGGTCAGCCTAATGAGCAGCAAGACAAGATCGATAACCCGATTGAAGTTCCGAAAATGTTGAGCATGCTGACTTACAAACGTTGGAATGCCAACGTCCGCGGACTCGATGCTTTCCCGAAGCAAGACTGGCCGGATAATATCTCATTGCTTTATTACAGCTACCACATCATGGTTGGTCTGGGGACGTTCTTCGTCGCTGTCATGGCCGTCGCTTTGTTGCTGCTGTGGCGCGGCAGACTCTTTAACGCCAGGAGGATGCTCTGGATCCTGATGCTCGCAGCGCCTTTTCCTTATATTGCCAATACCGCGGGATGGATGACCGCCGAGCTCGGCCGCCAGCCCTGGCTGGTCTATGGGCTGATGCGCACCGAAAACGGCTACTCCAAGGTCGTCTCGGCCGGTAACGGCATGTTTACTCTTTTGGGATTCATGGGCATTTACACTGTGCTTGGCATTCTGGGCCTGTTCCTGATCTGGCGGGAAATTGAGCACGGTCCTCTGGCCGGGCACGAATCCGTGTCCAACCTTCATCCGGCGGCGGAGGCAAGGTGACGGAGGCAAGGTAAATATGGCGAGCCTTTGGTTCTGGATTGTCGCAGCGATGATCGCGACCTATGTCGTGCTCGACGGATTCGATCTCGGCGCGGGTGCGATTTATCTGATTGCGGCCAAAACTAACGACGAACGGCGCCGGGTGCAGCGCGCCATCGGCCCGGTCTGGGATGGCAACGAAGTCTGGTTGCTGGCTGCCGGCGGCACGCTCTATTTTGCGTTCCCTCAACTCTACGCGTCGAGCTTCAGCGGGTTCTACCTTCCTCTGACGATTGTCCTTTGGCTGCTCATTCTGCGCGGCATTAGCATTGAATTCCGCGCTCACATCGAAAGCCGGGTCTGGCAGGATTTCTTCGACGTGATTTTCAGCGTCTCCAGCATTCTGCTGGCTGTGTTTTTCGGGGCGGCATTGGGCAACGTGGTGCGCGGAGTTCCGCTGGATTCAACCGGCTATTTTTTTGAGCCGCTCTGGACCAACTTCAAACTCGGCGCGCAGACGGGCATCCTGGATTGGTACACGGTACTCATCGGCGTGATGGGGCTGGTGACCCTGGCCGCGCACGGTTCTTACTACGTGGCCCTCAAAACCGACGAAGACCTCGGGCGGCGCGCCCGCGGTTTCGCCTTGCTGTGCTGGCCCGTGCAGTTTTTTCTGACCTTCAGTGCGTTGGTTGCGACTTATTTCATCCGGCCCGAAATCATGGCGAACTACGGGAGGCACAAGATCGGGATACTGGTCCCGCTCGTCGTTGTCGCCAGCCTGGCGGTGATGCTCTGGGCCAATCCCAAGGGCAAAGAGAAACTCGCGTTCGTTGCCTCCTGCCTGTATATCACCGGCATGCTGGTGGGCGCGGCGTTTGCGCTCTATCCCGTCGTACTGCCTGCCCGCGATCGTCAACATAACCTCACCATCTACAACACTGCCGCGGGCAGTCACGGACTGAGCGTCGGCCTGGTTTGGTGGACGTTCGCCGCGCTGCTCGCGGTGGCCTATTTTGTGTTCGTTTACCGCAAGTTTCGCGGCAAGGTGCAACTGGGCGAAGGGCACTACTAGCGATTGCAGAGGTCAGAGGTAGCGCTGAGGTCAGAGGTTAGAGGTCAGATTGCAGAGGTTAAGTGCTCTCGAGCTCATAGTGCCGTTTGCGCTTGGAGTTGTTTACCTCTGCAATCCATCGACAGCGCGCCAGTGTCATCGCTAGCCCAATTCCCTCCCGTATAATCAAGAAATGAGCGCTCACTCCCATCATCCCGGCCAGCAACAGCCCACCCCGCAACCTTTGCCTGGCGTCAACGCCATCATCGCCGTCGGTTCCGGCAAGGGCGGAGTCGGCAAGACCACGCTCGCAGTCAATCTGGCAATCGCCCTCAGTAAGATGGGCCACAAAGTGGGATTGCTCGACGGCGACGTCTACGGGCCCAACGTCCCGCTCATGCTCGGCACCAACGAGCAACCCAAGGTGATAGGCGCAAACCAGTTCGCGCCCATCAACTCGCATGGGCTCAAGGTCATCTCGGTCGGCTTCCTCAACCCTGGAGACAAGCCGCTCATCTGGCGCGGCCCTATGCTGCATTCGATCATGAAGCAGTTCTTGGGATCGGTGCAGTGGGGACTGCTTGATTATCTCGTCATTGACCTTCCTCCGGGAACCGGCGACGTTGCGCTCTCGCTGATTCAGACCGTGCCCCTGACTGGCGCCATCGTGGTCTCTACACCCTCGGACGTTGCGCTGCAGGATGCGCGCAAGGCCATCGAGATGTTCCGCCAGATGAAGGTGGACATCGTCGGCATGGTCGAAAACATGAGTTACTTCATATGCCCGCACTGCCAGCACGAAGTCGATATCTTCTCGCGCGGGGGCGCGGAAAGGACGGCGAAGCAGTTCGACATCGCCTTCCTCGGAAGCGTCGAGCTCGATCCGGAGATTCGCAAATCAGGCGACCACGGCTCTCCCTCCGTGCTCCAGGGAGAGGACTCGCCTCATGCGAAGTCGCTGTTCGCGTTCGCCCGCAATGTGGCGGCGCGGGTGGAGGAGATCAAAGCCGGGAGTTCGGAAAGCGTAATTCAGATTCAGTAGGAGCTGTTTCCTCGCGCAGTATATCTCGAAGACTTCCGTCTCTTCTTGCTTGTTTACTCTGAAGGTAGTAACCAGTTAGTATGGGTACCCCCCTCCCCCCTATCTATTGGAATCATAGAGTTACAAGCTAAAACACTCAAAATCTTTGAGTTTAAAGGACTTATATGGAAAATATTCCGGAATAAGGACTTAGGTTGTCAAAGAGCGCTGAAAATGGCTTTGGGGCAGTTTCGAGGGCCGTTTTGATGGACGGGCGGACCTCGAAACTGCCCCAATCAGATCTTCATTATCACTCGCGACAAGTTTAGAGTCTGTGACGGCGCACACAGTCGGGTTGTGATGAAAATATCAGTGGATTCCGCCGACGCCAGGCTCGTGTATCTGGCGAAAACGTGAGTCTCTTTCTGTCATTCTTGCGGTCGAATCGTGAAGGGCAGTTCCGATTGCGCGATCAGCCTGCCGCCCACCCTTCGCAAAAAGCGCGCGAAGGATAGGGCACCCGCTGCATGGTAGTGCCAGCGGAAGGCTGGGCCACGCGCCCGTTGAGCGATTGGATCGCTCGGGAAAAACACCTAATTTGGTCCGCCGCCACTCTTAAGGGGTTGGGTTCAGTTGATTCTTGATTGCGGTGTCGAACACCGAGTATGGAACGGCACCCGCAATACGTACCCCATTGATCTGATCCTTCGCGGTCTTACCTACGACAAAGCTGGGAGTGCCACTGATTCCCAGGGTGCTCGCGTCAGCCATGTCCTTTTGTATGGCGGCGGCGTACTTCTTGTCGTTCAGGCAGGTGCCAAACGCGGTCATGTCGAGGTTGATCCGCCTGCCATACTTGAGGAGCGAGTCAGGGCTGAGGTCTGCGTCACTGGCTAACAGCATGTCTCGCATCTCCCAGAACTTGTCCTGCGCCCCGGCACAGCGTGCCGCCCCGGCAGCGCCGGGTGCGTTGGCATGAAAATCCAAGGGCAAGTCGCGGCTGACGAAACGTACCTTACCGGTATCAATGTAGTTCTTTTTTAATTCAACAAACGTTTCAGAATGGAACTTGCGGCAGAACGGACACTGATAATCAGCAAACTCCACCACCGTGACCGGCGCATCATCGCGGCCAATCGAATGCCATCCCGCAGCCACACTCATCTGCACTTTGTCGGACGTCGGAGCTGCCTGGGGCTGCGCTACCGCCGTCTGCTGGCGTTCGAGCAGCTGGTGGATGGCCTTCAGTTCCTTAAGGATTTCGTCAGCCTGTTCTTTGCTCATGCCTTCCGGCATGTTGATGGTGACTGACTCGGCCTTGACTCCTTGCGCTGCCGATGTGCTCGGTGGTGAGCTCTGCGTGGCCGCTGGGACCGTGCTGAGTGTGAAAATCACAGCAGCGGTGGCGATCTGAACTGCTTGGTTGAATTTCATAGCCCGCGATTCCTCCTCAAAATCTAGCCGCTCCGCACCTTAAGGTGCACAGTATTATGCCAGACGATCATTGACAGTACAGGCCGGTTGAGCACAGCGTTGGCCCGCAAATCTCCGCGCACTGCTGACCGGGAGCGCAGTTGTTGCACTGGATACTATTTGGAACACAGTTTAGGCAGCTTTGCCCGCACCAAAGGTGCCCATTCAACGGCGGCTGGGGAGAGACGCATTGCGACGCGCCAGGAGGAGAGACAAAGCAGCAGAGCTGGCCCGCCGAGCAGCAGCTTCCCCCACAGGGCGGGACTCCGCCTGGGCAGGGAGATGTGCAGGCGCCTGTGTTCGGATCGCATATGTCAAAGGAATTCGGACAGCAGACCCCCTTGCAAATCTTATTCCCGGCCGGGCAGCAGGAGCCATTGAGGCAGGTGTCGCCCGGATTGCAGCAGCTCTGGCCACAAACGTTCGAACTGTTGCAGCAGGTACCATTTGCCAAGCAGGTTTGGCCGGAGGTACAGCAATTCGAACCGCACACGTTAGCAGCGTTGCAGCAGGTGCCATTTGTCAGGCAGGTTTGGCCTGTGCTGCAGCAACTCGAACCGCATGCACTGGGTGCGGGACAGCAGGTGCTACCTCCTACACAGGTCTGGCCCGCGACACAGCAATTCACACCGCACGCTGTAAGGCCCGCCGAGCAGCAAAGAGTTGGATTGAAAGGATCCGGTCCTGGACCGGCACAAGTCTCGCCGGGGCCGCAGCAGCCGCTGCTGCACTCGACGGGGCAGCAGGGCGAACCGGAACCGCCGAGGGGGAACAGGTGACAGGCGCCCGATAGGGTCTCCAGATAAGCGGCTTCACACACGGCCGCTCCGATAGCAAAGCAGATGGGAGCCCCGAAGACGCAAGATAACGACGCAGCAGCTGCTCCGGCTAGGCAGCCGAAATCTACTATAGCAGCCGCCGAAGTACAGATAATACAAGGCACCTGATTAAAATTGGGGGGATGCGCGGGCGGGTCGCCACCAGGATTCCCGTTACCGGCTGGTACTCGAACGGCAGGCGCCATCGACCCCGTTGTCTGGGCACACTGAGTCTGCATTGCTTGTAGGAGAACGGGGAGCGCTCGCTTCAGATCATTGTCGATCCCCGTTGGGGGCACAGCAGTTCCGTCGGCGAACTTGATCGATTTGGGGTCGGCCTTGATCGGAAACGGAGCGATGGCGCGCCCGTCGATCGTTCCCTGAAGGGTGACCCTATCGGAACTGCTGAACGTGATCTGCTTCACCCCCCGGAATCCTTTTCCGAAGGTAACCATAAGCTGCATGGCACCGTTGGCGCTCGTTTGGGTGTCGACCTGAAGAGACGTCTCGGGAGATTGGGTAGGCCGGCACCGATTGCTGCGCTGAACTACCAATTTGCTTTCGGAGACCCCCGCCACGCCACTCGAAGAAATGGCCAAAGAGCGCGTGAGACTGGCTGTAAACTGAGTTTTCTTGACCGTCGTGCTCGCGGAGGCGGTCAGCTGAGCGCCGTTCTGCTGCTTCGAATTGCAAATGGGCGGCGGCGGCGGTTGCTTAGAACGCGGAACCCGGCAGCACGCTACAGTCGTGATTAGCAGGAGCCCGCACGTTACGTGAAGGAGCCAATTCCGAGGTCGATCCTGCGCTGTCATCTTAACTCCCCCTTGTATGTCACTGGCGCCGGTACTGTGGGCCGCAGTGCATCGAGTGAGCAGCTCTTAAAGGCAAGTAAGTATGACTGCGAGTAGCGCACGACCGCGATGCATGTTGCCGTCTACTGGCGGACGTGATTCGCGATATTAAATAGAGGCCGGGCGGCCCTTCGAAATGCGCAACACTTTTAGCTCAATAGAATATGTGTGTCAAGACAAATATTGAGTTCGATGTGGAAATTTACGGGATCCGGGGCAACTCGATCCAAACCTCTGCCTAAAGGTCGCCGGTTGAGCACCCTCTCAGGCATTTTTCTGAGCGGTAGTTACGAAAAACGAATAATCTCTTAAAGCACGGCAAACAACTCGCCCTTCCGGCTCTCGCGCATCGCAGTTTTCTCGCGGGCCCCGCGCTCACGTACGCACTAGCGCTCGCACGAACTCGGGCCGACGGCGCACGGGCGGAGGCGGGCCAAAGTCCAAAACCGGCTGTGTGTGGTGGAGGGGTGTAGCCGAATTTTTCCCGAAGAGTATTACCCCTACCCATCCTTGACACCCTTGCGAGCGCTCCCTAGAATTCTATTAGGCGGCGGTGGAGTCTTTATCTAAGCCACTGCATCTAAAGAATTTAGAGGGGCGGTTCGGCTCCTCTCTCAGGTCGATATGCCAGCAGGGCCAGCGGGCGGACGGGAACGGGAAATCCTGACTGCCATTGTCGAGACGTTCATTGCCAGCGGGGAGCCGGTGGGGTCGCGCACGCTTGCTCGCTCCAGCCGCGAGGGGTTGAGTGCGGCCACGATTCGCAACGTGATGGCCGACCTGGCCGATGCTGGATTTCTCGAGCAGCCGCACGCTTCGGCGGGGCGCGTTCCTACGGCGGAGGCTTATCGCTATTACGTCGAGCAACTTAGTGGCGAGGCCCATCTCTCGCACGAGAATCAGAGCATCATTGAGGACACTTTGACCGGCGTCACCGATGTGGAGGAGTTCATGGAGCGCACTTCGCATGTGCTCTCCCTGATCTCGCACAGCGTTGGGGTTACGGTGGCTACCAGCGGACCGCGCAACGCGCTGGAGCACGTTTACTTTTCGCGCCTCGGCGATCAGAAAGTGCTCGCCGTTGTGGTCACGCGTTCGGGCGTGGTGCGCGACCGGGTGCTGCGGCTTGATATTCCGCAGGCTGATCTGGACTTGGCCGCGTGCTACATCAATGAAAATTTCCGCGGCTGGACGATGGGCGACATGCGCGCCGAGCTGGCCCGCCGCCTCGAACAAGAACGCAGCGAGTACGACCGGCTGATGAAGTCGATCGAACAGCTCTACCAGCAGGGCGCGCTGGCTTCGAACGAGGACACGCAGGCGGTGTTCGTGGAAGGAGCGGCGAACCTGGTTACGAGCCAAGTAGCTGGGCAGGAAGATCGGCAGCGCCTGCAGGATATGCTGCGTACGCTCGAGGAAAAAGAAAAAGTCGTGAAGTTGCTCAGCGCTTATCTGGACACGCGGCAGGAAGCGGTGCGCGTGGTGATCGGGCTGGACGAGGCGCTGCCTGCTTCGAATTTGCAGAATTTTGTCCTCATTGGCGCTCCCGCGCGCGTGGGCGGAGAAGTGATGGGGTCGCTGGCCGTGATTGGACCTACGCGGCTGGATTATCAACACACCATGTCGGCGGTGTCGTACATCGCGCGGTTGTTCGACAAACTTTTGAACGAATCGGAGTAAGCGAGAAGTATGAGTAAAGGAAACGGAAAAGCCGACGGGGAGCTCGATTTGGAGCACGAACTTCCGGCTGCGGAGGGTGGAGAAGAAACTCCGCCGGCCTCAGCCAAGCCAGCGGAGGCCATTGCCGCATCGGAAGTGGAAAAGCTCAAGGCCGAGCGCGACGCGCTGCTCGACCGCCTGGCTCGTCTGCAGGCGGAATTCGACAACGCCCGCAAGCGCGCGGTGCGCGATCAGCAGGAATTCCGCGAATTCGCCGCGGCCGACGTCATCAAGAACTTTCTGCCCATCCTCGACAGTTTCGAGCGGGCGTTAAAGGCTGCCGGCGACTCCACTGACTTCCGCAACGGCATTGAGCTCATCTACCGTCAGTTCCAGGATGCGCTGCAGAAAATCGGAGTGCAGCCGATTGTTGCGATGGGGCAGCCTTTCGATCCCCGGATTCACGAAGCGGTTGAAATGGTGGATAGCACAGAGGTCCCGGATCACCACGTCCTCGACGAACTACAGCGCGGCTACAAGTACAAAGACCGCCTGCTGCGTCCCGCGATGGTGCGGGTCGCTCGCAATACCCGCGGGTAGAACGGTCGTTAGTCGATAGTCGTTCGGGGGTTTGTGGTTCTGCGTCGCCGCCCCCCGCAAGCGGTCCTTTACGCAACGGCTAGTAGGGCGACGAGGATGGCACTATTTTGCGGATGCCTACGGCGTTTTGCAGGAGTCATCCGCGCCTCGTGCCGATGAACACGCAATCTGGGATACTTTGCGATCCCGCAAGCCTGGTTCTCTACGGGCGATGCCAAGCCAGTTCGAGACCTCATGCGCGATCTAGAAAGGGTGAATCGCGGCTAACCTTGAGCGAACCGTTTTCTCCATTCGAATCGAAACTTGTATAATCCACACATGCAAGGAATACCCTGGAGCACAATTGCGTTCGGCTCGCTGTTGCTCATCTCGCCCTGCTCAACAGGAGGACAGGAAATGAAATCTCCGCAACCTGAAAAGTCGAAGCCGCTCGTCAAAATGGAGCAGCGCGGGCGCATCCTTGGAATCGGCGGTGTCTTCTTCAAATCCGCTAATCGTGATCAGATGCGCGAATGGTATTCGAAGCATCTTGGACTCGCTGACAAAGGCCAAGGCGCGATGCTTCCGTGGCGCGAACACGACGACCCGCAAAAGGAACACGTTACAGTTTGGACTGTTTTTCCCACCTCCACTCACTATTTCGATCCCAGCCCCGCACCGTTCATGGTCAACTACATCGTGGACGATCTGGATGCTTTGCTCGACCGCTTAAAACAAGAGGGAGTAAAGATTGACGCCAAACGAATGGATGAATCCTACGGTCGCTTTGCCTGGATCTATGACCTGGATGGGAATAAGATTGAGCTCTGGCAGCCGCTGCCCACAAAGCCCTAAGGGCCTTCCACTGCACTTACTCAATCGGTTTTCTGTAGCTACCGTCCCGTAGTCGTAGAATGGCCGGAAATGCTTTGCGCCTGGTCATCTCAATATCCGCATCGGCCGATTCCGCCCGATCAGTCGCGCAGTGTAGAGGTTAATGGTACCGGCAGCGTCGTTGCCGACGACTAACGACTATTGGCTAACGACCAGCAACTAACAACTACGACCGAATACAAAGTGGGGAGACTTTCTGGCCGCCAACACAAAACGCGATTATTACGAGGTGCTCGGTGTTACCCGTGCGGCCACCGACGTTGAAATCAAGAGCGCTTACCGCAAGCTTGCGATGACGTATCATCCCGACCGCAACCCCAACAATCCTGACGCGGAAGACAAATTCAAGGAGATCACCGAAGCGTATGCAATCCTCGCCGATAGCGAGAAGCGCTCTTTGTATGATCGCTTCGGACACACTGGCGTGGGCGGAAGCACCGGAGGTGCGGCTGGATTCGATCCCGCCATCTTCCAGGATTTTGGCGACATCTTCGGTGACATCTTCGGTTTCGGCGATATGTTCGGCCAGGGCGGCCGTCGTCGCAGCCGCGCCCAGCGCGGAGCCGACCTTCGCGAAGACTTGCACCTTGAATTTGATGAAGCGGTCTTCGGCGCCGAGAAACAAGTGAATGTCCGCCGCCATGAGACCTGCGACGGGTGCCGCGGAAACGGTACGGCGCCCGGCAAAGCTCCGGTCGCTTGCCGATCGTGCAATGGCCGAGGCCAGGTCCGGTATCAGCAAGGCTTTTTTAGCATCGCTCGAACCTGCCCAACCTGCCAGGGCGCGGGCAGTGTGATCACCGATCCGTGCCCGAAGTGCAAAGGCGAAGGCCGCTTGCTGCGCGAGCGCGCGGTCGAAGCCAAGGTCCCGGCGGGAGTGGAGGACGGCACCCGAATTCGTTTCAACGGCCTGGGCGAGGCGGGCGCGTTCGGCGGGCCAGCCGGTGACTTGTATGTTGTCCTGCATGTCAAGGAGCACGCCTTCTTTGAGCGCGAAGGCAACGACCTGCACTGCGTGGTTCC
>Ga0208042_1000821_pt1 | contig 10312 bp, 10 predicted proteins | sample Sb_taG_10_FD_187708 | JGI IMG/M metagenome (GOLD analysis project Ga0208042, IMG submission 187708) | Peat soil microbial communities from Weissenstadt, Germany - Sb_50d_7_NC metaG (SPAdes) (version 2) | ecosystem: Environmental > Terrestrial > Soil > Wetlands > Peat | place: Germany... | reverse complement strand
CAGGCATGTACTTGTTGGCGACCAGTCCGTTGCCCGGCGTGGTGGTGATGCTCGCCAGCATGGCCATGCTGGTGAGTTCGGTGAAGAAGCTGGGCGAGGCGCAGGAAGAACGGCACGAATCCGACGGGGGCCGCGAGCGCTCTTCGCGCAGCCGCGCAGGAAGTTCCGAAAAGTAGTACCTGGGCGTGCTGTCCAGGTTGTGCCCGGACTTTGAGCGAAGATGTTCGGAACGCTTGTCGAAGACGACAAAACTTTAGGAGAACACTTATGGCAGAAAACTCTGTAGAAATGAAATCGACCGTAGGTTTGACCGGTCTCACGATGAACGCGATGGCGCTGATCGCACCAGGAGCGTTTCTGTGGCTCACCTTTGCCGGGCAGGCAGCTGCGGGCGCAACCGCACCCTCAATGTGGATGGGCATCCTGTTTGCCACCTTGTTGTGTCTTGCTACCGCCATCTGTTACGCGGAAATGGCGAAGCTGTATCCCGGAACCGGCAGTTCGTATTACTTTGCCGAACAATCGTTCCTCAACCACGATAAGGCTTGGCCGTATGCCCGGCTGGCCAAATTCGTCGTCGGCTGGGGCTCGCATCTCTACTACTGGATCTACCCCGGCGTGATGGTTGGCGTCATCGGAGTCATCTCCGGCTATTTGGTAGGGACGCTTTGGCCAAATTTCATGAGCGCCTCCAATCCCGGCCCCATGTTCATGATGGCGGTTGCAATCGTGTTTTCGTTTGCCGTGTCCTACATCGCCCACCGTGGCATCACCGGTTCGACTGCCGTGAACATCGCCATCAACATCATCCAGATCAGCGCTCTGATTGTGTTCGCGGTTATCGCGCTCGGCTACCGGGTGAACCATCCCCCGGGCAGCGTGGCCTTCCAGTTTGACGCGCAAACCAGTACCGCGTTCAACTACGAGTTCGCGACCACCTCCCAGACGGCGAATGGCCAAGCCACCGACGTCATCACACGTGACGCGAACGGTGTGCCGCAGCCCAAATTGGATGCGTCCGGCAAGCCTGTTCCCTATCACATCAGTTATCCGGAGAAAGATGCCAGCGGCGCTTTTGTCTCTCATCCCACGGCACGCTCGGTTATCAGTATGCACAATTTTGGCTGGATGTTCGTGCAGGCCACGATTGCCATCCTCATTCTCGTCGGATTTGAATCGGTTACCTCGATGGGAGGCGAGGCCAAGAACGCCAAACGCGATGTTCCGATCGCGGTCATCGTTTCGCTGCTGGTCCAAGGCTGTTTCTGTTATCTATTCGAATATTTTGCCGCTAATTATTTTCTCAATAGCGGCTACCCGATGGGGTTTGCCGGAGCTTCGGCGGCGCCCATCGGGGACATGATGACCATGGTCGGCGATGCGCTATTCGGCGCAGGGAACGGACGAACCTTCATGCTGGTCGAGGCGGCCACGGTATTTCTGGCGCTGATCGGCACGACGCTCTCTTGTATCAACACCGGGGCGCGGGTGACCTACGCTATGGGTAAAGATCAGGAAGTGCCGGAACACTTTGGCATGCTGCATTCCAAGAACCTGACGCCACACCGGGCCATTTGGACACTGGCGATCATTTCAGCCGTGGTCGGGTGCATCACGGTGGTGGTGTTTTTTGGCGACGGCGCCGCTCCCGCAGACTCGGCCATTCAGGCATTGCCGCACGGCTTCTGGTCCAGTTTCGGGTACACCACGCATGACAAGATGGCGGCCTTGCCGAACACCTTCCTGCTTACGACGCTGGCTTCGAACTTCGGCACGTTCTTGCTGTACATGCTGAGTTGCCTAACTTGCATCGTCTGCTATCACGGGCACCCGAAGTTCAAGCTGGTTCGCCATCTGCTGATCCCGATCTTCGGTTTGCTCGCCAACCTGGCCTGCATGGCCTTCTATCTGATCGGACCGTTCATGGGGTACGGCACGAAAATGGAGCCGTTGCTGGCCTTGGGGATCGCACTCGTCTGGGGCATCTACGGCGCAATTTACTTCTTCCGCATCAGTAAGACTTCCGGCCGCACGACCATCGTTAAAGACCGTGTGACGATGACGACGATCGCATGACCTCACGAACAGTCGGGGACGGCGGAGCCTGGCAGCCGCAGGGGTTGCCAGGCTTCCGTTTGTCAGTAAGAATTAGATATTGGGAACTGGCCATCGCCGGCGATGGGACCGCGTAGGTCCCTATCCGCACAGTTCGCTCTTCTATGTTGGATCTTGAATTCGCGGAGCTCTCCGATCTGGGTCGCGTGCGCGCGCGGAACGAGGACTATGTTGGGCATGTCGTCCCCGGTTCGCCGGCGCGCGCCCGTTCGCACGGCTGGCTGTTTGCCCTAGCTGACGGCGTCGGCGGACAGCGCCAGGGAGAAGTGGCATCGCGTGCCGCCGTGCAGGAGGTGGTGGGGGGCTTTCAGCGCGCGAAAGAGACGGCTCTGCAGAAGGAACTGCTGAACCAACTGGTGCAAGCCGCAAATGCGCGCGTCTGCGAAACCGGAGCGCTCGCGGGCCCTTCTGGCGCCGGGATGGCCTCGACCATCGTAGTTTGCGGTGTGCGGTTCGATCGGGCCACCATCGCTTACGTTGGCGACTCCCGTTGCTATCTGATCCGCAGCGGCAACGCTCAGCCCATCACCCACGATCACACGGTCGCCGCGGAGCAGGCGCGCATGGGCTTGCTCTCCGCTGAAGAAGCCGCCGAGGCGTCCACCCGCCATCTTCTCAGCCGCTCGCTCGGGGGCAACCTTTTCGTCAGCGTCGAGATCGATGAGGTCCAATTGCTGGCGGGGGACGTGCTGCTGCAGTGCTCCGATGGGCTGCACGGCGCGGTCAGTGCGCCGGAAATGGCTCAGACCGTGGGCCGGCACCGGGACCTGAACGCCGCCGCCCGCGAGCTCGTCTCCAACGCCAACGAAAAGGACGGCAGCGACAACATCAGTGTCCAGTTGATCCGCATCCACAGCGTCGAACGCATGGGAATGTACCGGGGGCGCCCTTATAAACTGCGCTGATCGGGCGTCTCTTGCGGTGCAGCGAATCCTTACACATTTCTTACGTCAGTTCTGGCATGATGACTTGGTACGGGCTTGACCGAAGTTTGCCGTTGGCCGAGCACGCTTGATACCGGTCTGCTCACGATGACCGTACTCCATTCTGGCGACCAACTCGATCACTACCGCATCGATAGCCTCGCTGCCCGCAGCGGCATGGCCTCGATCTTCCGCGCCACCGACCTGGAGAACGGCCGCCAGGTCGCGATCAAGATCCCCCATCCCGAAGTCGAGTGCGACCCCGCCCTGTTTGAGCGTTTCCGCCGCGAGGAAGAAATCGGCAAGCTGATGGATCACCCAGGCGTCATGAAGGTCTTCACCGACGACGACCGCAGCCAGGTCTACATGGTCATGGAGTGGGTCGAGGGACGGCTGCTGCGGAAGATCCTCGGCGAACAGCCGAAGCTGCCGCCGGAGCGCGCCATCCACATCACGCTGCGCATTCTCGATGCGCTCGACTACATCCACTCGCGCGGCGTCGTGCATCGCGACCTCAAGCCGGAAAACGTCATGGTCGACGAACACGACAACATCAAGCTCATCGATTTCGGCATTGCCGGCAACGCCGGCTCCCGTCGCATCACTTTCGCCAAGTTCTCCCCGACGATGGGAACGCCCGACTATGTTTCTCCCGAACAGGTCAAAGGCCAGCGAGGAGATGCGCGCAGCGATCTCTATGCGCTCGGTGTGATGTTCTACGAAATGTTGACCGGCAAAGTGCCATTCTCTGGTGCGAATCCTTTCTTGATCATGAACGATCGCCTGCTGAACAACCCGGTTCCGCCGCGCGAAATCGACCCCACCATCACGCCACAATTACAGGAGATCATCTATCGCGCGCTCGAACGCGTGCCCAAGAACCGCTATGCCAGTGCCCGCGACTTTGCCCGCGACCTCGAGCACCCCGAACAGGTCGGTATCACCGAGCGCCCGGAATTTCACAACTGGAGAGATCGGCGCACTCCGTGGGGGAAGAAGGTTCTCTTCTACGCGCTGATGGCGCTGATTCCAATTGTGATTTTCGGACTCCTGCTCTATGTAGCCTTCCACACCTAGTCTAGACACGCTAAGAATTCTCCAAGGGATTCTCAATGTGGAAGGAACTCATCGCCATGGATGTCGAATTCCGGATAGGCGCCGGTGCCCAGTTCGTACAGATCCATCCCCTGCAACTCGCCTTCACGCTCCACGCGTTGCCGATAGACACGATCCAACAGCCAGTTCAATCCATAGGACAGCGGCAAGACAAAGCCCAACAGCGTCGCCATTCCCACCAGTTGCGCCAGCCACTGCCCGTCCGATCTCCCTGGCGCGCCCGCATCGGTTAGCAGCGCTACCGCCAGCAACCCCCAGAACCCGCCGACAGCATGCACGGAAATGGCGCCGCCGGGGTCGTCAATCGCAAGTTGGAATTCGAGCAAATCGGCGACCAACGGAACCACGATGCCCGCAACCCCACCCACAATAATCGCGGCTGCTGGTTTCATGAACGCGGCCGCTGCACTGCTTGCCACCAACCCGGCCACCCATCCATTTGCGCTCAGCGACGCATCGGGCCGGCCAAACCGGACGCGCGTCACCACCACCGTCGTCAACCCGGAAGCCGCCGCGCACAATGTAGTATTGACGGCGATCAATACAACACGCGCCGGCTCCACCCCCAAGAACAGAATCGCGCCGCCAGAGTTCAACCCGACCCATCCGACCCACGCGAACAGGCAGCCGAGCAGAACCAGCACCGCGCTGTGCCCGGGAAGCGCGGCGGGCAGTCCCTCGGCGGAAAACTTTCCCCGCCTGGGGCGGAGAATCCAAGTGATCGCTAGTGCGGTCAGTCCACCCGTCGCTTGAATCGCGCCCGAGCCACCGCCGTCGAGGAAGCCCCGGCCGAGTCCGCAATTGACGCCGAGTTGCGCCAGCCATCCGCCGCCCCATGCCCAGTGTGCGAACAGTGGATAGGTGCAGCCGGCGAGCAGTGCAGTCGACGCGCACGTCGCGCCTAGCCGCCAGCGGTCCGCGCCCGAGCTGAGTGGTATCAGCCCCGCCAGCCCCACGCTGAAGAGCTGCAGCAATACCACCAGCGCCGCCGGAGAAAGGTCGAGCCGCAGCCCGCGCAGGAAGAACGGTTCCGCCGCAATCCATCCCCACGCCTTTCCTCCGGCGATGAGGACGTGTTCAGGCCGGCCGGCCGCTCCTTGCCACGCGAAACCTACGGCCACATACACAATCGCCGCTACCGCCGTCACGCAGAGCGCCGCCAGCATGGCATGGGCTGCGCTACGCGCTCGCCCCAGGCCGCAGTTGATCAGCGCCAACCCGACGCCCGCGAACGGTACAAGAAGGATGAGGAGAAAGCAGAGCAGGGCTGAGACTTCCGGGAGAGAGACAAGAGAAGAAGCCACGAAAAGGGTCACTCTCCTTCCGCTTCCAGCACAAGATGAGAACGGACCGCGAGCGCGAGGCCGAGCAACTCCACCGCCATGCCGGCGAGCGCGAATGCGGTGCGCGAGCCCGCCGAAGGCAGCAAGGCAAGGGCGGAAACCACAATCGCCCAGCCTGCAACCAGCAATAAGAAACCGGCGAGCTTCATACCCTTCCGTCCCTCGAACTGTCGCGTTCTGGGATTGTCATCCAGGAACGATTCCGCCCCGACCATTGAGCCTAATGCTCCGTAGTCGCACCGTCCAATCGAATTTTTTTATTGTACCTAGAAACGGAAAGGACCCGACGAAGCCGCCTTTCCTGTTAGGATGGCGGGACACCCACGGCCTATGAGAGACCTGCTCAATCACTTCGTCGCGCACCGCAGCGGCGCGCTCTTCCTTCTGGCGATCGCCGCGCTCCTGGAAGCTTACGGCGACTCGTGCTTTCAGTCCGCACTCTATCGTGCTTCCGGGATGAGCCGCGCCTTCGCCTTTGTGGGGGGAGCGGTGTCGCTCGCCGCTTATGGACTGGTCGTCAACGCCCCACGCTGGGAATTCGGCAAACTGCTTGGCGTCTACATCGTGCTTTTTTTCCTGCTGGCACAGATCGTAGCCCGCGTAAAATTCGGCCAGGCTCCCACGCTCCCCATTCTGATCGGCGGCGCACTCATCGTCGCCGGGGGCGTAACCATCTCGTTGGGTGGATAATAGCGGACTCCGTCTGAATGATGCGGTAACACTTTAGCGGGCGCGCCTGACGGGAAATCGCCGACAATTGCATGAAGTCCAGTGGATGTCTGCTATCTATTTAATCTACAGCACTAAAATTGGTGCGGAAGGGGGGATTTGAACTACTCCATCACGTTGACAACACGTAACTTACTGATTCTGCATTCGGCTTAAAGGGCCAAATGTCCCACAATCCCGCTTCCATTGTACGTTTATTGTACGGCGAACGCGTGCAGAAGAGAAAACCGCGCCGAAGCGCTTTCTCTCAATCCTGCAAGCAACAGTTTGACATCCGCCCCTCCCATCGGTCAAGGCCACCGGCTCCGGCGCGGCATGTCAGTTTCCGGTTTGTTGCCTCTAATTCGGGAACAGCACACACCACTATCGAACCCGAGCAAGTAGTTCCCGATATACGTTAGCCACAAGTTCGTCAGTCGTTGGAGTCTCCGCTACAACCGTCAAGAAGTCTTTCCAGAGAATCAGGCTAAGGCGTCGAGCGATCTCCGCGAGTAGTGAAGGACGCCTATGAGGAAGAGCCTCCACGAGCTTTAGGGGGTCCTCTCGGTATGTTGCAAGAAGTTGCGAGTAAGCTCGCCCCGCTCCGGAATCTCGCACCAGCATCCAAAAGACGGGAAGCGTCACCCCAGCTTCATCTATCAGACAATCGATATTACGGACAATCTGATTGCGCGAGGGATCGTATGTAGTGCGCAGGCTTACATCCGATCCAAGCTTTGCTTCGATAAACACTGTTAAGGTATCGCTGCGCAGCGAGATATCGATCTCCGACTCGCCTTCTACCGACCCTGGTTTTTGGCTACGCGAAACCATTGCGGGGGTTGCAGAACCGCGCATTCTCTCTCGACTAGCTGCTTCGTATTCCTGTGGCGCGGGAACGCATCGCCAAAAAGACACAGTAGGCGTCGCCTGCCCATTCTCCGGGAGGATCAACATGGGATTCGACTCTTGCGCCAGATGAACGAGATGCCTCCACCAGGTTTGCGGAGCCAGCTTCTGTACGATCGCGAAAGCATTCCAAGTTACCCAATCCTCGCTGTTGGGCGAATGGAGCATTCGCCTCATATCTTCTTCCTTGCGCGCCTTGGGCAAGGACATTAAGCGCTCAGAGTCCAGCAAAACGTAGGGTTCGCCTCGTTGCCTGACCTCAGGCCATGACCGTTTGCGCACATCTTCCGAAAGAATATTCTTGCTCTTGGCAACCATAAATTTGGCATTCGTCTCAAGCGTCAACTGGTGCCAGGAGTGCAGATCGTTCGTTGGGATCGCTGGTGCATCAATCGCCTGGATTGTCCGCTTATACAAGCTGCCCAGGTCGAACGTGAATTCACGAGCATAACGGATAGAGACACGATCCGGCTCGGAGTAATCACGAACACTCCACGATGCACCGCTAGTGCCTTTCTCAAACAACAGAACGAAGCTGGAGGGATTGATATCGGGGCACAAAATGAGCTTACGTTTCACGTGCCTAATTCTAGAGGGATCTTCCTGCTATTGCACGAGTTGTGGAATGTACCCTTATGAATAGATTGGCCTAGGGGTATGCGAGGAATCTGTATGCTCTTGAAGTTTGAAGCCGAGTCGCAACCCGACCTGATGTATGCCGTTGCCAAACTGCTTGGTGTGCGGCCAGCAAACACGGAAGTCGTCTAGATCCGGCCTAGAACGGTAAAAGCCAATGACCGTAATTCTTCCGAGCTATTCCTGCCAGGAATAGCTGTCCGCCGAACATTCATTGGACAGCCTCGTTGAGTGGGGTTAACTTTGCGCCAAAAGCAGGCCACTTTGAGCGGCTGCTGGAGGTGCGTATGCCACGTTGGTTCAAAGTCCATCTGATCCCCCGAATCGAGAACATTCTTCGATCCCAACGGTCGCGTTTAGCGGCGGCTCTTTTCGCTTTTCTTCTTCTGATGCCAATGGCCGCGCTGGCACAGGGCTCACCGTTCGACACCGGATTTAACGCCATCCAAGGTCTTTTCACCGGCACGATCGCGAAGGTCGCAAGTTTGGTTGCCATCGTGATCGGCGGGTACGGCTTTGCACACGGCGAACCCGGCGCGAAAAAGGCGCTCGCCGGCGTCGCCGCCGGAACGGGGATTGCCGTTATGGCAGTGAATGTCTTGAGTTGGCTATGGGGCGTATAGCGCTCCGCGTCTTTTAGACGAGGACTTATGGCAGACAAAGCGCAGCAGAAGCATCGCACAAATCGAGTCTTCAAGAGTCTGCACAAGCCACTCACTTACTTGGGAGTGGAACGGACGCTCTTCTACTTCGTCTGTGTGAGCGCCGTGGGCGCCTTCAACCTCTTCAATTCCATCCTCGCAGGTATCGCTGTCTTCGTTGGCGGCTTTGCCTTCGGCCATTGGGTATCCGCCGAAGACTTCGCAAAACTCAGCCAGGGCCAGCATCCACAAACCGGCGAACAGCTTGTACGACAACGAGCGTCCTATGAATATCAGGATGCCGACGGCAAGACAATCAAGACGATGGAGCACAGAGCAGGGTGGGATGCGACATTCTCCGCACCCAAATCTGTCTCGCTCACCGCGCTTGTCGGCGGCGATGAGCGTGTCCGCGAGGCGCATCGGGAGAGCGTCCGCGTTGCCCTCGACCAGCTCGAACGTTACACACAAGCCCGGATCGGCGGCAATCACCCGCCCGAGACGACGGCAAAGTTTATTGCCGCTAAGTTTGAGCACGATACGGCCCGCCCGGTCGATGGCTATGTCGCGCCACAACTGCACACCCACGCAGTCGTTTTCAACGTCACCGAGCGTGACAACGGCCAGCCGCGCGCCATCCAGCCACAGAGCCTATTCGCCTCGCAGCAATTTGCCACGGCTATCTATCAATCCGAACTCACCTACAAACTGCGCCAACTCGGTTACGAAATTACGACAGGGCGGAGCGGTGCCCCGGAGATTAAGGGCTACACACAGGAATACCTAGACGCATCAAGCCCCCGCAGCCAACAGATTCGTGAGTACTTGGAACGGACTGGCCGCTCAGGGAAGGAAGCCGCCGAGATCGCTGCACACTCGACGCGGGACCGCAAGGACATCCATTCGCCGGGTGAGGTCATGGCCGCCCACCGAAAGCTGGCGGCAGACTTCGGACACCAAGCCGAGGCGGTTGTGCGCGCTGCGCGTGAACGGTCGCAACATCAAGAGAAACCCGTCAACCCGCTTGAGCGTGTTCGAGAATCTCTCACCTTTTCCCGGGACAAGAACTTTGAGCGCGAGGCGGTTGTGGATGAACGTGCCCTGATCCGCGATGGGCACCATTGCAAAGAGCTACGTCGAATCGCCGGAGAATACTCTCATCGTCTCGCCGGACAATGCTTCCCGCCGCGAGCTGAACGTCGCTGTTCGTGAGGAGTTGAGAGCCGCGGGAGCCATTGCGCCGGAAGATTATAGTTTCCGCATCCTGCTCCAACGGCAGGACATGACCGGAGCCGAACGATCCTGGGCAAGCCACTACGACATCAACGACGTAGTTCGCTATGCGCGTGGCAGCAAAGCAATCGGAATCGGAGCTGGCACCTATGCTTCGGTCGTCGCGATCAACCCACCCGCAAACCAGCTCACAGTCGAAAAAGCTAACCAAGAACTTGCCACCTACGATCCCCGCCGCCTCACAGGCGTCAGCATTTATCAAGAGATCAAGCGCGAGTTCTCCGTAGGCGACCGCATTCAGTTCACCGCACCCGACAGATCGCTCGGCGTGGCGAATCGCGACATGGCCGTGATCGAGAGGATCCATCCCGATGGTCGGCTCTTTGCCCGCCTTGACAACAACCGCCAGATCGAGTTTAACGCCAGCGAGCATCGTCATTTCGACCACGGCTACGCCGTCACCAGTCACAGCTCCCAGGGCCTCACCGCCGAACGCGTACTTGTTCACGCCGATACAACCGTCCACCCCGACCTGCTCAACTCCCGCTTTGGTTACGTCTCCATCTCACGCGCCAGCCATAGCGCCACGCTCTTCACGGACGACATGGCAAAGCTGGCGCCTCAACTCGGAGCCGATGTCTCGAAAACATCCGCTTTGGAGATGAGTCAAACTTCATCCGTCGTCCAG
>Ga0208042_1000819_pt1 | contig 10317 bp, 10 predicted proteins | sample Sb_taG_10_FD_187708 | JGI IMG/M metagenome (GOLD analysis project Ga0208042, IMG submission 187708) | Peat soil microbial communities from Weissenstadt, Germany - Sb_50d_7_NC metaG (SPAdes) (version 2) | ecosystem: Environmental > Terrestrial > Soil > Wetlands > Peat | place: Germany... | reverse complement strand
GGCGGTGCTGGGCGGCTCGCTGGCCAGCCGCCTGGGCCACGACCGCGGCCTGCTGCTGCGCGCCGGCGCGGCGGCCGAACTGGTGCTTGTCTCCGCCGCGCTGGCCCTGACGGCCGCGACCGGGCTGGCCACGGCGGCGGGACGGGTGGGCGACGCCGCCCTGCTGGCCCTGGCCATGGGCATCCAGAACGCGGTGGCCCGCCGCCTCGCGGTGCCCGACCTCACCACGACCGTGCTCACCATGACGCTGACCGGCATCGCCGCCGACGTGCGGGCCAAGGACCACGGGCTGGCCGGGCTGGGGAGGCGCGTCCTGGCGGTGGCCACGATGTTCGCCGGGGCCGCGTGCGGCGCGCTGCTCGTCCTGCACGCCGGTGCCACGGCGGCCCTGGGCCTGGCGGTCGGGCTGCTGGCCATGGTGACCGCAGCGGCCACGCTCGCCACCCGACGACCGGGGTCGTGGCGGGCCGGCTGATCGCCGGGCCGTTCGGCCCGAAAATCAGTCCAACCGGGGCAGGACCTCGCGGCCGAGCAGCCGGACGTGGTCCAGGTCCGCCACGTCGTACAGGTGGAAGTAGACGGTGTCCGCGCCGGCCGCCCGCAGCTCGGCCAGCCGGCCGGCCACGTCGCCGGGGGCGCCGGTTACGCCCATCCGCAGCATCCGGGCCCCGGCCTCGCCCAGGGCGGCGGCGCGGCGGGCGGCCTCGCCGCGGGTTTCGCCGCAGCACACCGGCAGCGTGGTGGACAGCCGAACCTCCCCCGGATCACGCCCGGCCTCCCGGCAGACCCGCCGGAAGTTGGCGAACCGGTCAGCCAGCCCGTCCGGCATCCCGCTGTTGAACTCGTCGGCGAACCGCGCCGCCAGGGCCGGCGTGCGCCGCGGCCCGGCGCCGCCGATGATGATCGGCGGCGTGCGGGCGGGGCGGGGGATGCTGGCGCACTCCTCGAGCTGATAGTGCTTGCCGTGGTAGCTGAACACCTCGCCCGGCGCGGTCCGCCACAGTCCGGTGATGACCTCGAGCTGCTCGCCCAGCCGGTCGAACCGCTCGCCGAGCGGCGGGAACGGGATGCCGAAGAACCGGTGCTCCCGCTCGTACCAGGCGGCGCCGATGCCGAGTTCGGCCCGGCCGCCGCTCATCGCGTCCACGGTGGCCACGGTGATGGCGAGCGGCCCCGGCCGGCGGTAAGTGGAGGCGGTCATCAGCGTGCCGAGCCGGACCCGTCCGGTCTGGACGGCCAGCCCCGCCAGCGTGGTCCACGAGTCCGTCGGGCGATAGCCGGTGTCCTCCGGGTCGATGCCCAGGTAGTGGTCGGAGCGGAAGAAGGCGTCGAAGCCGGCTTCCTCGGTCGTCCGGGCCAGGGCCAGGATCTGGCCGTAGCTGGCGCCGTGGTGCGGCTCGAGCAGGACGCGTATCCTCATCGCGGGATCTCTCCGATTTTTTCGGCCGAACGGTCCGGGGTGCGTGCCATCGCCACCAGCGGGAAGTGGCAGGCGACCGAGTGCCCGGTGGCCAGCTCGCGCAGGCCAGGCTCTTCGTCCGCGCAGCGCTGCGCGGCCCGCGGGCACCGGGTGCGGAACCGGCATCCGCTCGGCGGGTGGACCGGCGACGGCGGCTCGCCTCGGATCGTTGCCGTGACTCTGGCTTGGGCTTGGGCTTGGGCTTGGGCGGAGCCGGGCACGGAGTCGAGCAGCGCCCGGGTGTACGGGTGTAGCGGCTGGCGGTAGACCGCCTCCCCCGGCCCGACCTCGCACAGCTTGCCCAGGTACATCACCGCCACCCGGTCGCTCACCTGCTTGACCAGGGCCAGGTCGTGCGCGATGAACAGGTAGGACAGGCCGAGTTCGGCCCGCAGCCGCTCGAACAGGTTGAGCACCTGGGCCTGGATGAGCACGTCCAGGGACGACACCGCCTCGTCGCAGATGATCAGCGCCGGGGACAGCGCCAGGGCCCGGGCGATGGCCACCCGCTGGGCCTGGCCGCCGGACAGCTCCCGGGGCCGGCGGCCGCCGTGCTGGGCCAGCCCGACCATCTCGAGCAGCTCGCCGACCCTTTGCCGCCGGGCGTTCCTGTCGCCCGTCTTATAGGCGATAAGCGGTTCGGCGACCAGGTCCCGCACGCGCCATTTCGGGTCAAGCGAGCCGAACGGGTCCTGGAACACCATCTGCAGGTGCCGGCGGGCCTGCAGCAGCCGCGCGCCGCGCAGCGTGACCAGGTCGGTGCCGCGGAAGACGACCGCGCCTGCCGTGGGCCGCGGCGCCTGCAGGATGGACCGCGCCAGCGTCGACTTGCCCGAGCCGGTCTCGCCCACGATGCCCAGCGTCTCCCCCGGCCACACGTCGAAGGAGACGCCGGAGACCGCGTGCACGGTGCCGGCCCGGGTGTGGAACTCGTGGACCAGGTCACGGACCTGCAGCAGTGCTGGCTTTGCCGCCTCCGGCAGCGCTGCTGGCTTTGCCGCCTCCGGCAGCGCTGCTGGCCTTGCTGCCTGCGGCAGGGGGGACGCGTCGGAGGTCATGCCGCACCTGGTTCGACGGGATGCCAGCAGGCCCAGCGGTGGCCGGGTTCGTGCTCGGCCAGCGGCGGGGCGGCCACGCGGCAGTCGTCGGCGGCCCGGCGGCAGCGCGGCGCGAACGAGCAGCCCTTGGCCATGGCCCCGTCGGGCGGCCGACCGCCGATCACCGGCAACGGCGAGTGCGCGGGGCGCTCCAGCCGCGGGATCGCCTCGAACAGGGCCTGGGTGTACGGCATCCGGACGTGGCCGAACAGCCGCGCCGCGGGGGCCTGCTCGACGATCCGGCCGGCGTACATCACGATCACCTCGTCGGCGTAGGCCGCCGCCAGCCCGAGATCGTGGCTGATCAGCATCAGCGCCATGCCCAGTTGGGCCTGCAGCTCGAGCAGCAGCTCCATGATCTGCGCCTGGGTCGTGACGTCCAGCGCGGTGGTCGCCTCGTCGGCGATGAGCAGCCGCGGGCGGCAGGCCAGCGCGATGGCGATCATGACACGCTGCCGCATCCCGCCGGAGAGCTGGTGCGGGTACTCGGCGCAGCGCCGTTCGGGCAGCGGCATGTGCACCAGGCGGAGCAGGTCGACGGCCTGCTGGCGGGCCTGGGCCTTGCTGACCGGCCGGTGCGCCCGGACGGCCTCGGCGATCTGGGCGCCGACCCGCATCGTCGGGTTCAGCGACCGGGCCGGGTCCTGGAACACCATCGCGACATCCGTGCCGCGATGCTCGCGCAGCCGGTCGTCGCTCAGCCCGATCAGTTCGGTGCCCTGGACCCGGGCCGAACCGGTGACCACCGCGCTGGGCGGCAGCAGCCCGATGACCGCGCGGCAGCTGACCGTCTTGCCCGACCCGGACTCGCCCACGATGGCCAGCGTCTGCCCGGCGTAGACGCGGTAGCTCACCCCGTCCACCGCGTGCACCGGCTGGCCGCGGCCGGCGAACGTCACCCTGAGGTCTTGTACTTCCAGGAGCGCCTCGGTCACCCGACCCCCCAGCGTTCCCGAAGGGCGTCGCCGAGGACGTTCAGCGACACGACGGTGGCGAACAGGAACGCGCTAGGGATCAGCACCAGGTCCGGCGACGCGGAGATGGTCTGCTGCCCGGCCGCAATCATGCTGCCCCAGCTCGGCTCGGGCAGCGGGATGCCGAGGCCGAGGAAGCTCAGCGCGCCCTCGAGGATCATCGCGATGCCGATGCCGAGCAGGCTGAACGTCATGAGCTGCGGCATGATGTTGGGGATGATGTGACGCAGGATCACGCGCCACCCCCGGGTGCCGGACAGCCGGGCCGCCAGCATGAAGGTCTGCCCGCGCAGGGCGAGAGTGGCGCCCCGGGCGATCCGGCCGAAGGCCGGGATGCTGAAGAAGGCCAGCGCCCAGATGACGTGCAGCTCACTGGGCCCAAGGCCCTCGGCGATGGCGAGCGCCAGGACGAGCGCGGGAAACGCGATCAGTACGTCGAGCACGCGCATGATGATCGCGTCCGTGATCCCGCCCCAGTACCCGGCGGCCATCCCGAGCAGGCCGCCGACCACTAGGCCGATGGCGGTCACACCGAACCCGACCTCGAACGAGACCCTGCCGCCATACAGGATGCGGGAGAAGATGTCGTTGCCTACCGGGTCGGTGCCGAAGATGTGGCCGGGCGACAGCGGCGGCAGCCCTGAGCTGAGGATGTTCCCGCGCACCGGGCTCGGCACCGGGTAGACCAGCGGCCAGAAGAAGCAGGCGCAGAAGAGCAGGACGAGGAAACCGGCGGGCAGCCAGATCCGCAGGCTGCGCGTTGCGCCGCGCCCGCGCGTCCGGGTCGCGGGCGAGCGGAGTACGGCGTCCGGGGCCAGCAGTTCAGGAAGCGGAGCGCCCATACCTGATCCTCGGGTCGAGGGCCGCGTACAGCAGGTCGGTGAACAGGTTCGCCAGCACCACCACCACGGCGAAGATGACGACGATCCCCTCGACGACGGGGACGTCGCGGTCGTTGATGGACTGGATCAAGATCGCGCCCACGCCGGGCAGCGAGAAGATCGGCTCGATGATCGCCACCGCGCCGACGAGCGCGCCCAGGTTGAGCCCGACCAGTGTGATCAGCCCGAACAGCGAGTTCGGCAACGCGTGCCTGATCAGGATCCGCCAGGGCCGCATGCCCTTGGCCCGCGCGGTCACGATGTAATCCTCACGCTGCATCTGCTCGACGATGTCCGCGCGCAGCAGCCGGGTGTACACGCTGAACAGCGGGAAGCCGATGGCGGCGGCGGGCAGCGTCAGCGACTTGATGTTGGCGGCCGGGCTCTGGGTCAGCGAGGTGTAGCCGATGGCCGGGAACAGCTGGAGCCTGACCGCGAAGATGTAGATCAGCACCAGGGCGAGCACGTAGGGAGCGACGGACAGCCCGGTCATGCTGACCACCATGCTGAACCGGTCGGCGATGCCGTTCGGCCTGCGGGCGGCGAGCACCGCAAGGCCGACGGCGAGCACGATCGACGCGACGAAGGCGTAGATCAGCAGCTCGGCGGTGACCGGCAGCCGCTGGCCGAGGATCGTGGTCACGTTCTGGCCGCTGGTCAGCGAGGTGCCCAGGTTCCCGCGGAACAGGCCGCCGAACCACTGCCCGTAACGGACCCAGAAGGGCTCGTTCAGGTGCAGCTCGATTTGCAGCTGGTGCACCTCGGCGGGCGTCGCGTTGGCGCCGAGGAGTTCCTGGGCCGCATCCCCTGGCAGCAGGTTCATCACCACGTAGGTCAGGAACGTCACGCCCCACAGCACCGGGATCGCGGCGAGCAGCCGCCGTCCCGCCAGCCGGGCGCCGGGCGAGCCGACGACCCGGCGCGTGAGGTCCGCACCGGGTCCGGCCTGCTCGCTGAGCTCTTCTGCTACCGCCATGGGTATTTTTGGGGTCTGGTCAGCTGTTGTTGGCCACGTCCTCCCACAAGATCGTCGGGGTGACGACCACGGCCGGCAGCGGCTCGGTCAGGCCGGGGCCGGTCACCCCCTTGACGGCGACGTTGGCGGGCGCGAAGCCGAAGTAGAACGGGCCGTAGAACTGCTGCGCGATGTACGCGGCGGCCTGGTTGTAGATGGAGCAGCGCTGGCTCATGTCGACCGTGCCCGCGGCCTGGTTGAGCAGCGCGTCCAGGTGCGGGTCATGCACGCCGCTGAAGGGCGACATCGAGGAGAACCTGAAGCCGACGCCGACACCCGCCGCGGGATCATAGGAGCCCGCGGTCTGCACCATCGCCTGCCACTTCTTCGACACGAAGGTCTGGATCAGCGAAGCCAGGTCGTAGCTGTGGATGGTGGTCTTGATCCCCGCCGCGGCCCACTCGGTCTGCAATGCCTCGGTGGTCTCCTGCGCCACGAGAACATTGATCGTGCCGAGGTTGATGGTGATCCCGCCGACCTGCTTGACGAGCGCCTTGGCCTGCGTGAGGTTGTAGGCCGGGTAGCCGGGTACAGTCGGCTCGTAGCAGATCCCGCCCGGCCCGGTGAATCCCTGCGTGACCGGGTACAGGTTGTCGAAGACGTGCTGCAGGATCGGCGCGAAGTTGGTCGCGTCGTAGATAGCCTCACGGGCGAGCTTGTTGTTGAACGGCGGGGCCGCCGTGTTGAGCTGAAGATCGTACGGCGACGTGGACAGCTGGGTCTCGACATTGAATTTCTGCCCCGCCAGCTTCAGCAGCGACGGCGTGGACATGTCCACGTAGACCTGGCCCTCCCCGGCGAGCATGGCCTCATACCCCGCTTCGTCGCTCGCGACGGACTTGAACGTGAGCGAGTCGAGGTAGGGGCGGCCCTGCTGCCAGTAGCCGGGATTCTTCTTCAGCGCGAGAACCGAGCTGAGCGTGTCGCTCACCACCTCGAACGGGCCGGCGCCGACCGGCTTGATGGCGAACGCCTTCTCGCCCATCTTCTGCACGGCCGTCGGGGAGGCGATCCAGTCCGCGGTCGAGTCAAAGATCTCATCGATGAACGCGCCGTCGGGCAGGGCGAGGTTGATCGTCACCGTGTACGGGCCGGTCGCGGTGACCGACTTGACCGGCCAGGTCGGCTTGCAGGTGCACGCCGACTTGAGGTCACGCTGGATGTTCCACACCACGGCGGCGGCATTGAACGGCGTGCCGTCGGTGAATGTGACACCCTGGCGGAGGTTGATCGCGATCGTCTTAGCGTCGTTGGAGAAGCTGTAGCCGGTGGCCAGGTCGTCGATGATCTGCCCCTTCGGGCCGAGCTCGAACAGCTCGCCGTAGATGGCGTCCATGTAGTCCTGGTCGGCGGCGCCGTCGATGTTGGTGGCCGGGTCGAGGCCAACCGGCCAGGCGCCTGAATAGCCGGTGCTCTCAAGGACCGTAAGCGAACCGCCAGCCTTCGGCGCGGTGCTGGCCGTCGCCTTGGCGCTTGAGGTGCTGCTGCCGCCGCCGCAGGCGGCCGCCGCGAGGGCCAGCAGCAGGGCCGTCCCCCCGACGCAGAATCTTCGCACGGTCCCCGTTGACCCGAACCTCATAGCGTTCACCCACTCGATATCGGAACCCGTCGGAAGTACGTGACAATGAGAAAGTCGAGCGTCTTTTGATTTGTCTTGGATATTAGGATCCGCCCGGAGGCGCGACAAGGGTCGATGACGCCGGATACGGCGGTTGTGCCGGCTCTTGTCCCGGCACTTGCCCGGGCGCCCACGAGCCTTGTGCCGCACCCACAACGTGACCTTCGCGCTAGGCGGCCAGCGGGACCGCCGTGATCGGCAGGGGCGGCCGGCCGAGCCCCTCCTCGATCGCGGACTGGAGCTGGCGGATGATGCCGGGACCGTCTGTCTTTATCCGCCTGGGCGTGAAGTGCAGCGGGAGAATCCCGTGGGCGGCGAGCTCGTTGTGCCGGTCAGTGGTGCGATCGGCGTCCTCGGCTGCCAGGTGGTAGGCGCGAGAGTCGACCTCCGCGGCCACCCCTGCCTCCTGCCACCAGGCGTCGACGGTACACGCCCGGCGCTAGCCCCAGATGTCGTGGGCGGTGTCGACGATGAGGCGGAGCTTGGCGACCTGCTGGTCGTAGGTCAGCGCGTTGCCCTCCACGGTGGAGGAGAAGCCGCACTGGCCGGACAGGCAGATCTGGTCCAGGGGGACGTACTTGGCCGCTTCGTCGATGCGGCGCTTGAGGTCATCCTTGGACTCCAGCTCCGGGCGCTTGGTGGTGACCAGGCCCAGGACCACCATCTTGCCCGCCGGCACGAACCGCAGCGGCTCGAAGCCGCCGGAGCGCTCGTCGTCGTACTCCAGGAAGAACCCGTCCACGTCCAGCTGCGAGAACAGCGCCTCGGCCACGAAGTCATACCCGCCCGAGGCCACCCAGGAGGACCGGAAGTTGCCCCGGCACATGTGCGTGGTGATGGCCATCCCGGCCGGCTTGCCCGCCACGGCGGCGTTGATCTGGTTGATGTACCGCAGGTGCATGTGCTCGGCGTCCTCGCCGCGCCCGGCGATCTCGGCCCGCTGGGCGGGATCGTTGAGATAGGCCAGGGACGTGTCGTCGAACTGCAGGTAGGTGCAGCCCAGCTCCCCCAGCCGGGCCACCTCATCGGCATACGCCGCCGCCAGATCCGCCCAGAACTCCTCCATGTCGGGGTACACGGCCGGGTCGACCGAGGCGGGGCCGCCGCGGTAGTGGACCATGTTCGGCGACGGGATCGTCAGCTTGGGCACGGCCGTGGTGACGTGGCTGCGCAGGAAGGTGAAGGCGTCGGCGAAGATCGTGTCGTCGATGCGGATCTTCCCGTCGACCCGGATCGACGCCGGGGTGAACTGGATATCCCCGGCCGCGTTGTGGAACTTCACGGCCATGTTGCCGGGCGCCTTCGAGACCCCGCCGAGGGCGTAGATGAAGTCCATGTGCCAGGAGGCGCGGCGGAACTCGCCGTCAGTGGCCGACTGCAGGCCCACCTCCTCCTGCATCCGGACGGCCCCGGGGATCTCCTGGTCCTCGACTGACCGCAGATCAGCCGCCGTGATCCGGCCTGCGGCGAAATCGTCGCGCGCCTGCACCAAGCGCTGCGGGCGCAGCAGGCTGCCGACATGATCAGCGCGGAATGGGGGGCTGGTCCTGCGAGCCATGGCTACCTCTCCTGCTCAGACGTTGAGGGATGGGTCTCGGATGTGGAGGGAGTTGAGGAGGTCTCGGATGTTGAAGGATAGGTCAGGTCGATCGCGTCCGGGGGTACGCCGAACGCCTGGCCGAGGATACCGCGCATCAGGTCCTGGGGCACCAGGCAGTCGGCGCACGCTTGCGGGCTGGCGGTGATGGTGACGCGGACGCGGTCGCCGGCCTCGGCGACCTCCATCTGGTAACCGTCGGCCGCGAGAGACGAGGCAAGCACCCTGGCCCGTTCGGCATCCATCATGTTTTGAGCCCGACGGCGGGCCGCTCGCGTGCGGCGGGGAGTGGCGCCAGCGGGGTGGCGGTGCCGGACCACTCGCCGAAGACCCGGACCACCATCGAGATCGCCGCGTTGCGCGCGCCGGCCACGACGAGGGGGACGTGCCGCGGCGACGGCAGGATGCGGGTGAAGGTGGCGTCGGCGCTTTCGTCGGGGTCGGCGAAGCGGGCGATGCCGCGCAGGCCGTTCTTGCCGGCCCGGCGCAGGTCGGCGCCGGTGCGGCCGCAGTGCTCCATGAGCCAGGCCTGGACGTCGGCCTTGGCGTAGCGGGCGATGCCGCGCAGGCCGTTCTTGCCGGCCCGGCGCAGGTCGGCGCCGGTGCGGCCGCAGTGCTCCATGAGCCAGGCCTGGACGTCGGCCTTGGCGTAGCCGGCGCCGGCCAGCATCTGCGCGTGCTCGGGGCAGAACACCACGCCCGCCGAGGTGTCGCGGAAGATCAGCGAGCCGGTGCGCGAGATCGTGTCGGCGATGTCCCACAGGACCTGCTCGGGATCCGGGGTGTGCCGGTTGTCCACGAACTCGCAGGTCCGCAGCAGCGTCGCTGACACCGCGCTCACCCCGGCGGGCTGTCCGCCGTCGATGGCGAACGGCGGCCACGGGGATTCCTCCTCGTTCTCGGCCAGGCAGATCGACCACCGGCCGGGCAGGCCCTGGGTGGCCTGCTCGAGGACGTGCGGGCGGATGCCGAAGGCGTTGCGGACGATCAGGCCGATGGCGCGGGGGATGGTGGCGTTCGGCCGGAAGCCGGGGCCGAACGCGCCGCCCGAGGTGTTGAAGCCGAGTTCGTGCCGGACCGGGCCGTTGACCACGATCATGGGCGCGGGGCCGCTGGTGGACTGCCAGCCGCCGCCGCGGGCGGCGCGCTCGCGCATCAGGGCGTCGAACGCGGCCAGCACCACCGGGAAGTACTCGGGCAGGCAGCCGGCCATGGCCGCGTTGACGGCGGCCAGGTAGACCGTGCAGTCCCGGCCCACCTGCTCCAGTTCGCCGATGACCTCGTCCGGGGCGCGGCTGGTGGTGGCGAGGAACTCCGCGACGAGCGGCTGCGACGCGGGAACCAGCGGCAGTCCGTCGGACCAGCCCTGGGCGTAGCAGTACTCGATGCCGGCCTGGGCGGCTTCGGGATCTGGCGCTTGCGTTGGCGTCATGCGGTCAGCAGGGCGACCACGTCGTCGAGGACCTGGGCGGCGCGCTCGCGGACCTGGTCCGGGGTGAGCACGGCCACCGGGTGGGGCGTGGTGGCGTAGCGGTAGCCGGGGGCGCCGTGGAGTTCGGCCATCGCGTCGGCGGTGACGCCGAACGCGTCGCTGCAGATGGCCGCGGCGGGCAGGTTGCTGGCCTCGAACGCGATGCCGTCGGCGACGGCGGACGCGCTGCACGAGCCGCAGTCGC
>Ga0208042_1000813_pt1 | contig 10355 bp, 10 predicted proteins | sample Sb_taG_10_FD_187708 | JGI IMG/M metagenome (GOLD analysis project Ga0208042, IMG submission 187708) | Peat soil microbial communities from Weissenstadt, Germany - Sb_50d_7_NC metaG (SPAdes) (version 2) | ecosystem: Environmental > Terrestrial > Soil > Wetlands > Peat | place: Germany... | reverse complement strand
ATGCCGATCTCGACCAGCTGGTCGATGCCGAACGACACGTCCTGGCTCAGGGTCCGGTGCGGGCCGGTGACGTGCGCCCGGCCCAGCGCCTGGCGCACCAGCGGCGCCGCCTCCGGCGGCCAGACCGTCGCGAACCGGTGCCCGCGCACGATGAAGTGCCCGGGCCGGTGCTCCAGGCTGATCACCGCGTCGGCCTCGGTGGCCAGCCGGACCAGGGCCTGGTGCTTGATGAACTGCACGTACCCGCTGGCCGGCGCGAGCAGCACGGCGCCGCCCGCCTCGGCGCGGCTCAGCAGCTCGACCGCGGTCGGGCCGGCCTTCGGGTGCGGCTCGGTGTTCCCGCTGCCCTGCTCCCTGATCGCCTCGGCCAGGTCGGCGGCGATGCCGGCGATCACCTGGGGCAGCTGGATCGAGACGGCCGTGTGGTGGATGAAGTAGATGAGCACGGCCAGATCGGCCACCATCAGCCCGAGCGTGACCGTCACGCCGATGTGCGGCACGAAGTCGCCGTGCGACCCGACGCCGATCGAGGCGAGCACCAGCACCGAGTAGACGAAGGTCGCGACGAACGTGCCCAGGGTCACCTGGGTGCCCCGGTCGCGGATGAAGTTCCGCAGCATCCGCGGCCCGAACTGGGTCGACGCCAGCGTCAGGGTGACCAGGATGATCGAGAAGACCACGCCGACCACAGTGATGATGGCGGCGGCGATCGTGGTGAGGATCTGCCGGGCCGCGTCCGCGCTCCCGCTGATCACCCAGCCGGGCACGGCGAAGTCGCCGCGGTAGGCGGCGCGGTCCGCGGTCAGCGTGCCGATGAACAGCACGATCGCCGCCACGACCTCGATGGCCGGCACGAACCACAGGCTGGTGCGCAGGACTTCCTGTCGCCAGTGCGAGGCTAGCCTCGATGAAAGAACGCCACGGTACATGGCCGGCTCCCTAGCTTGTTCACGCCGACCAGACTTCCCGGCTCACCTTTGCTTATTATGCCGTGTGCAGGCCGTATGCCGCGCTCGCGCTGCTCGACATCCGCCCGCGGATCGCGGTGCGGGTGGAGAGCTACCTGGCCGTGCCGCACTTCGTGGCCGGGACCGACCGGATCGCGCTGATGCAGGAGCGGCTGGCCGCCCGGCTCGCCGACCGGATGGACCTGCGGGTGCTCGAGTGCCCCGGCCACCCCGAGCCCATCGCCGAGGCGCTGTGGTGGCACCGCCAGTACGAGGACGATACCGCGCACGCCTGGCTGCGCCACCTCATCGTCGAGACCGCCCGCCGCCTCTGACGATGTAGCCGCAGGCGCGAGCGCGTCAGGTTCCACAGCGCGAGGCCAGACAGCAAGATGTTCCTACAATCGTAGGCGAGATGTAGCATGAACGTATGACTACGAAGCGGCGGCTCTCGGCATCCGTAGACGCCGAGCTGGTGGCGGTGGCACAGCAGGCTGTCACCGGAGGGCACGCCGAGAGCATAAGCGCCTGGGTCAATGACGCCCTCCGGCTGAAGGCCGATCACGACCGGCGGCTGCAGGCCCTGGATGAATTCCTGGCCGCCTACGAGGCCGAGCACGGGGAAATCACCGACGATGAGATGCGGGACGCCGCCCGACGGGCACGCGAACGAGCCATCGTCGTCAGGGGCAACCCGGAACAGCGCTCACCCGGGCCGGCGCAGCACGGCCGGGGAGCTGCCTGATGCTCGTGCTGGACGCCGGAGCATTCGTTGCCGTCGAACGCGGTAGCCGTGACGTCGTCGCGCTGGTCAAGCGCGAACGTCTCGCCGGACGCCCGCCGGTCACCAGCGGCGGCGTGGTCGCCCAGGTCTGGCGCGGTGGCAGCGGACGGCAGGCGCCCATGGCCCGGCTCCTGGCCGGCACCGACGTCGCTCCCGTCGACGACAGGCTGGGACGGCGAGCCGGGATGCTGCTCGCCCGCAGCGGCCAGTCCGACGCCATTGATGCCACTGTGGTATGCCTCGCAGCCGACGGCGACGACATCCTCACCTCTGATCCCGGCGACCTGCGCGCACTTGCGGAAGCAGCCGAGATTCACGTAGAGCTCGTCCCGGTTTAACCTCGGGGATCCGCAGGGGGTAAGACAGTATTATGTGCGTAATTCCTAGCGAGTCTGGTGTGTCTCGTGCACCTGGACATAAATCGTCAGGGCTCGCGGGCATAGAAAACCCGCCGGTCGGCGAGTTCGATGAACGGAGCACCGGGATGCGCGGCGCGGAAAGCGTCGAGAACCCCTCGCTCGAAATCAGCCACGACTCCGTCCTGATCGATGAGCGCTAGGCCCAAAACTCCCACCCCATTGTCCGTATTTGACCAGTTTACGTATCGGCTCAGGTGCCAGACTCTACCGATTCCATCCTGAGCCCGCCCGTTGGCACGTCCGGCCTCACGGCTGGCGCTGGCGCTGGCGCCGGCGCCGGATGTAGTGCCCGGGATCGCCAGCCGCGGCGGGATCACGGTGAGCACAGCGCGCATCATCGCAGACCGCTGCCTGCCCTTGAGCGCCTGCCGCGAGCCCGGCGTAACGACATCGATGCCACATCGATGCTGTTTGCCCGGGTGCGGCGGGGTCGGCCCGGGACCCGGGGGCGTGGGTGGCGTGGCGCGTGAGGCTGGCGGGGCACATGGAAGAGGCAAGCCGGGCCGTCGGGCGGAGGCGCGACACGGCACCGGCCGTCACGGCCAGGGCCGGAATATCCCAGCCCCCCGCGACGCTGAGATACATGCAAACACATATATCTCAGTCTGCAACCCCGCGGCACAGGAAAGGCATGACATGCAGTTCGGGATCTTCTCGGTCAGCGACATCACCCGCGACCCGGTCTCGGGAGACACGCCCAGCGAGGCCGAACGGATCGACGCGATCGTGCAGATCGCGCAGAAGACCGAAGAGGCCGGGATGGACGTGTTCGCGATCGGCGAGCACCATAACCCGCCGTTCTTCTCCTCCTCGCCGACCACGCTGCTGGCGTTCATCGCGGCCACCACCAAGAGGCTGGTGGTGAGCACGGCGACCACGCTGATCACGACCAACGACCCGGTGCGCATCGCGGAGGAGTATGCGATGCTGCAGCACCTGAGCAAGGGCCGGATGGACCTGATGCTCGGGCGCGGCAACACGGCCCCGGTCTATCCGTGGTTCGGCCAGGACATCCGGCAGGGCCTGCCGCTGGCCTTGGAGAACTACAACCTGCTGCACCGGCTGTGGCGCGAGGACGTCGTGGACGCCCACGGCAAGTTCCGGACCCCGCTGCAGGGCTTCACGTCGATCCCGCGGCCGCTGGACGACGTGCCGCCGTTCGTGTGGCACGGCTCGATCCGCACGCCGGAGATCGCCGAGCAGGCCGCGTACTACGGGGACGGCTTCTTCGCCAACAACATCTTCTGGCCGAAGGAGCACTACATGCGCCTGATCCGGTTCTACCGGCAGCGCTACGCCCACTACGGCCACGGCACCGAGAGGCAGGCGATCGTCGGCCTGGGCGGCCAGGCCTACATCGCCAGGAACTCCCAGGATGCCAAGCAGGAGTTCCGCCCCTACTTCAACGAGGCGCCAGTCTACGGGCACGGGTCGAGCATGGAGGATTTCGCCGAGCTCACGCCGCTGTCCGTGGGTAGCCCGCAGGAGGTCATCGACAAGACCCTGACCTTCCGCGAGCACTTCGGCGACTACCAGCGCCAGCTTTTCCTGGTGGACCACGCCGGCTTGCCGCTCAAGACCGTGCTCGACCAGATCGACCTGCTCGGCGAGGAGGTCGTGCCGGTGCTCCGCAAGGAAATCGCGGCCCGGCAGGACCCGCAGACCCCGGAGGCGCCCACCCACGCCAGCCTGGTCCGGGCCACGTACGGCGATCAGGCCCCGCGCCAGCCGCGGCCGAACGCGAACCGCGGCGACAACGTGACCGGCGCGTCCCCCTACCAGGACACCGACGCCCAGTACCAGGCCGATTACCCGGACCTGTGATGCCTGGACCGGCGAGCACGGCCCGCGGGCAGCTGGCCAACGACGCCTGGGAGGCGCTGCTGACCGCGCATGCCGTCCTGATGAAGCAGTTCGCGGCCGAGGACATCTGGGACGACGTGTCCATGCGGGAGTATGACGTGATGTACACGCTGTCCAAGTGCCCAGGCCCCCTGCGCCTGGGCGACCTGAACCGGCACGTCCTGCTCAGCCAGCCGGCTCTGTCCCGTCTGGTGGACCGGCTGGTCGAGCGCGGCCTGGTCGAGCGCTGCGCCGACCCCGCCGACGGGCGCGGCGTGCGGCTGTCGCTCACCGACGCCGGCCGGGTCGTGCAGCGCCGGATCGGGCGCCGGCACGCCCGCGGCGTGGCCCGCGCCATGACCGCCGGGCTGACCGCCGCCGAACTGGCGCAGCTGGAAACCATCTGCCGGAAACTAGCCGCCGCACCCATGGCCACCACCGACACAAGCGAGGTCGGAATCCCTTGAACGCCCCCAACAGTGCCGAACGATTCAGGCTCGTCGTGGTCAGCGCCGGCACCAGCGACCCCTCGTCGACGCGGCTGCTGGCCGACCGCACGGCCGAGCGCGCCGTCGGCCTGGCCGCCGGGCACGGGCACACGGTGACGGTCAGCGTCGTCGACCTGCGCGAGATCGCCGCCGACATCTCCACCGCGCTGGTCTCCCAGCTGATCACGCCGAAGCTGCGGCAGGCGATCACGGTCCTCGGCGAGGCGGACGGCATCATCGCCGCCGCCCCGGTCTACCAGGCCGGCCCCAGCGGCCTGTTCACCTCGTTCTTCGGCGTGCTGGACAACGACCTGCTCATCGCCAAGCCGGTGGTGATCGCCGCGACGGCCGGCACCGCCCGGCACGCCCTGGTCGCGGACTCCTCGATGCGCCCGATGTTCGCCTACCTGCGCACCATGACGGTGCCGACCTCCCTGTTCGCCGCCCCGGAGGACTGGGGCGACCCGGCCCTGGCCACGCGCATCGACCGGGCCGCGCTCGAGCTCGTGCTCCTGATGGAAAGCGGCTTCGCCCGCAAGATCAAGGACGAGTCCTGGCAGAACTACCAGCACGAGTACGGCAGCGCCGGCGGCACCGAGACCGCCATCGACCTCGACACCGACCTCATGCGCCTCGCCACCGGCGGCTCCGTCCCATAACGCCCGCCGCGGTGCTGAACGTGACCCACATCGAGGCGCCGCTGGACCCGGTGGCGGCGTCGGCGGCCCGCGGTTTACAGCGGGAGCCCGGCTTCCAACAGGGCTAGGGCCTGGTCGATGCGCTCGAACATGTCCTCGATGGTCCGCCGGTCGTTGGACCAGTCCTCCCACGGCATCGTGATCGACATGACGACGCCGATGATCGCGCCGGCCGTGGTGCGGACGGCCAGGTCATCCGCTGGCCGGCCGGCCCGCTTCGCCAGGGCCTCGGCGATCGCCGAGATCGAGCGGGCGAACTCGTTCATGGCCCGTGCCCGTATCTCGGGCACGGTCATGGTGAGGGCCGTGGTCTCTCCGAGCAGGTCGAGGTCGGCCTGGGTGTAGGAGGTGAACATCTCCCGGATGGCCGCGCGGACCGCGCTGAGCGGGCCGAGGCTGGTCGGCTGCCGCTCGAGCGCCTCGATCATCCGGGTGTCCATGTCGTCCCGCAGGACGATGTCTTCCTTGGTGGGGAAGTACCGGAAGAACGTGCTCGGTGATACCTCGGCCGCCGCCGCGATCTGCTCCACGGTGGTGCCCTGGTAGGTCTGCTCACGGAACAGCCTGAGCGCGTGCTCCCTGATCGAAGCACGCGTCCTGGCCTTCTTCCGCTCGCGCAAGCCGCCTGGCTGGTCCTGGCCTGTGCCGAGCATCGCTGTCACGCTTCCTTCCGCTCGGGCGAGCCGCCCCGCCGGGCCTGGCTCGCGCCGGGCATTCCTGTCATACTTCCAATTCTGCCCGGTCCGGGCCGCTTTCACCGGTAGCAACCGGGGTCGGACCCGCGCCCTCAGCAGCCCCGGGAAGCCCCTCAGCCCGGCGCGGCAGGAACAGGAGCGCGAGGATGGCGCTGGCCAGCGCTATTCCGCCGCAGACCCAGAGCATCGCGTCCAGGCCTTGCACGAACGCGTACCGCGCCGAGTCGAGTAGCGCCGCCGAGCCCAGCGCGTGCGCGACCGCCACGCCCGCCACCACGCCGCTCTTGGCGGCCGCGGCGGCCGCCGCGGGCAGGCCGGTCACGACCAGGTGGCTGCGGTACACCGAGGCGAGCACGGTGCCGAGGACGGCGACCCCGATGGTGGCGCCGACCTGGCGCATCGCCGAGATCAGGGCCGAGCCCGAGCCGCTGCGCTCGGCGGACAGGGCGGATAGCGCCGCGTTCATCGTTTGCGGCATCGCCAGCCCGAGACCGAGCCCGAAGGTGGCGAACCACGCGGCCGTGAACCCGGTGCCGCTGTCGACCGTGGTCGTGGCGCCGAACCCGAGCGTCATGGCCATGATCGCGAAACCCACCGTGACCAGCGCCTTCGCATTGGCCAGCGGCGCGAGCACCATCCCGTCGGCGGCCTTGCGCGGCGAGGCCAGCCGGGTGCCGCCGATCATGCCGATGACCATGCCGCCGATCATCGGCAGCAGCCGCAGCCCGCTGCCCATCGCGTTCACGCCGCGGACCTCCTGGAAGTACTGCGGCATCGCGAAGAAGATGCCGAACATCGCGAACGAGACCAGCGTCGACAGCACCGTGCCCCAGGTGAAGCCGGCCGACCGGAACAACCGGAGTTCGATCAGCGGACGGACGCCGATGGCCGCGCCCCCGCGGCGGCCTGCTGCGTCGCCGGGCGCGCTGCGCACGGTCAGCCAGCGCTCCCAGGCCACGAAGACGGCGAGCAGCATGACCCCGGCGGCGATGGTGCCCAGCGCCTGGGCGTCCGTCCAGCCATCCTGGCCGGCCTTGATGAACCCGTAGGTCAGCCCGGCCAGCCCCGCGCTGGACAAGATCACGCCCAGGACGTCCACGCCTGGCCGCTGCGCGCTGCGCGACTCGGGCAGCAGGATCGCGACCGCGATCAGGGCGAGCGCGACCACGGGCACGTTGATCAGGAAGACCGAGCCCCACCAGAAGTGGTCGAGCAGGTAGCCGCCGACGATCGGGCCGATCGGGAAGCTGATGAAGGTCGCCGACGCCATCAGCGCGATCGCCTTCTGCCGCTCCTCCGGCGCGAATAGCACCGGAATCACGGCTAGCGACAGCGGGAAGATGGCCGCGGCGCCGAGGCCGAGCACCGCCCGGGCGGCGATCAGCTCGCCCGTGCTGGTCGCGTACGCGCACGCGGCCGAACTGACCCCGAACAAGACGAGCGCGACGAGCAGCACCTTCTTGCGCCCGAACCGGTCGCCGAGCAGGCCCGCGGGCAGCATGGCGGCGGCCAGCACCAGGCTGTACGCGTCCGAGATCCACTGCAGGTCGCTGGCCGAGGCGTGCAGGTCGGTCGCGATCGTGGGCAGCGCCAGGTTAAGCACCGTCAGGTCGAGCCCGACGACGAGCACACTCGCGGCGATCGCGACCAGCGCCCACCACTTGCGGGCCGGGTTCTCCGTCATGACACTCACATCCTTTCGGCAGTTGCATCTTTTTGAGAGTTACTATCAAAAGTATGCAACCGTCACTTAGCAGTGTCAATCGTGAATCGAGGTCCCGGCATGCCGCGTCGTCCCCGCGGCCGGTAACGAATCACTCAGCCCAGGCGGCGTGCCCGCCTCACCTGCGGCAGGTGTTGCAGGACAGCCACTCCGCGTAGGACCGGCAGTCACCCGGGCCGAGTTCCGCGCCGCCGGGCAAAGCCTGGGCGAAGATCAGCGCGGCGGTGCCCTCGAGCGCACCGAGGAGCAGATCGGCCGGACCGGCCGCCTCGAACGCCAGGGACCACCAGGTTTCGTCACGCACGCGGACCTCGGTGAGTTCCACCGTGCACCCTGGCTCGCCGGCCCGCCTCGGGACGCCCGCGGCGATCCCCTCGCTGGCGAGCCGGAACCGGCTGAGCCGCCGTCTCTTGCGTATCCTCGTCCAGCCGGACGGGGCGTCGCTGTCCTGGCCGAGCGGGCCGACCGGAAACGACCACTTCTGCCAGGACTGGATACGGCCGTGGGCGCGTCCCGGCACATCCAGCATGCCCGCGGTGCCGTGGTAGATCTTCATCTCGAAGGACCGGCCCGCGCGGACCTTCACCGACAGCCCGCACAAAACCGGGTTGACGAGATAGCTGTCCTCCCGTGACTCCGTCTCGCCGGGGAATCGCCCGAACCATCCGGCTACCGCGGCATCGAGCTGGCCGGGCAGGAGCCAGCGCACTTCCAGGGTTCGGTGTCCTTCGGTGACCGAGCTCCCGGACGGCGCGGCCGTCACGGCTGCTGCGCTCTCAGACGCCCTCGACCGCTTGCAGGCGTCCGGACCGGACCGCCTTGACGAAGGCCTCGTAGTCCTGCTCGTTCTGGTCGGCGTAGCGCTGCGAGAAGTCGGTGATCGACTTGTCGAACGCGTCGCTGGCGCCCAGGTAGGCGGCGAGAGCGACGGGATCGCCCGAACGGGCGTGGGCGCGTGCCAGGGTCCACCCGCAGGTGCGTGCGTAGAAGGTGAGCCCGACCGGCGCCATCATCTCGACCTCGATCGAGCCCTTCATGTCGCGCAGCTGGCGCCAGTAGAAGTGGCGGTTCACGTCAAGCCCCTTGGTCCAGCCCAGGTAGATGTCGCTGGCGGCCTGCATCATCCGCTGTCCGTGCACCACCCGCGCCCCGTGCTGCTGGTAGCGGCTCTTGGGCAGGTAGGCCTCGAGCACCGAGGCGGTCGCCTCCTTGATCTGCAGGAAGAGCGGGTCCTGCGCGTCGCGTCCTTGCAGCAGGACGATGAACGCGCGGGTCCCGACGCTGCCGACGCCGACGACCTTGCGCGCCGCGTCCACGATCTCGAACTGCTCGAGCAGGTGGCGCCGGTCGGCTTGGAGGGTGGCCCGGTACCTGCGGAACTGGTCGTGGATCACCGGCAGGACCTCGTCCGGGGACAAGCCGTAGGTCGCGGCCAGGTCGCGGCCCGGAACGATGACCGGCGGCTGGCTGACGATCCGGTACTGCCCGTCGGCCACTTCGCACAGCTTGGACAGGGCCTGCAGGCTGTCCCGGGTGTGCGCCTTCGTGGCGATCTTCCCCGCCCGCTTCTCGGCTCGCTTGGCCAGCTTCGCCTGCTCCTCGTCCTTCTTTTTGCCCTTCGTCGCCGCCTTGGCTTCTTTCTCCGTCTCGGCCACCGTGCTGCGGATCGCGCCCATCAGCTCGTCCTCGTCCAGGTGGGCGTACCAGACGTCCATCGTCGGCCGCTGGGCGAAATCGGCCATGGCCTCCCGGTAGGCCGTCACCGACGCCTGCGTCACCGCGCGCGCGTCGGCCTTGGAGAACCCGTTGTTGCGGGCCGCGATCGTGAAACTCGCCGCCATCCGCTTCACGTCGTACTCCACCGGCCCCGGCAGGGTCTCGTCGAAGTCGTTCAGGTCGAAAAGCAGGCGCCGTTCCGGTGAGGCGAACAGGCCGAAGTTCGACAGGTGGGCATCGCCGCACAGCTGGGCGTCGAGGCCGGCCACCGGCGTGTCCTTCAGGTCCGCCGCCATGATCCTGGCGCCGCCCCGGTAGAAGGTGAACGGCGAGACCATCATCCGGCCGTGCCGCACCGGCACCAGATCCGGCTCCCGGGTGAGATCCTGCTCCTCGAGCAGGGCGACGGGATCGGGACGGTCCGGGGCCGGATGCCACCCTGAGTGGCTGGAGGGCGGCGTCCGGTCACTGGCTAGCCCGCCCTTAGCCCGGCGTTCCTCCAGACTCAGATGCGTGACTTTGGTTACGGCTTCTTTCTCGGCTTCTTTCACGGTCATCCCGGTTACCTCTCGTTCGGATCGTCCCGTCCCTGGGCTAGCGACCGCTACAGCATGTCGCCCTCGCCCGCCAGTTCGGCGTCACCCACGGCGATGGCCAGACCCATGGCCCGCAGGATCTTCCCGGCCGCCGAGACCACCCGGGCGGTGCCCACGACCGGGGCGATCGCGATCATCACTTCCTGGATGTCGTCGGCGGTTATCCCGCTTTTCTCGGTGGCGTCGGCGTTAGCGAGGTAGGAGGCGGGTGGCGCGTCCACCGCGATCAGGGCGGCCAGCCTCACGAGCATGAAATCGCGCGTCGGCAGAGAGCTGTGATCAACCGAAACGGCGGTCAGATCGACGATCGTGTCGAGGACGGATGTGTCGGAAGCCACGGGGAGCCTCCCGGGTGGTAGCGGACGCGCGGGCGGACTGCCCTTGCGGGAGATACCAGCAGTCCATCGTGGCCCGTGACCGGGGACATCACCCTAGAGGGGTGAGCCA
>Ga0208042_1000807_pt1 | contig 10392 bp, 10 predicted proteins | sample Sb_taG_10_FD_187708 | JGI IMG/M metagenome (GOLD analysis project Ga0208042, IMG submission 187708) | Peat soil microbial communities from Weissenstadt, Germany - Sb_50d_7_NC metaG (SPAdes) (version 2) | ecosystem: Environmental > Terrestrial > Soil > Wetlands > Peat | place: Germany... | reverse complement strand
GCATGGTGGTCTCGGTCGAGACCACGCTGCAGCATCCGCGCCGCGGCTTCATCAAGCTGGAAGACACCGTGATCGTGCAGCCGAACGGTTTTGAAGTCTACGGCGACCGCATCCGCGGCTGGAACCTCGCGGGCCGCGGCGCCTGACCGGGCAGGGCCCGGTGCCTTGCCGGGCAGGGCGCGCCTAACCGCAATTACGATTGCTCGTTCCGAGCAGCCGCGCGCGCGCGGGCGATCGCATGCGCGAACTGCTCATCTTCTTCCCGCCGCAGCTTGTGCAAATAGCCGAAGCAGATCAGGCCGACGAAGGCCCACACCCCGCCGGCGACGTAGAACACCAGCGGGTCGACGCTGGTGAAAGTGTTCATGATCAGACACGTCGTGCCCCAGGCGATCAGCACGATGACGGCGCGCGGCAACAGGTAACCCATGATTCGAACCTCGTGGCAGGATGCCACGATGGTGCGCAGGTATGATTAATGACGCATTAAGAGGAACTCGTGGTGCCATACCGAGCCCATCAAAAGCTTGAGCGCGCTATTGAGGTGTGGCCGGAAATCCGGATTGCGCCTATACTGCGTTCGTCGATCGTTGCGATCGAACGCCCGATGGCATCGCGATCATGGATGGCAAAGTACTTTCCTTGATCCTGACCTTTCTCACGCCGGACGAGCGCGCCCATTGCGTCGCCTATGCGCTGAATGATGCAGTGCCGGCCGGGACGGTCGTTGCAGCGAGCCCGAAGCCAGTGGTGGCGGCGACAAGAGCTTACGTCGCATTTGTCGATCAGGACCCGCTGGCGAATTGGGGACACCGGGCGCGCTACCTGCTCGTCGACGCGCAGAGTGGCACTCTCACCGTCGTTGACGCGCGGTTTCCTCCCTTTGCCTCGGGGAATACTTCGGCATGGTACGTTATCTATCGGGCGCCCGGCATCCCGGACGCCGTCGTGGCGAAGCCCAACTGACGTTTCGGCGGCACGCCGGCCGGGCTGTCGCCGTTGTTACATCGCAATGTCAGCGAACGAGTTTTTGCAGTATCGCCTGGATTTGCGGCGTGAGACTCGTGCGCAAATCCGCGGCCGCCTTGTCGATTGCCGGGGGCATCAATTTTTGCAGTTCCTCAAGCGCCGGCTGTACGCTGACGGCATCGAGCTTGGCGCTCTGCATCAGCGGCGACAGGATGTAGCACCACCACCACCACAGGATATAAGTCTGCCCCAGACCCGTGTTGTCGGCGGTGGTCGATGTCGACGAGTAATTTGGCGAGTCGTTCGGATTTTGCACGGACAGAGCGAAGTTGAAGGCCTCCTTGGCGCTGACGACACCGTCGCCGTTGGTATCTGGATTGTGCGGCAGCGCCGCGCCGTTCGGCTCATGACCGATTTCCGCGGCAATCCAGTCGCGGGCAAAAGAGTCCCAGTTGCCGTCGGGCGATGCGTACGAGCTCTTTGTCGCGATCGCGGCTGACGCGATGCTGGTCGAGGCTGCGGTGCTGGCCGCCAGCACCGGCTGGTTGAATCCGCCCGAATTGCATTGCTCCATCATCACCATTAGGGATCGGTACTTGGGCAGCGTGGCGAGATCGGCGCAGAAGTCGGTTGCCGTGTACGTTCCCCAATTGGGGTACATGCACAGGAACGAGCCCTGACCGTAATTATCGCCGTGATTGTTGGTGTGGATGAACAGAAGATCCGCGGATTTCAGCTTGGCCTTGAGGCTGGCAAAGGCGGCCTTGAATGCAGTGCTGTTGCCCGGGCCGTTGATCTTGATGCGATAGGCGCTGCCGTCACCGGGCCATGTCGTTGCCAATCCGTCCTGCGTATGCAGCGATCCGTCATAACTAAGCGCCGTGATGTTTGCCGGCGCAAAACCGTAGCGATCGATCAGCATGCGATAGCAGAATTCCAAATCGTTCAGATGCCGCAGGTTCGACATGCCGGAGTACAAGATCGCGTAGCGCACGCCGTCGGGCAGCAGGACCGGACACCGCCATATCGGCGGAAACTTCACCTGCGACACGGTCGGTCCAGTTCGCACCGGCAGATGGAATCCGATGAAGGTTTCCGGCTTGGTCGCGCCGTACGGTGGAAAACGCGCCGGGACGCTTCGGGTGAAAACTCCGTTGGCGGAAAAAAAGTGATACGAACATGGATGGCCGAAATTGGCCATCGGCTCCTCGTCGGCGAAGACCAGCACGCACTGGTCCGGGGCCTTTATTTGCTGAAATTCCGGCCCGACGATTTCGCCCGCGGCGCGGATGTTGCTGTCCAGATAAAGATTTACCGTATCCCGCCGCGCCGATGGGATGAGCTGAAACGCTTGCTGTTGGATGCTTTGACGAAGGCTGTCGCTTTCTATCGAAGGCATGACCGCTTCTCCCAAGCTAAAAGAGGTTGCAAGGATTGTTCAGATGACGTTCTCCAGAGATGAAGGTCCCGGTGTGGATGCCTCCTCAGCGACACTCGGCGCCGAAGGCAATGCATTGCCTGTCTATGATGGGGCCTGTTGACAATTATAGGGTGTTCTTATCACAAGATGCAATCTCTATTAATATGGACATGAGCACGCGCCGACCATTGGTGTAGCGTGCTGAGACCTTGCTCGCCGAGTTTCGCCGGCCCGCCGCTCGCCCGCCGCGCCCGATGTCAGACGTTTTGCGTCACCGCACTGACGAACTTGGCGCCGATATCCTGGCCGCTGCGCCAGACCACTTTGTAGGTGCCGCTCTGGCCGGCCGCGCCGCCGTCGGGAAAAATCAGAACGAATTCATCGAGAACTTCGTAACCGTTGACGTGAATGCGCACGCCTTCGGCGGAAATATTGCTGACCAGGCAATAGCGCGGCGCAATGCCGATGCCGAGCTTGATGGTGGCCAGCTTGCCGAGCCGCTGGCGCGGCGTGCGGCGTCTTTCCTCGCTGTCGAGCGAGCTCATGGTGCGCGGCTCCACATGGCGGCCGCGCCGTGGCGATGGCGACGGCCTCGCAAGCGAACACACCTAGCGAACGGCGCTTGTCGGCGGCCTAACGCCGGCAGTCGGATTTTCCGCGCATTTGCCTGAAAATCGAGGCGGCGGGCGCATCGCCGTGCTTGCGATCAGGCATCGGCGCCCGTTCGCGGCTCACTTCGGCAATCGCGTTCGCCTAATGCCCTTTTGCGTGGCGCGCTGCGCCGAAGCGACGGCGTGATCGTCCAATGCCGGCGCTTTCGCGCGCCGGCCGCGGCGGCGCCAGAATTTCTCCGGAGTCGGCGCCGCGCACGAGAAGGTCCCGGCGTCGATGGCGTCAAGGGCCATGAGCAAGGCCGCCGATGCCGTCGCCGCGTCGACGCCGGTTATAAATTGCCAGATCCTTTTGCGGCCCGTGATGAGGGGCTTGCCGCTGGAGCGTAAAATTTTGGCCCGCCATTTGCCGGGCCCTTGTTCAAAAGCCTCGACGACGAACCCGAGATACTCCATGCGCCCCCGCCTGAATATCGACGGTACTGGGGTATGACACAGGCGTAAGCGAAGGCTTGCGGCAAACGGGCAAAAATGAGGTGTTATCGTGGGCACTTGTGTCGTAGCGCCGCTCGCGGCCGGCGCAGTGGCCGACGTCGCACTTTGCCTGTAGCAATTCACCAGATGAATACTATGGCGCGACGCACGGCAGGTGCCGCAGCGGCAATGATTGGGGCCGTTTTCGCCTTGGCGAGCGTTTTGGCGACGTGTACCGAAGCCGCCGCCCAAGACGCGGTTCCGGCGCGCGTCACATTTGCCAGCATGGAGGGACGGACAAAACTCGTGGGCTACGTTTTTGCGCCGGACAAAGCCGGCCGCGCGCCCGCGGTGGTGATGATGCACGGTCGTGGCGGTGCGTATTCGACCGACGCCAACGGCCGCTACGACGCCTCGACCTTGTCGCAGCGTCATCAGATGTGGGGGCGCCTGTGGGCGTCGCTGGGCTATGTCGCGATCCTGGTCGACGGCTTTGGCCCGCGCGGCTACCCGCAAGGTTTTGCGCGCGGCAGCTACGACCAGCGTCCCGAAGCGCTCAATGAGGTGACGGTACGGCCGCTCGATGCCTATGGCGCGCTCGGCTATCTGCGCACCCGGCCGGACGTGGCGCCGGACAGCATCGTGCTGCAGGGCTGGTCGAACGGCGGCAGCGCCGCGCTCGCCACCATGGCGGTGGTCGCAGCCGACACGCCGGGCGCCGCGGCGCACGGCCCCGTGCTCGGCTTCCGCGCGGCGGTCGCGTTCTATCCCGCCTGCGGCTTGAAAGGCATGTTCGAGGACGGCTATCGCCCCTACGCGCCGATCCGGGTTTTCATGGGCGACGCCGACGAGGAAGTGTCGCCGAAGCGCTGCGCTACGTTGGTGGAAAAAAGCCGCGCCCAAGGCGGCGACATCGCCATAAAACTCTACCCCGGCGCCACCCACGATTTCGACGATCCCGGCCGCAAGCGCCAAAGCGTCGACGGCAACGTGGCAGCAAAGGCGGACGCCATGGAAGCGGCGCCGGCGTTTTTCGCGGAAGAGCTTGCGGTCAAGCGGTGAGGCGGATGAGCTGCGCGCAATTCATAGCGGAGGTAAATTGCGCGCAACGAGGTTTTGAAGTTGGCTCCGGCTTGACCGACCCGGCCCGGCCGTTATTGACTGAGGGTAATCCCGGTCCAATCCAAAGGAGACTCCCATGCGCGAATTCCTTCGTCCGTTCGCTGGCGTCCTCGGTATTGCCTGCCTGGCCGCCGGGTTGACCGTCTTATCCACGGGCGGCGCATTGGCGCAGGCCAAGCAGGCGCCGTCGAACCAGATGGCTCAGGCCCAGCCCGCCGCACCGCCCTTGAAGCAGATGGCGCTGACCGACAAGCAGATCGATGGCGTGCTTGCCGCGCAAAAGGACATCGACGCGATTACCCAGAAGCTGCCGCCCAATGCCCCGCCGTCTCCGAAGGTTGTCGCGCAGCTCGATGCCGTGGCCAAGAAGAATGGCTTTGCCAGCTACGATGAATACAACGACGTCGTCGACAACATCACCTTGGTGCTTTCGGGCATCGATCCTACGACTAAAAAATATGTCGGCTTCGAAGCGGCGACAAAGGCGCAGATCGCGCAGGTCCAGGCCAACAAGCAAATGTCGGCCAAGGACAAGAAGGATGCGCTCGCCGAGCTCAACGAGTCGCTCAAGTCCCCGGCGCCACCGGTCGCAAATAAGGGCAACATCGATCTCGTCGTCAAAAATTACGACAAGCTCGCCGACGCGCTGGGCGGAGGTCAGCAGTAGGCGTCTTTGAAAAAGTTGGCGCCGCGGGCTGGATTCGGACCGGCGACCGGCCGGTCAACGGCCGGTCGCTCTGCCGCTGAGTTACCGGAGAACGCCAGCAGGCGCGTGCCTGTCCGCTTGCCGGATCATCCGGCGGTCGAACGACACGCGGCGGGATCGCCGTAGAAGCAATAGGCCGCATAGGTGTCTTCGGCTTGTCCCGCCAGATAGGCCTTCTTGCGCAAATCACGCAGGATTTCCGCGAATGGTACGTTCGGCTGCGCTTTAACCCGGGTATAAAATTCCTGCGCGACCGCATGGGCGATATTGTCCTTCACGCTCCACAGCGGCGCGATCACGGCGCTGGCGCCTAGATCGACGAACGATTTGGCGAAGCCGCCGACGCCGACCAGCGCCGGTGTGGTGCGGCCGACCTCGCAGGCATTGAGAAACACGAATGGGTGTTTTTCTTCAAAGATCCTGTCCACGTCGGTCATGCCACGAATCTGCGACGAGTTGAGATTCTGGCCGTTCTCGAGCCGGATAATTTGCACGAAGTCCTGTGTCTCCTCGTCTTCGCCATGACAGATGAAATGCACCAGCGTCTTTCCCTGGCTTCCCAGTTTTTGCTCAATGCCATCGAAATCTGCCGGCGCGATCATTTCGCCATGGAAGTTGTCGACCACCAGCTTGGCCTCGTCGGCAGCGAAGGCAAGCGGCGGAACATAAACGGGAGCAACCACGAAACTGTCACGCAGCGGTATTTGCTGGGCCGGCGAAGTGCCATCGGGGATGGGCCAGCGTCCGATGCAGAACTCGGTGCCGAGCGCATCGCGCTGCTCCCGCTTGCCGCTTTTTATCCGGTAGGGAACCATCAGCTCCCACGGTATGAAGGGCTCCTCTGTGACGATCGCAATTGTTTTGATCGCATGCTCGGAGTCGATAAGGTCCCAAAGCGCCTGCCGGAAAATCACCGGCGCAACGTCGTAGAGATCGCGGCCGGCACCCCGCAGTTCGGCGAGCAACATGCTGGATGTTATCGCATCGGCGGTAAATCTCGCCATCATCCCCAGGACAATCGTCTTGGCCGTGTCGGGCAAGTTCCACGGTTTGGAAATTCCTTCTTTGTATTTTTCCAGCAGCGGGCTCCGTACCGTGCATGTGAACTGGCGTCCGTCATTAGCCAGCGTTCTGTTCACCACCACGGTGAGGTCGGCCGCCACACCGTCCTGTACTTCGACGCGCTCCTTTGCCGGGACCACCGTCGCGGTCGAGACGCCGGCGATCGCTACCGTGCGGCTGACCTTGCCGCTGGGGCGGCCCTTGTAGAAGAACTGGGCGATAAGGGACGGTGGCACCTTGGTCGGCAATTCATTCGCCGGAACGACGGTGACTTTGAACGGCCGCTCGGCATCGGAACGTGGTTCGTCCGTGATGGTCATGGTCGTCACCGCGGAGCCGTTGACGGCGAAGTGCTCGCTGACGATGAGCTGCACTTCTACCTGGGTTCCGGCGACCGGGACGACGATATCGACCGTGTCCTCACCGGCGCGCGCTGCCTTCTGGTCGACATAGACCGAGACGTCAAAGCTATCACGGGGTTGCAGCAGCTTAGCCGGCACGTCCATGTGCGGCGTGCGGCGAATCGGCTGGGCGGCGGCGGGTGCAGCGGCAGCACCGGCAGTAGCGGCAGGACCGTGAAAATCAATGCTGCCGGCGCCCTCGACTCGTGGACGAATTGCGTCCCGAAGGGGTCGGGCGGCGCGTGCCCCTCGGCGTTGCGACGGCACGGGCGGCGGTGGATTGGGCGGGCCTGGCGCTGACCCGGATACGCGACCGACCTCGGTATCGAAGGGATTGAAGCCGCGGAGGCCCATACTCCCGGCTGACGATCTTTCCCCTAAGGGTGCGGACTGCGGTGCGGGTGCGGGGGAGGGCGGCTTTGCTCTGGGTTGGGAGGGCGGGGCTTTGGGTTTTGCGCGCGACGTCTTGCGCGGCGCCGCCGCTTTGGTTCTCCTGCTGCCTCCGCCGCCTTTCTTTTTACGTAGCACACGGCGTCGAGGCCGTGGAGCCAGCCAATTTAATATGGCCCGGCGGAGTTCGAGCAAAGCGCGACGCTTCTTTGTCTTTGCCGAAAACTCGTCCTTCAACAGGCCATCGACGTTTCGTCTAATCAGCTTCAGTTCAGCACGCGCCGAGGGGGTGAGGACTTGATGTCGGGGCGGTATCGACCGCACTGCGGCTGCGGCCCCGGAGAGGTCTCCCTTGCGGATGAGTTGCATTGCCTTCCGCGCTGCGTTCGGTGCGCTGACTTTGGCGGGCACGGCTTGCCTCCTACACAATCGTCTCGGTTTTGACCGTGAATCCGGTCTCATCGACGTAGCTTGCGTTGATCCGGGAATCCTCGAAATCCAGAATGACGAATCCGAACATCGCCCAGCGTTCGAGACCGCCCGGCGGAATAAAGCGACGATCCTCGAAGACCGCCGGCTTGATGTAAGGGTCGCCGACGGCGTGCGTCATGTAGACGGGGACGCCGCCATGGCCGATCAGGCGGGCATTTTGCACGTTGATCGACGGGCCGTAGATGATGAAGCGATGCTCATGTCCCCAGAACCAGGTGTGGATTTGGTTGTTGTCGAGGACAGGACCGAGCTTCTGACCGAGTACCTTTCCCATATCGGGACCGTCCTCGTAGGCGCTGAACAACTGATGGTGCGTGAGCAGGATCGTCTTCTGCTTATTCTGATCGACCACTTGCTTGACCCAGCTGCCTTGCGGATCCTTCAAGCCATTGTCGTCCCAAGCCGTATCGAGACCCAGCAACTGCCAATTTTGGTTATAGAGGCGAAAAAAACTCGACTGGTTTTGTTTGCCAAACCGCGCGTCTTTCAGCAAATACTCGAAATAGGCGTGACCGCCCGAATACATGTCGTGATTGCCGTTTAGGGACCACGAGCCGATCTTGTCCGCTTCCTCGGGTTTGACCGGCCAATGCGGCAGAAAGCGGTTCTGATATTCGAACTTCCAACCGGAGTAGTAGACGTCGCCGAGGTGAATAACCTGCACATCGCGGTTGTCGCGCACGCCCTGCTCGACGGCCCTGCGCATTGCGGTGCCGACGCGTTGCGCACGTGGAATTCCCGTTCCCCAATCGCCCACCAGAATGACGCGCGCCCGGTTCCCGATCTGCGCCGGCTGCGGCGGAGTGGGGTTAAACGCGTGACGCTTGCGCAGCCAGCGTACGCCCATCGCGACCAACGAACTGACCCAACCCGGATCGGTGATGGAGAACTGATCGAGCAGCCGCCGGTTCGAGCTGCGCCGCGCCGTTACGCCCGGCAGGTGCCTGTCGGTGATCATGGGCACGTCGCCTTTGGCACCGCGCCGCCTGACATCGGGCATTTCCTCCTGGACGACTTTGTCCTTGCTGTCGGGGTGATCGAAATAAAACTCGAGCGCGCTCTGGGTAAGGCTGACGATCGGATCGCGGCTTAGGAACACGAAGTCATCGAGCGGCGGAGCGGATTCTCTTCCTCTGCGGCTCGGTGGCGCCGGCACGAAACCGTGCTGGCCGGACGATACGGCCTTTTCCTGCGCCAGCACGATTGCGACGTGATCGTGGGCGGCTGCATAATCGGCCGTATCCAGATCAGCGGCCTCGTCGTGGCCGCCTTTGCGGTTCTCAACGACGTCTTTCTGCAGCTGTTTCTCGGCGTCTTCGAGTTGTTGGATCATGAAGTCGCGACTGAGCACTTGCGCGATCATCGATCCCTGCTCGGCCATGATAATCCACTCCTGATAGTCCTGAGCTTTTTGCGTACAGCCCGTTTCAATGATCGATGGCTATTCTACTCTAAGCTGAAATTGAGGCTCGTTACTATGATATAGATTAGGTGAGCCGGCAGTTTGGTATCCTCGCGGCGGCGGGTGTCGAAGCTCGAACAATTCGACCGCCCATATTAGGCGGCGATCAGATCTCAACCACCGCGTTATGGACGGACGGTAGAGTGAAGAAAATGGCTCCACGGGCCGGATTCGAACCAGCGACCAACCGGATAACAGGAACTTCTTCGTGTGATTGGCGATAGTCATCGAGGCGCAATCCAAAATAACAGATCCTGTGATTCACCGAAATAGGTTCCGAATACGGTGGCTATCGGAAGTAAGTCGTACACGCCGGCGCCCGGATACTTCCGAGAAGCGCGTTGAACCCACCCATTGTGGCGCCTCACTTCGCTGGCTACGCTTGAGGCATCGTTTGTCCTTGAACGAGATCCAGCCGGAGGTAGGGCGTGGCAAGCAATCTCAAGATAACCGTCAACGGCCAGGCGTGGCCCGTTGCCGCGAACCCGGACACGCCGTTGCTCTACGTTCTGACGAACGAATTGCATCTGCACGGTCCGCGCTTCGGCTGCGGCTTGGCGCAGTGCGGATCCTGCTCGGTCCTCGCCGACGACAAGGAAATCCGTTCCTGCGTCACGCCGGTCGAAACGGTGGCCGATCGCGCCATCACGACACTTGAGGGCCTGCCGGCTTGGTATGCACGCAAGAACGGCCTCAAGGAGGCTCCGGCGCTGCATCCGTTGCAGCAGGCATTCGTCGATGAGCAGGCTCTTCACTGCGGCTATTGCTACAATGGTATGACTATCAAGGGCGCCGAGCTGCTGGCCAACAATCCCAAGCCGAGCGAAGCCGACATTCGCCGCACGATGAACGGTCACCTCTGCCGCTGCGGGACCTATCCGAGGATCATGAAGGCGATCCAGGTGGCGTCGCGGACCATATCGGGAGGCACCCCATGAATGCGCCCGAGCGGAACCTGCCGCTGTCCCGCCGGGGCCTTCTGAAGGCCGGCGGCGCGCTGATCGTCGGCTTCAGTCTCGCCGGTGGACCTGGGGTGGCCGCACCGGCAGGTCGCGCGCGGGGAGGCGTCGCTGGACCGCCGGATCCCAATGCCGTCGATACCTGGATCGCAATTCACGCCGACAACACCGCAACGCTTTATTTCGGCAAGTGCGAACTGGGGCAGGGCAACACAACGGGCCTGCTGCAGATTGCCGGTGAAGAGCTCGACCTGGACATGAGCCAGCTTTCGAGCGTGCGCCTCGACACCAACGTGACGCCCGAACAGGGCGCCACTAGTTCTA
>Ga0208042_1000800_pt1 | contig 10441 bp, 9 predicted proteins | sample Sb_taG_10_FD_187708 | JGI IMG/M metagenome (GOLD analysis project Ga0208042, IMG submission 187708) | Peat soil microbial communities from Weissenstadt, Germany - Sb_50d_7_NC metaG (SPAdes) (version 2) | ecosystem: Environmental > Terrestrial > Soil > Wetlands > Peat | place: Germany... | reverse complement strand
GACGTCCATTCGCAGGGGCATTGGCGCTGGCGCACCGCGCTCGGCCTGGCGCTGTTGCTCGCGCTCCCGCTCTGCTTGCCAGTCGGCTCGCCGCTTTGGGCCCAGCGCCGCCGCGACCCGCTCAATCCGCTGGAGATCGACCAGCTCCGCGACGCCATGCTCGACCCCGACCAGCGCTTAAAGCTTTACGTGAAGTTTTCCCGGGATCGCATGACCAAGCTTGAGCAAATGCGCAGCGATCCCAAGGCTACCGAGCGCGGCCGCCAGACCCATGACATGCTGGAGGATTTCCTCGCCGTCTACGACGAACTCAACGACAACATCGACATGTACGTCGGTCGCAAGGACGACATACGCAAGCCGCTGAAAGTCATCATCGAAGCCGACACCGAATTTCAATCCAAGCTGCGCGCCCTCAAGAACTCCGCGAACACCAATGCCGCCGAAGCGAAGCAGTACGAATTCCTGCTCACCGACGCCCTCGACACCGTAGACTCCAGTGCCGACGACCACCGCAAAACCGTCGCCGAAGTCGAGGAATACATGAAGCACAAGAAGAAGAAATAGGGCGACGACGCCCGCAGCAAACTTCTTTACCACAGAGAGTTTGTTTTGTGAAGGCTGATGGCTGACGGCTGATAGCTGACGGCTGATGGCCGCCACGTGCTACTCTTCCCTCAACGTGTCCCCAAAGCTCGCCGAAATTTTTCACGAAGCCTATCGCGAACTCCGGCCCCGCACGCCCGCGCCGCCGATGCCTCCCATGGATGTTCGTTTCTATCCTTTCGTCTCCCTCAACAACACCATTCGCCTCCGCCAGGGAAAGCTTTACATCCGCCTCTCCGACCTGCTCGAAGGCGCTCCCGAAGCCGTGCAGCACTCGATCGCCCACATCCTGCTGGCCAAGCTCTATCGCCAGCCGGTCGATCGCATCCACAGCGCCCGTTATCGCCGCTATGTCGCCAGCCACGATGTTGCCGCCAAAGCGCGCCTCGTCCGCCAGATGCGCGGACGGAAGCACATCCACTCCGCCCGCGGCCATCACTACCATCTGGAAGAAATCTTCGACGACCTCAACCACCGCTTCTTCCACGGGCTCATGGGACGCCCGCAACTCACCTGGAGCCGGAACCACGCCCGTAGCAGTCTCGGCCACTACGACCCCGCCCACAACGCCATAGTCATCAGCCGAGTCTTCGACCACCCGCGCGTTCCGCGCTACGCCGTCGAATACATTTTGTTTCACGAGATGCTGCACTTGAAGCACCCGGTAAAACTGCGGGGCAGCCGGAGGTGTGTGCACTCGAGAGAGTTTCTGACGGAAGAGAGGATGTTTCCTGAGCTCGCACAGGCAAAGAACTTCTTGCGGATTATCTGAAAGCGGAGGGAGATTCTGGTTCTCAGTGAGTGTAATCGGGATTTTTCACCAATTGGCATGGTAGATTAGCGCGAATGCAATGTCGGCTTTCCAGATAATCCGAGCTGTTCTAGTTAGAGCGCTGAAGTTGGCTATATTGGCGGTCGGAGTTTATGGGATCTGTGCGGCGGCTCTTAGCATTCAACGGGCGAGTTCCCCAACCTCGAAAGACGTGTGCGATCGCGTTAAACTCGGCATGACGGTAGATCAAATCGATAATGCAACGAGGTCTTTTGAAGGATGGCAACTTCTGCGGGCCGATGGCGTGATGGTGATTTCCACTGGTCCGCACCCTGACAGTCCAGTCTGTAGAGTTGCGATTGACCCCCAGACACATCGAGCCGTCTCCAAGTCTATGGGGCCGCTGCAACAGGGCGATTGGCCTACCCTATGAGAACATTCTGGCCGAAACCTTCAGGCTGGCTTCTGTTCGGGTTGGCGACGATCATTGTTCTTTGGCCGCAGCTGATCATTCCTCTTCGTGGGTACGGAACGCTTTCATTCGCGTCGGCCTATCGCGAGGTCCGTATCGGCATGACTTGGGATGAATGGCAGCAATTGCAGCGCCGACAAGGAGTTCAGTGCGTCTGTGATGCGACGTCCTGTTATGTGGACGATCTGTTACGAACCTACAACGTGACATTCAGAAGCGGAGAGGGTGAACCGCTGCGAGTTTACTCAAAACGAGCCTACGTACACTTCCCAATTCGACCCTCTTGGAAACTGCTCCATCGTTGACGCTATCAGGCGATTTCACTCAGATACTGGCATTGCCTGGCCTGACAAATGTCTGTCGCTAAAAAAAAACCCGAACCGCGCGGGTCCGGGTCTCGGGAACTGCATAACCTGTCCAGTAACAAGAAAATTATCGCCAGCCGGACGCCGGAAATCAACGTTACGAAGATAGCTGTCATTCCGAGCACCTGGTTTTGGCGCGAGGAATCTGCGGTTTTTCCATGGGCCGAAATGCAGATCGCTCCCCTTCGGCTACGCTCAGGGTCGGGATGACAATCTATTTTCTTCTCGCGAAACTACCGTTTCCCCGTGTGATGCAAATCACAGCTATCCGTGATTCACTGCGTTGACCGCCTCCCGCTCGAAACCGTATCCTGTTGATATTGAAATTGCATTTCATTTTCAATTAGAAAACGGGACTTACTCAATGCTTCAGGCATTCATCATTACCCTCCGCGAAGGCGTCGAAGCCGCTCTCATCGTCGGCATCACCCTGGCCTATTTAGCCAAGATCTGCCGCAACGATCTGCGCAAGTCGGTCTACGCCGCCCTCGCAGCCGCCTTTGCCGGATCGATCGCCGTAGCCGTCGTGGTTTCCCACTTCAAGTTAAACGAGGACATTTTCGAAGGCTGGGTCATGCTGGTCGCTGCCGTTTTTGTCGTCACCATGATCGTCTTCATGATGAAGACCGGCCGCAAGCTCAAAGGCCAGATCGAAAACAAGGTCGGCTTGTTCGCCCGTGGCGATGCATGGATCGGCCTCTTCCTCTTCGTCTTTCTCATGGTGATGCGTGAGGGCGTCGAAACCGTTCTGATCCTTTCCGCCGTCACGCTGAACTCGAGCGAGTTGATGAGCTTCATCGGAACCGTCCTGGGAATTGTCGTCGCCATCCTGTTCGGCGTGATGTTCGTCAAGGGCAGCGTCAAAATCAATCTGCAGAAATTCTTCAAGGTCACCAGCGCGATTCTTTTCCTGGTGGCGGGGCAACTTGTGATCTCCGGCCTGCACGAGCTCTCCGAGAACGGAGTGCTTCCCTCTTCCCGCCAGGAGATGGCCATCATCGGCCCCATCGTCCGCAACGATTTTTTCTTCTTCATCACCATTTTCGCGCTGGCCGCGCTGATGGTGCTGTTTGAAATGAAGAGCCGCCAGCCGGTTGAACTGCCGCCAGCCGGCGCCGCCCGCCGCAAAGCGCTCTGGACCGTGCGCCGCGAGCGCCTCTGGATGGCCTCGGTTTACGTTTTCTCGTTCGCCTTCATCGTGATGGTCACCGCCAGCTTCATCTACGAGAAGAGCGCCAGCGCGCTCTCGCCCGCCGCCGAAGTGACCTTTGTCAACGGTAAAGTGGCCATCCCGCTGAAGGAGGTTTACGACGGCGAACTGCACCGCTTCGAAGCGAAGGAAGGCGGCGTGGAAGTCCGTTTCTGGCTTTACCAGAAGCCCGATGGAAAAGTTGCCACGCTTTTCGACGCCTGCGAAATCTGCGGACCGGTCGGCTTCTACAAGAACAAACAGGGAGTGATCTGCAAGAACTGCGCCGCCCAAATGAACCCGCAGTCGATCGGCATGCCCGGCGGCTGCAATCCGATTCCGTTGAAGGCGCAGGTCACCGACGACGCAGTCATTGTCTCGGAAGCCGACGTCGCGGCCGGCAGACACTACTTCGAGCCGAAATAATGTTTCCCCGCATCGTCTACGAATCGTTTCGCCGTCAAGCGCGACGCAAGCTTCTCGCGGGCATCGCGATCACGCTGGGCGTAGCGGTCGCCACCGCCATGATCGCCGTCGCCACGGATATCGGAGACAAAATCAATCGCGAACTGCGCAGCTACGGCGCCAACCTGGTCGTTACGCCGCAGGAAGACACACTCGACGTGGAAGTGGGCGGCGTGAATCTGAAGCCGCCAAGCGACGGCGCGTTCCTCAACGAAGCGGACCTCCCGAAAATTCGCGGCACCTTCTGGCACCACAACATCGTCGGCTTCTCGCCCATGCTGCCCGTCACCGTCAAAGTCGGCGAAGGCAACAACAATAATAAAGACGCGAAGGATGTCACCCTGGTCGGCACCTATTTCAATAAGGCGCTAAGCTTCGGCAAAGACGATTTCACCACCGGCGTCCGGATCACACATCCCTGGTGGAAAGTGGAAGGCTCGTGTGGGGACGGGCGCCTCGCCCGTCCAGGGCGAGTCGAAGACTCGCCATCCTCCTGCGGCTGGCCCGACGACAACTCGCAAGACGTGCTCCTCGGCGAACGCCTGGCGGCAAAGCTAGCCAAGAAACCCGGCGACACACTAGAAGTCGACGGCCGTCAACTCACCATCTCCGGCATCCTCTCCACCGGCGGCGCCGAAGACAACCAGATCGTCGCGCCGCTAGCCCTCGCGCAGCAAATTCTCGGCAAACCCGGCGCCGTGCGCCGCGTCTACGTCAGCGCTCTGACCAAGCCCCCGGACGCGCTCTCCGTCCGCGACCCCAAGACGATGACTCCCGAGGTCTACGACCGCTGGTACTGCTCGCCCTACGTGGAGTCGATTGCCTACCAGTTACAGGAAGTCATTCCGCATTCGCACGCGGAGCAGATCCGCCAGGTTGCGCAAAACGAAGGCACGGTGCTCTCGCGCATCAAGGGACTCATGCTGCTGATCACGCTCGCCGCGCTTTTCGCATCCGCGCTCGCCGTTTCCGCTGCCATGGCCACGGCTATCTACGAGCGCCGCGTCGAAGTCGGCCTGATGAAAGCCCTCGGCGCTGGCAATCTCGCGGTCTCTGCGATCTTCTTTGCGGAGGCGCTGCTGCTCGCGCTCGTCGGCGGCATTGCGGGATTTTCCGCCGGAGCGCTGCTCGCCCGCCAGATCGGCCGCTCTATTTTCAACTCGCAGATTTCCATTGAGCCCGTGCTCTTCCCGATCATCATGACCATCGCCGTCTTTGTGACCTTCGCCGGAAGCGCCGCCGCCATCCGCCGCGCCGTGAAGTTCGATCCTGTCTTCGCCCTGCGAGGTGAAGGATGACGACGAGCACCACTCCTGGCAAGCTCCTCACTCCCCAGCAAGTCGCCGATCGCCGCGCTCAGGCGTCGCATACTTCGCCGTGCGTATCGATGTTCGCGCGCATGCTCCTCCGCGCCGCCGTCCTTCGTCGCAGACGCGCCGCCTCGGCTTTGCTCGCCATGATCGTGTCCGCCGCCGTCGCCACCGCGATGATGAACCTCTACGTCGATGTGCAAGCCAAGCTCCGCACCGAGTTCCGAAATTATGGCGCCAATGTAGTCATCGTCGCGAAGGATGGTCAGTCCCTTCCCGCCGACGCACTGGCCAAAGTCGAATCCGTCCTTGGCGCAAAGACGAAGACGCTGGCCGTTCCCTTCTCGTACGCTGTCGCCCGCACCCACGACGGACAATCTGTAGTCGTCGTCGGCACCGACTTCGCCCGCGCCCGCCAGTTGAACCACTGGTGGAAGGTGAGCCATTGGCCCGACGCGCCAAACGAAGCCCTCATCGGCATGCGCGCCGCCACCGTACTTAGCCCTAAGATCGGCCCCAATCGCCAGCCCTTCGAACTCACTTTTCAGGGCAAAGCGATCGAACTCGCTCCCGCTGGGATGCTCCAGACCGGCGCCGGCGAAGACAGCCGCATCTATCTCGATCAATCTGAATTCCAGAACTGGACAGGCGTCGCGCCTTCCACCATCGAGGTCGCCGCCAATGGAACCGCCGCCGAGGTTGAAGCGTCGATTCGCCAGCTCACGCAGGTTCTGCCTGCCGCCGACATTCGCCCCGTCCGGCAGATCATGGAAGGCGAGGCCAATGTGCTGAACAAAACGCGCGCCACGCTCTACGCTTCCGCCATGCTGGTCGTGCTAACTTCCGCTCTCTGCGTGCTCGCCACGCTCATCGGATGGGTCTTCGACCGCCGCCGCGATTTCGCCATCATGAAAGCCCTGGGCGCTTCCGAACGTTTAATCAACGGATTCTTCGCGGCTGAAGCCGCGGCCCTGGGCGTAGTCGGCGCGATTCTCGGCTTCTTCATCGGCATCGGCGTCGCTGCCTGGATCGGACGAGTCAACTTTCACGCGCCCGTCGTGCCTCGCTTCAGCGTTTTTCCATACGTGCTCGCCGGCAGCGTTGCCGTCGCCCTCATCTCGGCCATCCTGCCCATCGAGCTGCTGCGACGCGTGCAACCCGCTATTATTCTGAGGGGAGAGTAGAGTGCTCGACTTTGAAGGAACGGCGAGTTTCGTATCAGGGTATCGCTTTAGCGATACCGAAATTTGCCGAAAGAAGACGCCCCTTTAGGGGCTGCGCAGCGAAAGTTGTAGAAAGAGGAAAGACTAGCAATGATCCAACTCAAGAACGTCACCAAGAGTTATCCCGCCAGAGAAGAAGAAAATAACGGCGGCCTTATAAAAGCGCTCGACGACATCTCTCTCTCGATCGAGCCCGGCGAGTGGGTCGCCATGATGGGCCCCTCGGGCTCCGGCAAGAGCACCATGGTCAATCTCATCGGATGCCTCGACCGCCCCACCAGCGGCGAAATCTGGCTTGACGGACAAAACGTCGCCAACCTCAGCGCCTCTGAACTCAACCATGTCCGCGCCGAAACCATCGGCTTCGTCTTCCAGCAATTCCACATGATTCCGTATCTCACCGCCGTCGAGAACGTCATGCTAGCGCAGTACTTCCACAGCATGACCGACGAAAAGGAAGCGCTCGAAGCGCTCGATCGTGTCGGCCTCAGAGACCGCGCCGGCCACCTGCCCTCGCAGCTTTCCGGAGGCGAGCAGCAGCGCGTTTGCATTGCCCGCGCCCTCATCAACGATCCCAAGATCGTGCTCGCCGACGAGCCCACCGGCAACCTCGACGCCGTCAATGAAGAAATCGTCCTGCGCCTGCTGCGCGAGCTCCACCATCAGGGACGCACCATCGTCATGGTGACGCACGATCCCGTAGTCGCGCGCCTGGCCGACCGCCGCATCGAATTGCATCACGGAAAAATCGCCGCCCAGGAAGTTTTTGCCATGGCCGACGAGGAGCAATTCGACGAAGTGCTGGAAGAATTATTTGCCTTGGAAGAGAACGGCCAAATTGCGGAGATTGGCCGGATGGAGGTCCACGGCGCTTTGCCCGTATCCATCGCCGTGGAAAAAATGGCCGCCATGGAACTGGTAACCATGCGCCCGCACCCGCCCCAATCGCACGATCACAAGCCCTTCGTCAATCCCTGCCACGACGCGCTGAAGCCTGCCGGCTTTTCGACCGGCGACGGCTCCTCGATCGTCGAACTCACTCCCCGTGGACACCAGCGCGCCGCCGACATTATCCGCCGCCATCGCCTGGCCGAGCGCCTCTTCACCGATTCGCTCGCCATGGACAGCGAAACCGAAATCGAGCAACAGGCCTGCAAGTTTGAGCACATACTCTCCCCCGAAGCCACCGACAAGATCTGCACCTTCCTCAACCACCCGCGCACCTGCCCGCACGGCGCACCCATTCCGCCGGGGCCATGTTGCGGACGGCGGGCCGAACCGAGGCAGACCGCGACCGCGTTATCTGATCGTTTTAATTTGTCGTCCTGAACGAAGCGGAGGTTTCAGTCTTGCGTAATCGGTCTTTCGTATTCGATCGAGTTCACATCGTCCCGCCTTATCTCAAAAACGGTAGGCACAGTGCCTCGTCTCCACTCCGCCGGCCCTCCGGCGTCATTGGGATCGGCTACGTAAATTGAATTGCTGCTCTCCTCGATTATCAGCAACGGCTTTGACCTAAGTCCTGGCTCTGCCAAATTGCCGGGTAAGGCTACAGGACTTCCACGAAATATGAGAACTACGTGGGAAGCATCAATGTAACTTCCACCGCCTCTCTCCACAGGTATGTAGGGGTAAACGGAATATGCGAAGGAAAGTACAGAGAGATAAAAAGCTGCAAATATGAGGGGGAGAGTCATAGCCCACACTGCTATTTTTAGCCTGTGGTCGCCAACCTCTTGACAGCGCTTGTTGCACGCCCAATACAGATGTCCTGCCTCAGTTGGAAATGGAGAAAGCGTTCCTCCGTTAAGATAACGGAGCGAACGTATGAGGAAAGAACGAAAGCATTTCACCCCAGAAGAAAAAGTAGCCATCCTGAGGCGGCATCTTGTGGACAAAGTACCCGTCTCGGAGCTGTGTGAAGAACTGGGCCTGCGGCCAACAGTGTTCTACCGTTGGCAGAAAGAGCTGTTCGAGAACGGAGCCGCCGCTTTTCAGTCTCAAGAGCGTCCCCATCGCCAAGTAGAGGAAAAGCAGAAACGGATCGAGTTCTTGGAGAAGAAGGTGCAGACCAAGGACGAGGTACTGGCTGAGCTGATGGCTGAGCACATCGCGCTAAAAAAAAGTCTTGGGGAACTCTAACCGGTATCTGGGTGCCGCATGATGTGCGGGATCTAGTCGTGGATTTCGTCCGGCGCTGGTCGGAGAAGGCCGAGATCGGCGTCGGACGGTTCATCCCTTGGCTGGGCGTGACCGCCAGCAAGTTCTATGACTGGCGGCAGCGGTACGGGTGCGTCAACGAGCACAACGGCTGGGTTCCCCGTGATTTCTGGTTGGAGCCGTGGGAGAAGGAAGCAATCATCGGGTTCCATCTGAAGAACCCGCTGGAAGGCTATCGGCGGCTGACGTTCATGATGCTCGACGCTGACGTTGTGGCCGTCAGTCCGGCGAGCGTTTGGCGAGTGTTGAAGCAAGCTGGATTGTTATCCCGGTGGAAGAGCAAACCTTCGCGCAAGGGCACCGGTTTCGAGCAGCCGCTGCAGCCCCATCAGCACTGGCATATCGACATTTCCTACATCAACCTGTGCGGCACGTTCTATTACTTGTGCAGCGTTCTGGACGGGTTCAGCCGATTCCTCGTGCATTGGGATTTGCGCGAGTCGATGCGGGAAGCGGATGTCGAAGTAATTCTCGAACGCGCCAAGGAGAAGTACCCCGAGGCGAGGCCGCGAATCATCTCCGACAATGGTCCGCAGTTCATTGCTCGCGATTTCAAGGAGTTCATTCGCATCTCGGGCATGACGCACGTCCGAACCTCCCCTTACTATCCACAGTCGAACGGCAAGATTGAGCGCTGGCACAAGTCGCTGAAGAGCGAGTGTATTCGGCTGGGAACGCCGCTGTCGCTGGAAGATGCACGGCGTCTGATCGAGGGCTACGTGGAGCATTACAACAACGTCCGCCTGAACAGCGCCACCTGCTACATCACGCCGAAGGACATGCTGGCTGGCCGTCAGCAGGAGATCCACGCAGAACGCGACCGCAAGCTGGAAGCCGCCAGACAGCAGCGCCAGAGCCGCCGCCAGCAAGCCGCGTGAAGAGCAAGCGACCAGAGAGGGTTTGATCGCCGATGATCAACTACCGAGCCGCCGGTAGATGAGTCGCGAATAGCGAAAGGCAGGGAGAATAAAGACCAGAAAAAGAATCGCGGCTGTCCCGTCGAAGCGGTGCAGGCGAAAACCTTCGTAAATCATCATGAAGGTAACCATCCCAAGCATGAACAAATCCACCAATAGCACCACGAACACCGACCGCAGAGACTGGCCTTCGAGTACGCGAATGTCCCAGCCTCGATTTAGAAACTCAAATGATGCAAACGGTCGACTCATTTTCACGTCGAATTATACTCGCAAGGCGGAGTCACGGGCCAACTAGATGTTGAGAAACGGCAGGTCATTGGGGAGTTACAATGAGTCTTGCCGGGCGAAACGGAAGCGGGCACTGCGGGGACGCAACCATGCCGAGGGATATCCCGGTGGGCTCATCGAGACGATGAACGGGGGCGTGAGGACTCGTTCTTGCGCCGCCCAACCTCCATCGGATCGAAAGACCCCCATGCCTTGAAAATCCCCGCCCGTAGGGCGGAATACTCATTAACGGAGAACGTTGCTTCTCCATTTCAGGCTGAACCAAGACAATGGGAATGTCTCCGAAACTATGCTTTCTCTCAAAAGCAGTTTTGCACAATTTCGGCCAGAAGCAAAGCACAAAATTTCGCTCTCGCGTTTTCTTCGCCTCTTGAGTTTCGGGCAGATGGCGGGAGTTTGGGAGAGCCCTGTCACGGCTTTTCCATTATACTTGGTGTGACGGGATACTTACCATTCTGGAATACCTTGGTATAAGTCCTTATTTCTCAAAGACCAAAGCGAAAAATTCCCGCCAAGCCCATGATTTCATGAGACAGGGGGGGAGGGGGTACCGGTACCAAGTAGTAAACATCCTCCTGGCGGGTGCGCGGTCGCAGGTCGCATTTTCCTCT
>Ga0208042_1000796_pt1 | contig 10463 bp, 9 predicted proteins | sample Sb_taG_10_FD_187708 | JGI IMG/M metagenome (GOLD analysis project Ga0208042, IMG submission 187708) | Peat soil microbial communities from Weissenstadt, Germany - Sb_50d_7_NC metaG (SPAdes) (version 2) | ecosystem: Environmental > Terrestrial > Soil > Wetlands > Peat | place: Germany... | reverse complement strand
GCCACGGCTCCAGGCGAGATTGTCGTTGATGAAAAAGCGGGATGCGCGCCGGCCTTGAATCCAGGTGTTGTCAAGCCCGCCCAGGGGTGTGAAGGCATTCGCGCCGCTGCCCTGCAACACAATCGGGAACGCCGAAAGTGTCTTCTGAAGGTTGCTTGGCCCAAACAGGCTCTCGTACCAGGAGAACGCCGGATTGAAGTAGTTCACCAAGCTCTGCGAGAAGACGTGGGTGTATCCCGCGGCAAGCGAGTAGAGGGGCTGCGGCGAAAACGCATTGAACACCGGGTTGATGGGGTCCGTGTACGCGGCTTGCAGACCGGTATCCGACTGAAAACGAAACCAGGCCGTATCTTTCTCGTTGATGTTGTAGTCGACGCGGACCGTCTGTACCTGCTCATGGTCGTCGCTGGAATGGGAGACGCTCTGGCGGTTGGCGCAACCGTTTCCATTCGGCGGATTGCCCGGCGCCGCAGTGCCGTCCGAATTGAAAGGACACCAGAGTACCTGGGTGGGTGTGCCGCTTGTATTTTCATAGAGCTTGAAAATCTGCCCATAAAAATCAACCTCCTGGGGCGCGGCGGGGTAGCAATTTTTGTTTGGCCCGCTAGACACGCAGCCGGTTGTTTGACCTGAGTCAAGTTGCCCCAAGACGTAGGTTTGGAACCGCGCACTGGGACTGGGAACAATCGTGGGCGTGACGATGGGCAGTGCGATCCGAACCCATTCACTGTCAAAGAAGAAAAATAGTTTGTCGTGCGCAATCGGACCGCCCACACTACCCCCAAAATGATTCACGGTTGATCTGGGCTTGTGGTTCCCCGGCGTCGCATTGGTGAAGTAGTCCCCCGCATTCAGTAGCGAACCATTCCACAGTTCATAGAGATTCCCGTGAAACCGATTCGTGCCAGACTTGGTGACGTAGTCGACTTGGGATGCTCCATACCGTCCTTGATCCACGGAATAAGAAAGGGTGTTGACGGTCACCTCTGAAATCGAATTCAATCCCAGGACGAGGTTGGTTGAAAGGCCGCTGTTTAGATTAGTGAGCGGGTCGTTCGTTTCCAGCCCGTCAACGATGTAGCCGTTGGAGACGGCGGGCAGTCCGTTAAACTCCACGTTGCCATAGCCGTTTGTTCCGCCGACGAAGTCGTTGCTGCTACCCGCCGTATTGATGAGGGCTCCGGGCGCAAATTGCAGAGGGTATGTCAGGTCGCCGCCCGGATTCGGCAGGTCTTCCAGTGCCGGTGCACTCAGGGTCGTTGATGTGTTTGCGTTTTCCGGATTGATGAGTGGCGCCTCGCTGCTGACCTCAACCGTCTCATTGGATCGGGCCACCTTTAGCGTAAAATCCACGGTTTGCTTCTGGCCCAGGCCCGAAACGACATTGTCATTTTGCCCCGGATCGAAGCCTCGCGCTTCCACTGTGACCGAATAGGTACCCGGCTTTAACTGCGGGAAGTTGAACCGGCCTGCATCATCGGTCTTGGCGGTACGCCTCAGTCCGGTCTCAGGGTTGGCGATCGTCACTGTGGCGCCCGGTACTACGGCGTTGCTTGTGTCTCGAACTTGGCCAACAATGGCGCTCGTGGTTTCGCCTTGCGCCAGCGCTTTCACCGGAAGAAGACACGCCACCGTCAACATAAGAAAAGCAAAGTGCGCTGCCCGCGCCATGAATACCCCACTCATTTGCCCTAAAGCGGCAATGTGTCCCTGGTTCGATCTATTAACCGGCGATTACTCTGTGTAGTTAACCACAGTTAACACAAACGAGCAAGGACGGAAGGGGAGACTGGGCAACCTCGGCGATTGTGTCCGAGTCACGGGCCACCCTTCCATGATCCGGCAAGGTAAGGGTTGCCGACAATCCGGGAGCTATTGGCTCAACTACCCAGTTGTGAGGCAGGGCTTCGGGTTCGACGGGCTCGCGCCAGAAGCCGTCATTCGTTGGCGGGGTCGTGTGTGGCGACGGCAAAAGTGCTACACCCCCCACCACAGAACTTGGACCCAGCCCGCAAAGGGGGCACAATGTCACCAGCCGCCCGTAAAAGGATTGTCGCAGCTCAGAAAGCGGCCCCAACGATGGCTTGGCCGCCGCAATGACTGTGAACGTGCAAGTCGAATTGTACTTTGACTACGTTGTTCAGACTGGCGGCAGTCGGCCAATTCTCAATGAGTGCTATCGCCTGGTTGCGCCAACTATTATGTCCCGCTGGAACCCGACCCCTCTGCGGAGTAGGTTGTCCCAATGAGACACTCGGCTGCGGTATTGTTCCTTTCATTCGCTTTCGGATCTGCGCTCGCATGTGCGCAGACTCCGGCCCGTCAGGGGCCACTCGGACGCGATCTTCGTGTTTGCGATGTCAGCGGAATGGTTTGATAATGGCGTGATCGTCAGGCACCTAGCCAATGAAGAAACTTCCGCGAAAGGCTCGCCGCCGTGCGGGAAAGCCGGATCGGGTTTCGGCCCAGGAAGACCGGCGCCGGCCTCGTTTCTCCCATGAGCTTTCCGTGCTTTACGAAGACGATGCCGTGATCGTTCTCGACAAACCAGCCGGACTTCTGGCTGTGCCGATTAAGGGCTCCGATACTCCGTCCGCCTTGTCTCTGCTTGTCGCAAAACTCAAGCTGAAGAGACAACGGGCGTTGGTCGTGCATCGCATCGATCGTTTTGCTTCCGGGGCTCTGCTATTTGCAAAGACCATTCCGGATCGAGATGCGCTGGTGCGACAGTTTCTCGCTCATACTCCCGTGAGGCAATATCTCGCGGTACTGCGCGGCCGCCTCGGCGTTAAGGCAGGGACGCTCGTGCACTATTTTCGACGTGAAGGAATGTTTCAACAGTTGCGCACGGCGAGAGACCCCCAAGCGGCTCGCGCCGAACTTCGATATTCCGTCGAACGCCTTTTTGCGGATGCTTCGCTCGTCCGGGTTGAGCTGGTGACAGGATTGCAGAATCAGATCCGAGCGCAATTTTTGGCGATGGGCCACCCGGTTATCGGCGATAGAAAATACCACCGGACGGAATCGTCGGAGCAGCTAATTGCTCGCGTTGCTCTTCATGCCGCGTATCTTCAGTTTGTCCATCCGCGCTCGGCAGAGAGCGTCTCGATTGACTGCAAACTGCCCCTCGATTTTCAGCATTTGGTTCGAGAATTGTCTCGATCAAGCGTGCGCGCCGGTGAGTCCGGGGATCCAATGCCCAATGTCGGCGGACGAGAATTGGCGCACCGCCTGACCCAACCACGGCCGCAGATGAAGGTGCTGTTCGTGTCTGGCTATCCGGACCACGCCACCTGGAGTAGCGAGTTGGTCGATGACACTGCCGCTGTCCTGCAAAAACCCTTCCCGTTGGACACCTTGGCACGCAAGATCCGCAGCCCCCTCGACGACTAACGGCCGAGCGCACCTACGCCGGGGCGGCATGGGATTCGGATTACTACCTACGCCGGTCGCCGCCGAGGTCCTCGTTGCTGCTAGAATCAGGGCACGTTTGTGGGCGAAGTCCTGCCGGAGGTCAGTCATGGCGATCCTCGATCTGTGTGACAAAGAATCCGCTGCCGTTCATCCTGAATCCACTGTCGCCGAAGCCATCCGGCTCATGCTGGCACGCCGCGTGGGCGCTGTCGTGGTAGTGGACGCCAACCGTGTCGTGGGCATCTTCACCGAACGCGACGTGCTGAAGAAGCTGGCGCTGAGTGGGCGCGATCCTGAGAAAGTCCCGGTGAGCGAGCTGATGTCCACGCCGGTGGAAACCGCCTCCCTGCAAACCCGTCCCGGTGACGCCTTGGCTTCGATGCTGGAACATCATTTTCGCCATCTACCGGTGGTGGATTCCTCGGCCAGGCTGCGGGGCGTCCTCTCGATTCGCAATCTGCTACATAGGCAGATGCAGGAACTCAGGCGGCAGCTTGATTCTCTGGAGCAATATTTTGCCAGCGAGGGACCGGGAGTGCCCAAAGCCAGGGACTGACTTGGCCGCTGCCATTAGACATTTCCTACCCAAGTAGCATGAGAGCAGGGCTGTACCAAACCTCCGTTGCAATGCGCCGTAAGGCAGGAATTTGACGGGGTAATGTATGGCGACGGCAGAAGTGCTACACCCCCATTTCCGCGGCAAAGAGAAAGCATGGATGGGCACTGTTCATAGTGTCTGCGTGGACAGTGGTATTCCGCGATGCGGAATCCCCAGATTCGTACCAAGGTGAGGAAGCCCCACCTTCCGAAAGTGAAAATCTTTGCACCATGCCCCTTCTTAGAGTTCCGCTTCCAGCGGTAACTTGCTGAAATAACACAATCGGCCTGGGCGGATAAATTTAGTGCTTTGGCAGTGCGCTTGCATTTTCTATAATGTCTATTAGTGACATAGGGGTACTAGCGAGCGAGACACCATGAAGGTTTCCCAAAAAGGGCTGTACGCGTTGCAGGCGATGATGGTGCTGGCCCGGCGTTATACCCAGGGTGCGATCCGGATCCGCGACATTGCCTACGAAGAAAATCTGCCGGAAAAGTTCCTAGAGCTGATTCTTCTAGAACTGAAGAATGCGCGCCTTGTGGAGAGTGTGCGCGGCGCCAAGGGCGGATACCGGTTGCGCCGAGCACCGTCGGAGATTCGGTTGAGCGGAATTATTCGTTTGATTGACGGACCGCTGGCGCCGTTTGGTGATGCCGATCAGTTGCGCATTCTGATTGATCGCGATGCGGATCACAGCGCCCTGTACAAAGTGTTTCTCGAAGTACGAGACGCCGCCGCCAGGATTCTGGACGGTACAACGCTGGCCGACCTGATCAGCCGAGGGCCTGCGGGGGATTGTCGTCCGAAGGCCATCAACCGGAAGACCAGCACAAAGAAGAAAGCTGAGCACAGTGTGCTGCCGATATTGGCGGGGGCGAGGGCCAATGATTAAGCGAAGTTTCTTCGTTTCCGCCCGTCTGTTTTTCTTGCTGGGCGCACTGGCCGGGGCCGAGACCGTCGTTCGTGTTGGCGCGTTTCCTAATATCACGCACCCCCAGGCGATGGTGGGCAAGAACAACGGATGGTTCGAGAAGGCGATGGGGCCACAAGTCAAGATTGAGTGGAAGAGTTTCAACGCGGGGCCTTCTGCGATTGAAGCCTTATTCGCCGGGGCGATTGACATGACGTACATCGGCCCGAATCCCACCATCTCGGGTTACGTTCGCTCCAATGGAGAGGCACTGCGGATTGTGGCGGGCGCGACCAGTGGCGGAGCGGTGCTGGTGGTGCGCAACGATTCTGGCATTGATAGGCCGGCGGATTTTCACGGCAAGAAGATCGCCACCCCGCAACTGGGCAACACGCAGGATGTGGCATTGCGTGCATGGTTGAAAGCGAACGGCATGAAAACCACGGACAAGGGCGGGGACGTACAGGTAATTCCGCTGGCGAATCCCGACCAGCTGACGCTGTTTCTGAAGAAAGACCTTGATGGCGCGTGGGCGCCCGAGCCTTGGGCGACACGCTTGATCAAGGAAGGGAATGCGCGCTTGTTCCTGGACGAGCGGACGCTCTGGCCCAACGGCGAGTTTATTACCTGTCATCTGATCGTCCGAACGCAATTCCTGAAGGAACATCCCGATCTGGTGAAGAACTGGATCCGCGCGCACGTGGAATTGACGGACTGGATCAAGGGGCATTTGCCCGAGGCCAAGAAACTTCTCAACCAGCAGATCGCGAAAGAGACGGGAAAAGCGCTGCCTGACGCAGTGCTGGAGGAAGCTTTTGGGCGCATGCAGGCAACCTACGATCCGCTGCGCGGGTCGCTGATGAATGCCGCCAAGTCCGCCTTTGACGCGGGTTTTCTTGGTCGTCAGATGCCGGATCTGTCGAGTCTGTACGATCTTTCTCTCCTAAATCAGGTGTTGGCAGAAAAAGGGAAGAAGGCAATCCAATGAGCACGAGTCCTCATAATGTATATCCTGCGGCAGTCCCATCTGTTCCTCGCACGGCAGTGCGCGCGAATGTGTTTCACGGGAAACCGGTTTCCTCGGTAACCACATTTCCGGTGCGCCCAGTCTCCGAGGTGGTGGTCCCAAAAGTCGCGCTCGATGCAATCTCGCTGAGCTACAAGACAACCTCAGGCGAGCGGTTACTGGCGCTCGACAATATCAGCCTGGAAGTGAAGCCGGGAGAATTTCTCTGCATCGTCGGTCCTTCGGGATGCGGCAAGTCAACGCTGTTGCACCTGATCGCGGGGCTGCAGCCGCAGACTTCGGGAAGGATTCTCGTGGATGGCGCGCCGGTCAGTGGGCCGGGAACCGATCGCATCCTGATCTTCCAGGAACTCGGCCTGTTTCCGTGGCTGACGGTTGGCGGGAACGTCGAGTTCGGCATGAAGATGAAGAACGTCCCGAAAGCCGAGCGCGAGGAGAAGGTGCAGTACTATTTGCGTCTGGTGCAGCTTTCCAAGTTCACGGACAGCTACATCCATCAACTCTCGGGCGGCATGCGGCAACGAGTCGCATTGGCGCGGGCACTGGCCACCGAGCCCGACGTCCTGCTGATGGACGAGCCGTTCGGGGCGCTGGACGCCCAGACTCGCGACCTGCTGCACGACGAGTTGGAGCGCATCTGGGCCGAAACCGGACGCACCATCATTTTCGTTACGCACAATGTGCGCGAAGCGGTAAGGCTGGGAGATCGGGTGGCGTTGCTGACGTTTCGTCCGGGGCGGGTGAAAGAGGAATTTTCGGTGGACCTGCCGCGGCCGCGGCACATGGAGCAACCCGGTGTCGCACGCATGGCGGGGAACATTCTGGATTGCCTGCGCGACGAAATCAACAAATCCCTGGAAGCGGAGTACGCCGATGAAAAAGCTCGCTAAGCAGGTAATCTTCTATTCCGCGCTTCTTGGCATCTGGGCCCTTTTAGCGAAACTGCATATCTGGCCGCCGTATCTTTTTCCTCCGCCATGGGGAGTTGGACACGCTTTGTGGGACGGCTTTGCCGACCACAGTTTCTGGATTGGCATCGCCGTGACCATGAAGCGCATGCTGATCGGCTACAGCTTGTCGGTTGTGCTCGGGATGATCCTTGGACTAGCGGTGTCGAGCAACAGGTTCCTCGAAGAAACTCTGGGCGGTTTGCTGGTGAGTTTGCAATCGCTGCCGAGCATCTGCTGGATTCCATTGGCCGTGCTGTGGTTTGGACTGACTGAGAAAGCCATTCTGTTTGTCGTGCTCATGGGCTCGCTGCTCTCGGTGACCATTGCGATGGAGGACGGCCGCAAGCAGATGCCAAAGATCTACGGCATGGCTGGGCGCAACTTGGGAGCAAGCGGTTTCCGCCTTTTCTGGTCGGTGCTATTGCCGGCGAGCTTGCCGTTTATCGTGAATGGAATGAAGCAAGGGTGGGCGTTCGCGTGGCGCTCACTGATTCAAGCCGAAATGATTTTTCTCAGTCTCGGACTGGGTCAGTTGCTGATGATGGGCCGCGACCTGAGCGACATGAGCCAGGTCATGGCGGTAATGATCCTGATCATCATCCTCGGCTTCATGGTGGACGGCCTGATTTTCCGCACCATGGAGCGACGTCTCCAAGAGAAATATGGGCTGACCCCTTAACGACCGGCACTCTAAATGTAGGGCCAAAATAGCTGGACTTAACCGTCCGGATCAAAGGAGAAGTTCCAATGTCAAAGGGTGGTAGTGGACGTATCCCACTCAAGCAATGGGACCTCGCTTTCGCTGGATACCTGGGCGGTGATTGTCGCCTTCTTGTCGGCTTTCACGCGTTTGGCAAAGGACAGGTCGCGTCGCTTGGGAATCTGTCAAAATGGGCATTCCTGCTTACTTTCGCCGGTGTCAGGCTTCGCACTAACTTTCGCGATATGTCCAAACAGGGCTTGCGTCCTTTCATCGTAGGGGTTATCGGGGAGATCTTGATCGCGTGCCTGACGTTTGGTTTGGTGGTTGGCGCAAATCGGACGTGGGGCTTATGAGGACCGGATTTGGAATAAATTGACCACGACCGCACACATTCACAGAAGAAACAGGCCTCGGCAATGAAACAGACATCACGGCGTTCTCCTCTCAGGGTCGAAAAGCCGTACATTCCGGCCAAGGTCGGCCGCCAGGTAAAGTGGCATTTCGGTAAAACTGGAAAAGTGTACGAGTGTCCAGCAGTCGCGGAACGGGTAGGCTGGAACACCCCGGGACCCTTGATCCAGGCCCCGCTGCCTGGAGTGATGAGACGAATTCGGGTTGGCCCCGCATTGTGCCCAGAATTGTGCCCACACCCGAAACCTCGAATCGGCGCGCAAGGCCACCGTCCGTAGCCAGCCGCGTAGCGTGGACAAGTGCCTTTCTCTTGACCGCTCGGACGGCGGTGTGGACATTCATGTGGACAATCAGGCTCCGCTCAACAGCCTATCCCGCTAACGAATTGAAAAGGTTGGTGGGCAGTGCAGGACTCGAACCTGCGACCTCCTGCTTGTAAGGCAGGCGCTCTAACCAGCTGAGCTAACCGCCCGCTTGGCGCGGATGCGATCACGGCGTGTTCGCGCCGTCCGCAAAAAAATCTCTGCAAAACTAATGCTGAGGATACTGGACGCTTCCTTCGCCGGTCAAACCAGCAGGTTGGGGAAAAACTGAATCTGGCAGGGGAGAACGACCCCTCGACTAAAGAGCGCGGTTGAGAATTGGGTCGTCCCTCCGGGACTTCGCCATTTTTTTCCCATCCTACCCCGCGCTGAAGCGCGGGGCTAAGCTGGCTCGCCCCTACGGAGCTGGTTTCGCCAAGGTTGCGCGGCCCGGAAGGGCCGCACTTCCACGGCGATCCACAGAATCAAAAGTTTTTCCGCAGCCTGCTAGGTCCAAACCGTGCAGAATTCACCGGCGCGGCTGCTACACTTTGTGCGTGCGAAAATTGATCGTCAACGCCGATGATTTCGGTCTGACCGCAGGAGTGAATCGGGCCATTGTGGAAACCCACATCGGTGGCGTCGTGTCGTCGGCGACATTGATGGCCAACGGCGCTCGGTTCGAGGAGGCGGTGACGGCGGCGCGCTCGGCGCCGAATCTCTCCGTGGGATGCCACGTCGTGTTGGTGGACGGAACCCCGGTGTCACCGCCGGGGACGCTGGATACGTTGCTGGCGATTCGCTCGGCAGAGCCGGATAAGTTCTACTCGAGCCTTTCGGCCTTCGCCGCGCGCGCCATGCTGGGAGGCTTCGATCGCGATCAACTCGTCGCGGAAGTCACGGCGCAAATCAGGAAAATTCAAGCGACCGGTCTCCAGGTGACTCACCTCGACACCCACAAACACGCCCACATCTTTCCCGAGATTCTGGCGGCGCTGTTGCGAGCCGCGCGGATTTGCGGCGTGCGCGCCATTCGCAATCCGATCGTTCCGGTGAAAGCGTTGCCCGCGCGGCTGTTCAAAGGCAAGCACGAACTCTGGAAGCGTTATGGCCAGGTGCGCGTTTTGCATACCTTCTCCGGGCAATTCCTGCAGCGGACGAAGCGCGCTGGGCTGCTTACGCCCGATGGTGTGCTGGGGGTGATTGAGACGGGATCGGCCGAGAGTGCGGGGTTTAGTTCCCTGCTGCGCCAGACGCTCGCGAACCTGCCGGAGGGAACATGGGAGTTGGTCTGCCATCCCGGGTATAACGATGCCGACTTGCGCGCCGCCCGCACGCGATTGCTCGATGCTCGCGAGGAGGAGCGGCGTCTGCTGACTTCGGCGGAACTGCGGCAGTTTCTGGAGGAGCAAAAGATCCGGGTCATCAGTTATCGAGAGTTCGTAGAAACGTTCACAGAAAACCGCCCCTGAATGATGATTGGAAGGTGCCGAAAGTCGTGCTGCGCTCGTCACTGCGCCGGCAAACTTTGCAATACCGCGGGGCGTCAGAGGGCGGTATCATCGCATGAACAGACACAAGGATAAGGCATGGCTGACCAACAAACCGAACCGCGCCTGAGTGTGGACCTACCCGTGCGGATATGGGGAATGAGCGCCGAGGGACGCCCTTTTTCCCAAACCGCTCGCGCTCATAACATCAGTTCGGAGGGGGCGCTGATCTCGGGCGTCGAGAGCGAACTGAAAGTGGGCGACGTGATCGGAGTACAGTGCGACGAAAGAAAAACACGCTGCACGGTGATCTGGGTGATGAACACCGGCCCGGTCAAGAAAAATCAAGTGGGAGTGAAGTTGGTCGCCGAGCAGGAGTGCCCGTGGAGAAACTATCTGCCACTCGACGGCGCGACGGTGACAATTACGGCCTCCAACCGCCGGCGCTGGCACCGGCATAAAATTTCGCTGCCTCTGGAACTTCGCGACGAGCGCGTCAACGCGCCGATCCGCATCAATGCCACCGACGTGAGCGGCAATGGATGCTATGTCGAGAGCATGCTGCCTTTGCCGCTCGGAACCGTGCTGCGAGTGGATTTCTGGCTGGACTCGGAGCACATCAAAATCACGGCGGTGGTGCGGACCTGCGATCCGGGCG
>Ga0208042_1000794_pt1 | contig 10480 bp, 10 predicted proteins | sample Sb_taG_10_FD_187708 | JGI IMG/M metagenome (GOLD analysis project Ga0208042, IMG submission 187708) | Peat soil microbial communities from Weissenstadt, Germany - Sb_50d_7_NC metaG (SPAdes) (version 2) | ecosystem: Environmental > Terrestrial > Soil > Wetlands > Peat | place: Germany... | reverse complement strand
CCTGCAGCGTGGTGTGGGCCGCGAGGGTGTCGTCGACTGCTTGCAGGGAGGGGATGATGCCGCCGGGGAAGATGTACTTCTGGATCCAGCTGAAGCTGTGCCGGGTGGCGAGGAAACGCTTGTGGTCCATGGTGATGGCCTGGATGGCGGCTGTGCCGCCGGGAGCGAGGAGCCGGTCGAGGGCGGTGAAGTAGGCGGGCCAGTAGGCCTCCCCGACGGCCTCGATCATTTCGACGCTGACGATGGCGTCGTACTCGCCGCGGACCTCGCGGTAGTCCTGCACCCGCACCTCGACGAGCCCGGACAGGCCGGCGGCCTCCACCCGCTCACGGGCCAGCCGCATCTGCTCGCGGGACAGGGTGATCGTCGTGACGCGGGCACCTCGTTGCGCGGCGCGGATGGCAAGTGTGCCCCATCCGGTGCCGATCTCCAGCAGCCGGGTGCCGCTGCGTACGCCGGCGAGGTCGAGAATCCCGTCGATCTTGCGCAGCTGTGCCTCCTCGAGCCGGGTTGCGGTCTGCACGGGCTCGCTCTCGTCGAACCACGCCGCGGAGTAGGTCATCGTCGGGTCCAGGAAGGCGGCGAACAGGTCGTTGCTCAAGTCGTAGTGAGCGGCGATGTTGCTGCGCGAGCCATCCAGGGTGTTCTCCTGGTCATGGGGGACGCGCCTGTCGGCGAAGACGCGCAGCCGCTGCAGGGCCGGAGGAATCAGCCTGGTCAACCGCGAGGCGAAGGATGTCAGCAGGTCGGCCAGGTCGGTGCCGGACCCGGCTCGCCAGTCCCCGGCCATGTAGGCTTCACCGAACCCGATCTTGGCGTCGCGGCCCAGCCGGGCCAAGAACGCGGCGGGGCGAACGACCTCCAATTCGGGCGATGCCGGCGGCCCTGCTCCGAGCACCCGGCCGTCGGGGTAGCTGACGCGGACAGGGACCCGCCGTACGGCATAGTCGAAGACCACCCGCGCGATGCCGGCTCTGAGCGGCGCCCGTGGTGTGGTGGCGGCGGCGGGCCACCTGATGGCGGTGGAGACGGTCATGGTCAGATTCCTTCCTGCCGGGTGTGGTGCGGGTGAGCGCGGACGGGCAGGCCACGGAGCCATAGCCAGATGCCGTGCACCCGGATCAGGGCCGAGATCCGCTGGGTCATGAGGGGCTGGCGGATGAGCCGGCGGGCCAGGGCCGGGGCCGTCGCGGGTTCCGGGCGGCCCCGGAAGGTCGCGCTGAACGCCACGGCATCGTGGCGCCGCAGCGTCACGGTCGTGGCGACAAGGTCCGGCCTCAGGGTGAACCGCAGTTCGTAGGTGCCGCTGACGTCGAAGAACGGGGAGACATAGAAGCTCTTGCCCGTCACGGCGGTCCCGGCCTCATCCGGGTGGAGGAGGTAGGCGTGCCGCTCGCCGTAGGTGTTGTGGACCTCCGCGACGACGCACGCGAGGACGCCGTCGGAGTCGTAGCACCAGAAGACCGACAGCGGGTCGAACACGTGGCCCAGGACCCGGGCACTGGCCAGCATGAGCACCCGTCCCCGCTCACCGAGGCCGATCCCGCCCAGCGCCAGGTAGTTCTCGATGTTGCGCTTGATCGGCAGGCCGGGGTCGCCGAGGTGGTCGGCGCTGCTGAAATTGGCGAACGCCCGCAGGTGCCAGGGCTGGCGGGGGAGGCAGTCCAGGTCGACCAGCCACTGGTAGACCCGGTGCCGGAAGGCGTGCCGGACCGGTCCGGGGCGCCGGTGGGTGACCTGGCCGACGACCAGGGAGGGCAGTCGGGGCAGCTGCGGGCGCGCGGGCGCGGACGCCGGCGTGAGGGGCGAGGCGGTGCTCACCAGGTCACTCCGAAGTGCCGGGCGGCCTCCACGCCGGAGCGGCACCCGTCCTCGTGGAATCCCCACCCGTGGTAGGCGCCGGCGTACACGGTGCGGTCGGTGGCGAGGTCACCGAGCTGCGATTGCGCCCGGACCGCCTCGGGCGTGTAGATCGGGTGCTCGTAATGCATGACCGCGGCAACGGAGCCCGGGTCGAGACGCTCGAGATCGTTGAGCGTGACGAGGAAAGTCTCCGGCGATTGGTGCCCCTGGAGCCGGTTCATCCAGTAGCTCACCACAACGGGCTGATCGGGCCGGTGGCAGGACGTCATCCGGTAGTTCCAGCTGGCCCGGGCCTGCGCGGCGTCCGGCAGGACCGAGCTGTCGGTGTGCAGCACGGTGAGGTTGCGCGAGTAGCCGAACTGCTTGAGGGTGGTGACCTCTGCGTCGCTGGGGTCGGCGAGCAGGCCGAGGGCCTGGTCGGCGTGGGTGGCGATGACGACGCGGTCCACGCGGGTGACCTGCCCGGTGACGTCCCGGATCTGGACGCCGTCCTCGCGCCGGGTGACGTCGGTGACAGGGTGGGACGCACGTACGTCCGGCAGGAGCCCGGCGAGCCGCTCGACGTAGACCCGTGACCCGCCGGCGACGGTGTACCACTGGGGTGACCCGCCGACCCGGAGCATGCCGTGATGGTCGAGGAACCGGAACAGGTACCGCGCGGGGTAGGCCAGCGTCGTCTCCCGCCCGGCGGACCACACGCACGAGACGACCGGAACGGCGTAATGGGCGATGAAATAGCCGCTGAACCCCTCCCGCTCCAGGAACTCGCCGTAGGTCGTGAGGTCTTGCTCGTCGGTCATGCGCAGGAAGGCCAAGGCGCGCCGGCGAAACCGCCTGACCTGCCACAGCATCCGGACGAACCGGGGGTCGACGAGGCGACGTGGCTGGGCGAACACGCCGCGCAGCCCGCGGCCGCCGGCATACTCCAGCCCGCACCCCTCGCAGCGGACGCTCATGCTCATCTCGGCAGGACGCACCTCGACGTCCAGCTCGCCGAAGAGCCTGCGCAGCCAGGGATAGGTCACGTCGTTATGGACGATGAACCCGCTGTCGACAGCGTGCCGCCGGCCATCCGAGTCCGTGACGCCGTGGGTGTGCGCGTGGCCACCGAGCCGGCCCTCGGCCTCGAAAAGGGTGACGTCGTGGGTGCGGGAGAGCAGGTACGCCGCGGTGAGCCCGGAGACCCCGGCGCCGATCACGGCCACGGACGGCCGCCGTGCGTCCGCGGCTGTGCCGTGCTCCTGGGGAGCAGAACAGGTGGCGGTCGCCGAGCCGATGGCGCGTGAGCCCATGATGGCAACTTTCGTCTAGGGTTTGTCTAGATATGAACGCTAGCTTCCACGGCCAGCCTTGTCAAATGTCTGTCGAAGTATTGTAGAGTTTCGGCATGGACACTCCCGACGGCCCGCCAGTGCTGCGCATCGGTGAGCTGAGCCGGCGCCTCGGCGTGAGCGACCACGTGCTGCGGGCGTGGGAGAGCCGCTACGGCCTCCTTCAGCCGGTGCGCTCGGCGGGCGGCTTCCGGTTGTACTCCGAGGCGGACGAGTCGCGGGTCCGCCGGATGCAGGCCCACCTCGCCCGCGGGCTGTCGGCCGCCGAGGCGGCGCGAGCGGTGCTCGGGGAGGACAACGGGGCCGGCCACGGCCGGGCCGCCGGGCCTGACCGCGCCGCGCCGGCGGCGGGTGAGCTGCCCGGTGCCCTCCGGCAGGCCCTCGACGCCTTCGACGAGCCAGCCGCACAGGCAGCCCTGGACCGGCTCGTGTCCGACCTCTCCGTGACGACGGTGCTCCGCGACGTTGTACTGCCGTATCTCACCCAACTCGGGGAGCGCTGGGAGAGCGGAACGGCCAGCATCGCCCAGGAGCACTTCGCCAGCAACATCATCCGCGGGCGGCTCGCCGGGCTGGCCCGGGGCTGGGGGAACGGGCACGGCCCCCGCGCCGTCCTCGCCTGCCCCCCCGGGGAGCTTCACGACCTGGCGCTGATGGCCTTCGGCATCGTGCTCAACCGCAACGGGTGGAGGATCGACTATCTCGGGATGAACACCCCTGTCGAGGAGCTGGCGCGGACGGTCGAGGCGAGGCGCCCGGACCTCGTCGTCCTGGCGGCGACCCTGCCGGAGAACCTCGAGCACCACGCTACCCAGCTCACCGTGCTCGCCCAGCGCGCTCCGCTCGCCCTGGCCGGAGCCGGCGCCACGGCGGAGATCGCGGGCGCCGTGGGGGCCCGGCTGCTGACCGGCGACCCAGTCACCGAGGCCGAGAATATTCAGTGGCCGCAGTGAACGCGCTCGCGGGCGGCGCCTCCGGCTTCGCGGACAGCCGACCGTGCCCGGTACTGGCCGGAACCTGCCACGAGCTGGCCGCGACCACAAGCCATCCCGGCTGCTACCACGGCGCCAGCAGACCATCCACGGTGACGCACGCGACCGGCCACCTTCAGCACGGCTCCCCCGGCTGCAAGGCGGACTTCAGCGCGACGATGCCGGCGCCGCGGAAGCGTTAGGCGAGGCGGCGGCGCGGGCCGGCCTGACTCGATCATCTACCTCGGACGGCTCGGCTGGACGGCGCTGACGCCCTGCCGGCACACCTGCGCAGCCGCCGCCAGGGCGAGAAGCTGCTCGGGTGGCGGGGTTCCCGTGACTGCCCTGCGCGCCGGGAATCATCGCCGGGCACGGCGGCATCTCGTCGAAGCTGGGCGAGACAGCTCGTTGAGCACCTGCCCGTGACGGTCACACCGAAGCCGGTCAGCACCGCACCCAGCCCATCGCCGCCGGCGGCGCCGTGGGGCAACCCGGATCCGGCCCCACCTTCCAGCGCTTGTGGGACCTCTACCTCGCCTACTGCCAAGGCCGCTTCCGGGCCGGCTACCTCGATGTCCACCAGTTCCTGCTGGAACGCGGCTGGTGACCGGGTCGCCGTCCGCGCGCCGGCCCTGGCGCCGGGGCCCTGCCAGGCGGCGTCCCGGCATACCCTCAGATAATGAACGGGGTGTCGTTCCGGCAGCTGGCGGCGCGTGACCTCGGCGGGGCCGGCCGGGTCGCCTGGCGCGGCAGTGGTGGGGACGAACCGGGGCACACGGCGTTGGCGGTGATGGCGCGCGGCGGCAGCCGGCGCTGGAGCTCGTAGGTGAACCAGAGAAACGCTAGCTTGGAGTTCTGTAGGCGCGGTCGGGGTCGTATCAATGCTCGAGCTGGGGATCGCCGAAGTCGAAGCCGGCGGCCTGCCGTGCGAACCGGGCCGGCCGGCGGTCTGCTGCACCACCGGGCCGTCATGGCGATCTGTTCCGGGCCGGCGTTCTGCTGGGTGACCGGAGCGGTCATCGCGATCTGGCGGCGCGAGCGGTTCGCACCGTCGATGAACCCCGCCAGCGGACAGAACGCACGGTCGGGCGCCTCATCAAACGAGCCGCCCACCTCGATTCCGGCCACCAGGTGCGACGGATAGCGGCGTAACTCGAACCCGTCTGGGCGATCCACCACCTCATGCGGCTGCCGCTCGGTCATCCCTGCCCCCGCGGAGAGATGACCGAGCAGCAGCCACGCTGTCCCGCCCTGCCTGCGCCAGCTTCGGGTGAGTCCGTGCCGGTCGCCGCGGCCAGGTGGTCCCAGACTTGCGTGCGGTGCTGGGGCCTGTCTCGCGCGTCCACGGCAGCGGGCATTCGGGCCGGGCGCGCCGGTCGTGCCAGAACCGGCTGCTGCCAAGGCTCACCTGCGGCGCGGTGGCCAGCCAGACGATCGTGTCGGCGCCCTGCTCGGGTGAGAGCAGGATCGGCCGCATGACCTGGCGGAAGCCCGGGAGCGCGGCGGCGATCCCGGGTGAGGAAGTGGACCGCCGCGCCCCGACGGGCCAGCGCGACGGCGGCCGCGTACCCGATCCCGGAGGTCGCGCCGGTGATGATGGTTCGCCCGTCGAGGCCGGGGTGGCCGTCGGCGGTGTACTCGGGCAGCAGCCGGGACCGGACGGCCAGGCCGATCCGGGAGAAACCCGGGACGACGCAGGCCTCCAGGGCGGCGTCCACCGCGGGCCCGAAGCTGGTCACGGCGCGTCTCCCGGCCGCAGGACGGGGGCGAGCACCTGCAGCGGGCCTCGCAGCCGCACCTCGGCCTCATAGCTGACCATCGAGCGATCCTCGCCGCCCGTCACCACGATCCGGTCTGTGGACCGCAGCACGCCGCTGGTGGCGGCCAGCAGCACCTCATGGCCCGGCACGCACCTGATGACCTCATGGGTCAGGGACATGCGCAGCCCCAGGAACGGCACGACGAGGCGGAAGCGGCTGCCAGCGCCGGCCGGGCCGGGATCCAGCTGCTCCCCGGCGAGCACTCCGGGGCCCCTTTGCGCTGCATTGCTGAAGGTCGCCAGGTACCCGAACGTCTCGGTGGCCGAGCGCCGCGACTCCACGGTCGCGTGGTAACGGGCCATCTCTGAACTCCTGTTCTTACTCCTGGTCAACCGTGCTCCTGATCCCTCGGCGTGCTTGGACGTGGGGAGAAGCGGTGACGGTCACGGTTTCCTCCCGGACCTGGCAGAGGAGCGCGCGACCGTGCTGGTGGACGGCGGGCGGGTCGTGCGAACGCCGGTGGCGATCCGCTGCGCCAGCCCGCCGCCATCCCGATGGGCCTAGAACCGCAGAAGCGTGCTTGCGGTGCCCAGCTTGAGTCCGGCGGAGAACAGCTTGGTTCCCAGCGCGGCGTTGAGGGCCTTGGCTGCGGCCGCGGTGAGCGTGAGGCCGATCCCGCTGGCGGTGACGATGTGCTTGCCTGCCGCGAGCCTGGCGTGCGACAGGTCAAGGCCGAACAGCGGCACGCGTGCCTGGGGGTTGCCGTTCACGATCCCGGTCAGGTCAGCGTGGGTCAGGTCGATGGTGAACGAGCTGACCTCGACCTTCTTGCCGTTCTTCACGTCGAGGAACAAGATCCCGCCGCGGTGATCGATCATGCCGCCGAGCGGGCTGAGGGTTACCCGGCCCCCCGTCACCGGGAACGTGAACCGCACCGCCGGGCCGCTGGCGGGGGACTGCACCGACTGGCTGCCTGGCCAGGTCGCGAGCGGCACGATGCCATTGGCCAGCAGCGCCGCCGCGATGCCGGGTGCGGTGGTGACCGCGGTGGCTCCGCTCCTCAGGTGCACAGCCGCAGCGGCCTGAGCCCTCGCGGGCTGAGACGTCGCCGCTGACGCCGCCGTCGCGGAGCCTGCCAGCAGGCCCGTGATGGCCATGGCTGCCGCCAGATACTTAAACCTTCGCATGTCTTCTCCCTCCGGCCCCGCTTGCACGTGGCCTCGTCTAGGTTTCGTCGAGAGTTCGTTCAGGGGTAAGCCAAGCCCGTCTTGGAGGGATTGTCAAATCATTGTCGAGAAACTGTATAGTGTTGTCATGGAGTTTCCCGGGGATCCCCCGCTGCTGCGCATCGGTGAGCTGAGCCGGCGCCTCGGCGTGAGCGACCATGTGCTCCGGGCCTGGGAGAATCGCTACGGCCTGCTGCAGCCGGTGCGCTCGCCAGGCGGCTTCCGGTTGTACTCCGAGGCGGACGAGTGGCGGATCCGCCGGATGCAGGCTTATCTCGCCGATGGGCTGTCCGCGGCCGAGGCGGCACGCGCCGCGCTCAGCGGCGACGCGAGTACCCCGCCCGGCCGGCCCGCCGGGCCGCCCCTCGCGTCTGCGGGGAACGGGCTGTCCGCCGCGCTGCGGCAGGCTCTGGACGCTTTCGACGAACCGGCCGCGCAGGCCGTCCTGGACCGGCTGCTCGCCGATCTGTCCGTGCCGGCCGTCCTGCGCGATATCGTGCTGCCCTACCTCGCTGACCTCGGCGAGCGCTGGCAGCGCGGAACGGCCAGCGTGGCCATGGAGCATTTCGCCAGCAATCTCATCCGCGGCCGGCTCGCCGGGCTGGCCCGCGGCTGGGGGAGCGGTCACGGCCCGCAGGCCCTGCTCGCCTGCCCGCCCGGCGAGCTGCACGATATGGCGCTGATGGTTTTCGGCATCGTGCTGCACCGCAACGGGTGGCGGATCGGCTATCTCGGGGCGAGCACCCCGGTCGAGGAGCTGGAGCGGGCCGTCGACGCCTCGCATCCTGGCCTGGTCGTCCTGGCCGCTACCCGTGCGGAGACCCTCGAGCCGCTCGGCCCGGAGCTCGCCGCACTGGCCCGGAGCGTCCCGCTCGCCCTCGCCGGAGCCGGCGCCACGGCGCAGATGGCAACTGCGGCGGGGGCCCGGCTGATCGCAGGCGACCCGGTGACCGAGGCCGGGCGGGCCGGGTGGCCGCGGTGAAAGTGCTCGTCGCCGGCGCGTCCGGTTTCGTCGGCCGGCGGCTGTGCCCGGCCCTGGCCCAGACCGGCCACGACATCGCCGCCATGACCCGCAACCCTGCCGCCTACGCCGGAGCCGGCGCGCCCGTCCAGGCAGACGTTCACCGCCCCGGCACCCTGGTAACCGCGATGGCCGGCTGCCAGGCGGCCTATTACCTCGTGCACTCGCTCAGCGACGCGGACTTCGAACGCAAGGACGCCGCCGCCGCCGTGGCATTCGGCCAGGCGGGCGCGCGGGCCGGGCTGCAGCGCATCATCTACCTCGGCGGCCTCGGCGACGACCGGGACGCCCTCTCGGCGCACCTGCGCAGCCGCCGCGAGGTCGAGAAGCTGCTCGGATCGGCCGGCGTCCCGGTGACGGTCATCCGGGCCGGGATCATCGTCGGGCACGGCGGCATTTCATGGGAGCTGACACGCCAGCTCGTTGAGCACCTGCCCGCCATGATCACGCCGAGATGGGTCGCAACCCGCACCCAGCCGATCGCCGTCGACGACGTCGTGCGCTACCTGCTCGGGGTGCTGGCCCGGCCGGAGGCGGCAGGCCGGGTCTTCGAAGCCGGGGGACCCGAGGTGCTGCAGTACGTCACCATGCTGCGCCGCGTCGCCGCGATCCAGGGCCGCCCGCTGCCGATCCTGTCCGTGCCGCTGCTCACCCCCCGGCTGTCCTCCCTGTGGCTGACCCTGGTCACCGACGTCGACACAGCCACCGGCCGGGCGCTGATCGACTCGATGACCAACGAGGTCATCGTGCGGGACCACTCCATCCGCGACCTCATCCCCTTCGACCCGATGCCCTACGACTACGCCGTACGGAAAGCGCTCAGCGAGCGCCGCCAGGCCAAACGCGGTAGCCGGTGACTGCCAGCCGCCGGAACCGGCGCCGGGAACGCAGCACGCCCGTCCGGCACGGAGCCCCGCCCCCGCCGCTGCCCGGCCATATCCCCCCGGCCCGCGCAGAGCCAGAGACGGCCCGCGCCCGACGACGACTGATCGTCACCGCCACCGGCATCGGCGGCACCGGCCTGCTCGGGATCTCGCTATCCACCAAGGCCGGCTCCCCCCAGTTCTACATCCTCACAATGGGCCTGGCCGGCACCTGGGCCGCCGGCGCCCTCAGCTCCGGACCCCTCCCGCTGAACATAATCAAGGACCGGGACAGCACGTGGCGCCGCCCCGTGATCATGCCCGTGCTCACCGGAGCGGGCGCCTTCGGGCTCTTCTACGGCGCCGCACAGCTCGCCCCGCACATCCCCCCGCTCAACCGGGCCATCGGCAGCATCCTGCACTACGCAGACGACGGCTCAACGCCCCTGGTCCTGGCCACCGCGTCCGCCAACGCGGTGGCCGAGGAACTATTCTTCCGCGGCGCACTCTGGTCCCTCGTGGCCGAGTCACACCCCGTCGTCAAAACCACCCTTGCCTACACCGCCACCACCGCCGCGACCCGCAACCCCGCGCTCGTGCTCGCCGGAACCGCGACCAGCGTGCTCTTCGGCCTCCAGCGCCGCACCTCCGGCGGCATCCTGGCCCCGGCGCTCAGCCACCTCACATGGTCGCTCCTCATGCTGCGCTACCTCCCGCCCCTGTTCCCCGCGCCCCGGCGGCCTGAGATCACTCGCGACTGACCGCACGGGCGGCGCGGCAGATGACGGCGGACAGTGCACCAGCCCCACGCAGAACCAGAAGATCTGCGCGCGGCAGCCCATGGGTCCTGCTCAGCTTTCAGGCGCACGGACTCGATAGGCGCGGAAGTTGCCAGATTGCCGGTCCAAGATTAATTACCGTGCGTGAGGGCATGTGCGGGCAGGTCCCATGACATGACGGCCGGGAGCTTGTCACGCTGGCTCCAGCCGGGGAGGCACGGGCGGTCACGGCGGTCTCAGCGGCCTTCGGCGGGCCCGTCCCGGTCACCGGAGCCATGACATGCTGGCACGGCATGAGATCACCGGTCTATGACGTTACGCCGGCACCACCTGCAATCTGGCGATTATCTGGCCTGGACCGCAACTGCCTTTCCGTGATAACACACTTGCCGCAATCCCGCCACGCCCGCAGCAGGGCAGTCCCGGACACGACTATTCCCGGCCGCCCGTGATCAGGAGTTTCCGCAGCTCAGCAGTAGTATCAGTAGACAGGAATGCTGTATTCCTATAGGCTGACTTCAGCGCTGTAGTTAATAGCGCGATATGGGGCAATTGTCCCGTGACAGTTGATCTTCCTTTTTGCCAGTGGATCTTGCTCGTCCGGCGTGTCTTGCCACCGTAGTTTGCCCGGTTCGGGATCATTTTGCGTGTGATGTCTGTTTCGGA
>Ga0208042_1000779_pt1 | contig 10600 bp, 8 predicted proteins | sample Sb_taG_10_FD_187708 | JGI IMG/M metagenome (GOLD analysis project Ga0208042, IMG submission 187708) | Peat soil microbial communities from Weissenstadt, Germany - Sb_50d_7_NC metaG (SPAdes) (version 2) | ecosystem: Environmental > Terrestrial > Soil > Wetlands > Peat | place: Germany... | reverse complement strand
CCAAGACGCAGCGCCAACGGCGCCGCGCCGCCCGGTTACGGCCTGGCCGGCATGCGGGAACGGGCGGCCCTGTTCGGCGGAACCTTCACCGCAGGTAATCGTGGCGGCGGCGGCTTCGAAGTACGCGCCCACCTGCCCCTCCCGCAACCGCTATGATCACCGTCGCGCTCGCCGATGACCAGGCACTCGTCCGGGCCGGGTTCCGGCTGATCCTAGACGTCGAGGACGGCATCGAAGTCGTCGGCGAGGCCGAAGACGGCATGGCGGCCGTCCGCCTGTCACAGGAGCGCCGGCCGGATGTCCTGCTCATGGACATCCGGATGCCGGTGCTCGACGGAATCGAGGCCACCCGCGAGATCGTCCGGCTCGGCGGCCCCACCCGCGTCCTCATCCTGACGACGTTCGATCACGACAAGTACCTGTACGAGGCGATGCGCGCCGGCGCGGCTGGTTTCATCGTCAAGGACGCCCGCAGAGACCAGCTGATCCACGCCATCCGCGTGACCGCAGAAGGCGACGCGCTGCTCGCGCCGAACCTGGTGCGGCGGCTCATCGAAGATTTCTGCCACCGGCCCCCGCCCGGACCGGAGCCACCGGCGGCACTGGCCGGACTGACCGAGCGCGAACTCGACGTGCTGCGGCACGTCGCCCGCGGCCTATCGAACGCCGAGATCGCCGCGACCCTCTTCATCAGCGAGGCCACCGTCAAGACTCACCTCGCCCACACGATGACCAAGCTCGGCTTGCGTGATCGCGTCCAGGCCGTAGTCCTCGCCTACGACACCGGTCTAAGACGGCCCGGCGACATGACCAGATAACACCGCGCTCCGCAAGACCGGAGATCAAGGCCGATCGGCAGGCACCCGGCACGAAGCGCTAATTATCTGCTCCCACATCGCGAGACGAGGACAACGTCAGGCAAGCTTCCCGAGCCGAGTCCCACCGGTAGTCGGCACCTGCCAGTGCGCAACGTCATGCGCCGCAGGCCGTAGTCGCGAATCTGATTATCAGATAAAATGGCCTCATGAAGACCATGACCGCAACCGAGGCATCACGGCACTTCTCCGATCTGCTCGATGCCGTCGAACGCGGTGAGACGATCACCATCGTGCGCGGCAGCCATCCAGTCGCGGAGATCGGCCCCGCCCATCGCCGCACCGGCGCCGACCTGCGCGCGGCGCTCGCCGACGTGCCTCCGCCAGACGAGGAATTCGGCCGGGATATAGCAGAAGCCGTCGCCTTGGTTAACTCGGAGGTGCGCGACCCGTGGGCCGACGCCTGATCCTCGATACCAACATCCTGATCGCCTACGAACGCGGAACCATGGACCGTTCGTCGCTGGACGATGATGAACTGGCCATCGCCTCGGTATCGGTCGCCGAGTACCGCGTGGGGATCGAACTGGCAGATACGGCCAGCCGGGCAGCCGAACGCGCCCGGGCGCTCGTTGCGATAATGTCCGCCGTCGATGTCCTTGACTACACGCAGGCGACAGCGGCTCACCATGGGCGCCTGCTTGCCCATGTCCGCCGGTCCGGCTCCCCGCGCGGCGCACACGACCTGATCATCGCCGCTCACGCGGCAGAGACTGGGCGGATGATCCTGAGCCGCGACGCCAAGGCGCGTTTCGGTGACCTTCCCGGGGTAAGCGCAATCGACGTATAACACCGGTACACCAAGGTAGTCACGCATCTCCGCCGACGGCCATCCGGTCAGTTCGCGGGTCATCGGCAGCCGGGGAGGGAGCGTACTTGCTGCGGAGATCAGCCGACATCGGATGCTGGGTACCCGGCGGGGATACGGGCAGCCAGGACATCGAAGTACGGCTCGTTTCCCCAGGTGTCTCGGTTGCCGATGACATAGAGACGACGCTTGGCGCGGGTGACGGCCACGTTGAGCAGATTGGGCTCTCGGGTCGCGAACTCGCGCGCGCCGGGTCGGTCCGGATCGCCGCCAAGTACGAGGACGACGACATCGGCTTCCTTGCCCTGCATGACGTGCACGGTGCCGACCCAGTTCTCCCGATCCGGCCCGCTTACCTCGGGGAAGACGGACTCGTGCACCTTCATGGCCTGGCCGACAACCATGCGGAACGGGCTGATGACCCGAATCTGCGCGGCCGGTACCCCGGCATCGCGCAGCTGGGAAAGGACTGAACGCAGTTCGGCACCCTCGGCGGGAATCCAGTGCCCGTTCGAGGTTGCTGACCTGATGTCGCACCATACATTCCGGTCACGGAACGCGGGCCGGTCCGGGGTGCCGAAGACCATCAGGCCGTCATAGGCGATTTGGTTGCTGATGTCGAACATGGGCCGGTCACATCGCCGGTGCACTCGCAGCGGCGTGCCGACCCACACGGGCTCGTCGCTAGCCGGGCCTGGTAGCGCCGTGCCGTGCTCGGCGAGCCGGTCAGCGACCTGCTGCACCGATGTGCGGCTCGGCGCCCACTGTTCACCGACCCCGAACTCGCGCAAAAGCGCCCGCTGGCCTCCCCACGGCAACGTCACCACGGGCTTGAGCTGGAGCGGGTCGCCGACGATTACAGCACGCCTCGCTCGCCACAGGGCGCCGACCGCGTACTGCGGCGGCGCCTGCCCGGCCTCGTCGACGAACAGCCAGCCCAGTGACTCACGGCCGAGCCCGCCGAACAGCTTGTCGAGAGAGGCGAATGTGGTGGACACCACCGGAACCACGAGGAAGAAGGTCTGCCAGGCGGCCAGTGTCGCCGCCTCACTGGGGCGCCCCTTCCCGCCAAGGATGTCCGTCAGCGCGCTGAGGTTCTGGCGGAATGTGGGCGCCTCGGCCAGGATCAGCGCCTTGTGCAGGGCGAGCGCTGCGAGGAATAGCTCGGTCCGCGCCGCGGTGAACTCCGCGTCGGCCCACGGTGCTGACTTCTCCCGGCGCTGGATCCGCTCTGGCTCTACTATCTCCGCGTACTCGGGTCCATCCGGCACATGGTCGCCCCATCGCAGGCGGGCAGCACGGACCTGACGCCGCAGTTCCTCGAGTTCATGCGTCAGGCGATCGCGTATGCTGCGCGCGTTTCCCTCGTCGCGGCGGGCTGCGGCGAGGCGGTTCGCCACATCCTGAGCGGCACGCGAGACGGAGTCTCGCTCCCGGTCGGCTGCCACGAACCTGCCATTCAGCTCGGAGTGTTCCGTCTCCCAGATCCGGCGAGTGGTACGCCCGCGGCCGGACAGCAACCCGAACAACCCCGGCCTGCTAGGCCGGTGCGCTGCAACGGCCGAGCTGGCCAGCTGCCAGCGGTCATCCGCCTCGCGCAGCCGGCGATCGGCGTCTTGCTGCTCGGCCTCGAACTTCTCTCGAAGAGCTATCGCGGATTCGAGGTCAGCGTCCGCCTGCGCGCGGTCCCGCGATGCGACCGGAAGCCGGATGATGGAGTGTGAAACCACCGATCGTTCGGCAGAGAGGTCTTTTACCCGGGAAAGCGCGCGGCGGAAGCTCGCCACGGCGTCCTGCCAGTCCGAGCGGAGCGCGGCGGGCTGCCGCAGCACGTTCCGCATGCTCGAGTCGCTGTTGAACCAAAAGTCCCGCGCGAAGGCAGCGCGGTTGGCCCGGTTGCCGAGCCGGGCGGCGACCATCGCCCAGGCGTCATGGCCGGCGGTCTGACTGAAGTAGTTCACTACGGCCGCGGCGTCGCGCCACTGGCCGTCGATGCCCTTCGGCCCGGGGATCTCCTTGCTGACGTTTTCCACGGCGCCGTTGTTCGACGAGGCCACCACGATCTCGAAGCCGGTCAGCTTCGGATTGGGGGTGATGATCGTATGCGTGTGCTGCACCGGCTGCCACTTTTCGCGGGCGGTCGTAAAGGCTTCGCTGGGTGAGGCTAGGCAGGCCAGTTCGATCGCGCGGTTAACGACGATGGCGGCGATCACGTCGCGTAGCATCGTCGTCTTGCCGGTGCCCGGTGGCCCGTTGACGGCGAACAGGCCAGAGGTGTCGCTGAGCTTCCGCAAGATTTGGTTCACCGCGAACTGCTGGCTGAAGGCCAGCGGGCGATTGGTATCCGTGACCCACCGGCCCGAGGGAATACGATCCGGAGCGCAGCCTGCGCGGACGCGCAGCGGTTCCTTCTGCACGTCGGTGCGGGTGGTGCCCGGGCTGGTGGCCAGGTACTGGCTGAGCGCGTTGCCGGCGTTTCTGCGGTCCAGCGCCGCGCTGATGAGCGCCAAGTCGTCAGCGACGTAGCTGTTGAGGAACGTCTGCTGCCCCGGCGGCTCGTCGGCGCGGGAGACGCTGATTTCGTAGCTGCTGACGCGGATGTTCTGGGGGTGCAGTTCATTCGTCACGCCGAGCCGCCCGGCGAGTTCGGCCTTGAAGCGATGAAGATCGGAACCGGTGAGCGGGGCCTGATCCAGGCGGGGTCGCGACTCTCCGTCGGTCTCCGTCTTCGTCTGCTCGTCGCCCTTCGCCCCGACGGCTGATTTCGCCAGCTTGCCGGCCACACTGCCTGCCATGGCGCCGCCGGCCGCGGCAAGCGGACCGCCGACCGCCCCGAGCGCCATTGTGACGGCGGCGGTCACCCCGCCCGACACCGCGTCGGGGACCGCGTTGCGGATGCTGTCGGCCAGGATTCTCGTGACGCCGGTGAGCTTTCTCAGGTCCTCGGCGTAGTTCAGGGCGTCTTCACGGAAGCCGGTCAAGATCGGCTTGCCCTGGATAATCTGGCCTATCGCCCACGCGCACGCGGACAGGACGGCCGACTCCTGGACGAAGTATCCGTCCGCGTCGACGGTACAGGCGAACAGGGCCGACTGGCCGCGCGTTGGCGCCTCTGGGTCATCCTGGCCGTACTTGTTCACGAGGACGTCGCGGATCTTGCTGAGATCGTAGACACCGCCGAACACCTCGTGGCGCCAGACCTTGCCGGACGTCGCCGGGGGGAGTTTCCCGTCAGGTTCCCACGGCATCGGATCCCCTGGACGGAAGTCAACGACATGCTTCTTGGCATCAACCTTGGGCAGCTGCTGGGGGCTGAACATCTCCACGGCGTGCCAGAAGCGTACGATCTGCGCTCGATCATCGGGCATTTCACCATCACCCCGGAGTCGATGTTATGCCTAACTCGCGTATCTCATCACGGTTGCTCCTGGCGCTGTTATTTTCGCTCATTCACATGAAAAGCATCTGGTCATGGATTGAGCCTGCCGCGCTTATGAGAAAGTCCGGTACAGCGGACTTTCCGCTCGTGAGTTCGCTTTGGCTGACAACGGCAAGCAGTTACCGAGTTAGCAAATTGTGTCCTGGGGGTCATATTGACGGTATCTCGTGAGCGACGCCCCACGCGGCCAAACACAAAATTTCAGACCTTAACGTGAACGTGGTCCCCGCCGGAACGTAAAGACCTCTTAGCGCGTCGACAAGATCCGAAACCGGACCCGCGCATCCGCACCGTCAACGTTGCGGAAGGTACGACCTTCCCGGACACGTAGATCGACAGGCGGGACCACTAGGTTCCCTATTCTCTCCGCGAAATCCTGCTCTGGAGTCCGAATCTGGCGATGAGGTCCCGCACCTCGGATGCCACGTCCTCCCGTTCTGAATCGATGGCCAGCTCATGGGTACGATCTACTATCCCCTCCAGCAGCTCGGCGGTGCCGTAAGCATGGGACAGGCAAATCGCGGAGACGCGTCAATGCTGCGGAACTTCAGGACGGTCGTCATTGCATCACCTCCACAGCCAGTAAGCAGCAGGTAACGGTCACGTTTTCCCAGTCCGTCCAGCGTGCCTTCAGGCCTTTGTGCTGGCTGAGCTGCTGGATCGCGCGAGTGTCCACCGGCTGGCCGCCAGCTTCGCGAGATCAGCCAAGCCGTCCCATGGGTCGGCCGCCATGCAGCCAGGCGGTCCTGAAGTTATCTGCTGCCCAAGCGCTATAGCTATCGCCGCGAAGAGGATTAAGCCAGCGTCTGTGCAGCTGGCACGCCCGATACCAGTCCTGATACGGTTGGCGCCGACGACCGGCTGTCTGACCATCAGCCACCCATGCAAGTGGCGCTGCGTAGGTAAAACCGCAGGTCAGTCAGCGAGGTCTTCACGTTTGGGCCTGAGCTGCGCAAACGGCTGGTTTCTGGGTGCTGTCCCACAGGTTAAGCGCCGCGTGCCCGCATTTGGCTTGGCTGCCTAGCGGTTCCAGCGGGGGTCGTTGTCGGCGATTTCCTGGCTGAGGGTTTCCAGCTCGGCGACCAGGGCGCGCAGCCGCCGCTGGTTGTCGAACCAGGGCTGGTAGTCGGCGAGCTGGTCGTCGGTCAGGATGCGGGTGACGGTCTTGCCGGCGATCTTGCGGGTCCACTGGTGGTAGGGGCCGTGCAGCCGGGGCGGGTCGGCGTGGCAGCGGCAGCCGGGGTGCCCGCAGCGGGTCATCCGCTCGGTGAGGGTGCCGGGCAGGACGAAGCCGGCGGCGGCCAGGCCGGCCGCGACGCGGACTGCCTGGGCTTGCTGGGCCGGGGTGGGCGACACGCCGTCATTGTCGCAGCCGGGGTCCCCCATCTCGCGCATTACATACAGTATAAGAATTGTATGGCCGCTGATGTGGCCGGGTACGTCGCGTGCTGGCAGCCGGTGCCGGTGCCGCCGCCGGCGGCGCGCTTTGCCCGGTCAGTGGCGGGACTGGCGGGGCCGCCGACCCGGGCGCGGGCGAACGCGCTGCTGTGGGCGGCGTCCCGGGTGGCGGCCTACGCTGTCCCGCTGGGGCTGGAGCCGGTCCCGGAGGTGCTGTTGCACCCGTCGGTGATCGAGCGGTTCGCCGCGTCTGCGCCGGGCCTGTCCGGCTCGGCGCGGCGGACGCTGCGGACCAACCTGCGGTTCCTGGCCCGGCAGGCGGTCCCGGCGCTGGCCCCGGCGGATGCGGCGCTGCCCCGCGAGCGGGCCAAGGCGCCGTACAGCCCGGCGGAGATCGACGGCTATCTCGCGCTGGCTGACGCGCAGCCCGCCGTGCCGCGGCGGATGCGTGCGGCCGGGCTGGTCTGCCTGGGCGCCGGCGCTGGCCTGACCGGGGCGGACCTGCGCGGCGTCCGCGGCAGTGACGTGGCCTGCCGCTCCGGCGGGGTCGTCGTGGACGTGCACGGCGCCCGGCCGCGGGCGGTGCCGGTCCTTTCCCGCTACCACGACATCTTGCTGGCCTCGGCGGAGTTCGCCGGATCCGGGCTGGTCACCGGCGGGACCAGTGCCGTACGCAAGAACATCACCACTCCGCTGATCCGCTCGCTGGCCGGGGGGACGGGGCTGCCCCGGCTGGAGGCCAGCCGGCTGCGGGCGACCTGGCTGGCCGACTGCGCCCGGCTGCCAGGCCGGCCACCACGTTCATGCACGCGGCCGGGATCACCTGCTCCCAGCGGCTCGGCGACCTGCTCGCCACCCTCGACCCGGCCGATGAGGCCACCGCGGTCGCGCTGCTCGGGGCGATGCGGTGAGCATCCCGCTCGCCACACTCGAGGAGATCACCGGCAACTCCGGCATTGCCCCCCGGGTGGAGGGCATGCTGCCGATCGGGGTGCGCCACCGGCAGCTGCGCGTCCGCACCCTGCTGGCCGGCATGCTGCTGTCCCAGGCCGGCCACCGGCCCGCACACCTGACCCGGGTCCGCGACGCGCTGATCGCCCTGCCCGCCGCCGACCAGGCCCGGCTCGGCGTGACCGAGGACTGGAAGGCCGGCCCGCACCAGCTCACCTGCCGGCAGGCCGAGCGCACCTTCGGCCTGGTCACCGGCGCCCTGGCCAAGGACGTCCCCGGCGGGACCCCCTCGGAGATCCTCGCCCGGATCTGCGACGACCTGCTGGAGGCCAGCATCCCCGGCGAATACAAGCAGGCCAGCAGAGCGCTGGCGGTGGACTGGAGCGACGTGGAGACCTTCTCCCGCCCGCCGCCGCACGGGACCAGCGACTGCGCCGACCCCGAGGCGTCCTGGGGGCACCGCAACGGCGGCGGGCCGGGCCAGGACAGTGAGCTGTTCTTCGGCTACTACCTGCCGGCCGCCACCATGATGCGCGAGGAGCACGGCCCGGCCGTCCCCGAGCTGACCCGCCGGATGACCGCGTGCTCCTGCCAGGCCGACCCAGCCCGCGCCCTGGTCCCGGTGCTGACCCGGATGCCCCAGGACGGCATCCCGCTCGGCGGCATCCTGGCCGATTCCGGCTACGCCCACCGCGACGCCGAGGGCTGGGCCATCCCGCTCCGCCAGGCCGGAGCGCAACTGATCCAGGACCTGCACCCCTCCGACCGCGGACCCCGCGGCACCCACGAGGGCGCCATCATCGCCAACGGCAACCTGTACTGCCCGGTCACCCCCCGGCTGCTGCTGGAACTGGGCCCGCTGGCCCGCGACGCCACCCCGGAGGAAACCGCCGCGCACGACACCCGGTCCGCCGAGCTCGCCCGGTACAAGCTCGGGAAGATCACCGCCGACGACACCGGCGGCTACCACCGGGTCATGTGCCCCGCCGTCATGGGCAAGATCCGCTGCCCGCTGCGCCCGGCCTCGATGACCTTGGACCGGCAGCGGCCGGAGATCCTCACCCCGCCGGAGCACCCGCCGGACTGCCGCGACCAGCAGACCCTCACCGTCCCCCCGGACGTGGCCGCCAAGACCCGCCAGAAGCACGACTACCCCTCGGCGGCGCACCGGCGCTCGTATGCCCGGCGCACCGGCGCCGAGCGGACCTTCTCCACCGCCAAGGACCCGGCCACCAGCAACATCGCCCGCGGCTGGTGCCGGCTCACCGGCCTGGCACCGCTCATGCTCTGGCTCGCCTGCCTGATGGCCGTCCGCAACCAGCGCATCCTCACCGCCTGGACCGCCCGCCAGGACGACAACGCCCGCCGCGCCGCGGCCGGCCTCCCGCCCCGCACCCGCCGCCGGCGCCGGCGCCGCAAGACCCTCACCGACCTGGCCACCGCAGGCACCCCGCCATGACACGGCCGGCGAACCCCGCACCGTTACCAGATCACCACAGCCCAGGCACGCCAGACCAGCCGGCCCTGCCCCGAACAGCCCGCCAGGCACGCCGCAATCGCGAAAACCACCCACGGCAGCCACCTGCACGGAATGTCAGACCAAAACGTGAAGATAAGTCCAGGTCAAACGTGAAGACCTCCTGGTAGGCCGTCAGGGAATCGAACCCTGGACGCGCGGATTAAAAGTCCGCCGCTCTGCCATTGAGCTAACGGCCCGCGGCCGGTGGCAGAGCCTGTTTTCTTTGCATTCCGTTTCCTTTCCTTTCCCTTGCGTAGCGAGAGTGAGACTCGAACTCACGGCCTGCGGGTTATGAGCCCGCCGCTCTAACCGGCTGAGCTATCTCGCTTCGGCGGGCAACCCTGGAGCCGGACCAGTCAGTACAGCTCGAGGTCACCCGTCACCGGGTCGATGAGATCGTCATAGTCCGGGCCGATGCCCAGGCACGTGCGAGTGGGAACCCCGCCGAACTCGGTCAGGCCCCGGTCGGTCACCAGGTGCGCCACGAGCCCGGCCTCGAGCGCCTTCTCGTACACGGCCAGCAATTCCGTCTCCGAACCCACCTTGACGGTGACTTTACGGAAGCTGCTGGTAAGCCACGCCCGTTCGGCCTCGGAGAGCTCGACGTGATCCGCGCTCCCGGCCGGCGCCATCCGCGCCAGGACTCGTTCGGCCAGCCAGGCCATTGACGCGTGCGCGCCCTGGGCGATCTCCTTGCCGCGGCGCATCCTCAGGTCGCGCCGGATCACGATGACCTGCTTCGTCGGGCGCTGCTCTGCTACCTCATCCACGTGCCGTACCGCGGATTCGAACCGCGAACCTCCCGGGTCTGGGCCGGGCGCCTCTACCAGTTTGGGCTAGAACGGCATGCGAGCGGCTGGTCGGCCTCGAACCGACGACCTTCACCTCGGCAAGGTGACGCTCTGACCTACTGAGCTACAACCGCATGCGAGCCCTTCCCCGGTGCCGATCCGGGCGACGCGTCCCTACCGAGGACACGCGGACGCCGGTCCGAAGGGCGTGAGCTAGGGAAGCGCGATTCGGACGCGCACCGGTAGCGTCAAAAGGCTATCGGGCTGCCTGATCGGGATGTGGAAGCAGTGGGTCTACCGGTCCCCAAAACCGGAGCGCTAACCCTTACACCACATCCCGAAAGTGGAGATGGCCGGAATCGAACCGGCTACGGCAACGCTTGCAGGGCGCGCCCGCTCCTTAGCTGTCACCCCCACGGGCAGGCTTCCGCGCAGCCGCTTCGGCCTGCCGTCATGGTGTTCACGCTATGGAGGTGTCAAAAACCAAGCCTCTGCGAGAGGCGCAGGGACGGCAGGAGTTGAACCCGCATTTTGCCGACCTTGGGAACCGGCTGCCTATCCGCTGGCTCATCCCTAGGTAAATGAAAACCGCCCGAGGGGATTTCCCTGGGGCGGCTGCTGGTACGTGCCTCTTGGCGCTTACCCAGCAACCACTCCGCCGATCAGGGCAGCATCGGGCTTCAGGGCAGCACCGAGCTGCGAGATCGGGTTCATGTACCCGGCTCGTTTCGGCGGCTGCCATATCGTCATATCTTCATGGTAGATCGTCGCGCGGGAGACGGCAATTGTATTTTCCGCTGCCTGCCGGAAATAACAGGT
>Ga0208042_1000767_pt1 | contig 10679 bp, 6 predicted proteins | sample Sb_taG_10_FD_187708 | JGI IMG/M metagenome (GOLD analysis project Ga0208042, IMG submission 187708) | Peat soil microbial communities from Weissenstadt, Germany - Sb_50d_7_NC metaG (SPAdes) (version 2) | ecosystem: Environmental > Terrestrial > Soil > Wetlands > Peat | place: Germany... | reverse complement strand
GGCCTCTGCGGCGGCTAGCTCGCCCAGCCGGGTGAGCGCCTCGACCTCGTCGGGAACAAAACGGCACAGCGCCGGTTCGGCCACGCCGGCGGCGAGCACCGCCGCCGCGAGCGGGCCGAGCCGCTGGTGGGCACCGCGGGCGTCGCCCGCCGACAGGGCCGCGATCCCGAAAGCCTGCGCCGCCATGGCGGCGGGCAGCGGCATCCCGAGGTTCCCGGCGAGTTCCACCGCGCGCGCCGCGTCGCGCAGGCCAGCGTCGATCCGGCCGCGGTAGGCGTGCAGTAGCCCCCGGGCCGCGGACATGAACGCGATCGCCGCCGGGCTGCCGGAATCCTCAGCCAGGCGATAACCTTCCGCGGCCAGCTGCTCGGCATGCGGCCAGTTCCCGGCCCAGCCCTCGTTCTCGGCCATAGCCCACAACAGGAATGGCAGGCCAGTCCCGGCGCCGTCTTCCATCGCCCGGGCGTACTCCTGCTCGTACAGGACCCGGGCGCGGTCGAGATCACCGGCCCAGTGCAGGAGGTGACCGATCGCGACGTCCGGGCGAAGGTCCATGCTCAGCCTGGATGACTGCCGCGGACCAGCCAGGGCGCGCTCGATCAGGTCCGGCCGCAGGCCATCGCCGAACGCGAACGTCGCGACCGCCAGCCCCGCGCAGCACTGCGCCTCCAGGGCCGGATCCCCGGCCGGGCCGACCAGCTCCAAGATCATCTCGGCGGTCCGGATTGCTCCCCGGAGATCGCTCGCGAGGCTTGCCGCTACGGCCTGGTCCATCATGATGACGGCCCGCAGGGCCGTGTCGTCCCCGGCCTCATCCAGCGCACGTCCCAGCGCGGCGGCCCAGGCGGCCATCGGCTCACCGCGGAACGCGCGATACCGGGCCGCGCGCCGCAACAGCTCCGCGCGGGCAGGCCCGGCCGGCACCGCATCGATGACGTCCTCGAGTAGGCGACAGGCGCGGGCCGGATCGGATGCCTCGAACCGCTCCTCGGCCGCCAGGACGGTCCGGCGCCGCTGACCGTCGGCCTCGGCGAGCGGCGTGAGGGTGACGGCGAGTTCGGCAAGGTCCGCGGCAGCGTCGCACGCCCCGCGACGAGCGGCCATCCGGGCCGCGGCCTCCACCTCGCCCGCCACCGCCTCGTCCGGGCCGGCCGCGCCCAGCGCCAGGTGCCGGGCCCGCGCCCCGGTGCCGCACACCGCGGCGGCCAGCCGGCCGTGGGCGGCGCGGCGATCGGCTGCGGGCGCCTGCTCGACGACCGCCGAGCGCATCAGCGGATGAACAAAGGTGATCTCACCGTCGGTCATGGCCAGCAGGCCCGCCCGGGCGCCTGCCTCGAGATCAGCATGCGCGGTGGCCGGATCGCGGGCGGCAGCGCAGATGACCGGCAGCGCCGGTTCCGCCGAAAGCGAGCTGACCAGGAGCACATCGCGCGGCCCGGGGGCCAGGCCGGTGATCCTTCCGAGCACTAGCCGCCGCAGCGAGTCAGGCACGTCGAGCGTGTCGTGCCAGGCCGGCGGGATGCCGGCCTGCGCCTTGGCGGCCAGCTCCAGCGCGAACAGGGGATTTCCCCCCGAGGCCTCGTGCAGGCGCAGCAGCAGCGACCGGCCGGGGGACAGCGTCGTCCGGGTGGCCAGCAGCTCCCGGATCGCCCCGAGGCTGAGCGGCCCGAGCCGCAGGCGATCGACTCTTCCGGACGGGAATCTATCGGTGGCCAGCGGAGGCGGGATTCCCGACCAGTCCGTCCGCACCGCCGCCAGCAGGCCCACCGGCTCAAGCCGCAGGCGGCGTAGCGCGAACGACAGGGCGCGGGCGGAGGCGGTATCAAGCCAGGCCAGGTCATCGACAACCACCACAACCGGGTGCATCCCTGACACGTTGCGCAATACCGTAAGCACAGCTGTCGCCGTGGTCCGCGGATCGGCGGACCGTTGCCCAGACTCAGTGCGGAGAACCGCCTGCCGGACTGCCTGCCGCTGCGGACCCGGCAGCCCGTCAACGAGGCCGGCCGGGACCGTTTCCAGCAGGTCGGCCAGCCCCGCGAACTCCAGCGGCACCTCGGACTCGACCGGATAAGCGGACAGCACCGTGATCCCAAGCTGTACCGCCGTGTCATGGCCTTCTTTCAGCAGGGTTGTCTTCCCGATCCCTGCTTCACCCTCGATCAGCAGGACCCGCGGCCCTCGGGGAAGCTCACGAAGAAAACCGCTGATCCTGGCAGCCTCCGCATCCCGGCCAACGGGCATCGGCTCCGTCCCGCCCCTCGGTTGACATCGCCAGCGTCGGCTGAGGCCCAGGGCTTGTCAACCCCGCTGCGAGGTGGTCTCACGCCTGGTTTCGCTGCCGGGTCTGGGTGTCCGCGCGCTCATATGCACGGAGCTACCAAGAACGTGGCTGATACACGGATGCGATACCGCACACGTCCTCGGGCTATCGCCGAGGTTTCGATCCGGCTGCGCTACCGCGGAGGAGATCAGCCAGGTCAGCCCGCGGTAAGGCTGGGCGGCCGGGGTTTATTCAAACCCGCTATTGTGCACCGGATCAAGCACGAAGCCCGGTCTTTCCCGCCGCCGCAGCGGACAAGGATATAGGTACGCCTGACGGCGCTTTGCTGATAATTGCCAAATCGAATTTGGCCAGGACTGCCGAGCGCTTCCGGTAACATGGCGCCAAACCACTTGTAGGGGGTGCCACCTGCGCCGATGGGGCGGATCCCCGGATCTCGCGCCGACCGCTCATAGCTAAGCCGCGAAAGCTGCTAAACTTATGTGCTTAACCCTGCGATCCCCGTCAGCGGGCAATTTAAAGAAAGTGTATCACGAAATATGACGTCTCGCCAAACCAATTCCGTGACCGCACGAACTGCGGATGCCGTCGGCCAGGAACAGGCTTATGTCGATATGCTTTACTGTCTGCTGGATGCGGCCCGCGACCGGGCCGCCGAAGCTCTGGCCCGGACCCATGGCGGCGGCACCGCGGGCGGGACGTTCCAGGCCCGGGTGGAGCGAGAAGTCACGGCGGCCGAGCAGAGCAGGCGGCTGGCCCAGTTGAACGCGGTGGAACACGGCCTGTGCTTCGGCCGCACCGACGCGGCCCCAGAAAACCCGGAAACCCCAGAAAACCCGAGAAACCCGAAGGCCCCAGGAACCCCGAAGGCCCCAGGAGCCCCGAGGGCCCAGGGAGCCCCGGAAACCCCGGAAACCGCCCAACGCGCGGGCACCCTGTACATCGGCCGGATCGGCCTGCGGGACGACGAGTACGAGCCGCGGCTCATCGACTGGCGCGCGCCAGCCGCCCACTCCTTCTACGCCGCCACCCCCAAGGACCCAGCCGGGCTGATCCGGCGCCGCCACATTTACACCAGGAACCGCACCGTCACCGGGGTCGACGACGAGGTCTTCGACCTGGACCGGCTGTCCGAGCCGGACCGGCAGAGCCTGGCCGGCGAGGCCATGCTGATCGCCAGCATCACCGCCAGCCGGACCGGCCGGATGAGCGATGTGGTGGCCACTATCCAGGCCGAACAGGACCGGGTCATCCGCGCCACCCTGCAGGGTGTCCTGGTGGTGCAGGGCGGCCCGGGCACCGGCAAGACGGTCGCGGCGCTGCACCGCGCGGCGTACCTGCTCTACACCCACCGCCGGACGCTCGAGCGCCGCGGCGTGCTGGTCATCGGCCCGAACGCGACCTTCCTCCGCTACATCAGCCAGGTCCTGCCGTCCCTGGGCGAGACCGACGTGGTGCTCAGCTCGATCGCCGAGCTGTTCCCAGGCATCAAGGCCGCGCCCGACGACAATCCCGAGGCCGCGGTGGTCAAGGGCGACCCGATGATGGTCAGCGTGCTCCGCCGCGCAATGCGCAACCTGCAGCTGGTGCCGCCGGGTGACCTGGAGGTCAGCGCCGACGGCGTGGCGATGACGGTGCCGCGGGAGACCGTGCTGCGCGCCCGCGACCGGGCCCGCGGGCTGCGCAAGCCGCACAACGTGTCCCGCAAGCTGTTCGTCACCGAGATGCTCGGTGCGCTCGCGGCGGCCGAGGCCGGGGCGCTCGGCCGCCAGCTCGACCCCGAGGATCTCCCGTACACCCGGGCCCGGCTCTGGGACGAGCCGCCGGTCCGGGCCGCGCTGGACGCGCTGTGGCCGTTCCTCACCCCGCAGCGGCTGGTCGCCGGGCTGCTGGCCGAGGAAGGTGCCCTCCGCCGCGCCGCTCCTGGTCTTTCTGCGGCCGAACGGTCCGCGGTGCTCCGCCCCGGTAACCCCGACGCGTGGACGGTGGCGGACGTTCCGCTGCTCGACGAGGCCGCTCAGCTGCTTGGCACCGACGACACGGCGGAGAAGATCCGGCGCCGCGCCGCCGAGCGTGAGCGCCGGGCCGAGGAGAAGTACGCCCGGGAGGTGCTCGAGATCACCGGCCTGGCCGGGCAGGGTTTCGTGGACGCCGCCACGCTCGCCGACTGGAACCGCGACACGGGCCAGCAGCTCACCACGGCCGAACGGGCCTGGGCCGACCCTTCCTGGGCCTACGGGCACGTGATCGTGGACGAGGCGCAGGAGCTGTCGGCGATGGCCTGGCGGATGGTGATGCGCCGGATCCCGACCCGGTCGCTCACCGTGGTCGGCGACGTGGCGCAGCGCGGCAGCGCGGCCGGCGCTCGCTCCTGGGCGGAGATGCTCGACCCGTACGTTCGCGGCCGCTGGCGTGAGGAACTGCTCACGGTCAACTACCGGACCCCCGCCGAGATCATGGCGGTGGCCGCCGACGTGCTGGCCGATGTCGCACCCGGCGAGCGCCCGCCCGAGTCCGTCCGGGACGAAGGCGCCTCCCCGCGCGCCGTCCGCGGCCTCGCCCGGGCCGGTTCGGTCGTGGCGGAGGAACTGGCCGAGATGGGCGCCGAGAATGGGCAGGGCGGGCGGCTGGCGGTGATCGCGCCCGGGGCGCGGATCGCGGACCTGGCCCGGGCGATCCCCGCGGCGGTGCCCGGCGACCGGACCGAGGTGCTCGACTCGCCGGTCGCCCTGCTGACCGTGGGCCAGTCCAAGGGCCTGGAGTTCGACCGCGTGGTGCTGGTCGACCCGGCCGGGATCCTCGGCCAGTCCCCGGCGGGCGGCCACGACCTGTACGTCGCGATCACCCGCGCTACCCACCGCCTCACGGTGGTCTACGACGGTGAGCTGCCCGCCTCGCTGCACCGCCTCGCCCACTGACGCACGAAGTGCCCGCTGGCCCTTTCGACCCCTCCAGCCCTTTACCGCGGTGCCGCCCAGCCCTCCTATCGCTAAGTCGCCCATGATCATGAAGGCTTTTGGGTCGCCGGGACACGTCCCGTAATTAGGTGAGTTCCTGGCGTGTCGCATGACATTATGCGGCAGTGGCGAATGCTGATTTCGTGGAGCGGATGAGCCCGGAGCTGGAGCTGCTGCTGCCGCTGCTGGATGAGCGGGCGCGGCGGCTGGTGCTGGGCGCTGTCGCCCGCGCGGCCGGCGAGGGCGGGATGGCGGCGGTGGCGGCTGCGACCGGGGCGTCGTGGCAGACGGTCGCGAACGGCGCGGAGGAGCTGGCGTCGGGGGACAGCGCGCCGCCGGGGCGGGTCCGCCGGCCGGGTGCCGGGCGGAAGAAGCTGGCGGATCAGGATCCGGGGTTAGTCCCGGCGCTGCGGGCGCTGGTGGAGGAGTCCACTCGCGGTGATCCGTGCTCGCCGCTGTTGTGGACGACGCTGTCGGTGCGGGACATCGCGGCCGGGCTGACCGCACGGGGGCACCGGTGCGGTAAGAACACGGTGGCGCGGCTGCTGGCCGCAGAGGGGTTCAGCCTGCAGGGCAACTCCCGGACCCTCGAGGGGAAGCGGCACCCGGACCGGGATGCCCAGTTCCGGTACATCAGTGAGCGGGCGAAGGAGTTCCTGGCGGCCGGGGACCCGGTGATCAGCGTGGATACCAAGAAGAAGGAGCAGGTCGGGCAGTACGGCAACCGCGGCCGGTCCTGGCGGCCCAGGGGCGAGCCGGTGCGGGTCCGCGACCACGATTTCCCGGACCCGCGGGAGGGCATCGCGATCCCGTACGGGGTCTACGACGTGAGCGCCAACGCCGGGTTCGTCAACGTGGGCACCGATCACGACACCTGCGCGTTCGCGGTGGAATCGATCCGCCGCTGGCGGGACATGATCGGCAGGGACCGCTACCCGGGCACCAGGCGGCTGCTGATCACCTGCGATGCCGGCGGCTCCAACGACCACCGCAAGCGGGTGCGGAAAGCGGAGCTGGCGAAGCTGGCCGCCGAGACCGGGCTGGAGATCACCGTCTGCCATTTTCCGCCAGGTACCTCTAAGTGGAACAAAATCGAGCACCGGCTGTTCTGCCACATCTCCCGCACCTGGCGGGCCCGGCCGCTGGCCAGCCACCAGGTCATCATCGACACCATCGCCGCGACCACCACCGCCGCCGGGCTGACCGTCACCGCCCACCTGGACACCGGCCGCTACCCCCTCGGCGCCGCAGTCAGCGACGAGCAGATGAAAGAACTCGAAGACCAGGTCATCACCCGCCACGGCTTCCACGGCGACTGGAACTACACCCTGCCGCCCGTGCCGCGCCCGGCCACCGCGGCGCCCGCCCCGCCCCCGCCCGGCCCCGACCTGGCCGCCCTGGCCCACCCCGCGCTGACCGGCATCCCCGACTTCGCCGCCCTGGCCGCCAGCGTGACCCTTGCCTGGGAAGCCGCCCGCGAGCAGCGGCTGCACCTGACCCGCGGCGGCCGCCGGCGCCGCAGCACCGGCCCGTCCGGCCCGACCCGGCTCAGCCTGCACGGCCACATCCTGGCCACCATCTACCGGCAGCGCCTGGCCATGCCCTGCCACCTCATCGGCACCCTGCTCGGCGTCGACGAATCCTCCATCAGCCTCGCCACCTGCCGCGTCGCCCCGATCCTGAAACAGCAAGGCATCACCATCACCCCGGCCGGCACCCGCATCAGCACCCTCAGCGCGCTGCGCGAATACGCCGCCGCCGCCGGGATCACCCTCCCCGAACCACCACAGCCGCACACCACCCCGGAAAACACGTTACAGACCCCCGACACACCGCAAACCCACGTTATTTTGGGACCCGTCCCCGGCGACCCAAAAACCTTCGCGATCATGAAAAACGCCTCACCAGGGGAGGGTGCCGTAGGCGTCGGGCGAGGCGTCGGCCGTCCACAGATGGCCCCACAGGATACCGGTGGGGCCGTCCGCGTCCAACGTGGCGAGGTGGACGCTGGCTTCCGCCCCCTCGGCGACCGAACGGAATCCGGTATTGCGGTTGAGATCTGTCTTCGTATACCCGGGGTTGGCCGCGTTGACTTTGATCGGGGTATCCCGCAGCTCCTTCGCGTACATGGCGGTGATCATGTTGAGCGTGCTCTTGGAGGACGGGTAGGCCAGCCCGGCTGGCATCTGGGCCAGCGGGCTGGCCGGGTCGGTCATCGAGGTGATCGAGCCGACCTCGCTGGACACGTTGACGATCCGCGCGGCGGGCGCCCGGCGCAGCAGCGGCAGCATCGCGTTGGTCACCATGATCACGCCGAACACGTTGGTCTCGTAGACCTCGCGCATCTCGTCCAGGTCCGTCCCGCTGGGCGGCCCGCCACGGGCGATAGCCGCGTTGTTGACCAGGATGTCCAAGCGACCGTACTCGGTGTCGATCCAGTCGGCGGCCTGCCGCACCGACTTGGCGTCGGTCACGTCGAGCGGCACGAATCGCGCGTCGGCGCCCCCGTCGCGCAGGGCGCGCTCCGCCGCAACGCCCCGCGCCTCGTCCCGCGCGCCGGCTAGCACGGTGATGCCGCGCGCGCCCAGCTGGCGCGCGGTCTCCAGCCCGATTCCCTTATTAGCCCCGGTGATCAGGGCGATTGTCGTAGCCATGGCACCGACGGCATCCAGCGCGACGGCCAGGCGGGAGAGACCCGCCGTGACTGGGACCGGCAGTACCACCCTGAAGCTGCACATCGCCGAGACCGGCCAGCGCCTCATCGCCTACTGCGCCGCCCCCGGCTCCGCCACCGAGGCCGCCTTCGGCCGGCTGACCGATCACGCCGTAGCCGGGGCCTGACGGATCACCCTCCGGAGCCGAAGCGCATCTGCCAGATCACCCGGCCGGCGGCGTCGTAACCCATCAAGACGTCCTGGCCCGGGTTGACGCGGGTATAAAACTCGGTCGGCACGGAGAAGGCCCAGAGCCGCAGGCCGCTTCCCTTCCAGGCGGCGAAGGTCTGCGCGCCATATTGCTTACCGTCGGCCAGCCGCAGCACGACCCGGGTCACGTTCTCGTGGGCGTAGCCGTAGAACTCCACCAGCGGGGAACCGCGAGGATAACCGCCGCCGAGGTTTACTACGGTCGGCGGCCCGCTGGCCGGGACATTAGAAATCGAGGAACTACTGGCGGAATCCCAGAATCCGACGACCCGCCCGTTGATACCGAGGATCCGCCCGTCGAGCAGGTAAGCCGTCATGGTGCCCGCCTCGGGCTCTTCCGTGTGGGCCGGATACCTGAACACCACGATGCCGCCGCTGCGCGGCTGCGAGGGAGTGGGGTATTGACCGGCCATGGACAGATGGCCGAGCTCGTGTCCGCCGGCGTTACCGAAGATGATCTGGGCGCTTTCCTCGGACGGGTAAACCACCGCCCAGAACTTGTAGGGGAAGCCGCGGCCGGAGACCACCACTCCAGGGACACTGCGGCCGCTGGGCAAGTGCGCACTGACCGACGTCACTTGTTTGAGGCTCGTGCCCATTCTTATCGCGCCATAGGGGCCGGGGCTGAAAGCGACCTGGTGCGCTGGCACATCCTCGGGCTGGCATCCGCCGCCCCCGCCGTAGCCGTCACCGTCAGTGACCGTACATAGTGCGATACCCTCGCTGCGGTAGTTCTTCAGGTAGCCGAACCACACGAAGGTCCAGGTCGTCTGGCCGTCGACCGTCAGCTTCACCGGGACCACCGCGGTGATCGGCGGTGCCTGCTGCATTTCGTAGTCGTTGCGGCCGGGAGGAGGCGGCGGCGTGGCGGAAGGCGAGGCCGTCGCGCCGCTGGTGTACCCGGAACCGCCGTGCGGGCCCCCGCGGCCGGTCAGCACGACGGCCCCGGCGATGATCGCCACCACGGCCGCGGCCGCTGCGGCCGGGACCATGAACCTGGACCAAGCGCCGGCCCGGAGCCGCCGCGTCCTGGCCAGCGTTCGTTCCCAGGCGTCCGGGTCGATAGGTGACTGCCTGGCGCGCTCGCGCAGGGCGTCCCGCAGCCGGTCTTCGACGGTGTTCATGCCTTTTCCCCCAACGTCAGGGCGAGTGCGGCCAGGCCCCGGCTCACGTGCGACTTGACGGTGCCTGGCGAGACGCCCATGGCAGCCGCGATCTCGCGTTCCGATAGGTCGAGCCAGTAGCGCAGGACGATCGCCTCGCGTCGGCGCGGCGGTAGTCCCGCGAGCGCGGCCAGGACCTCGCGGTGGTCCTCCTTGAGCATGACGACCTGCTCGGAGGAGTCCTCGTCCCGCCCGGCGGGCGTGCGCAGCCGGACCACGCGCAGGTGACGATGCCGGTTGCGGGTCAGGTTGCAGACGCTGGCCCGGACGTAGGCCAGCGCCGCATCCGGGTTCCGCAGCGAGGCGTGCTTCCTGATCAGCCGGGCGAACGCCTCCTGCGCGATGTCCTCGGGGTCGTCCGCGCCGAGCAGGTCGGCCAGCCGCACCATCTCGGGGTACCTGGCGCGGAAGAGCCCGCTGACGCCGGTAGCTACGTCATCGCTTATCTCCACCGCGGGGCTCCCGGTGTCGGGATCGGCATGCAGGTCTGCCATGCCTCATAAGACACCCGTCCCCGCCAAAGGTTGATCCGGCCCGTGGGTTCACTACCCCGGGCGCCCGAGCTGAACCTGGCCGACGACATGGCCCGCGGCGTCGTACCCCGTCGCGGTGATGGTTGGCTTCGCCTGGCCGTCCTGCCAGGTATCGGACGGGATGCTGACCGCCCAGAGCCGGACCTCGCTACCTGGCCAGCCGGCCGCGAACGTTGACGTGGACACCTGCTGGCCGCTGGGCAAGCGCAGCACCACGCGCGACACGTCAGCGTGCGCGTAGCCGAAGGCCTTATACACCCGGTACCGCAGAAAGGTTGACCCGGCGGCGACACTGCGGCTCGTTCGGGACAGATAACGCCGGAACCGGCTGCGGCGGGGCACATCTGGGCCTCCCGGGTTGTTAATAAAGTGAAATCCCTCGCGCCGCGTGGCACCATCGGGGGACGAGTAAGCACCAATGTCGGAGGACAATGAGCACGATCTTTGACGAGCACGAGCAGCCAGACCTCGGGGACATGGACCTGGAGGAGCGGCACGCGCTGCGGCGGGTGGCCGGGCTCTCCACCGAGCTGCAGGACATCAGCGAGGTCGAGTACCGGACGCTGCGGCTCGAGCGGGTCGTGCTGATCGGGGTGTGGGACGAGGGCAGCCTGGCCAGCGCGGAGTATTCGCTCCGCGAGCTGAGCCGGCTGGCGGAGACGGCGGGCTCCGAGGTGCTCGACGGCCTCATCCAGCGGCGCGGCCGGGTCGATGCGGCCACCTACGTGGGCTCGGGCAAGGCCCGCGAGCTCGCGGACATCGTCGCGGCGGTCGGCGCCGACACCGTGATCTGCGATGGCGAGCTCACCCCGAGCCAG
>Ga0208042_1000763_pt1 | contig 10723 bp, 7 predicted proteins | sample Sb_taG_10_FD_187708 | JGI IMG/M metagenome (GOLD analysis project Ga0208042, IMG submission 187708) | Peat soil microbial communities from Weissenstadt, Germany - Sb_50d_7_NC metaG (SPAdes) (version 2) | ecosystem: Environmental > Terrestrial > Soil > Wetlands > Peat | place: Germany... | reverse complement strand
CTGGGCAAGATAGACGAGGCGATCGAAGCGTACAAGGCTGCCATCGCCGCGGCCAATGGCGCGGACGCAAAGCCATATTTCGATCTAGGCTCTCTGTTGTTGGAGAACGGGAAGACGCAAGACGCGCTGCTGAATCTGGTGCAAGCGGTGCGGATTAAGCCGGGCGACGCGGGAGCGCATCGCGAACTGGGCAAGGCTTACCTGGAGCTCAATCGTTTGCCGGAGGCACAAACTGAGCTGGAAAAGGCAGTGCAACTGGCGCCTGAAAACGGTCCGACCCATTTTCTGCTGGCAAAAGTTTTTCGCAAGCGCGGCATGGAGGACCAGGCTCGCATCGAAACCGAGCGCTTCACAGCGCTGACGGGGGCGCATTCGTCGCCAGAGACTCCGTTGCAGGAGGCGCGGTCTCTGCTGGAACAGGGTAAATTGCCCGAAGCGGAGAAGATCATGCGTGAGTATCTGGAAGTGCACAAGAGTTCCGCGGACGCGCACTTTCTGTTCGGATACATTTTATTCAAGGAAGGAAACGCCAAGTCCTCCCTTGCGGAGTACACGGAAGGCGCGAAGTATCGCAAGCCAAGCGCGGTCGATCTGGAAGTGGTAGCTAGCGACTACGTGCTGTTGAAGGATTATCCGGATGCCGACAAGTGGTTCAGCAAAGCGGTGGAATGGAATCCCAAAGACGCGCTGGGCTGGTATTACCTGGGCCGCACTAAATACAACGAGAACCGGTTCGAGGAAGCCATTGCGGCCTTCGAGCAGTGCTTGAAGCTGGAACCGCGGAACGTCAAAGCGGAAGACAATCTCGGACTTTCCTACGAGGGTCTGAATCGGTACGAGGAAGCCATTGCCACTTACCGCACGGCAATTGATTGGCAGAAGGACGCAGCGGTAAAGAATTCAGGGCCGTTCCTGGATTTGGGCGGGCTCCTGGTGGACACAGACCATTCGGAGGAAGGTTTGCCGTTGTTGATGGAAGCTGAGCGCCTTGCTCCGGAGGATTATAAAGTACACAGACAACTCGGCAAAGCCTACGCGCATCTCAACCAGCTCGAAAAGGCGCGAACGGAGCTGGAACAGGCGGCGGAGCTGGCGCCCGAAAACGCACCGGTGCATTTTATGCTCTCGCAGGTGTACCGGCGGCAGGGTTTGCTGGAGAAGGCGAAGACGGAGAGCGACCGGTATGCCGCGCTGACGGGGACGAAATCGACGCCGGTGAATTAGGGGACCGCTTCCTTCGGGCGCGGCTCAGAATGGCGGCCTCAGCCCGGGTGAGGTTTGGGAGGTTATCATGCGGAGTTGTTTGTTTAGTATCGTGGCGATTCTTGGCGCATCGCAAATCGCATCCGCGCAAGGATCCAAGCATTTTATCCAGGCCGAATTACTCAAAACGATCAAAGCGAAGAAGGCCAAGGTGGGAGATGCGGTCAAAGCGCGCGCCGTTCAGGCGGTCATTATGCCCGGCGGTGTCACGATTTCGGAGGGCTCGACGCTGGTGGGCGAGGTCCGTGTTGTAGATGAGAAATCGCTCGCGATTTCATTTGACCAGGTGGAAATCAAGGGGAACACGACGCCCGTGAAGCTGTCGATTCGGGGGGCTATGATGCCGGAGCAGGCCAGCTTTTCTGCCGGGAGGGCACCAAGCAGCTCGGTAGGGCAGACCGCTTCCGTGATCGGCATGCCGGGGGTCAACCTGGAGGTGGATGAAGGACCGCAGCACGCCTCGAAGTTTGTTTCGGCCGATAAGGCGCTGGAGCTGAAGTCCGGACTGCAATTGATGCTGGCGGTGGTGGAATAGGCGGACCGGTTCTGGCTGGCAAGATTTTCCAGATTTGGGCCCTGCTGGCGATTGCCACGATCGTGTGCGTTGCAGGTGATGCCGGGGCATCCCACTACGCCGGTGCGCAAGTCTGCATCTCCTGTCACAAAGAAATTGGAGCTAGTCAAGCCAACACGGCGATGGCCAAGACGTGGCACGGGTCTGTGACGTCGTTATTACCACGAGACTATGCGGGCCGTGTGGCGGAAGGCACTCTGGTATACGAGATCCGGCGCGACGGCGATCAATTCGTGTACTCGACGCTAGTGCCGCCTGCTCCCAAAGTGACGCTGCCTGTTCAGGTGATCATGGGCGGAGAGCGGCATGGGCTGAGCTTTCTTGTTTCCATCGAAAAACTCGGCGGCATTCCACTGGAGCGCCGGGCGCTGATCGAAGCCCGATACGTCTACAACACGCCGCATCACGCTTTGGCGCTTTCACCGGGTTTTCCCACGGAAACCCCGCGATCTTACGAAACCGCATTTGGCCGCACGATCAGCCCGACATTCGAGAAGAAGTGCCTCACGTGCCACGGCGAGCCGGAAACGCTGGGGGCGGGAAAGCAAGGCGGCGTGCATTGCGAGAGCTGCCACGGACCAGGCGCGGAGCATGTGCAGGCGATCAGCCAAGGCAAGACAACGGGCATCGTGAATCCGAGAAAGCTCCCGGCAGACGAGAGTCTGGAGATCTGCGCCCAATGCCATGTCGGATTTTCGTTTCACTCCGATCCTTTGCCGAAGGAGTTGCTGGTTTCGAGCCAGGTACCGGCGCTGCGCAGCTCCGAGTGCTTCATCCAAAGCGGCAAGGGGTTCGGATGCGCGGCGTGCCACAATCCGCATCGGGACGCGCCGCGTGCAGAGGTGATCAAGGCTTCGATGCGAGCGTGCCTGGGCTGCCATTCGAGCCAAGTCCAGCAGCACGCAGGCATTTGTCCGGTGAACGCGAATACAGGCTGCATCGAGTGTCACATGCCAGTGACGGATGCGGGTGTGTTCCGGCTGACGGACCACTGGATACGGGTGCATCCGGTGCAAGGCGGGACCGCAACGAGGCAGGATGAGAGTCTGCGATCGCAGGTCCGTCCATTGCGGGAGTTTCTGCGCATCATCGTCACGGACAACCAGACAAAGGCAGACCTCGCGATGGAGCGGCTCGCGAAGGGCGACGCGTTTTTTGAGGTGGCGCACGATGTTTCGATGGATGCGACGGCGCCGGGCGGCGGTTACATCGGAGAGAGCTGGCTGGCGCAGATGGACCCAAGATTGGCAGCAGCGTCGGCAAAGCTGAGGCATGGTGAAACGAGCGGCACGGTCGATATGGGAGATCGCTGGATCATACTGCAACGGATGCCGCGCGATTTCAAGTTGGACGCCGAGCGACTGTTTGAGCAAGCAACCGCGCTGAAGGCACGCGGCGATGTCAAGGGCGCTCTGGAAGAAGACCAGGAGGCGCTCAAGATCTATCCTTTTTTTCTGCGGGCTCTCATCTTCATGGGCGTGACGTTGGGTGAGACTGGCAGCGTGCAACGAGGTTCCGAGGTACTGGATCTCGCGGCACGCATTTATCCGAAGGATTCGACGACGCAGTTCGATCTCGGGCTGACTCTGGGTGGTCTTGGGAATCACCCTGGGCAGATTGGGGCTTTTCGCCGTGCCATCGCTTTAGACCCGGATAACGTTGCTGTGTACGAGAACTTGGGAGCAGCGTTATATGGCTCTGGGGATTGGCAAGGCGCTCTTGATGCGTGTAGAGAGGGACTGACAATCGATCCGCTATCTGCGAAACTGTACTTCAACCTGAGCATGATGCTGGCGGAGCATGGCGACACTCCTGGTGCGGAGCGCGCGAAGGCTCTAGCGAAGCAGATCGATCCGGAGATTGCGGCGGGGAAATAGGCGGCCTGCCGCCCTAATGCGCGGCTTCCTTGTTCTGGATCACTTCATGAACGCGCTCGGCGGTAGCGGCGCGGGCGCTCTCTTCCAGTTTGCTGAAGATTTGCATTTCGGCTTGTGCATCCTGCGTGCGGCCCAGAGCGCGATACACTTTGGAGAGTAAGAAATGCGGGCCGGGCTCGGCGGGCGCGGCTTTCACCGCGGCTTCGAGATCGGCCGCGGCTTCGCGGTTGCGGTTGAGTTTGATCAAGACGCGGGCGCGGTCAACGCGAGCGTCGGTGAGGTTGGGACACTGGGTGAGTCCCTTGTTGATTTCGTCCAGGGCCTGCTGGGGATCGCCGTTCTTTTGCAGAACCGCGCTGCCCATTTTCCAGTGCGCCCGGCAATTGGCGTTATCGACGGTAAGTTCGGCCTGAAACTGGTCTGCAGCCGAGTCCCACTGCGAGAGGCTGAAATAGGCATCACCGAGCTTGTAATGCGTGCCGGCGCGCTGCGGCGCCATCTCCACGGCTTTCTTCAGCTCCACCACGGCCCCGTCGTAATTGTTCATGCTTTCCATGACTTCGGCGGAGAGTTCGTGTGAGAGGGCAGAATCGGGGTCGATCGCATTCATTTTCGCCAGCGACTGCTCCGACAGCTTCATGTAAATTTTGGCGAGCAGGTACCAGGCCTCCTGGTTCTTGGGCTGCTGGCCGGCGAGCTGGCGCAAATGCGTGGCAGCGGCTTCGTAATCGCCCAGCATGCTCAGATCCTTGGCGAGAAAAAGCTGCGCGTTTGCGTCATTGGGATTGGCGCGGACGGCCGCTTCGAGCCGCGGGCGCGCCTTGGCGTAATCCGCCATCTCATAAAGCGAAATGCCGAGAAGGGCCGAGGCCGACGGCATGTTGGCATTCACCTTGAGGCCTTGCTCGAGCGTCGCGGCGGCTTTTTGGTAGTCGCGCTGGCGAAAATAGAGCGCGCCAAGATTGTTGTAGGCGGCCGCGAGACCCCGTTCCAGGCGCAGCATTTCCTCATATTTGGCGATGGCGCCGGCAATGTCGCCCTGAGACTGGGCAGCTTTCGCCTCACTGTAGAGCGCCTGCACGCGGGCGTCTTTGCCGGCGGGTTCCGACTGCGCCGGAAGCCTTGCGGGACCCGACAAAGCAAGCACCGGAAGCAAGATAGTGAACAGGCGAAGGGTCACTCTTCGATTATCGTTGCTATACACTGGTACGGTAAAGATGAAACTGCGCCACGCGGCTGTTGTGACTGCTCTCGTGGCTCCTCCCGTTTTCGCGATTCTATCTTTGGCCGGTAGTTTGGCGCCCATCGAGTTCACCGAAGTGGCTACGGCCGCCGGACTTCACGCTGAAATGCGATGCGGCGGCGCGGAGAAACACTGGATACCCGAGGCGAACGGAAGCGGCGCAGCGTGGCTCGACTACGACAACGACGGACTGATGGATTTGCTCATTGTGAACGGCTCCGGCATGGATGAGCTGCGCCGGGTGGTAGCGGGACAAGCGCCCGCGCCGGCTAAGAACGGCGTTTATCTGTTCCACAATCTGGGAAATGGGAAGTTTGAAGATGTGACCGAGCGCGCGGGACTCGCGAATGCCTACTGGGGAACGGGCGCCAATGCCGCCGACTACAACAATGACGGCTACACAGACATTCTGATCACCACCATAGGTGTCGACTTGCTTTACAAGAACAATGGCAACGGAACGTTCACGGAGGTCGGAAGAGCAGCGGGATTGAGCCGCAATGTGGAATGGCACACAGGGAGTGCGTTCGGCGACTTCGACGGAGACGGGTACCTGGATCTTTACATAGCCAGTTATATCGATATTCACTCGATTTCCCTCAAAGAGCCCGCTCCCGTGTGTTCTTACATGGGAATTTCAGGTTTTTGCGGGCCGATCGGCATGAAGGGCGGGCATGGAATTCTATACCACAACAACGGTGACGGGACGTTCACCGATGTGACAACGAAGGCTGGTATCGCGGCCGCGGGAATCTCACATGGTTTCGCGGCGGTGTTCGACGATTTCAATCAAGACGGGAAGGCCGATCTCTTTGTGGCCAACGATTCCGATCCGAACTTTCTCTTCTTGAATCAGGGGAACGGCACGTTCAAGGAATCCGCCATGGAACGCGGTGTGGCAGTGAACGGCAACGGCACCACACAATCGAACATGGGAGTGGCCATCGCCGATCTCGACAACCAGGGACGGCTCGCGGTTCTGATCACGACGTTTTTCGATGATTACTTTCCGCTCTTTCGGCAGGACAAATCCGGTTACTTCGACGATCAGGCGCTGGAAGCTGGAATCGCGCCGGCCACCAAGCCATACCTCGGCTGGGCCTGCGGGTTTGCGGACTTCGCCAACGATGGCCGGCGGGATCTGTGGCTCGCCAACGGCCATGTGTACCCAAAGTCGCCGCATTATTTTCAACCATTCGTGGTAATGCAAAATCAGGGTGGAAAATTTGCAACGGTTTTTCGATATCCCGCGGCCCCCGACAACAGCTACCGCGGCGGCTGTGCGGGAGATTTCGATAACGATGGGCGCATCGACGTAGCGGTGCTGCCGATCGCGGGGCAGCCTTTGCTGTTTCAGAACAAGACGGCGAACGGGAACGCCTGGGTTGGTTTTCTGCTTCGTGGTACACGCAGCAATCGCGATGGAATTGGCGCGAGCGCCGAGGTCACCGCGTGCGGACAAACGCAGTTCGAGACTGTGCGCAACGGCGGCAGCTATCTCTCGCGCAATGATCCACGCGTGCATTTTGGGCTGGGTCCCTGCTCGAAACCGGTGCGTGCGATTATCAAGTGGCCGAGCGGGGCGGTGCAAACGCTGAGTCAAGTGGCCGTGGGTCGCTATATGACGATCGAGGAGCCGCGATAGTCCGCTGATGACGGCACGCCAAAGATTCCGCGTCCTCTGCCTTGCGTGCCTGACCGGTGGCCTTGTCAGAAAGCGGATGGCATGGGGCCCTTAGCAACAGTTATGGCAGCCCCAGGAGAGAAGACAGGCGCAGCTTCCACGATTCCGTTGCGGGGCGGTTTTCGATAACCCGGGTTTTCCGGCCATTGGCACAGTTTCCGAGGGGATCATCCAGCAACTGCGAGTGAACTACCTCAGCAGCCAAGTTGGTCTGACGAACTCCAGGCGCTCCGAAACATTGGCGGTCCCTAACCACCTGTACCCGATTGGCGCTACACCCGTTACAATCGGTTGAGAAAGGAAACTCCTTGCGCTATCGCGGCTTTCCCATTGCAACGATTCTCCGCCACGAGCTCGCAGCGAGGCGCTCTGGAAGCCATGGCGGCAGGCCATTCAGGGCCAACTGGAGTTCCTCGCCTCTAGCAGATGCTTCGAAACCCGGGATGCGCAAACTCATCTTGAGTAATTACCAGTCCCCCGGTGACATCGTCATGCTGACGGCCGCCGTGCGCGATTTGCACCGAACGTATCCTGGCGACTTCCTGACCGATGTCCGCACGCCCTGCGCCCATCTCTGGGAGAATAACCCGTACATAACGGCGCTCGATGCAAGCGAGCAAGGGGTGGAAACCGTCGACTGCCAATACCCGCTGATTGATCGTAGCAACCACGAGCCTTGGCATTTCCTGCACGGATTTCTCGACTTTCTGAACCGCCGCCTGGGCTTGCAAATTGCGCTCACGGATTTTAGGGGCGATATCCATATCTCCGCGTCCGAAAAGTCTTGGATGTCACAGGTGCAGGAGATGACTGGCGATCCGATCCCGTTCTGGATCGTCAACGCCGGAGGTAAGTTCGATTACACCATCAAGTGGTGGGAAACTGCGCGCTATCAGAAAGTCGTGGACCATTTCCGCAGGAGGATTCTTTTCGTTCAAATCGGCGAGCAAGGGCACTATCATCCTCCGCTTCGCGGAGTAATCGATCTTCGGGGAAAGACAGATCTCCGCCAGCTCATCCGCCTGGTGTACCATGCGCAAGGAGTTCTGGGACCGGTGAGCTTGCCGATGCACTTGGCCGCCGCGATCGAAACCAGGGCGGGAATGCCCAAAAATCGGCCATGCGTTGTGATCGCCGGGGGCCGGGAGCCTCCTAACTGGGAGGCATATCCGCATCACCAATTTATTCACACTGTGGGCGCGCTTCGTTGCTGCGACAATGGGGGCTGCTGGAAATCCAGGACAATTCCGCTCGGCGACGGCGACCCGAAGGATGATCCCGGCAGCCTATGCGTGGACGTGGTTGGCGCCTTGCCACGCTGCATGGACATGGTGACGGCGGACGAAGCCATCCGGCGAATCGAGTCGTACTTTATCGGCGGGGCGGTAGACTATCTCACCCCGGAGGAGTCCGCTGCATTGGATGGTGTTGTGTGGCCCGGCGCGATAGCACTCGGGCAAACGCTTCGCTATTCTTTGCAAGTCCGAGGGATTCCGCGTGGACCGATGTTGACGACCCGCCGGCAACAGCTCGCGGTATTTTCGCAGGTGGAATTGCGAGAGTTCGAGGACTGGATGCTTGTGCATCTAAGGAAATTCTTCCCCGCGCAGTGTGCCGCGGCCGGCGATGAGGGCGTTCGGGAGATGGCGCGGCACGGAATCGAGCGTGCTGGCGTGTACGGAATTAAGTCCAGACGCGATGTCTGCAAATATATCGATCTGATGACTGTCTTCGGACGAGATTTCGACACGGATAAGCGCCATCGGTGGGCGCGCGAGATTTTGAAACAGCGCGGCAAACCAGACGCAAAGATGGAGAGCCTGCTGCGGGCGGCGAAACTCCGCCTGGGCAAGGGATAGCCTCGCGTTTATGACTCCCGACCCAACTTCTTCGTCACAGGCTTTGGACGCCGCGGCAAGCGACGCTGACGCTAATGCCGGGGAGGGGAACGTAGGAGATCCGGTGGCGCCGTGCGGGGGAGCTTCGGCGCCAGCGTCAAGCTCGTTTCCCTCCTCGAGTCCCTCGTCGTGCAGTTCGCCTAGCAGTAGTCCCTCGTCTGCGTCCAGGGGTGGTTCCTCGTCCACGTCCAGCAGCGGTTCCTCGTCCCGGTCGAGCAGTAGTTCCTCGCCTACGGCCTCGCTCTGGGTCCGCCTCGACTTAACGCCAGAGGAGGCCGCCAACGAGACTGGAAGCTTGCGGCTGCACAGCACGACGGGCGGGTATGATAAAACAATTCCTATTTCCAAGTATTATGAAAACCGAGCGTCCGACGGCACCGTTGATGTGCATTTTGACAACGTCCCGACAACAGACCGCTATAATTTTACTTACATCGGCGCCGATGGAACCGAAACGATGATCGACCAGAACACTGCATTCCAGGACCTGCAAGACACTTCGCAGGCTACGCAAGATAACGGTGCGCCGGCACCGACGCCGGGGCCGCAGCCATGAGCAATCCGGACTCTCCTGATTCGAATTTACCTACGTCGACCGGGTTCCTGCCCGGCCTATCACGTGCGGGTATCATGAAGTTCCTCAGCTTTAGAAAAAGAATCACGAGCATCACGGTGCTCCGGGTTACGTTTAAGACGGATCATAACCTGATGACCACCAATAACTCCGATTGGACGAACTCCGGTTCAACGTTTGCAAAGCCCGATTGGACATCCGGAAACCCCAGTAACCCGATTAGCCACGAGCAGAACAAGAAAGCCGCTGTGCAGGTAGATCTTCAAGTTAGTCCGCCAAATGCGGAAGTGACCGATGGCGACCTCACCGGGACGTTCAGTGCGGGCCAGTTCAAACCGATTTTCCCGCCAGTGAAATTCCAAGGTGGCCCCGTATCCGTTAGCGTCCAAATGACCGCACCTCTTCCCAACCAGGTCGAGAAGCTCACGGATGACATTAGATGGTCGGTGAGTACGACTGAAGATGGGCCGTTTGAAGCTGGCTCCTCCTTGAGCCACACGATCTATCTGACCATGGGCACCCCCGTCAACGCGCCGACTCGTGAGGCCGGCATTACACTCAAGCGCATGGACAGGTCCGTTGCGTTGGTGGGAGCGGCTGGCTCGGCCGATCCTCAGGCCATCGCCAAGTACATCACAGGGCAGTTTCCGGGCTACACCCTGAAGCCAGACCCGGCTGTCCCAGCCCAGTTTCACCACCCCTGGTATATGGCCATGCAGGGGGAGTCAGAATCAGGCTGCGGCGCCTGGCCAGCCGCCGACTATTTCAGTCAGGAAGCAGAATGTCAGGCCATCATCCGATTCACCAGGGCGGTCATGCTGCAGGTGGGGTGCCCCGGAGACATGTCCATCGTGGTTGTGTGGGCCGACCCGAATAATAACGCCACAGTTATGGAGGGGGATTGGGACGCCGGCTCGGGGGGACTGGACGGGGTCACCAAGGTGGTCAAAGGGAAAACTTGGAGCGCAACTCTGGCTGACAACACCAGTCCGGTCAAAGTCGGACAACTCTTCGATCCCGACGACCTCGGGTTGAACAACTACGAGGCCTGCTTGAAACTGACCTACGGCGGGACGACCATGTATTATGGCGGCGGAGCCGGTGATTACCCCACTAAGGAGCAAGTGATCACCTGTTTTCAGGCGCTGTGCTGGATTAGTATCGTAAACTTGAAAAACGGTAACCAGAAGGTGCGGATTGAGCAGATCGTGAAAAGGTACTAGCTATGTGCGCGTGAGACTCGCGACAACTCTATGGATATGGCCGGCCGTTTTCGGCGGGCTTTGCATGGGTGCTTCGGGCCAATCCGCGAAGCACGGGGGGGATAGCGTGAATGGCAACGAGGCAGTCGAGGAGACCGATGACCTGATCGGTGCTTGGCTGGACATGATCGACCGCGCCGGAGGTGGCTGGGTCACCATGCCGGACCTGAAACTTCTACCCGACGGCCAACGTGTGCAGCTCGATTCTGAAAGGTGGTGCGCGCTTTTCTTCAAGCCTGGAGCGGACCCGCACGGCGCGACCGTCATGCCAGCCGTTGAAATCCACCGCGCCACACCCGACACGGCCGATATCATTCGTTACGACTACGCTCGGGGAAACATGCGACT
>Ga0208042_1000743_pt1 | contig 10953 bp, 9 predicted proteins | sample Sb_taG_10_FD_187708 | JGI IMG/M metagenome (GOLD analysis project Ga0208042, IMG submission 187708) | Peat soil microbial communities from Weissenstadt, Germany - Sb_50d_7_NC metaG (SPAdes) (version 2) | ecosystem: Environmental > Terrestrial > Soil > Wetlands > Peat | place: Germany... | reverse complement strand
ACCAGCCAGCCGAAGACCCGGATCATGATCAGGTAGAGCAGGCGAAGGGACACAGGCCGCGATCTTGCCGCAACCAGCTCATCCGGCCAAACCGCAGGTCACAGTATCTATGTCAGTTTTGAAGCGATACAGGGACCTGATCGTGGTGGCCCGGCGCGGAGAGCATCTCAGCAAGCTGGCAACGCGTCTGGACGAGGCTCACGCGGTGATGGTGCGAGTGATCTAGGCCGATCTGGCCCGTTTGGAGGAGGTGGAGCGCGCCTGCAGTGAAATCGCCGCCATGCCCGTCGACATGTTGGTAAACAACGCGGGCCTGGCCCACTACATGCCCTTTGCGGATCTCCCGGCGGCTCAGGCCGCAGAACTAGTCGATCTGAACGTGCTGGCACCGGTGGCGGCTGACGTCTGGCAGGGGTGCACCCCAGCACGACACACCAGGCACCGGATCTTGTGGCGCTCGCGGCGTGGCCCTTCCCATTCTTGTCCCGCTCTCCGTGATGGCGGACCCCGGAGGGAACGAGTTCTGCGTTTGCCACGCTGTGCCCGCGCGTCATTGAGCCGACGGAACCGGAGAGGTCCGCCACCCGCGCGGCGAGCGCCGGGGCGGCTTCGTCCGGGGCGTCAGCTCGTGCGCAGGAACGCACCGATGGCGGCGATGGAATCGTCATGCGTCGTGATCGTGTAGTGATTCGCGTCGATCTCCACCACGCGTGCCGATGGCACCGCCGCCGCGAACCGCTCCGCCTCCGCGGCGGGCAGGATGAACCCGAACCCCGGCAGGATCTCCTGCCGGGCGCGCAGCACCAGTGCCGGCATGGTGATCGCGTTCCACAGCGCGTGGACCGGCGCATCCGGGCCCGGCCAGTACATCGCATTCCCGTACCCGAGATCCTCCAGCACCGCGCCCCGGTCGCTGGCCGGCGTCACGCCGCCATCGACGTCGCGCAGCTCGTACAGGAAGTAGCGATCCCAGTACTCGTCCCACCCGGGAACGATGCCGATCTGCTTGATCAGCGCGATGGCCGCCTGCGCCGACGGGTACACCGCGCCGAGCCGGCTCACCGAGGCGACCACCGGCACCGCTGCCCGCTGGTCAGGACTCCCCGCCAGATCGACCAGGACGAGCCGCTCGATGCGCGACGGCTCGAGCTGCGCGCAGGTCATGGCGATGGCCGCACCGCTGGACTGGCCGATGATCGCAAACGACGAGGCGCCGACGGCGTCCGCGACGCCGAGCACGTCGCGCGCGTGGTTGCGCCAGCCGTACGTGCCCGCGCCGGTCACCTCGCTGCGCCCGCGGCCGCGCAAGTCGATCGCCACCAGCTGCAGCGTGTCCCCGGCGAGCCGTTCAGCAAGGCGGTCGAAGCCGCACAGGTTCGCCGACAGGCCGGGCACGCACACCACCGCTGGCGCATCCGCGGCACCCCACCGCCGCACCCGAAGCCGTCCGGACTCGAGCGGGACGTCGGAGTCCTCGTATCCCGCGGCCTGCTGCGTCACGCCGGCCCTCTCCTTTGCGCGTTGGTCATCCGAGGATAGCCCGGCAATGAGCGCTGAGCGCCGGCCCCTACGGCTGGCTGGCGATGTTCCCGATGCCACGGTTGCCCGTCAGCTGAGCGCGCGGCCGCCGAGAATGCGGACACCGCCATCGCGTCCACCCCGGTGGCGTCGAGCCAGAGCCGCCTCTCCCAATTTGTCCCGCTCTTGGGCCTAGGGGCGGAACATGCTGCGGTAGACGGCGATCAGCGCGGCCTTCTGCTCGTCGGCCAGGCGCTCGTCGGCGCTGATGGCAGACTCCACCGACGATGCTGGGGGCCCGTCAGCCGCCGCGGCCCCATCCCCGGAGGGAGCCAAGTCGAGCAGGCCCGCCTGGGCAAGCAGCGTCTCGACGGACACGTTCAGCGCTTCGGAGAGCAGCTTGAGCACGCGCACCGATGGCAGGTGCAGGCCCCGCTCGAGCTGGCTCAGGTAGGGATTGGAGAGAGACGTCATCTCAGCAAGCTGACGCAGTGACAGGCGGGCGAGCTTGCGCCGATTGCGGATGAAGGCTCCCAGGCATTGCGTCTGCCCGTTCCAGGTACCGGTCACTGTCGCTCCGTAATTCCGTGCTTTTCGCTCTCTGCTCAAGATGGTAAGCAAGTCCGCGGCGAACCGCGATCGGCTCGCCGCCGGGCAGTGGGCCTATCGCATGTGGCGGGCCCGGCACGCCGGGAAGGTGCTTGGTCTTGGCGCCGGTTTCGCCCTGCCGGGGAGCAGCGGCGTGGTCGCGCGCAGCACGTCTCCGGCGAACTTCCGCTGGCTGGCCAGCAGCCGTTCCGCCAGCTCGGTCCGCCCGGCATCACCGCGGCCCGGCAGCGGGGCGGAACCCCGCTTCGTCATCCCCCGCGCATCGGTGACCGCCGCCACCACCGCCCGCCCGCCCGCCGGCGACGCCAACGACACAAGCCCGTCCGCTAACACCAGCCCTCGTCCCTCCCCGCTTTTCCGCCGGAATCCAGTCGTGCTAACCAGACTTTGCCTATTGCGTACTATCCTGAGCATCGTTATTATTCCCGTAACCGTGTGACTTCCGTCACAGAGGTGGTAGCCGCGGCGTGCCCGAGGAGGAATGAACATGCCTGTCAGGGAAGACTCCGTGCGCGAACAGATCACGCAGGTGAGCGGGACGCCGCTGCGCGTCGCAATCCGGCCAGGCACCGGGACAGGGCCCCCGCTCCTGCTGTGCAACGGCATCGGCATGCGACTGGAAGCCTTCCAGCCGTTCGTGGATGCACTCGACCCGGCCATCGAGGTGATCCGCTTCGATGCCCCCGGCGTCGGCGGCTCTCAGCTACCCAATCTGCCTTACCGCTTCACCACCCTGGCCCTGCTCCTGCGCGAGATGCTGCATAATCTCGGCCACCAGCAGGCCGACGTCCTGGGTATCTCCTGGGGAGGCGGGCTGGCTCAGCAGTTCGCGCTGCTCAACCCGCGCCTGTGCCGGCGGCTGATCCTGGTGGCGACCGCAACCGGGCCGCAGACGATGGTGCCGCCCAACCCGCTGCCGCCGGTGAAGAACCTCATCCTGCGCCGCTGGGGCGACCTGTGGGGAGGAAGCGCGAAAACCGACCCGGACGCGCTGGCCAGGGCGCTGCGCAAGGCGCGGATCAGCCCGCTCAGCATCGGTTTCCTGTACCAGCACACCGCCGCGCTGGGGTTCACCACGCTGCCGCTGCTGCCGCTCATCCGCCAGCGCACCCTGGTGCTCACGGGCGACGACGACCCGATCATCCCGGTAGCCAACGGCCGCATCCTGGCCGCGGGCATCCCGCACGCGACGCTGCACGTCTACCACGGCGGCCACGTCGAGCTGGCGACCCGCCCGAGCCTGCTCACCCCCCTGATCACCAGCTTCCTGGCCGCGCCGCCGCACGATGCCCGGCGCGCTGAACAAGTCCAGACCGGTCGTCATCCCGAAGACCAGGGCCCGCGCCAGGTCGCCGACCGCACCGCCGCCGTCCAGGCCGCCCAGGCCACCGCCGAGGCAGACGCGCTCGCCGAGGCGCTGCAGGCCGCCCGCGCCGCCCAGCACGCCGCCGAGACCGCCGCCGCCCAGGCCGCCGCCGCGCTCCGCGACGCCCGCGAGCAGGCCGCAGCCGCCCAGGCCGCCGCCCGCGAGCAGGCAGCCGCCACCTAAGGGGGGCTAGTGCAACACTGCCCGGCCGCGACACGCCGCGCAACGCGAGAGGATTTCCGCCGCGCTGAACCAGGGAACCCGGCAGGTGCCGGTGACGGCCCCTGACGCTGGTGGCCGCTGGATGACGAGGACGAATACAGCGGCGCGCAGAACGAGCGTTCGGTACGCCTGGGTGAGACGGCGTCCGGCCGGCTGCGCATAACGGGCTGGTCAGCGCGCGCACTGTCGGCGGCCGGCCGAGCGCGCGCTGCCCGCTCGTGTCGTATTTCTTCGCGGCCAGCTTGCGGTGCCAGGCGAGCAATGTCGCTGGCGTCACAGGGGAAACTTCGGTCCAGCGCGTACGGGGTATGAGCCGGGCCAGCGCGGCGAGCCACACCCGGTCGGCCGACTCGTAACGCACCCGGCCGACGTGGCGGCGCAGCACCGCGTTCTCGTGCCGGAGTACCAGCAGCTCAGCATCCTTCGCACGGTCCCCGCGGAGCACCAGGACAGCGAGGCTGAGTAGCCGGCGAACTAGCAGGTAAACAATCTTGAGCAGCACCCGGCAAGCCAACCAGCCAGCGGGTGACAGCGCAGGTCAGTGACACAATCGAGTATTCGAGCGGCACAAGATCCCGAACGGGGGACACGAGGAACTGCTCGCCGCTGACGGCCTCTACACCGACCTCTACCAGGCCCAGTTCGCGCCGCAGGCCGCGTAACAGGCGGCTCAGGCCTGCAATGCGTAGAGGTTGCCTTTGGCATCGGCCGCGTAGAGGACGCCATCGCTGCCCGCCAGGCCGCTGACTGGTGCGGAGACACGGTAGGTCCATAGCGGCCTTCCGCTCACCGCGTCGATGGCGTGCAGCAGGCCATTGCCGGCGGCGCCGGCGTCCAAGAGCGAGGATGCGTTGTAGTACACGACGCCGTCGAAGGTGATCATGGCCCCGGATCCTTGCGGGACGGCGCGTTTCCATGCGGGCTTGCCGGTCCGGGCATGTCGCGCCCACAGGGTGCCTTGCCCGCCCTCACCGGGCACCGGCGAGAAAATGATGACCCCGCTTGCCCCGCACTGCACCGGCCCGAGCTCGTCGTGCCAGAGCAACCGTCCGGTAGCTGCGGCCAGTGCGAAGACCGGTGTTCCGTTGATGCTGAAGCCATCGCTGCAGCAGACAACTCCGCCGGTGGCGACAACCGCTCCCATGCTGCTGGTCAATGCCGCGGACCTCCACAGCGGGGCGCCGGTCTCCGCGTTCAGCGCGACGATCCCGGTGGCCGTCGTGGCGTACAGGACACCGCCCGCCAGCACGGGTATCTGCCACGAGCTATCCAGGGGCGCCGACCAGGCCAGGCGGCCGGTCCTGGCGTCCAGCGCACGGACGGACGGCTGCGCAGCGGTTACATCCTGGCTGACGCCAGCGGCGAGGTAGACCATCCCGCTGGCGTACCTGAGCCATCCGGTCGCGGCGTCGTGAAGCAGATGCCCGGTGCCGCGGGTCCACACGGCACGACCGGAGGTCGCGCTGGACGCCACTACCTGGCTGGTCCCGCCGGGAGCCGATCTGAAGCCGAAAACGGCACCCTGGCCGGCCGCGTAGGGAAGCGGGCCAGTGCCGTCCGAACGCCACATCAGGTGGCCCGTGCTCGCGCGGATGCCATAGGTGACGCAGTCACCGTTGCCCTGGACGTTGCCCGCCACGTACACGATGCCGTCGGCCGCTACGACACTGGAGGTCAGGATGTCGCCCACGCTCACACCGGAACCGGCCCGGATGCGCCAGATCAAGCTTCCGGGCGCGCGGCGCCGAACCGTTGCGGCAGCCGCGGTCGCCGGGGCCCTCCCGCATGCCGTCACGCCAGAGAATCCCGCCGCCGCCATAGCCAGACCCGACAACGTCTGCCGTCTGCTGATCTGTCGCACCGGACGATTCTCGGCTTCGCTGTCACACCGGTCAATGCCGTCTTCTCCTTGACCGGCGATCCGGGACGCCCGGGTATCGGCGCGGACCGGTCCGATGACATGGGCGGCTGGAAGGTCACCGTGGCCGTGATGGGAGTTCATCAGGGAGGAGCCGCTGGAGGGCGAGCTTCCCCGCCGGATCGCTGCCGCGTTGCGGTCGGTCGAAGTTCCGGCCGCTACGTGCGCGGCCACGAATGGGACAGCGGCCGCTGGAAACACCACGCCTGATCCGGTACCTATGCTCGCTCAGGCCCGACGGGTCGCCTCGCGCACGGCCGGAACGATCTCTTGTGCCAGCTGACCGAGCGCCACGGCGGCCGGGGTGCCAATGGCTCCTCGACGGTCTCACCATCAGCACCCTGCTCGACCCGCACCCTTCGATAACCTCCACAATTGAGAATCTTTAGACCTTTCTCCCGTGACAGTCCGGCGTTGCCAGGGACACCCCCGGCGACGCCGCAGGCCCCGCTCAGCCCCCAGCGGGGTCCTGCGGCTGGGGCCCGCGGCATCAGCGTGCGCCTCCACCGACCCGGGGCCGGGCGCACCGACCCGGCACCCCGGGCCATCACCATGCCCGGCATCGCCGTCGGCCACGTCGGCGGCGGCCAGCCTACTGGCCCAGGCCGTGCCCATCCCGACGCAGGCCAGCAGGACCTGGTCGCACTCATGCTCGACAGAGTCGTGGGGTCAGTCCGTGCGGGACTTGCCCCACGGGTGCGGCGGGGGCGTCGATCCGGTTGAGAAGGTAGGTCCGCTGGCTCTCGATCTCGGCTAGGGCGATACAGGTCAGTCCGCAGCACTCGGCGAACTCCTGCCGCCCGGGTCACCCCCGGGCAGGCCGAGCCGCAACATCTAGGCGAACTCCCTGCCGCCCATGGCCCCTTTCGGGCTTACCTTGGCAGCACCCCAACTGGAGCCGGCGGTGGCCGACCTCGGCGTGCGAGCCCGCCGGAGGCCCGCTGCGGCGCCACGTCGCCGAGATGGAGATGGAGATGGAGCGGCTGGCGGTGCTGCGGCCCGGGCTGCTGCTGGCATGGGACTATGGACCGGTCCGCTGCAGCTCGGCCTACCTGTTCCATGACCACGCGAACCGCTGACATGGCGTTTAGCCTCAATTTACCGGGGCCATCCGGCCCTTGACGGGCCTAGGGGGCGTTGTAACAGTTACGGAAGGCAGGCCAGCACTTCCAGCGTTACCGGCTGCCCTGTAGCAGCACCCTCTGGGAGAGGTCATGGATACCAACGAAGCACCCGCCGACGCCATGGGCATCATGTCAGAGGCGACCGACGCAGCGGCCGGCATGCTGCCGCTGGACATGGTCAACGCCCTTGCCGATCTCGTCGACCCCGCCGCGGTCGCGAAGGAAATGCCGTGGCTGGCCGAAGAACTGACGAAGATCGCGCTCGGCAAGTCGGATATCGCGTTCGACAAGCGAGACAAGCGCTTCGCCGATGAGGCGTGGCGGACCGTCCCCTACTTCCGCATGCTGGGCCAGTCGTACCGGCTGTTCGAGATGTGGATGGAGCGGATGTACCAGAGCGTGGAGGGCTCCTGGCAGGATAAGGCGCGGGCCCGGTTCGCGGCCGACGTCATCACGGCGACGGTGGCGCCGACCAATTACCTGGGCACTAACCCCGAGGCACTGCGGAAGGCCGTCGAGACCGGCGGCCTGTCGCTCGTGCAGGGCGCCCAGAACATGCTGAACGACTTGGCCAAGGGCGGGATGCCCTCGATGATCGACCGTAAGCAGTTCACCGTCGGCAAGGACATCGCCGCCACCCCGGGTGCCGTGGTGTACCGGGACGAGATGTTCGAGCTGCTGCAGTACACGCCCGCCACGCCCAAGGTGCATACCATTCCGGTGCTGATGATCCCGCCGCAGATCAACCGGCACTACGTGCTGGATCTCTCGCCGGGGCGGTCGCTGGTCGAGTTCGCCGTCAGCCAGGGCATCCAGACCTTCATGATCGTCTGGCGGAACCCGAGCGCCCAGCTCGGCCACGGCAAGTGGGGACTGGACGAATACCTCGCCGCGGAGGAGCGGGCCAACGAAGTGGTCAAGAAGATCACGCGCAGCGACAAGATCAACCTGCTCGGGCTGTGCGCCGGCGGCATCACGCTCTCGTACGTGCTCGCGCACTACGCCGCCATCGGCGATGAGTCGGCCGGGGCGGCGACCTTCGTGGTGACCATGCTGACCGGCGACAAGCCGAACGTCGTGGGCATGCTCGACACTACCCAGGCGCGCACCATCCTCGAGCAGGCCGCCGCGAACAACGAGATCGTCCCGGGGACCGCGCTGCGCAGCCTGTTCGCCATGCTGCGGCCGAACGACCTGGTGTTCAACTACCTGGTCAGCGGCTGGCTCAAGGGCGAGTCGCCCGCTCCGTTCGACGTCCTGGCCTGGAACGACGACGCCACCCGGACCACGGCGAAGTTCGCCCGGGACTCCAGCAAGCTGGCCATGGAAGGCTGGGACGGACCCGGGCCGACCCTGCTCGGCGTCAAGACCGACTTCAGCAAGGTCACCTGCGACAGCTACCACGTCGGCGGTTACACCGACCACATCACGGCGTGGCGCGCCTGCTACGACACCGCCCACCTGGTCGGCGGCGCCGACAAGGAGATGACCCTGATCCGCTCCGGGCACATCCAGTCGGTCGTCTACCCGGCGGACAGCGAGCGCTACGACCGCTGGTACGGCCCGCCCACGGCGACCGATCCCGACGAGTGGATCAAGACGGCCCCCGTGGAGAAGGGCTCGTGGTGGCGGCCCTGGACCGAGTGGCTGATCGCCCGCTCCGGCCCCGAGAAGGCAGCCCGGGCCACCCTCGGCAACCGCCAGTACCCACCGCTCGCTCCGGCTCCGGGCACCTACGTGTTCGAATAGCCACAGATTTACACCGAACGGACGGCGCTGATCAGCATCCGCGGACGCGCGCACCATGTCGCGCTTGTGGTCGTGATCTTCCTGGCAGCCCTGGACACGATGGCGCACCCGGAGCACTGACGGACGCCGGGCACGTCCGGCCCGTCTCCTCCACAGTTCGCGCTAGCCCTCAGGCTCCGGGTTACGGCGCGCGTTCATCACCAGCCCCTCAAAGTCTGCCCATGTCCTGCTCCACTCGGCGAGCGGGCCGAGAATCCCCTCCAGCAGCGCAAGTTGCTCGTCGAAGGCGGTCAGCTGAGCTTGCAGCGCCGCGATGCTGCTGCGCTGCGCGGCGATGCCGCTGGCGATCGAGTGCAGCTGCACCGCGGAAAGGGCGCCGGGCAGCGGCAGGCCCTGCAGCGAAGGTACGGGCTGCGACAGGAGGGACTCACTGAGCCCCGTCATGCCCGCCAGCCCTTCGGTAATTGTGCGCAGCTGAACGATCCACGGCTGGAAGAGGCGGGCGAAGCCGTCAGGTGTGCTCTCCTCATCGGTCATCGATTTTGTCCTTTCCCAAGGCGCTGCGGGGTCGCAGGCGTCCTTATCACCACGCGATCATTCCCCGCCCGCGCCTACGGCACCGCCCCTATGGCCGGTATTTGCCTGCGACGGACGGAATCGCTTGCACATTTGCCCACCCGGCACGCGCGCTCCGCATGGCTGCCAGACCACTCCGCCCACCCGAAGAACCGGAGACGCCATGGCCTTGCCATCTGCGTGCCCGATCGTGGGGTCCTATGGCGGGAAGGACCGGTCCCTGCGGGGCGCCGCCGGGCGGCTCGACCGGGCGCTGACCGCCGCTGGGGCCGAGCACGACGTCAAGGAGTATCCCGGCGCGGGCCGCATGTTCCTCAATGACTACAAAGTTCGGGCGACAAGGCGCCGCCCTTGCTCGCGGTCGCAGGAAAAGCTGACGCCAGGGATGGGCTGCCACGAGGAATCCGCGCAGGACGCCCGCCGCCAGATCATTGCGTTCTGCGACGCGCACCTGAAGACCTGGCACAGGCCGTTACACAGGAACGCGGTGTTCAGCGCGGCTGACGCGCTTACGGACCGCCCCCGCAGAGTGCCACGGCCGGACGTCCGGGATGAACACGCCCGTACGTTCGGGATAAGAGCGCCTGGACATCGCCCCGGGCGGAAAGGACCAACGCCCCTATCAGCTTCGCGCGGCGCAGCGAGACTGCTGGTAACCGGTGCAGTCTCATCCCGCGGGAGGTGGGCCATGACATACTCTCCGGCCGGCAGCCGGATCGTGGTCGGCGTCGATGGATCGGCCGCCTCGGATGCCGCCGTGCGCTGGGCGGTACGGGAAGCGCTGCTACGCCACGCAACCGTCCACCTGGTCAGCGCGTACCACAGCGACTCCAGGCAGCGCGCACAGTACGTCCCGTCGTCCTGGGAGGCGCCCCAGGAGGAGCACTCTGCCGCCGCCGAGGCACTGGTCGCCGCGACCATGGAACTCGCGCGCCGGTCCCTGCCGCCGGGACGGCTGACGGCCGAACTAGCGAACGAGCCGCCCGCCCGGGCCTTGCTCGCCCGGGCAGCGCACGCCGAGCTGCTCGTCCTAGGAACGACCCGACCGGCGCCCCGGCCCGGACAGCCGCCGCAGGCTATGGGGCCGGTGGCGCGTGCCTGCCTACAGCTGGCACACTGCCCCGTCGTGGTCGTCTCTGCCGATGACCGGTCGGTCAGGGACTTGACTGCCGGGCAAGGCGAGCAGGACGCGGCGAGCCGCCAGGCGGCCAGGGGCAGCAGCGCGGGGACATAGGGCGCGAGGATGCCGGATTGCGGCAGGTGTCCGCAGTCGACGCGCCGTGACCGACGATGCCAGCGAAAGCGCCGTCGCCTCCACGTCCGGGGTGACGTGCGCGATTAGCCGCATCGCGGGAACAAGACTTCTAGCAGTACGGCGCAGCTGCCGAGCCCAGGAGCAGCCAGACGTCGGCCGCCTCCTGCCGCCGCGAAACAGCGTTCCCGCCCAAGACCCCGATCCCGCTGCCAGTAGCCGGGGCACTCCAATGACGATGCGGGCGGCAAGCACCAGGCAGCCCGGGCCGCACAGCAGCCCGCCCCTGGAATGATGGGCCGGAATAGACAATCTGAGCGGCTTCGATCTCAGAGCAGCAGAACGATTCAACCGCTCGTAATCGGCTCCCTGAGGCGGGACGGCCACCCTCGCGCTGCGTGATCAGCCCTCCTCTGGAGCGACGCGCACACTGCCGCCGTTAGGGGCGGCTATGGGATCGAGTTCAGGCAGACTGGCGACCGCGCAGATCGGGATGTTCTGCGCTAGTAGTTGCCCGTCGCTAGGTTTGCGGAGGGCGCCGGCGGCGTCGTGCCGGGCCTGGGGGTTGTGCCGGGGCGGCCTTCTCGGCCGCCTGGTCGCGGCCGGCGAGGGCACGCTG
>Ga0208042_1000738_pt1 | contig 10991 bp, 9 predicted proteins | sample Sb_taG_10_FD_187708 | JGI IMG/M metagenome (GOLD analysis project Ga0208042, IMG submission 187708) | Peat soil microbial communities from Weissenstadt, Germany - Sb_50d_7_NC metaG (SPAdes) (version 2) | ecosystem: Environmental > Terrestrial > Soil > Wetlands > Peat | place: Germany... | reverse complement strand
GATCTAGAAGTTGGCCCAGCATGATGTGAAACCCGGCGTTCCTGGGATACCTGGCCAACTGTGTCCTGGCCGTAGCGATGGCTCTGTCCGGCTGCTTCTGCATTAGGTCTACGTTGAGCACGCCGCGCAGTGCTTCGGTGGAATTCGGATCCTGATCCAGCGCCTGCTGATAGGCTTTTTGCGCTTCGGCATACTGGCTCTGTACCATCCGCAGGTTGCCCAACTGCACATAAGCGGCAGGATTGTTGGGCTCCTTTTCCAGGGACCGATGAATATATTCATCCGCCGTCGCGTACTCCTTGCGATCGATTTCGGCCACCCCGCGCAGCAGGTATCCGTCAGGAGCTGCTGGCAGCAGGGCGATGATCTGGTCCGCTTCCTGCGCGAGCCCACTGGGATCACCCCGGTGGATGGCTACGCCCGCCAACGCCCGGTGCGCTTCCACAATGTCAGGACGCAGTCGAATTGCATCGCGCCACTCTGCTTCTGCCCGGTTGGTGTTGCCCAGTTGGTCGAAGGCCAGGCCCTGCTGGTAATGCGCCACAGCGTTATCGGGATCATCCTTCAACACGGCCTGCAGCGTGTTAACCGCGTCGCTGGCCTTGCCGCTGCGAATCTCGATCTCGCCCTTGTAAATCTTGGCGTCCTGGTCATCGGGCTTCGCCTTTACTACTTCGTCATTCAACTTGCGGGCATCGTTAATCCGGTCGGTCAGGATCAGCAACTGAATGTAATTCTTCTTGACCACGATGTCCTTGGGATGCTCCTGATAAAGCGAGGCATACTCGGTCGTGGCTTTGTCGAACTGGTTATTGCCATAATAGAAGCCTCCGAGCATGCGGTAGCCCTCGGAATTATTCGGGAAATCCTTTTTCGATTGGCGCAGGAATTCCTCGGCTTGGCCGGGCTTGTTCTCCGCCATGTACAGGCTGGCAAGAGAGAGCCTGGGACTGGGATCGTCGGTTGCGGCCGCAATGGCCCGCTGGAACAACTGCTCCGCCTCGGGAAATCGCCCGCGAGTCTGGTAGAAGTTCCCCAGCGAGACCAGCGCAATCGTGGATTTGGGACTGAGTTCGACCGCTTTCTTGAAATTCGCCTCCGCCGCGTCCCACTGTTGCCCGTGCATCTGGAGCATGGCCAAATTCAGATAAGAGTCAGAACGGTTGGGATCCAGTTGCAGCGCCTTCTGCATGTCCGCCAGCGCGGCAGTAGTGTTATTCATACCGGCGTAGTAATTGGAACGTGCGATGTAAACGTCGGGGTTGTTGGGTTGTTTTTGCGCTAGCAGGTCCAGATGCACCTTCGCGTCATTGAACTGACGACCGAGGATCAGCAGGTTGGCCAGGTCAAGGTGCGCGGCGTATTGGTCCGGCTGGATTTCGATGGTCTTCGACAGCTCCTGGTAGGCGCTTGGCCACTGCTCCAGCTTCAGCGCCGCCAGCGCCAGCCTGTAGTGGGCGTCGGCGAAACGCGAATCAACCTGGATGGCGTTTTCGAATTGAATCTCGGCATCCCGGTACTGGCCTTTGTCGAAGTAGCGCTGGCCGCTCTCCAGGTACTTCTGCTTGCGGACGTTCGGATCCCGCGAGCAGCCTGTCAGCAACCCCGCCAGCAAGCAAACCGCCACCCCTGCATACTGAAATCTTGACCCCTTAGCAATACGCATATCTCTGAAGGCCTCACATCGCGCAAACTTTGTCTTATCAATGCCCTACTGCCCAAAGGTACTCTCTTGGGCGCAAGCCAGAAAAGTTACTGCCGTTATTACCGCAACCTTGGGCAACTGGCAGACCACGTTCGCCCCATGTTTAGCATACGCCCGTGTACAGGCGCTTTCGTAATCTGCCGCAACCGGTTGGAGCATGGCATAGTTCAATCGGCTATGACTCACTTCCCCCAAACCGCTGACAACCAGCGTTCACCCCGAGTACAACTCAATGGATCGGTCGCGGCCGCAGTGATGGCCGAGGGCGGCCAGCGGGCGCGCGCAAAACTACAATGCATTTCGATCAACGGCGGATTGCTGCAGTTGCAGCACGAGCTTTCCACCGGAGATTTCGTCGAGATCGCTTTCCACACCCGATCTGGCGCCATCCACGGCATGGCCGAAATGCTGCACCCGACGCGCAAGTTTCAGAGCGCGTGTCTGCAGCCTTTCCGCTTCATTGCCCTGGCCGACGATGACCACCGCAAGCTGCGTATGGCGCTCGATTCCGCTCTGGACCGCAGTTTCCTGGACCCGGTTTCCGAGCAGCTACAGACGCCGCCCGGATTCTGAGCCCTGGGTTTCCGAGCGTTCGGATTTCGAGCCGCATCGTCACCCGCAGGATCTGCTTCTCGCTATACTGAGTCCTCCGGGATGACGAGCCAGACCATCACTACTCAAACCACCACTCACTCCGCCGAGGAGACGGTCGCTTTCGGGCGGAAGCTTGCCGCCGAACTGTCTCCTCCGCTCATCGTGCTGCTGCGCGGCGACCTCGGGGCGGGAAAGACGACCCTGGTGAAGGGAATCGCGGAAGGGTTCGAAGCCGCTCGTGCCGAGGACGTGACCAGCCCTACCTTCACGCTTGTCCACGAATACCGCGGACCCCGCACCACCCTGTATCACATCGACCTTTACCGCATCGATACCCAGCGCGACCTGGAAACGCTCGGCCTTGACGACCTGATCGCGCCCAACTGCATCTTACTGATAGAGTGGGGAGACAAGTTCTCTCGCTTGCAACGCGATCAGAACGTGGAAATCACCCTGGAACGAGTGGGGGAGACTGAGCGCAGAATCCAGCTGCGTACCCGTTAAGTCTGCGGGGCGACTGGGCGTATCTTCATCAAAAGTAAGGGAGTTGAAGCAATCTTGAGACGCACGCATCCGGCAATTTTTTGCCTACTGTTGGCCTCCGCCCTATGCGCCGGAGCGAGCGGATCGCAGGCTGGGGCACCCGATCCGAAGGACAACCCTGCGTCCCCAGAGCGCGATTCATCTTTGGCGCCAGCCCTATCTTCAGCCCTATCCTCGGAATCCACTGAAACGGCATTGCCCGATGCGCCAAGTCCGCAGCAGAGCTCGCCGCCGGAACAGTCGGGGACATCGACCAGTGATAGCAATGCGAAGCAATCCGATGCGAAGAGTGCAGGTCAGAGTACGGCGCCTGCGAACCAAGGCGTTCCGCCTGAAAAGCAGCAACCGAAGCGAATCCTGGGTGTGATGCCCAATTTCCGCGCGGTCAGCGCCGGCGCGCTCCCGCCGCCGCCCACGCCGAAACGGGCCTTCATCATCGCGACCCAGAACAGCTTCGACTACTCGTCATTTATCTTTGTGGGCATTACCTCACTGTTGGCGGAGAGCACGAATGCACATCCGCAGTTGGGGAAGGGCGTAGACGGCTTAGGCAGATATTACTGGCGGGGCTATGTCGATAAGACGGACGGCAATTACCTGGTGATTTTTGCCCTGCCGAGCATTCTTCATGAGGACGAGCGTTACTATGCCAAGGGCGAGGGCGGGTTCTGGAAGCGCGGTATTTACGCGGCGTCTCGCATTCTCATCACGCCTGATTACCATGGACACGACACCTTCAATGCTTCCGAAGTCTTCGGCCGCGGCATCGCACAAGGAATTTCGCTGGCGTATTACCCAAGCAAGACTCGGACTGCTGGAGCGCTCGCCACGAAGTACGGATACGCACTTGGCCGGGACGCGCTCACCGCCGTGTTCCGCGAATTCTGGCCGGATATCGCGGTGCACGTGCTGCACCGGCATCCGTGAGCCAGAATGGTGGACTGCCAACATCGTCCCTGGGGCGCATTTCAATCAACTGAATTTGGAGCCAGAATCAACTTGAAGCCTACCTATTTCGTATTTGTCCCCGTATTGATCTTATTGATGTTGATCCCTGTGGCTCTTTGCGCCGCGCAAAGCGCACCGAATCCTGCGACCTCGGACCCTGCTCAATCCGCCCAACCGCCCGCGACCAGTCTTCCGAAGCAGGACAAACCCGGAGACCAAAACGGCCCGGTCCAGGAAGATACAAAGAAGAACAAAAACGACCGGATGTTTTACGTGATGCCGAACTACTTGACGGTGGATGGTCAGTCGCAAGTGGCGCCGGTCTCCTGGAAGGAGAAGTTCGCCATGGCAGCGAAAGGCTCCTTCGACCCATATGAATTCACGATCATCGGTGTTGTGGCGGCCATCCGCCAGGCGGAAAATTCCGATCCGGCGTTCGGACAGGGAGCGAAGGGATATGCGAAGCGGTATGGAGCGGCTTTCGCCGATCAGGTGGATGGCAATGTCATGGTGGGCGGCGTTTACCCAACGATCCTGAAAATAGATCCTCGCTATTTTCGATTGGGCAGGCGCCGGTCCGTGTACCGCTTTGGCTATGCTATCAGCCGTGTTCTAATCGCCCGAAAAGACTCCGGCGCCAGTATGTTCAACGTTCCCGAGTTTGCGGGCAACGCAACGGCGATTGCTATCTCCAATGTCTATTATCCCGCCGCCGATCGGAACTTTTCGGCGAATTTCAACAACTGGGGAGTGCAGATGGGCCTCGACGCCTTCGGGAATGAGCTGAAGGAGTTTTGGCCGGATATTCACAGCCGTTTGCGGAAATGGAGGAACCCCGATCGGAAGCACATAGCTAACGATTGACTCTTTGCGCTCCGGAACTCACATTTACCGGTTTCCTTCCGCTCTGGCGAGATGCCGGATAAATTTGAACGGTTTGCCGGGTGCATCCAAAATCCGGTTCAAGCAATCCAACGTTGAGAGATTAGCAGGAATTGCTTGAAAAGCAGAGCAGATAGGGCCGAAAGGAAAAATACGGATGGGGGGAGATTTGAAAGCGATTCGATCATTTTGCCTGGCAGTAGCGCTGGCGGAGACGTTGGGACCTGCGTCTGTTCAGGCCCAGGGACCGACGAGCGCGCTGGAACAATCCCAAGGAGGAACGGTATGGTGGGGGCTGGACGATGTTTCGGCGCTCACCCAAGACCCTCAGCAAGCGAGCACAACAACGGATGGAAAATCCTCTTTGCCAGACGCGCCGACACCCAAGACCAACCCCGCAGATCCAACTAACCCTAACGACCAGTTTGGTAAACAACCCAAGAGAATTCTGTGGATCATCCCAAATTACCGGGCGGTCAGCGCCAACACGAATTTGCCTCCGCTGAGCTTCAAGAGTGAACTCTGGCTGGCAACCCAGGATACGTTCGATTACTCCGATTTCATTTTCGTGGGAGGGCTCGCGGGAATTTCGATGGCCGGCAAATCGCAGCCGTCGTTTGGGCAGGGCGCTGAAGGATACGGCCGATACTACTGGCACGTCTTTGTCGACGGCAGCATAGAGAACTACATGACGGAAGCGATCGTGCCGGTGGTGACGAAAGAAGACCCGAGATACTACACCTTGGGCAAAGGCGGATTCATCAAGCGGACCGGCTATGCGGTAAGTCGGCTGCTCATCACCAAGACCGACGCGGGAAAGAGCACACTCAATATGTCAGAGATCGTGGGGGCTGGAGCGGCCGCGGGCATCGGCAATGCGTATTACCCGGCACAATCGAACCCCTGGGTGAAAACGTATCAACGTTGGGGAACGCAGGTGGGCCTGGACGGCGTGTTCAACGTATTAAAAGAGTTCTGGCCGGACATCAATCAGGCGGTATTTCGCGGAAAATACTGATTCTGACTTTGCGATGCCTTGTTGACCACGACCGCCAAGTGGTGCGCGAAACAGAGGGGCAGCGACAACGTCACCCAGGCGTGCAGCCAGAGGATCCGCTCGTACCTCATAGCGCCTAACTTCACCGCTTGCTATTCGAGGATGGTTGTCAACAAGTTGTCAAAAGTAACGGGAGCAATCAGCCTCGCAAAACGCGAGCAGTCCCGTGATTGGGAATAGGATTTCAGAACCCCATGATGTTGTATCCGCAATCCACGTAGATGGTCTCGCCCGTGATGCCCGAGCTCGCGTCGGACGCCAGGAACACGCCGGTGCTGCCCACCTCGCTGACTTCCACATTGCGTTGCAGAGGCGCGCGCTCGGCATGTCCTTTCAGCATGTCTCCCAGGCCGGAGATGCCGCGCGCGGCCAGCGTCTTGATCGGCCCCGCCGAGATCGCATTGACGCGGATCTTCCGGCGGCCCAGATCCTGCGCCAGATAGCGGACCGTGCATTCGAGCGCGGCCTTGGCCACGCCCATGACGTTATAGTGGGGCACAACCTTTTCCGCGCCGTAGTAAGTCATGGTGATGACGCTGCCCCCGTCCTCCATGAGCGGGGCCGCAGCCCGGCAAACCGCGATCAGCGAATACACGCTCACGTCGTGCGCCACACGAAAGCCCTCGCGCGTCGTGTTAACGAAGTCGGCCTTCATCTCTTCGGCCGGCGCGAAAGCCACGCTATGCACCAGGGTGTGGAGCTTGCCGTAGCGAGCTTTCAGGGTTTCGAAAAGCTGGGTGATTTCTTCGTCCTTCGAAACATCGCACATGAAAGCTTCCGCGCCCGGCAGCGACAGAATCAGGTCTTTGGCTTCCTGCTCCAGCCGTTCGTTCTGATAGGTGATGGCGAGGTTCGCGCCCGCCGCGTGCAACCCTTGCGCAATTGCCCACGCGATCGAGCGCTTGTTGGCCACTCCGAAGACGACCGCCGTCCGGCCTTTCAAGTCCTCAAACATGAATGGAAGCTCCCCTTGGAGAAGAGAAGAATAACAGTATCCTTAATTTGTGTGGGGCGGACACTCTTGTCCGGCGCTTTTGATCTTGGGGTTGATCTTGATCCTAAGGATCAACTGCAAAATCAACGTCAACGGCAGCGGACAAGAGTGTCCGCTCTACACAAACCCTGCAGTCTCCCTACTCCGCGACCGAAGCCACTGCCTGCCGTGCTTTCATCGGCCAGCAGGCGCTGCCAAATGCGACCGCATACACCGCCGCGATCACGCCAAACCCGGCCGCCAGGCTGATCCGCGATGCCACCGCGCCCACCGTCAGCCCCAGTGCCACCTGCAGAAACGTGCCAAAGAAATAGATAGTGTTCTGGACACGTCCCATGAAATGCGGCGGCACTTGTTTCATCAGGCTGGTATTCATGGCCACGCCGCTGACGCCGCGCGCCGATCCCATCAGTCCATACAGCAGCACGGCAATCGCCAGCCACGGCGAAAACGGCGAAAGCGCCATCGTAAATGTCAGCAGCAGCATCGCAAGCGCAATGGCAGTGCGCGCTCCCACCCGCGCAATCAGCGCCGGAGCATAAAGAGCGCTCAGGAAAGCGCCCACACCCCATCCCCCGTTCAACCATCCGTAGCCGGTTGCGCCGGCGTGAAAAACGCGATCGCTGAGTGGCGCCGTGACCACCACTCCCGTCATCATCGCGCCCAGAAATAAAGCCCAGCTCGTGCCCAGGAAAACCACGCTGCGATGCCCGCGCAGGAAGACCAACCCTTCGCGCATCTCGCGCAGGAAGCGTCCGACCGCGGTTTCCGCGGCTTCCAGATCGTGCCGGAGTTCGACGGCTCGCGGTACAACATGCCGGCCCTGGCGCACTGCGAAGTAGCACAAAAAAGACACGACGTAAGTGCTCACGTCGATGAGCAGCACCCCGCCCAGCCCAATGTGTTCATAGACAAATCCAACCAGCGCGCCGGCAATCAGCCAGCCACCCTGGACGCCAGCCAGTAGAAGCGTATTCGACTGCACGAACGCGCCCTTGGGCGTCAGTTCCTGAATCAGCGCCGTGATCGTCGGCCAGAACATCCAGAAGCCCGCCGCCACCAGCGTATTCATCAGGTAGAGTTGCCACACCTGCACGCGGCCCAGGAAGGCAAGCACCGTTACCACGAGAATGACGGCCGCCCGCGCCAAATCCAGCATCATCACCAGGCGCCGCCGGTCTTCGCGGTCGATAATGACGCCCATGAAGGGCAGCATCAGCATGGCCGGAATCGTTTGCAGAGCGGCAAACGTGCCCAAGGCCATTTCGGAGTGAGTGCGCTGCAAGATCGTCCAAGCCACGGCGGCGGAGTTCATCCCGCTGCCCAGCATGGAGATCACGTTCGCCGCAAACACAAATCGCAGCGAGCGTTTCTGCAGGATGGAGCGCACGGTTTGAATCTAACATGGAGAGCTCTTAGCTCTTGGCTATTAGCTCTTGGCTTTCAGCTCTCAGCTTCTGGTGCCGACGCGATATTACGACAGCTACTCCGAGTACCCTGTGATGTAGGGTTTTCTCATGAGCTACCCAGGCTAGGAACCAGTTTCGGCGAGGTCGAATGAGAAGTCGTGGCGTTGGACCGTGCCATCCCTACACCGGCTCGGCCACAAACCGATACCCCACTCCGCGAACCGTCTGCAAATGTTTCGGGCTCGACGGATCCTCTTCGATGTACCTCCGCAGCCGCACTACAAAATTATCGATGGCGCGCGTATCGGTGTCTTCGTGCAATCCCCACACATCTTCGAGAATTGCCTTGCGCGAAACCACCCGGCCTGCACTGCGCACCAGATATCGCAGAAACTCCGCCTCCATCACCGTTAGATGGATCGTATTTCCCAGCGAGCGCAGTTCCAGTTCTTCGAAGTCAATCGACTTGCCGCCAAAACTGAAGGTATCGGCGCCAGCTTCCTGCTCGCCCAGCGGCGCCGGCCGCGTCTTGTCACCGATATTGCCAGCGCCCGCCGGGCCGGCGTCTTTCATCCAGACACTGCGCCGCAGCAGGCTCTCCAGACGAGCGATCAGAATGGCCAGCTCAAACGGCTTCGCCAGGTAATCGTCCGCGCCCGCCGCGAACCCCTCCAGCACATCTTCTGGACGCCCGCGGGCGGTCAGCATCAGAATCGGCACATAATTCTTCTTCTCGCGCAGCAAGGCCGCGACATCAAAGCCGCTCTTGCCCGGGAGCATGACGTCGAGAACGACCGCGTCGAAGCGTTCTCTTTTTTCGACCAGCCTGTCCAGAGCCGCCTCGCCGTCCGCCACAACTTCCACCGTGTATCCTTCGGCTTGCAGGTTGAAGCGCAAGCCCTGCGCCAGGTGCGCCTCGTCCTCCACCACCAGCACCCGGCTCATGCTACCGTCACTTTCCGGGGCAATTCCAGGGTCACCGTGGTTCCTTTCCCGGCGCCTTCGCTCTGCGCGAAAACCCGGCCGCCGTGCTTGCGCGCGATCGACCGTACGATGAATAATCCCAGCCCGGTACCCTTCACTTGCGAGAGCGAACGGTGTGTCACCCGGTAAAACCGCTTGAAGATGCGTTTCAAATCTTGCTCCGGAATTCCCACGCCCTGATCGCGCACCCGCAGCACCACCCGCTTCTCATCATCACTGGGAACCTCCAACTCCACCGAAATGTGCACGCCATCCGGCGAGTACTTCACCGCATTGTCGAGCAGGTTGGAAACCGCAGTCCGCAACTCCTCGGGATCGCCCAGCACGCACGCTCCGTCGCCGTTTTGCAGAGATGAAGATAAAGACTCGCGGTAGTCGAGATCCGCGGCCTGCAAATGATGGCGCGCTCGCGCCAGTTCGATGCACTCGCGCACCAGCGAGTTGAATTCCACCGGCAAACGCTGCGCCGGGCTTTTCTTCTGCGCCGCCTCACCCGCTTTCAGCACCTGTTCCACGGTGCGCAGCAGGCGATCGGTATCTTGCAGCATGAACTCGTAGAACTCCCGCCGCTGCGCTTCTCCCACCTCGCGTCTCTGCAAGGTTTCGAGGTAGAGCCGGATGGAGGCGATCGGCGTCTTCAATTCATGGGTGACCGCGTTGATGAAGCTGTCGTGCTGCTCGTTGCGGCGAATTTCGCGGACCAGAAAAATCGTATTGAGGACGAGGCCCGTAACGATGGCGCCAAAAAAAATGACGCCCAGAAAGACCTTGACGCCCTCGCGCCAGTTGAGGATGACCCAGCCGCTGCCGACCGCACCGGCCAGCGCCGCCAAGCAAACGCCCAGCGTGAGGGAAAAATAAATCGCCTTCTGCCGGCTGATGATGCGCACAGAAGAATTCTAATCATTTCACCGCCGAGACGCCGAGAAATGCGTTAGAAACTGGTTGAAAAACCTAAAGAATTGTCATCCCGAGCGAAGCGAGGGATCTGCAGTTCGCCGCGACGGCTCCTGCATCCTCGGGAGATTACACGAAAGGCGAGATGGTCCTTGATTCCCGAATCTCTCAGCGTCTTCTGCGTCTCGGCGGTGAAAAGGTTCTAGTCATTTCCCGCGGCCGTCACCATCACCCCAGCCGCCTTCACATCCCGCACCAGGGCCGGCTTGGGCGGCAGGTTATCGAGCGCGACCTTGTACACGTGCCGCGCCAGTCCAAGTTTTTGCAGCGCCCAGATGCCGTACCAGTTCATATCGACCTCGTACCACGTCAAGCCATGGCGCGCAGAAACCGGATGCGCATGATGATTGTTGTGCCAGCCTTCGCCAAACGTAAGCGCGGCCACAAAAAAGTTGTTGGTGGAGAGGTCTTTGGTCGCGAAGCGCCGCGATCCCCACAGGTGTGTGACCGAGTTCACCATCCAGGTGGAGTGCAGTCCGACCACGACGCGCGCGAACACTCCCCACAGCAGCCACGGCCATCCGCCAATCGCAAACAGGATCGCGCCCAGAATAATGTTGGAGGTGTAGTGATACCTGGTCAGCCAGACGTGAACTTTGTCTTGGGTCAGGTCGGGGACGTAACGGGCCAGGGTGGTGGTGTCGTGATGCATCGACTTGCCCATCAGGATCCACCCCATGTGCGACCACCACTTGCCGTCGATGGGCGAGTGGGGATCGCCTTCCTCGTCGGAAAACTGATGATGAATGCGGTGCGTCGCCACCCAGAAGATGGGGCCGCCTTCGAGCGCCAGGGTCGCGCACCAGGTCAGGAAGTACTCCACCCACTTCGGCGTCTTGTATCCGCGATGCGTCAGCAGCCGGTGATAGCTCATCCCGATCCCGAGGCTGCCCGAAACCCACCACAAGAAAATGGCGA
>Ga0208042_1000732_pt1 | contig 11018 bp, 7 predicted proteins | sample Sb_taG_10_FD_187708 | JGI IMG/M metagenome (GOLD analysis project Ga0208042, IMG submission 187708) | Peat soil microbial communities from Weissenstadt, Germany - Sb_50d_7_NC metaG (SPAdes) (version 2) | ecosystem: Environmental > Terrestrial > Soil > Wetlands > Peat | place: Germany... | reverse complement strand
CAGGTCAAGCCCACTACCAGCAGAAACGTGTTAGCCCAGCCGGACGGCCGTGCCGACAACCTTGCTGCCGGAGTTGGAGAACCGGACCAGATCCACCCCCGGCACCGCCTCGGTGACCTTGCGGGCCGCCTCGATCTCCAGCTCATACGGCAGGCCGAAGCAGGTGCCCAGCTCGCTGACGGCCCGGGTCACGGCCGGGTGCCGGTGGCCCAGGATCATCGGGCCCAGGCCCAGTAGGTAGTCGACGTACTCGTGCCCGTCGACGTCGCGCAGCCGCGACCCGGAGCCCTCGGCCAGGAATGGGGGATACGGCTTCCAGCCGAACTTCACCGTGCGCGCGCTGCTCCCGGCACCGCCGGGAATGTAGCAGCTGGCCTCGGTGAACAGCTCACCGGAACGCGGTGCCCAGTGGCGGTATCGTTCGTCGAAGGCTCGCTCGTCCACGGCCGGACGGGGCGTGCGCGGGTCAGGGCGCCGGGTCGGCCCTGACGGCCTCGGGGTACTCCGGCGAGACAGGTTCGTCCGCCACCTGCTGGCGCGTCTTGGTGCCCAGCAGGTAGAACACGACGCCGATGACGATGATGACGGCCAGCGGCACGATCTGGCTGAGCTCGTACTGCAGCCGCTGATGGGAGAAGTTGAGGAAGGCGAGGTTGGCGTTCGGGTCTCCGCCGGCACCGAACCAGGTGACCCCGAAGCCCGGCCAGATCAGCACGACCGTGGCCAGCAGGCAGAAGAACGTAGGCAGGACCGAGCAGATCCACGCTCCCGCCATGCCACCGGGCACGCGGTAGGGACGGTCGACGTCGGGGCGCGAGTACCGGAGCTTGACCAGGGCGGGCAGGATGAACAGGTACGAGATCGTGGTGGTGGAGATCGTCAGGCCGAGCACCGCGGAAAAGTACTTGCTCGCGTTGCCCCCGGTGATCTGGAAGGCCGCGATCATGAGCGCGGTCGCCACCACCCCGGAGCAGAGGTTCATCGCGATCGGCGTTCCGAACCGCGCCGAGAACTTGCCCAGGATACGCGGGCCGCCGCCGTCATCGGAGGCGACCGCCTGGTTCCGGTCCGAGCCCATGATCCAGGTCGTCCCGGCGCTGGCCAGGGCGAAGATGAACACCACAGCCACGATCCGGCCCAGGACCAGCCCGGCTCCGGTGAGGGTGGCACCGCTGGCGGAGACGGTTCCGCCGTAGACGGTAAACACGGACTTGATGGCGAGCAGGAATCCGGTCAGCCCGGACACCTGGTTCTGCGGGAGCACGATCAGGATGGCCAGGATCGGGATCCCGTAGGCCAGGAACGTGGTGAAACCCGACCACCCTACGGCTTTGGGCACGTCGCGCCGCGGATTGGTCATCTCCTCACCCGCGGCCGAGGGCACCTCCAGGCCGGCGTAGTTGAACAGCAGCACGGGCACCACGGCGATGAAGATCGTGTAGGTGGGCAGGAAGGCGTGACCGCCGAACCCGTGCACTCCGTGCTTGGCGGCGTAGATGGCGACGGTGATCACGAAGAACGTGATCAGCGCGCCGCGCGCCCAGGCTCCGAGCGTCGGCACCCACTTGCCGTACTGGAGGGACACGATGGCCGTCCCGATGACGAACCAGATGAAGACCGCCGCGTACACGTATTTCCAGCCGCCGGGCACGTTCCCGAAGAACTCCTCGATCGCGGCGAACGAGACGATGGTGAGCGATCCGCCGACCCAGATCGGGTTGGAGATCCAGTAGATCACCGAGTTGATGGCGGCCACCGGCCGTCCGAACGCCAGCCGGCTCCAGACGTAGGGGCCGCCCTCCTGCGGGAACGCCGAGCCCATCTCGGCGATCGACAGCCCGTAGGGCAGGAAGAAGAAGAGGGCCAGGAACAGCAGCCAGGTGAAGCCCTCCGCACCGTTGCTCGCAACGGCACCGATGGTGTCGATCGTCACCACCGTGCAGATCAGGTAGAAGAACATGTCGAAGCGCCGGAAATGCCGCCGCAACTTCTTCTTCTCCTGCAGAGCGGTAACGGTCGTCTCGAAGACCGGCTCGGCCGTGGCCTGGGACACCTCGCACCTCCTGCGATTCGGTGACATCCAATCAGAGGGGGACACCCATGGCAACCCGGAGCATAGGGAACATTACGCCACGGATCGGCCGGCCGCCGGTTCCGGCCCGCTTGAGCGAGCGGTCGCCGGGGTCCTGTTCACTGAGTATTTACCTGGCCGCACTCTCTCGGCGGATGTGGAAGAACGGCGACCGGAGCACGAAACGCGCGGCGAGCATCAGGATCACCCCGACCGCGACGATGCCTATCAGCGACCACCGCTGCGAGGCAGGTGCGTGCTGCACCGATTTGACGACGATCCACACGAGGAACCCGGCGGCGGCCACGGGCAAGATGCCCACGAGCATCGCATCCCAGGCATTGCTGAAAATACGGCGCCGGTAATACACCACGGCGGAGAGCGCGGTAAGAAGGTAGAAGCTGGCGTACAGAATGCCACTCACGTCGATCAGCGCGATGAAGGCAGTCGCGATCGAGCTGGACAGCAGGTACGCCCAGGTGACTGCGATGAGGATCAGGCCTATGACGATACTGGCGATCGCGGGCGTGGCGAAGCGGGTGCTCACGTTACCCAGGATCGCCGGCAGCACCCGGTGACTCGCCATCCCGTAGATCATCCGGGCGAGGATGACGATGCTCACGCCCGTGGACGCGATCACCGACAGGGCCAGGGCGAACGCCATCACCTTGGCCCATCCGCCGCCGCCCAGCGCCTGAGCGATGTAGACGAGCACTGATGACGAGTTGGCCTTCAGCTTGGCCGGCGACACGACGCCCTGCAAGCCGATCTGACAGAAGGTGTACATGCAGATGAGGATGGCAACCGCGATGACGGCGGCCCGGCCCGGGTTGTGCCGCCGGTGCCTTACTTCCTCGTTGACGTAGACGGTGGCGTCCCAGCCAGCGAGCATGAATACCGCGATGAGCAATCCCCCCGCGAGGCTGCCCTGCCCGCCGATCCCGCTGAGGCTGAACCACCCCCTGGTAATCGGCAGGGTTCCGTGATGGTGGCCGAGCACGAACACCAGGCCCCACGCCGAGATGCCGATCAGAATCACATACTCGATCAGGCCCATGGCGACCTGGCTGCGCGCGGTCAGGCGGATGCCGACGACCGCGATCACGAGCAAGACCACGATGACCGCGGTGCTGATGAAGATGTTCGGCCACGTGCTCAGGGCGCTATCGCCGAAGATGGCCAGGACTGACGGGGCGAGAACCACCACGCCGGAGACCGCCGCGACGAGGCTGCCGGCAATCATCAGCCACCCGGTCATGAACCCTAGATACGGGTTGATCGCGCGGCCGACCCACTCGAAGGACGCGCCGCAGTTGGCGCTCCACAGATTCAGCCGCCGGTAGGCATTCGCGATGATCAGCATCGGGATCCCGCACAGCAGGATGACCGGTCCGCTGCCATAGGCCGACGCGGCGGCGAGCCCGGCCAGCGACAGCCCGAGCGCCACCGTCGGCGCGGAGTTGCCCATGCCGATGATCGTGTCCTGGGCGGCGCCGATCGCGTCAGGCTCCAGCCGGGCAGGAAGGACCTTAGTAGCCGCCGGAATGGCAGTTACGGTTCGATCCGTCATTTAATCTCCCGTCATGTCGGCCGGTCCGCAGTAGCTGTATCCAGCTCCCGGACGTGCCGCCGGCGGCCTGGCCTGCGCGGCTTCAAGTAACCAGGCCCAACTCTAATGCGTACCCTGCTGGTACGCGCCGGTTCTGCCTTAACGGGAAAAATCAGGCCCTTTCGACATCGGTACCCGGAATCCATCGCGGGCGTCAGTCTTGGCCGAGGTTCGCCAGGCTCTGATGGACGGCCTTGGTGAGCGGGTCCCCCGGCAGCAGGGTCCGCTCACAACGTGCCGCGGTATCGTGCAGCAGCGCAACCGCGTCCCCGACCCGCCCCACGGCGTAGTACAGATGGGCCAGGCGGGTCAGCCGGGTCAGGGTGTCCGCATGGTCGGAGCCGAGGACCCGCTCCGAATCGGCGCAGCACCGCTCGGCGAGTTGCATCGCGGCTGCCATCCGCCCGGCCGCCTCATAGGCGGCGGACAGGCTCGCAGCGGTCGCGATCGTATCCAGATGAGCGCGGCCCAGCACCTTCTCACGATCGGACAGCACCCGCTTGTAGTGCGAGATGGCGTCCTTCACCTTGCCTTCGGCCAGGCAGGCCGCGGCGAGCCGGTCCCGGGTAGCCATGGTCTGCGGATCGCGCGGCCCCTGGAGCCGCTCGCGATCGGCCAGGCTGCGCGCCAGCAGCCCGGCCGCCGCCGCGTAATCACCCGCGGCCTGGTAGGCGGTGGCAAGTTCATCCCTGGCGCCGAGCGTTTCCGGGTGCCTGTCGCCACGGAACTGCTCGTGCTCGCCGACGGCGCGATGCATGACGGTCACCGCGTCCGCGGGCTCGCCGGCCATGATGAGGGCCCGCCCGAGGCTGACGCGTGCGGCCAGGATGCCCGGGTGGCCGGGTGTGAGCTCACGGGTCCGGTCGGCCAGCACCCGCTGGTACCACTGAACGGCCTCCTCGGCATTCCCGGCCGTCAGGTACGCGGCGGCCAGCTGGGCGGCCACCCCGAGCGCGTCCGGGTGATCGGGGGTCAGCTTGGCGTCGCAGCGCGCGGCGAGATCCTGCCAGAAGTCGGCGGCCGGCCCGGCCAGGCGGGCTCCGTCCAGGCTCCGGCCCACGCGCAGCAGCAGCGGGTGGCAGCCGTCGCCCCACAGCGCATCGATGGCCGAGTCCTGCAGGCTGGCTGCGTTCACCCGCAAGCTGGCCGCTGCCCACGGCGTTGGCTCGTCGGCGGGCCAGACCTCGAGCAGCGCACTCGCGGCCGCCCGTGCCGCGGGCTCCTGGAACTCGGCGGGCGCCGCCAGCTTGATCGCTGCCTGGAGGGCCGAATTCATCAGGACGGTCGGCGGCGTGACGTCCCGGTTGATACTGATCAGGCCGACTCGCTCGATGGCGAGCAGCACGTCCCACACCTGTCTGGGGTCGGCGGCAGCGGAGAACGGGGTGGCCGCTCCGCCCAGGTACGCGATCAGGGCCTGCGTGCCGAAGATGGCTCCCGGGATGCCGTGACCATCGAGAAGCGCCAGGAACACGAGCATCAGCCGGACGAACGGGCCCGGCAGCAGCGATTCCGCCCGCTCCAGGCAGAGGACCCAGGTCGTCATGGCCGCCGACGGGATCTCGTCGGCACCGGTCCAGATCTCCTCCCGCCGCTGGACGAACAGATCCCGGTAATCCCGGCAGGTAAGGTTCGAGCTCGCCACCACCGCGGAGGCCTGGCCGAGGGCCAGCGGCTCGTGGCCGAGCGCCTCAACGAGGTCGATGGCCCCCTGACGTTGGACCGGGTTCATGCTGAGCCGTTCGGACAGGCCGTTCAGGGCCTCCCGGACGCTGAAAAAACCCACCGGGATGACCCGCATCCCCCGGCGCCCGACGGGCGGGGCAAGCCCCGCGCCGGTAATAAGCAGGCGGCCCGCCGGCCCGTCCGGCCACAGCCCGTCCAGGTCGCTGGCCTCGGGCAGGTCGTCGAGGACCACAAGCCAGGGCAGGCTGGTTTCACCCAGCCAGCTGGCGAAGCGGACCGCGACCGACTCGGCCGTGCCGGTCGGCTCGAGGCCGGTGGCCGCCACGTACGCCTGCACGAATCCGGACAGGACGGCGGCCCGGCCGGTAGCGGAGATCCAGATCAGCGCGTCGACGACGCGCGATCGCCACAAGGACTCCGCAATCATCACGCCGATCTGGGTCTTGCCGCAGGCGCCGAGCCAGTTCGGCAGGCCCCCGGCTGATGCCGGGCCCGGCACGAGCGCTACGGCCGAACCCGGGACCAGGACGTCCAAGATGCCGCCGGCGGTATCAGGGCGGTCAGTAAAGCCGTCGGCCAGCGGCGGCACCTCACCGATCCGGAACCGCTGCGCAGGCTCAGCTGGCCTTCCCACTGGGTATCACCGCCCCCCTCGATGCTGCTGTTCCGGGAACCTCCTTAGGAATATGTGCATAACACGCGCAAGTTCAGGCGCGGAAAGCTTTGCCTGGATCGGGATCCTCGCACCTCGGCATCATGTGTCGCCGACGATGCTGGCAAGGCTCTGGCGGATGGTCTGCACGAGCGGGTCTCCGTTGGGCAGGACCCGCTCGCAGCGCGCGAGCGTATCCCGGAGCAGCGTCTCCGCGTCGCCGACCCGGCCCACGGCGTAGTACAGGTGCGCCAGCTGCGCGCGCCGGGCCAGCGTGTCGGCGTGGTCGGCGCCGAGGACCCGCTCGGACTCCGCGCACGCCTGCTCGGACAGCTGCACCGCCAGCGGCATCCGGCCCGCCGCGTGGCAGGCACCGGCCAGGCTGGCCCTGGTGGCGATGGTGTCCGGGTGGTCGCGGCCGAGCACCTCCGCGCGGTCGGACAGCACCCGCTTGTAGGCGGAAATGGCCTGCTTGGTCTTGCCCTCGGCCAGGAGGGCCGCGGCGAGCTGGTCGCGGGTGGCCATGGTGTGCACGTCGCGGGGACCCTGGAACCGCTCGCGCTCGGCCAGCGTCTGCGTCAGCAGCCTGATCGCCGCCCCGGCCTCACCGGCGGCCTCGAGCGCGCGAGCGAGCTCGTCCCTGACCGCCAGGGTGTCCGGATGGCCCGGGCCGCGGAACTGCTCGGACTCGGCCACTGCCCGGCGTAGGACGGTCGCCGCGTCCGCGGCCTTCGCGGCCACGACCAGGGCGTCGGCCAGGCTGACCCGGGCCGCGATGATGCCCGGATGCCCCGGTGCGAGTTCCAGGCTCCGTTCGGCCAGGACCCGCTCGGACCACGCGACCGCCTCGGCCCCGTAGCCCGCCACCAGATACGCGCCGGCCAGGTGGGAAGCCACGACCAGGGCGTCCGGATGGCCGGGTGGCAGCTTGTTGTCGCAGCCGACAGCGAGCTCACGCCAGTACTCCACGGCCGGCCCGGCCAGGCGGGCGGTGTCGAGGCTCCGCCCGGCGCGCAGCAGCAGCGGATGACATCCGTCGGTCCACAGGATGTCCGTGGCCGCGCCCTGCAGGCTGCCGGCGTTCGCGCGCAGCACGGCGGCCGTCCACGGGTGCGGCTCGTCGACGGGCCACGCTTCCAGGAGCGCGTTCGCCGCCGCCCGGGCCGCCCGGTCACGGAACGCCGTGGGTGCCGCCAGCCGGACCGCCGCCTGGACCACCGGGCTCATCAGGATCGCCGGCGGCGCCTCGGACCGGTCGATGCTGATCAGCCCGGCCCGCTCGATGATCAGCAGCGCATCCCATGCGGGCTTGGGGTCGACGGGCGTGCCGAACCCGACCACAGGACCGCCCAGGTAGACGCTCACCGACTGGGTGCTGAGGATCGCGCCGGGGATCCCGTGGCCGTCCAGCAGGGCGATGAGGACCAGCATGAGCCGGACCGACTGGCCAGGCAGCAGCTGTTCGGCCTGACCGAGGGACAGCGTCCAGGTCACCGAGGCGGCGGACGGAACCTCGCCCGCCGCCACCCCGATCTGCTGCCGCCTGCGGACGAAGTAGTCCCGGTAGTCCCGGCAGGCCAGCGCCGAGTTGGCGATCACGGCGGCGGCCTGGGCCAGGGCCAGCGGCTCACGGCCGAGCGCATCGATGAGGTCGATGGCGCCGTGGCGCTGAGCCGGGTTGACGCTGAGCCGTTCGGTCAGGCAGCCGAGGGCTTCGCGGATGCTGAAGAATCCGACCGGGAACACCCGCGTCCGGCGCCGGCTGGCCGCGACGGCCGATTGCGGGCTGGTGATGAGGAGCCTGCCCGCCGGCCCTTCTGGCCAGAGCCCGTCGAGCTCGTCCACGTTCGGCAGGTCGTCGAGCACGACCAGCCACGGCTGGTTGGTCTCGGCGAGCCAGCTGACAAAGCGGGCCGCGACCGACTCGGCCGTGCCCGTCGGCTCGATGCCCGTGGCCGCCACCCAAGCCTCGATGTATCCCGACAGCACCGCCGATCGGCTGGTGGCGGAGATCCAGACCACCATGTCGACGGCGCCCGATCGCCACAGCGTCTCGGCGAGCATGACCGCGATCTGGGTCTTGCCGGACGCACCCAGCCAGTTCTGCCTGCCCTCGGCGAACTCCGAGCCCGGCACGAGCGCGATCGTCGACCCCGGGACGAGAGCGTCCAGGATGCCGCGAGCGGTATCGGGCCGGTCGCTGAATCCCTCGGCGAGCGGGGGCACATTGCCCACCCGGAACCGTACTGATTGCTCAGCCGGTATTCCTCCTGAGGGCACAGCCCGCACTCCCATCTATTCCGTTGAGTCCAAACCTCCTCGGAACGCTCAACCGGTAACACGGGGAGGTTCAGGCACGGGGAGCCTTCTCCGCATCGGGGATCTTGCTGACACCACCATTATGCACGTGCAGGCAGGTCGGGGTCAGGTGCATCTCACGGGTCATTCCGGCGGGTTGCCCGGGGGCGAATTCAGGGCCACTGATCTGCGGTAACGCTAATGTGACCGGCCGAGCGCGCAGGGTTTGCAGCGGCACGCGCCACGAGCCGTTTGGTAAAAAATGGCCCATCGCCGTGGGACGCCAGCCTGCGGCGCGGTGACCTGCGCTACTGGGGCCGGCGCTAACGGGTTGGGATCGGCGACGGAGGCCAGCAGGGCCGCCCGGGCCTGGTCCAGGGCGGCCAGCATCGCGCCGCGCAGCACCGGCTCGCCGGGGACGCCGGTCGGGACGACCCGCGGGCGGGCGGGGAAGATGGCGGCCACCGCGGCCGCCACCCGGGAGGCCAGGGCCGTGCCGCCCGCCCGGCCCACCGCGCCGCCGAGCACCACCAGGCCCGGGTCGAGCACGACGCAGACCGCGGCGACCCCGACCGCGACCCGCTGCGCGAGGTCGTCGAGGAACGCGGCGGACCCGGCGGACGGCGAGGACACGCCGGACGGCGAGGACACGGCGGCCGCGACGGCCTCGGCGGCCGTCGGGGCGGGGAACCCGTACCGGGCCGCCAGCGCCCGCACGGCGGCTCCGCCGGCCAGCGACTGGAAGCCGCCGCTGGCCGGGTGCCTGATGTCGGTGTGCAGCGGGGCGCCGTGCACCGGCAGGTAGCCGATCTCGCCCGCCGCCCCGGCCGTGCCCCGGTGCAGCCGGCCGCCGAGCATGGTGGCCAGGCCCAGCCCGACGTCCAGCCACATCAGGACGAAGTCGTCGGCGCCGGTGGCGGCGCCCGCGGCCCGTTCGGCCATCGCGGCCAGGTTCACGTCGTTCTCGATCACGACCGGCTTGTGCAGGACACCGCGCAGCGCCTCCAGCGCGCCCTCGTGCCACGCGGGCAGGTTCACCGCCAGCCGCGGGTCGCCGGTCTGCGGGTCGACCACGCCGGGACTGCCGATCACCAGCGCGCTGAGCCGGGCGAGGTCCACCCCGGCGCTGGCGCAGGCCTGCTCGATGACCCCTCGGACCAGTTCGGTCGGGTCGTCGGCGCCGTTCGGATTGACGCTCACGTCCGCCACCCGGCGGCCAGTGACATCGGCCACCGCGGCGCTGACCAGGTCGAGGTCCATGCACAGGCCCGCGACGTAGGCGCTGGACGGGACGACCGAGTACAGCGCGGCGTTCGGGCCGCGGTGTCCGGCCTGCTCCCCTACGATCATCGCCAGGCCGCGTTCCTCCAGTCGGGCCAGCATCTGCGACACCGTGACCTTGGACACCCCGGTGTACTCGCTGATCTGGGACCGGGTCAGCGTCCCGACGCGCAGCAGGAGGTCCAGGGCGGCGCGGTCGTTCAACTCGCGCAGCAGACTCGGGGTGCCCGGCACCGCGGCTGCGCTCGCGATCGCGGGCTGCAGCTCGAGCAGCTCGTCGGCCGGCGGGTCGTCATCCACATCGTCGGCGCCGGCGCAGCTCACGGTGTGGCGGATGGGCGCCTCCGTCCCGTCCCAGGTCTCCTGGATGAACGGCGTGGTCGCCCAGTTCCATAGGGACTTCCCGCAGTACGCCAGCACCAAGGTCAACGTGGTGTGGGTACCGTGGACCAGCCGCACCACGGACTGGAACGACGCGCTGGCCAGCGGCAAGAACGCGCCGGACATCACCGAGCTGGGCAACACCGACACGCCCACCGAGGCGTCGCTCGGCGTGCTCACCAACGTCAGCAGCTACGTCGACTCGTGGTCGGCCAAACCCGCCCTGGTGCCCGGCATGCTGGCCAACGACACGCAGAGCGGGGACGTCTACGCCGTCCCGTGGTTCGGCGGGGTGCGCGGGGTGTGGTACCGCGCGGATCAGTTCCAGGATCGGCCAGACCGAGCTGGGCAACACCGGCTCGACGGCGGGCGGGGCGAACACGGACTTCGGCCTGGGCAAGCTCGACCTGTACATCGACGGGCCGTGGGCCACGGCCACCATGCCGGCCAACTCCACGGACAAGTCCAACTGGGCCTCGTTCCCGATCCCGAGCGAGAACGGCCCGAACGCGGCGCCGGTCTTCGCGGGCGGCTCGGACCTGGCGATCTTCAAGACCAGCAAGTACCCGCAGGCCGACTGGGACCTGATCTCGGTCATGGACAACACCGCGAACTCCACCTCGTTCGCCAACCTGCAGGGCTTCTTCCCGCCCTACACCGCCCAGCTGACCGGCGGCCCGTACAAGACGCAGAAGTTCATGTCCGGCTTCGCGACCGCCGCCGCGAACAGCCAGGTCTCGCCGCTGAACGCCAAGAACTGGCCCACGGCCGACAACGGCAAGTACTACATCATCCCCGACATGCTGAAGTCGCTGATGAACGGCGCGCCGTTCCAGTCCACCGTGGCCAGCGCCAACTCCCAGCTGCAGACCGTACTGAATACGGGCACCGAGAGCTAGGCCCTCGGGCTCCGCATGGTGAGAACCGTTCCGGGCCAGCCGGGGAGATTGGGTTCCCCGGCTGGCCCTTCCTCTGGCGCGCCGCTCGGCTTCCGCCAGCGCGGCGTGATCTTCACCAGGCGTCATCGCCTGGCCCCGTAC
>Ga0208042_1000720_pt1 | contig 11056 bp, 6 predicted proteins | sample Sb_taG_10_FD_187708 | JGI IMG/M metagenome (GOLD analysis project Ga0208042, IMG submission 187708) | Peat soil microbial communities from Weissenstadt, Germany - Sb_50d_7_NC metaG (SPAdes) (version 2) | ecosystem: Environmental > Terrestrial > Soil > Wetlands > Peat | place: Germany... | reverse complement strand
GCTTGGTGTCGGGATCGTTCGGGTTTTCCAGATAGCGATAGGGATCGACGATTTTGTGACCCTGGACGGTGTCCTCGACCGGGGCAACTTTGGCTTTCGGGGGACCGGCCAAACCGGAAGGAGCGGTGGAATCCTCGGCTGGGGAATCCTCCGCGTAGACGAGGGCAACCACACCGATGAGAAGAATCAGGAAAAAAGTCAGCAAACGCGGACCTCCCAGCATAAACACCTCACGCCTGTTATGGACGAAACGCCGAGGATTAGGTTAGCAGAACAGTGGCCCGATGGACGCGCCCTTTCGGCAGGATCGACGGCCTTCAGTGATCTGGGTACTCGGAACCGGCATCCGTAGTCTGGAGACTGCTCTGATTCAGTGGAGTCGATCGTCGTTCGATTTCAGGAGGAAGCCCAATGGGCGCGTTTGAATGGACGGAAATGTACGCTGTGCAGGTCGCAAATTTTGACCGCCAGCACCGGACCTTGTTTCGCACGGTGAACGAACTGCATGAAGCTCTGCGCGCGGGCCACGGCACGGACGTTGTCGGCAAGGTTTTGCAGCGGCTGATCGACTACACGGCGAGCCATTTCGCTGCGGAAGAAGCTGCGATGGAGAAGAACGGGTACCCGGAGTTCGGGTCGCACAAGGCCGAGCACAAAGCGCTGGTCGAGCAGGTGCTCAAGTTTCAGAAGGACTTTGAGGCGGGCAAACCAGGCGTGACCACGTCGCTGATGCCGTTTCTGCAGAAGTGGCTGTGCAATCACATTATGCATACGGACAAGAAATACGGTCCGTTTCTGAACGAAAAGGGAATCCACTAACACCCTGCAGGACGAAACTGGCGGAGTGCGGAGAGCCTGGAAAGAAGAGACGGCCCGCGGGCCGGGCTGGTGAGGTTTAGGCCGGCGGCGGAAAAGCAGTTGGTTGCGGAAGGCAAGCAGAGAAAACCCTTCGGCGAAGGATGCGCCGCTGGCTTTGGTGTGTGTTCCCAATCGCCGTCACCTCTGATATGATTTTTCTGGACAACCAGCACGCTGGCAGCGTGCCTCCACTCCTCAGTAGCTCAATGGCAGAGCATCCGGCTGTTAACCGGAGGGTTGTAGGTTCGAGTCCTACCTGAGGAGCCATTTCTTTAATAAGATGGGGGCACTCGATAGCGGGCGCCCCTTCTAATTGTCCGCCGCGTGAAGCTTAACAGGGTATTCCTGCCACACTTCAGACCCTGCATTGTCATACCTCGCTCCGCACTTGGGACAGAGTTGCTTCTGCAGCCATGCTTTGAAACTCAGCGGGCGATTTTCGATCCGGTAGGGACAGCAGGTACTCTTTCAGGTCTAGGATGGTTGTTTCCGGTTCCACTTCCCAACTACCGTCTGAGTAGATGGTTAACAAAATGTTGCCGCAGGCGTAGTAGAGAACCGGCTCCTGTGGCCCCTTGCTGTAAGCAATCCCGAATTTGCGACGATACACACCGTCGGCTTGTTTTTCAGGAGACGTGTGACAGCGTTTGCAGGCAGACGGCCCTCTGCGGATGTGCTCCATGACCTTCAAAGCTTACCACCACGGCAGCCGCGAACAGGCTGCCTTTCTTTCTTTTTGCGAGCACGGGGAGGCGTTTCTCAGAGCCTGGAAAACTAAGAACTCCGTCGCAACCTATCTTCGCTTCCGAGCAACCCTTTTTCAACACCCGCAGGCGATTGCTCTAACTGAGACTTGTTTGCGATGTCACGGCTTGCTCGCACGCCCCAATGTTCAACTCTTCCCGGCGCCAGAGCGCGTCACTTGCCCAGTTTAGCCTAGCGCCCCTCAGCCCCGCCAGCGGCTAGAGTTTACCAAGTTTTCACTAGGAGCGGCAGACTTGGAACGCTCTACCTCCGAGCCCCAACAGCACTTGACACACAATTCTGTGCCCCCTAAGATGAGCGTCACATCTCGCAAAAGACCATTTCCATATTCCAGTCGGTGAGGCATCTCATGCCCAGCGTTGCTCCAGCCGCACGCGTCGCCTTCGTAGTCGAATCCATATCCGGGCTTCAAAGACTCCAGCGCGAGATGGCCCGTGTGTGGCAACGAGACGAGAACGACGAGAGCAAGAAGCGCGCTCTTCAGGCTGCTATTCAAGAGCTGAGGAAGATGATTTCCGCAAACGCGCAATGAGCGCGGGACGGTCTCTTCGGCGCGTCGCTTACGGTTGACCGATAGTTGCTGTTAACAGGCGTTCTCACCAACAACCCGGTTCTGAGTGAAATGGCCTAGCGTCCACCAACCAGGCTCGTGGACTGCTGCTTCGCAAAGGTAGCGGAGAGATCTCTTTATCCGCCTGTTGTGCCAGACAGGGACTGCACGACAAGAACACGACGACTACAAATAGAAGGAAGAATTGGCAGAGGCGCAAGTTATTGCTTGGACGCATGAAATGTGGAGCCACTCAAGTCTACAAGGTCTCGCTCCAATCCTTGCTCGTTGGTGCCGAAGATGGCGAATTGATGGCAAGTTCCCTGTCCCTTTTTTCGACCCGGCTACGGGATAGTTTTCGGATTGCCGACCATTCGGGAGTTAAGGTATTTCGTTCCTCCACCTTGCCCCCCTGCCTCCTTCCGACTACACTTCCCCTTCGTCCCGGAGACATCCATGAAAAGCCTGCTCGTCCCCCTCCTCGCCGTCACCCTTACCGCGTCAGCACAAACCGAAAAACCCCTCACCTCCTTCCCCTACACACCCGGACTCGACGTCACCTCCATGGATAAGACCGCCGACCCCTGCGTCGACTTCTACCAGTACTCCTGCGGTGGATGGATGAAGAACAATCCCATCCCTGCTGACCAACCGCGCTGGAGCGTCTACGGTAAGCTCTATCAGGACAACCAGCAATTCCTCTGGGACATTCTCGACCAACTCTCCAAGCAGACCAGCGGCCGCAACACCAACCAGCAGAAGATCGGCGACTACTTCGGCGCCTGTATGGACGAAGCCGCCGTCAACAAGCTCGGCGCCAAGCCGCTACAGCCGTATCTCGACCAGATCGCGGCCATGCAATCGACGAAAGACCTGCCCGCGTTGCTCGCCGGCTTGCATACCTCGTTGCAAACCGGAGGTCTTTTCTTCAACTTCGGCTCCAACCAGGACTACGAGAACTCGCAGAATGTGATCGCCTTCGCCGAAGCCGGCGGCCTTGGCCTGCCCGACCGCGACTACTACACCAAGACCGACGAGAAGTCCGTTGACATCCGCAACAAGTACGTCCTCCACGTGCAGAAAATGTTCGGGTTGCTCGGCGACAAGCCCGACGTCGCCAAGGCCGAAGCCGCCAAGGTCATGGAGATCGAAACCGCGCTCGCCAAGGCGTCCCTCACCCGCGTTGAACGCCGCGATCCCTACAAGCTCTTCCACAAGGTAGACTTCAAAGGCCTGCAGGCGATGACGCCCGATTTCGATTGGTCCATTTACATCAAGGATATCGGGCTGCCCGCGCAGAATACCTTCAACGTCACGCAACCGGCGCTCTACGCCGAACTCGACAAACAGCTAAAGGCGCTCAACCTCGAGGACATTAAGACTTACTTGCGCTGGCACACCGCACACGCGGTCGCGCCTTACCTCTCTGACGACTTCGTGAACGAGAACTTCAACTTTTTTAGCAAGACGTTGCGCGGCGTTCTGCAGCTTCGTCCTCGCTGGAAGCGTTGTGTCACCTTGGTTGACGATCAACTCGGCGAGGCGCTCGGCCAGGAGTTCGTGGCCCGCGCATTCAGCCCTGAGCTGAAACAGAAAACCAACCTCATGGCCAGGCAGATCGAGCAGTCCCTGGAAGAGGATATCAACACCCTCGCCTGGATGAGCCCGGCCACCAAGCAGCAGGCGCTCGAGAAGTTGCACACCATCGTGAACAAGATCGGATATCCCGACAAATGGCGCGACTACAGTTCCGTCGACATCAAGCCCAACGACTTTGTCGGCAATGTGCAACGCGCCGCCACGTTTGAGTCGAAACGCGACTTGAACAAGATCGGCAAACCGCTTGACCGTGGCGAGTGGGGCATGACTCCACCCACCGTCAACGCCTACTTCAACTCGCAAATGAACGACATCAACTTCCCCGCTGGAGTGCTGCAGCCTCCGCTGTATGACCCGAAGATGGACGACGCACCCAACTACGGCAACACCGGAGGAACCATCGGCCACGAACTCACACACGGCTTCGACGATCAAGGGCGGCAGTTCGACGCCCAGGGCAACCTGAAAGACTGGTGGACCAAGGACGACGCAAAGAACTTCACCGATCGCGCGCAGTGCATCGTCGATCAGTACGCGCAGTACACCGTCGTCGACGACATCAAGATCAACTCCAAGCTGACCGAAGGCGAAGACATCGCCGACCTCGGTGGACTCGTCCTTGCCTGGATGGCCTGGAAAGATCAGACGAAGAACATGAAGCTTGAGTCGCGCGACGGACTCTCGCCGGAACAGCGCTTCTTCGTCGGCTACGCACAGTGGGCCTGCGAGAACGATCGCCCCGAGAACCTGCGTGTGTCCGCCATCACCGATCCACACTCACCGGGCAAGTACCGCGTAAACGGACTGATGGTGAATATGGAAGAATTCCAGAAAGCCTTCAGCTGCAAAGCAGGCCAACCGATGGTCCGCGAAAACCGCTGTCGCGTCTGGTAAGCAGATGCAGCGCGGACGCCCTCGTCCGCGCTTTCGTCTTGCACGAACCTATGAGGCCGGTCGCACCGAGATTCCCGTTCACCGTTTCATTGCCGTTGATGGTTCTTGCAGTCGAAGACCTCGCAGGGAGCGGACGCCGACGCCGCCCGCGTCCGGGCGCTCGCCTCCTACAAAGATTTCCTCACCCTCTGGAAAGACGCCGACCCCCGACATCCCCATCCTGAAGGAAACCAAAGCGGAGTACGCGAAGCTGCAATAGCTGAAAAAATCCTTCCTCGTTTCTGGCTGTTTAGCGATAGGTGTCAACAACAGGCGTTAGCACTCACGACCGGGTCAGTGAGTGTAAAGGCGATTTTTCGCCAACCATCCTTTTGAGATCGCGCCAACTCCACGGCGTTTATTGACTTGCCGGTTTCACCCACGTAAGATTTGCCCCTGATGCTCGGGCAAACCATCTCGCACTACCGCATCGTCGAGAGGCTGGGCGGCGGCGGCATGGGCGTGGTCTACAAGGCCGAGGACATAACCCTCCACCGATTCGTCGCGCTGAAGTTTCTGCCCGATGACGTAGCCAAAGACCCCCAAGCCTTGGCCCGCTTCCAGCGTGAGGCGCAGGCCGCCTCTGCACTGAATCACCCAAACATCTGCACGATCCATGAAATCGGGCAGCAAGCTGGGCAGCCCTTCATCGCCATGGAGTTTTTGGACGGGCTGACGCTGAGGCACCGCATTGCTGGCCGACCAATGGAAATCGAGTTGATTCTGTCGCTGGCCATCGAGATTGCGGACGCACTGGATGCCGCTCACTCCGAAGGCATAGTCCACCGGGACATCAAGCCCGCCAACATTTTTGTGACCAAGCGCGGGCACGCCAAGATTCTCGATTTTGGGCTGGCGAAGATCGCACCCACGACCAGTTCGTCGAGCAAAGTTGCGGCAGCCAACACGATGACAGGCACGATCGACGAGCAGCATCTCACCAGTCCCGGTTCTGCGCTGGGCACCGTCGCGTATATGTCGCCGGAGCAAGTGCGAGCCAAGGAACTGGACGCACGGACAGATTTGTTCTCGTTCGGAGTTGTCTTATACGAGATGGCGACGGGCACGCTACCATTCCGTGGGGAAAGCTCGGGAGTCATCTTCAAAGCCATTCTCGACGCGGCTCCCACGCCTGCCGTGCGGCTGAATCCCGATGTGCCAACCAAGCTGGAAGACATCATCAACCGGGCGCTGGAGAAAGACCGGGAGCTGCGGTACCAGAGCGCGAAAGAGATGCGTTCCGAGTTGCTGCGGCTGAAGCGGGATACAGAAACGGGTCGAGCCATAGTTGCGAGTTCCGGCACGGTGGCGGCCGCACAGGAAAGCGGATCCAGGGTCGCGCAACCGCCCTCGCCAGCATCCGGCTCCTCCCCTGCGCTCGCTCCATCTCCGTCCTCGAGCGCGATGAAAGCGGCCGAAGTTCCTGTAGCTGGCAGGAAACTCTGGAAGGTTCTGGTTCCCGCCGCCGTCATCCTTCTTGCTGCTGCAATCGGGGGAATGTTCTACGTCCGCTCACGTTTCGCGACACCGACGACGAAAGCTGCGCCGCTGACGGAAAAAGACACGATTGTGCTGGCCGACTTCATCAACTCCACCGGCGACCCGGTCTTCGACGGCACCCTCAAGCAAGCCCTCGCGGTCGATCTCGAACAGTCTCCCTACCTCAACATTCTTTCCGACCGCAAAGTCGGCGAGACGTTGAAGCTGATGGGCCGCGCCCCCACCGAGCATGTCACTGCCGACGTTGCCCGGGAACTCTGCCTCCGCACCGGCAGCAAAGCCGTCCTCGGCGGATCCATCTCCAACCTCGGCAGCCAGTACATCGTCGGCCTCGATGCGGTCGCCTGCAATACCGGCGACAATCTCGCTAAAGAGCAGGCGGAAGCCCCCAGCAAAGAAGGAGTGCTCAAGGCGCTCACCACCGCGGCCACCGCCATGCGTGCCAGGCTGGGCGAATCGCTTGCCTCGGTGCAGAGGTTCGACGTGCCCGTGGAAGCCACCACTCCCTCGCTTGAAGCCCTGAAGGCGTACAGCATGGGCATCACGACTGCCCGCACCAAGGGCGACGCCGAAGCCGTTCCGTTCATGAAGCGCGCCCTCGAACTCGACCCCAACTTCGCCATGGCCGATGTCGGTCTGGCCGTCCAGTATTCGAATCTTGGACAGGCGAGTCTCGCGGCAGACTACGCCAGGAAAGCCTATGACCTGCGCGACCGGGTCAGCGACCGCGAGAGGTACCGTATCTCCGCCTTCTACTTTCAGTATGTGACGGGCGAAGTGGAGAAGGCCACCGAAGCCTACGAACTGTGGGCGAAAAGCTATCCTCGGGACCAGGTTCCTCGCGGGAATCTCGGTTTTATCTATGCCGCTCTGGGCCAATACGACAAAGCGATCGCGGAGACCGAAGCACAGCAGAAGCTGGAACCCACGATCGTTGGCTATGGGAACCAGGCAAGCAACTACATGAACGTCAATCGGCTCAAGGACGCCCACCAGACGCTCCAGGAGGCCCAGCAGAAAAACTTCGATGGCTGGATCATTCGGTCCAATCTGTATGCCTTGGCATTTCTGTCCGGGGACACTGCCGAAATGGAGCGCCAGGTCGCATGGGCGGCTGGCCGCCCCGGCGAAGAAGACCAGATACTCAACACCCACGCCGATACCCAGGCCTACTATGGCCGCCTAGAAAAAGCGCGCGACCTCTCCCGGCGCGCTGTCGACTCGGCCGTGCGGGCGGGCGCCAAAGAAACCGGGGCCCTGTGGCTCGCCTTTCAGGCGCTGCGCGAGACTGAGCTAGGCAACGTCACTGCTGCCCGGCAAGCCGTCGCCCGCGCGTTAGCGCTCGCTCCCGGGCGTGATGTCAAAGTCCTCGCCGCTTTGGCGCTGGCGCGCACCGGCGAAACCTCTCAATCGAGAACCATCCTCGAGGCACTCGAAAAGTCCGAACCCAGCAACACTTATCTAAAAGTGTACTGGTTTCCTGTGATCGAGGCATCCATTGCGATGGCGCAACAAGCGCCCGACCGGGCGATCGTCACGCTCGAGCCCTCGCTTCCCTACGAACTCGGGGGTCCTCCTCCCGGAGGCATCGGCTTAATGTATCCCGCGTATATTCGCGGCCTGACCTATCTTGTCCAGCGAAATGGTCCCGCCGCCGCCGCCGAATTCCAGAAGTTCCTCGACCATACCGGAATCGTGCAGAACTTCCTGCTCGGCTCGCTCGCCCACCTGCAACTCGCCCGCGCCTATGCCATCGCGGGCGACACCGCCAAAGCCAAGGCCGCCTACAAAGATTTTCTCACCCTCTGGAAAGACGCCGACCCCGACATCCCCATCCTGAAGGAAGCCAAGGCAGAGTACGCGAAGCTGCAGTAGCTGGAAAAAGTCCTTCCTCGTTGCTTTGCGACAACAATCCGCGGAGAAATCTCCTTGCTCCTACACTTTCCAAAGCGCATCTCTGCCAACGGCGTGCCGGGCGTGTTTTCGCTAGCCAATAACCTGGTTGTCAGCAAATAGCACTTCTGCTAGCCTCCTGACCGCAGGAGGCTAACGCTATGAAATGGGTGTCCCTTGAATTGGTCTTGTTGGCATGGTTGTCGATAGCTTGGGTGTCGCCGAGCACCGCTGCGGATCAGGTGTCTTCAGCTAAGGTTCAGCGTGGCAAGTACCTGGTAGTCGAAGTGGCCCGTTGCGGGGACTGTCACACTCCCATGAACGATAAGGGTGAACCGGTCACCGAGAAGTGGATGCAAGGCACCGTGCTCATGTTCAAGCCCACGGTGCCCATGCCCTGGGCCGATGCTTCCGCCGACATCGTGGGACTGCCGGGTTGGAGCACCCAGGACGCCGTCAGCTTCTTCATGACTGGCAAATACAAGGGCCAGGAACCGAAGCCGCCCATGCCTGACTATCACTTGACCCGCCGCGACGCGGAGGCGGTGGTTGCCTATCTCAAGTCGCTGGCGCAAAGTAAGTAGTTGGCGAGCCGTTCTTCCTAGCAGCGGCTACACAAACATCAGCCAAGGAACGCAGCCGCCGCTCGCCGTGACGACTTGGTTTCATAGTTGACGAAAACAGCACATTGCGCTCACGACCAGTCAATGAGCGCCATCGCGATTTTACGCCAACAATCGATTCCAAGGTCAACACCGAACTTGCCGACCTCAACAAGAAATGCCTCAAATACTGGAGTGTGTCCTCCAGGAACTTACATCATTTGAGGGTTGCCGGGTTCCTGCTCTGTGTGCGCGTCACGAGCTATGGTGATGATGCTCACTGCACGCCGGTCGCGCAGCGAATAAGCTTGGTTTGAGATCTCTACGCTCGTAGGTAGGACCTTCCGCCTGGCACGAATTCTTCGTGCAAGGAAAGGAGGCACGTCATGGTGCTGTTCCTGTTGCTACTCTTCCTGGTTGGGACTTGCCTGCTCCTGCTGCTACCAGCCCTTTGGGCGGAACAGACTTACCACACGTATCGCGAAGGGCGGACGGTGAACTGTCCGGAGACGCATGCGCCGGTGTCGGTGCGGTTCAACGCCTTGCGGGCAGCCTGGAGCGGCCTGTCCGGCCCCCAGAAACTGCGACTGACCGATTGCACGCGCTGGCCGGAGCGCGCCGATTGCGGGCAGGAGTGCATTCCGGATGCGGTGCTGGCCAAGCCCGCGTCTTTCGTGGACCACGTTCCGTGGCGAACGAGAAGAGTCGTGCATTTGCCCGTGCTGCTGGCAGGCGCGGCGGCGTGGGTGCTGGGCGTGGCTTGGCACTCCGAATACTTGTTCCGGCCACGATGGATGATGGCGCTCGGATGGAGCGATCCCCAGACCCGAGCGTTGGCACGAACGATGGCGCCACATCTGCTGAGCGTGGGTGCGTGCGTACTGTTCGCGTACGGCGTTGCGGGACTGCTGCGCTGGCTGGGTTCGCGTACCTTGACGCACGGCATCGAAGTGGCGGCTGCGCTTTGGTTGGCGATCGGCGCAGCACTGATGGCGGTGACGTGGTCGCGGGTGGCGCCCGAGTTACTGTGGATTGAGGGCGGATACACGTTTCTTGGGGCGTTGTTAATCGGCGCGATAGTAGGCGGGGTGCCGCGGTGGGTGGTTTTGGGGGACCCGGGAGAGCGTGACGGCAGAAGTCGGGAATGATGGCACAGAAGCGGTGAATGTGAGGTTGGGAGTCCTTCGACTGCGCTCGGGGCACGCTCTTTCGACATTCCGCGAAAACTTCACGAAGTGTAGTTCTCGGTCCGCTCAGAAGACAGGGGAAAAACAATTCAGTTATTCTGTCCAAGCACCTATTCGCCGGGGGCCACAGTACAGCGAGTACCGATGCTGGTGCTAGCGTTACTGGTTGCCGTGGTAGTCTCCACGTCCGCAAAAACGGGGGACCAAGAAGCACCAATCCGTCCGGTGGACGGGGCCAGCATCTTTCGAAATCACTGCGCTGCTTGCCACGGACTCGATGGACGAGGTAATGGCCCGGTGTCCAAGGTGCTGAAACGAGAGGTTCCCGACCTGACGAGACTTTCGCAGCGAAATGGCAATGCATTTCCTGCCATTCATGTGCGAACCACCATCATGTTTGGCGCAGACGATCTCCTATCCGCACATGGCTCGAAGGAGATGCCGATTTGGGGGCCGATTTTCCACGAGATCGAGTTTGATCAAGACTTGGGCAATGTGCGGCTCGAAAATGTAACCAAGTATTTAGAGTCCCTTCAGCGGAAGTAGCGAGACCGCAATGGGCTGGATTGCCTACTGATTGCTGTCGTAACATGTATGGTCCGCCGCCCGTTTTTCTCAACGAGATGTTGCTTCCGCGGAAAACACGTACTGGGCAGCAGCCGGCGCGGAGTTTTCTCCCGACTTACTTCACTACGCTAAACACCGTGCCGGCGCCTGATGCGCCGCCCATCTCGGTAGTTCCATAAAGCAGGCCGAATTTTCCGACGATCAGGCCAGACTCCGGTTGAATGCCGTCGTCGCCGCCGGTGAAGCTGTGGAGTACAGTCTCCTTCCATGCGCCACCTTGCTTGGCCGGTGGAGCTAGTTTGAAGACGACACCACAGCCATCGTTGTAACCGGCATTGCAGGAGTGGTTTCCACCCACAGCGGTCGTGCCGTAGAGGTTGCCCTTGTAATCGAGAATGACCCCGCCATCAGGAATGCCACCATCAGCCTGCAAGGTGAAAGCGTGGAGGACGGTTTCAGTCCACGCGTCACCGGGTTGCGCGAAATATCGACTTTACACTAACAATTCTCAGTTAGCGCAATCGCCTGTGGCTGTTGAAAAACTGTTTTCAGGGAATTTCACCAACGAAATTCGTTCGCAAGTTATTGAATGTTCGTTCGCC
>Ga0208042_1000707_pt1 | contig 11213 bp, 10 predicted proteins | sample Sb_taG_10_FD_187708 | JGI IMG/M metagenome (GOLD analysis project Ga0208042, IMG submission 187708) | Peat soil microbial communities from Weissenstadt, Germany - Sb_50d_7_NC metaG (SPAdes) (version 2) | ecosystem: Environmental > Terrestrial > Soil > Wetlands > Peat | place: Germany... | reverse complement strand
GCACCGCGAGCGACGCGGGCGCGGACGACCCGGGCGCGGACCGCTTCGGCGCGGACCGCTTCGGCGCGGACGGCTTGGGCGCGGACGGCTTGGGCGCGGACGGCTTGGGCGCGGACGGCTTGGGCGACGGTGGAGACATGACACCAGGATGCCGCAGTGTGGCCTATTCGGCGGTGCGGGAGCTGTGAGCCAGGGCGGGTTCCGGGGGGCGCATCCGGACCGGGGAGCGGTCGGGACCGAACCGGGCATCGAGCCGGCGAGCCAGCCGACGGCCGACCTCCTGCATGGGCCGCTCCACGAGCAGGTAGGTCGCCGAGCACACCCCGATCAGGACGGCCACGAACAACGCGTCGAGGAGCACCTGGACCCAGAACGAATGATGCGACGTCCAGGTCAGGTGGCGGAAGACCTCGATGAGCGCCGGGTGCAGCAGGTAGATCGAGTAGCTGATCAGCCCCAGCCAGGTCAGTATCCGGGGCCAGGTGACGTGCCGCAGGGCCAGCCCGATCCCGAACGTCAGGCCGGCCACGAAGACCGACATGAACCAGGTGCGGTCCCAGACGAACTGGTCATGGGCGGACATGTTCCCGGGGTTCTGGTGCCACACACCGGCCGCGATGGCGAGCCCCAGCACGGCGACCGCGACAGCGATGGCCTTCCGCCACGAGTACTGGCCCTGTTCGGCCCGGTAGAGCATCGTCCCGGTGAACATGAGGGCCAGGATCGACAGCGCCTCCCACGGGAACAGCCAGGTGCCGTTGAAGGCGAGCAGGGTCAGCCCGACGATCGCGGCCAGCGTGGCCCCCACCAGGCGCGGCATGCCGCGCAGGGCGACCGCGAAGGCCAGACCGGTGAGCACGACCAGGTCGGCGATGAGCGCGATGATGCGCGGGCTCCACAGGTTGCTGGTGAAGTACGCCTGCGGCAGCAGGCCGCCGAGGACGAGGGCAGCGGCGCCGAAGGCCAGCGCATACCTGCTGCTGCGCCGGTGCACCCGGGCCATGAACAGGGCCGTCAGCAGCAGGTAGAAGATCATCTCGTAGGAGAGCGACCATACGACGTTCGGCAGGTTCTGCCCGGCCAGCACGTTGGACATCATCAGCATCTGGGACAGGACGGACGTCTCCGGGTCGGCGCCCTCGCCACGCAGCCCGCCGACGTGCACCAGGTACAGAGCTACCGCTACGGCCACCGCGAGCAGGTACAGCGGGTAGAGCCGGAACAGGCGGCTGACCCAGAAGGTCCGCACGCTGCCCTTACGTTCCAGTGAGGCGGGCACGATGTACCCGCTGATCAGGAAGAACACGAAGACGCCGTAATCGCCCGGGTTGATCCACTGGTAGACGGGGCCCTTCAGCGACGACGGCACGAAGTAGCCGAAGTGATTGAAGACCACGGCCAGCGCCGCCAGCCCGCGCAGGACATCCAGCCAGGCCAGCCGGCTTGCGGTCCCCGCCGTGCCACGTGGTGCGGGCGGCGTCTGGGAGGGCAGTTCGGCTCTGGTGGCCGGCTGGTCAGGGCTATGGGTGGTCATACCGCTATCACCGTCATATGCCCCGCTTGTCGTCCTCAAGATCCCTCTCCGCACTTGGTTCGGCGCACACCGTAGCCATCAGGCCACGGCATGCACGCACCTCTCCTTGTCCTGGCTACCACGGACCGTTCAGGATATGGCTCTTCTGGCGCTTTTCTTCCGAACCTCACACGGTTCCCTCAGCTGAGGTTCGGGATTGGCCATGCCCTGGCGATTGCTGCTACGATCACAGCGTTCTGAATGCGCCGCTAGCTCAACTGGCAGAGCAGCGGACTCTTAATCCGCGGGTTCGGGGTTCGAGTCCCTGGCGGCGCACCCGTACTGGACTGGCGTTATCGGCTTTCGCCATTCACTGGCGTGGACCGGGTCGTGGACCGTTGTCGGTGCTGACCGCTACCGTTCTTATATGACCAATGTGGGAAAGGGTCACGTAGAGCGACTGCCGAGCGGTTCGTACCGCGTGCGCGTGTACGCCGGTACTGACCCGCTGACCGGCAAGGAGATCCGGCTCAAGGCCACCGCCAAGACAGCTGAGCGGGCCCAGGCCGAGCTGGCCCGCCTGCTGGAGCAGGCTTCGGTCGGCCAGCAGCCGGAATCGGCGGCCACGGTGGGCTACCTGCTCGATCAGTACATGGCGGTCGCCGACCTGGACGTCTCCACCCGGGAAGGCTACGAGGGATATATTCGCCGCACGATCAAGCCTGCCCTGGGTGGCATGGAGCTGAGGAAACTGCGCGGCCCCGTGCTGGACACGTTCTACGCCCGGCTCCGCCGGTGCGGCGATCTCGCATGCACTGGCAGGCCTTTCACCGAGCACCGCAATGTGCCGGTTCTCATAGTCGACCCGGGAGATTCGCGTCCCGCCTACCGGCCGTTCGCGGCCGGGCTGCGCGACGTCTTCGGGCGGCTCTAGCCATGCCCGCGCAACCGCCGGCACGCGCCGGCCAAGCAGACATCGTGATCGCCGGCGGCGGACCGGTCGGACTCATGCTGGCCTGCGAGCTCCGGCTGAGTGGCACCGACCCGATCGTGCTGGAGCGACTGCCCGGGATCGACGAGACCCCCAAGGGCAACGGCCTGGTGGGCCAGATCGTGCCGATGCTGGATTACCGCGGCCTGCTCGATCGGCTCCGCCAGGAGGCTACCTTTGCCGGGCCGGTACCGCGCTTCTCGTTCGGTCCGCTGCAGCTGGACTTCTCCAGGCTCGGCACCAGCCCGGTGCACATCCTGGCGGTGCCGCAACGCCGGCTGGAGGAGGTGCTGGAGGCGCGGCTCACCGAACTCGGCGGGACTGTCCGACGCGGGCACGAGCTGACGGCGCTGTCCCCGCATGACGACGCGGTCACCCTCGACGTCCGCGGTCCCGGCGGCGACTACCGGCTGCGCGCACGCTACCTCGTGGGCTGCGACGGCGCGCACAGCCTGGTACGCAAGCAGGCCGGCATCGGTTTCCCCGGCACCACCTCGCCGGAGATATCCCGCATCGGCACGGTGCGCCTGCCGACGGCGAAGCTCACCCGGCGCGGCGGCGTGGTGAAGGTACCGGGGATCGGCCGCCTGAAGCTTATGGGGCAAGTCCGCACCCCGCGAGGCACCTACTCGCTCGCGCCGCTGGCCGTACTCGACAAGAACGCTGCTGCCGGTGTCTTCATCGTCTACACCAGCGAGGACGACCCCACCGCCGACCTGAGCGCTCCGATGACCCTCGAGGAACTGCGTGCCAGCGCCCGGCGGGTCCTCGGCGGCGACCTGCCGATGACCGATCCGCAGCGGCTGACCCGGCTTGTCGGGAACACCCGGCAAGCCGACCGCTACCAGGCGGGTCGCATCCAGCTGGCCGGCGACGCCGCCCACGTCTTCGCGGTATCGCTGAACACCGGCCTGCTCGATGCGGTCAACCTCGGCTGGAAGCTCGCCGCGCAGGTCCAGGGCCGGGCACCGGACGGCCTGCTGGAGTCCTACCACGCCGAGCGGCACCTCGCCGGACAGCACGCCATCCTGCAAGCCCGCGCCCAGGGGGCCCTGACCATCATCGGCCAAGGCGGGAAGGACGAGCCCGCCAAGGTGAGCCCGGAAGGAGCCGAAGCGCTGCGCGAACTGTTCGGCGACGTACTCCAGCACCCCGGACCGCTCCAGCACATCCGCGAACTGCTCCGCGAGCCCGGGCAACTGCGTCACATCGGCGAGCTGATCCAGGGCTCCGATGTCCGGTACCCGATGCCGGCCAGCAACGCCCAGCCACACCCGCTGGTCGGGAAGCTCGCGCCAGATCTCCAGCTGGAAACCCGTCACGGCCGCACCCGGGTCGCCGAGTTCATGCACGCGGCCCAGGGCGTCCTGCTCGACCTCACCGCCGATTCCGCAGTCGCCGAGGCGGCCCCAGACCAGGCCGGCCTGATCACCGTCATCACCGCACGCTGCCTGACCGAGCCCGCCCCGGCCGCAGCGCTGCTAATCCGGCCCGACGGCCACGTCGCCTGGGCGGCCGGACCCGGCACGCCCGGCCCGGCCGCCGGGATGAACACGGCCCTGCGCACCTGGTTCAGCCCGCGCACGCCTCCCCAGACACGGCCCTAGCGTCCGCCGGGCCGCAAACGCCGGGCAGGCGCGCTGAATGAATCAGTCAACCTCATGACCGCCGCGAGCATGGCGGTTGCCGCACGCTCGGCGTGGCCGGCCGGCGCGCCGGGCCAGGTGCCGTGACATCCCCGGCGCAGTGACTCTCCGTGGCAATGGCCGACCAAGCGCGGAGTCAAAGGAGCGGTTCTTACCAAGTTGATGCTCACGATCCTGTCGCTGGCAGTCGAGACAGCGTCGCTATGGCCGTGTCACGATAGGTGGCCGTACAGGCTTATGGTGAGCGTCGCGTAACAGGACCCTGCGGCATCGCCTGCGAGCTGCCGGTCTCCCCGAACACCGTCAAGACCCACATCAAGCACCTGTACGCCAAGTTCGGCACCCACCACCGCGCCGCCCGTACTCACGCCACGGCGTGCAGTGTGCCCACGATCGCCGCCGCCCTGGCGGCCGCCACCTGGCCGCAAGGTGAGCGAGTGCCATTACGCCTCGGCACCGGCTTGCCCAGCGACAGTCACCACGGCTCGTTCGGAAAAATCAAAAGAACTATCCAGAACGGACCCGCAGCGGCCCGGCAGCCCCAGCCGGCCCGGCGTCCCCGTCGCAGGCCCCGATGCAGACGGCGTGACCCGCGGTCGTCAGCTGGCGGCCGTGCAGATCAAGTACTCGTCACGGCGGGCCGACCGCACGCATGATAGCCGCTTAGCGTTCGAGGCGGGCGAGCGCGATCGTCGCCGCGGTCGCCCGCTGAGGCTGGCAGGTGACCTCTACCCGGTCCACCGACTTGACGCTCAGGAAGCAGTCCCACTCGGAGGGTCCGACCAGCCGGGGGAAGCCGGCGCGCCGGGGGCTCGCGGCTCCTTCGTGCTCAAGCGCGAGGAGCACCCGCTCGTCCTCCGCTTGCTCGCGGGTAAGCACGGCGGTGTACTCGCCGGAGCCGACCGTGACATAGCCGGCCGCGTCGGCGGCGCCAGCGAGCGCGAGCAGGGTCCGGAGCCGCACGCCGCGCCAGCGCTCGCCGAGCCGGCTCCAGCCCTCGCGGCATTGAAAGTCCGCGACCAGCTCGGCGTCCATCAAAGAGCGCAGCTCTGCCAGGGCGAGGCAAGCGGGCCGCTCGACGTCGCCACAGATGGAAAGCGAGACGCTGCGAGTCATCGTCGCTCGATTCTACGGCCGGCTGCCGGCCATGTAGCCGGCCCCTGCCAGGCCAGCATGGTTCCCAGGCCGGCTGCGGACTTGACGTCTTTCCTGAACTACGCCTCGCTAGCCGTTGTCGGCGAGGCTGGTCCGGGCGCCTCGGAATGTGACGGCCGCCAGACCGACCGCGAAAACCAGCACGGCGCAGATCCAGGCACCACGGTCGGCCGGGGGGCGGACGGGCCAGGTCCACGGGTTGCGCCAGGCCGCGTTCAGTGCGTACTCGGCGAACCCCAGGTAGCCAAGTGGCAGGATCCAGGCGAGCAGGCCGCCGGTGACCAGCGAGGCCAGCAGGCCGATGCCGGTGATGCCGATGACGTTGCGCGCCAGTATGAGGACGCCGCCGGGCAGGCTGGCGCCGGTCACGCCGAGTTGGAGTGCGCCGATCGCGATACCGGTCAGTGCCAGCACCGCCCCTAGCCGCAGGTACGGCAGCCAGCGGCCGGCGGCCCGCTCGGCCTCGCCGAACGGGCTGTGCGTCGTCATCACGATCAGCACCGCCGCCCCGGCCTCGATGATCATCGGGCCCTGCTGCGCGAGCGCTCCGCCGGACGTCAGGTGCCAGTGCAGCACGGCGCGGAGCGCGCCGCCGCAGAGGGCCAGCGCGAGCAGCGCCGAGGGTACCCGTCGGCTGCGCAGGTGCAGCCACGCCAGCCGGGCACCCGCCGGGAGCCGCCGGGCCGCCGACGCCGACGCGGCCCGCGATGTCGGGGGTACCGGCGGGGTCTTGACCCCGGCGGCTGTCACGGGATCTGCGCCAGGGTGATGGTGCCAGAGCGCAGCGCGGCGATGTTCGCCGCGAGCCAGGCGTGCCGGGCAGCGGGTGACAGCGACTCGAACCCGCTCGCGGCGGCGGTGATCGACTGGCTGAACTGCGGGTACGACGGTACGGGAGCGCCGATTCTGGCCAGCAGCGCGATCGCCACCGCCTCCTGCGCCGGGGTTGTCAGGCCTGGCGCGTCCTGCTCCGCCGGCCCGGAGACGAACCAGGTGATGAAGTCCTGCTGCTCCCCTTGTTCCCAGTCCGCTGTGCGCGCGGTAGCGGGGGTGGCCCAGAACCCCCCGCTGAATCCTTCTTGTTCCACTGAATAGTCGTAGACCGACGCCGTCCCCGCGACGGCGGGCGGTGAGTAGCCCGGGGTCATTTCGGCGCGGACCGGGGCTCCGGGCAGCCCGGCGATCTCCGCGGCGGCCGGCTGCAACGCGGCCGACATGGCGCCTAGGTAGGGTGCAAAGGCCGGGTGAATGCACACCTTGAAGGCGCTGCCCGTGCAGTCGGGGGTGTACGGGACCGACTGGTCGCCGGCCGCGTCGTGCAGTGCGGGGATCTCCCAGCCCGTCGTGAGGGAGTACTGCCCGGTGCCTGCCAGTGAGAACGCGGTCGCGGACGCGGCCACGCCGCACGCGACGCCGGCGGCTGCCACCACGGTCAGCCGCCGCCCGGCAGCGAAGGACAGACCCCAGGCGCCGGGCACCCGCGCCGCGGGCAGCAAGGCGAACAGGCCGACCATGACCAGCAGCACCCCGCCGATGAACATGACCTGTGCGATGAAGACATCCGGCGGGACATGGTAATAGACGCCGGCATCGACATCCGGCGGGCGGCCCAGAAGAGCTGGCACGAGCAGCGCGGACGTGCCTTTCAGGCTGCTGAGGTTGCTCACGTTGTCCGGGTTCACGCTGTTCGCGGCGTTGACTCCGACGAACCACGCGACGAAGACGGCGACCGCGACGATCGGCGCGGTGAACCGGCCGGGGAACAGGGTGCCGCAGGTGAAGCCGATCGCGCAGGACGCGGCAACCGCCACGACGCCGACCGCCACCGGCCACAGCGGCGGGCCGCCCCAGGTCGCCTGGAGCGCGGTCTGGACGTAGATGACGGCGACCCCGGCCAGGTAGGCCAGCACCATCCAGAACGCCGTGGCGGCGAGCACCGTCGCCTGCCGCGCCCAGGCCGCGCGGGCCGTCGTCGCCAGTAGGTCACCGGTCTTCCTGCGGCCTTCCCTGGTGGCGACCCAGGCGGCGACCCCCGCGGCGATCATGCTGGAGAAGGCCAGGTTGGCCTGGGTGATGACCGAGGCGCGCAACGTCCAGGTCGGCGGGTACCCCGCCGCCGTCCGGTACGCGTTGACGTAGAAGAGCGCGGCGAGGATCGGCAGCACCCATACGACCGCGCTGTGCCTGATCTCCAGCCGCAGCGCGCGCACCGTGCGGAAACGGGCCGTGCGGAAACGGGCCGTGCGCGCAGTGAGGGCGACAGCAGTCACGCGGCCACCTGCTCGCGAGATGCCGCGAGGACCGCGCTGTAGCCGCGCTCAAGCGGGGAGTCGCCGACCTGATGGCCCTCGCCTTGGGCGGTCAGTTCATCGGGCGTGCCGCGGAACACGACCTTGCCCTCGGCCATCAGCGCCACCTCGGAGCACGCGGTACCGACGTCCTCGACCAGGTGCGTGGACACGACCACGGTCGCGTGCTGGCCAAGATCGCGGATCAGCGTACGGAACGCGACCCGCTGCTCGGGGTCGAGGCCGGCCGTCGGCTCGTCCAGCAGCAGCAGGTCCGGGCCATTCACGATCGCCTGCGCGATGCCCACCCGGCGCAGCATGCCGCCGGACAGCGTGCGCAGCCTGGCCTTGGCCCTGGGGCCAAGGTCGACCCGCTCGACGGCGGCGGCCACCGCCTTCGGCACCTGGTGCGCGGGCATCTCCTTGAGCAGCGCGAAGTACTCGACGAACTCGGCCACGGTGAACGATGGGTAATAGCCGAGGTTCTGCGGCAGGTAACCGAGCCTGCGCCTGATCTCCGTGCGCGCGGCCGGCCTGCTAGGGTCCCGGTCGAGCAGCCGCACCGTGCCCGACGACGGCGGCAGCACGGTGGCGAGCATGCGGAGCAGCGAGGTCTTGCCCGCGCCGTTCGGGCCGAGCAGGCCGAAGACCCCCGGGCCGACGGCGAGGCTCACCCCGTCGACCGCCTTGTTTCTCCCGAACGTCCGGGTGACGTCCGTCAACTCGATGTTCACAGCAGGCCTCTCCGGGGGCGGGTGGCGAACAACACGATCACGGCACAGCAGGCCGCGACCGCCAGGTAGGGGAGGTACAGGTTCGCGTCGGTGATGGCGGAGGTCAGCGCCGGGGCGGACAGCCCGCCGCCCGCGCCGTCGGTCGCGCTGTGGGCGAGCACGAGGGTGAGCCAGGCGCCCACGCCAGCGCCCGCGCCGGCCATCGCCGACCTGACGGCCACCGCGACCGCGAGGGCGAACGCGCAGGCGGCGGTCATCGGCAGCAGCCAGGCGAAGGTGAGCTGCGCCGTGCCCGCCGAGGCGTGCGTGCCCAGGGTCGCGGCGCTCGCGATCAGGCCGAGCACCGCGTTCATCGCGAACACCGCGACGCCCCTGGTGAGCAGGACGAGGCGGTCGCTGACCGGCATGGAGCAGGACAGCTCCCACGCCGGGTCCAGGCCGGGACCGTAGGAGTAGGCGATGCCGACCGCCGCGACCGCCGGGGCGATCAGCCAGACCACCGGCTGGCCCGCGCCCACCTGGGTCAGCGCGCCGACGGCCAGCACGACCGCGGACGCGATCAGCCACGGCAGCAGCAGCGAGGGCGTGGTGAACAGCGCGCGCGCCAGCCCAGGCGAGCGCAGCAGCCGCGCCGCCGTCCGCTCCAGCCGGCCAGGATGACGGCGCCAGACTTCCGCGGCGACGTTCACCCAGACGCGGTCGAGGTCGATGTCGTCGTTCGCCGCGCTGCGGCTCCCGCCGCCGATCGGCTCGTTCAACGACGGATCGTTCATTGGACTCCTCCAAGCGCCGCGCGCAGGAGGCGGCGCGCCCGGTGCGCGCGGCTCTTCACAGTTCCCTCGGGGACGCCCATCAGCTCCGCCACCTCCGCGACCGGCCGGCCTTCCTCGTACATCAAGCGCCATAGCTCGCGGTCCGGGCAGCCGGGCGGGCCGAGCGCCGCGGCCGCAGCGACGTCGAGGTCCGTTCTGGTGGCCGCGGCCTCGGCTGGGTCGCTGACCGGGCCGCCCTCGTCCAGCAGGGCCTGGGTCGCCGGCCCCCGCTTCCGCAGCAGCAGGGCGGCCTGGTTCCGCGCGATCACCCACAGCCAGGCAGCAGGAGTGCCCCGCGGCTGGTAGGTTCCGGCGTTCTTCCACACCGCGAGGAACGTCTCCTGAAGCACGTCCTCGACGTCGTCCGGCGGCAGCGCCTTGCGGAGCCGGGCGGCCAGCCACGGGGCATGCCGGTCAAACAGCTGCCGCAGCGCCATGTCGTCACCGCCAGCCAGGCTCGCGATCAGCTCGTCGTCGTCCATCACCTCGTCTATTCCACCCGGCACGCCGCAGGTTCACGACCAGGCGAAAAAACTTCAGAAGACAGATCACCCCGGCCGGCCGCGACCTCGGCACTGGGCCGCAGCACTGGGCCGCGCGAACTAAGAAGGTTGAACGGTCAGCGGCCGGTGGGTTCGTGCCATGCCAGGTCGCTGCCGAGTGCGCTGGCGAGCCGGGTGATTGTCTCGCGGGTGGTCTGGTCGCTGATGCGATCGGGAAGCCCGGCAGCAGCCGGCCGGACAAGATGGCCTGCCGGACGGCGTCGGCGGCCTGCTCGGTGGTGCTGCGTAGCGGACCAGCGGCCATCACGGCAGGAATACCGGCAGGTCAGCCAGCTATGCCCCGGTTGGGAACCCGACACGCTCGCGCCCAGTAGCCTGGGGTTTCGTGACAAGCAAAGTCGCACCCTTGACGGGGTTCTTGACATGAGTCATCAATCCGCGCCGCCGGAGGCCGTCTACATCATCCGCCACGGCGAGAAGCCACAGGACCTCGCGCCCAGGCATCCCGCCGCGCACTCCGGCGTGGATTTCCAAGGCAATCAGAACGAGCACTCGCTGCTGCCGCGCGGCTGGCAGCGATCCGGCGCACTGGCGGCACTCTTCGATCCCACGCACGGTCCGCTGCGAGCGGGGCTCCGGGTGCCCCGGATGCTGATCTCGCCTTCGTACGGACACCCGAGCAAGACCGCTGACCACAGGACCCATCAGACGCTCCGCGGGCTGTCGGGCCGGCTCGGCGTCCAGATAACGGCCGACTTCGCCAAGGGACAGGAGCCGCAGCTCGCCATCTCCGTGCTGAACAGCGGCCCCGGCGCGGTGCTGATCTGCTGGGAGCACAGCCACATTCCGGCGCTCGCGTCGGCGCTGCCGCTGGCCAGCGGCACCGTCATCCCGAAGTCCTGGCCAGATGACCGCTACGACGTGATCTGGACGTTCACGCTAACGGCCGATGCCAGCTACGCCTTCGGCCAGGTTCCGCAGCTGCTGCTATCCGGTGACGCCGGGACCGTCATCGCGTGAACCGGGACTGGAATGGCCAGCAAGCCCCCGCGTCAGTCCAGCGGCTGCCTCGCGATGGCCTCCGGCTCGCGGCCGGCCAGCAGCCAGCCGCCGGCCGCGGCGATCAGCGGCAGCCCGACCAGCAGGATCAGCACGTCGGTCAGCGGCACGCCGCCGAAGATGGCGGACGGGCTGCTGTGCGTCCAGGCCACCACGGCGATCACCGCGCCGGCCAGGCCGAGGATCGCGCCGAGCAGGCCCAGTGCGGCGGCGGTCGCCGCGGTGATCATCCGCCGTGTCCCGGCCCCCGCGCCGGCCGCGGTCAGCGTGCGCAGGTCCCGTGCGGTCTCGCTGCGGATCAGGCCGACGGAGGCGGCCAGCACTCCGAGGGCGATGACGATGCCCAGCGCGGTGGCGCCGTCGGCGAACTCGCCGAGACTCGGCGCATCGGACTTGGTCTCGACCGTCACCTGGTAGGCGAGCGCGAGGTGCCGCGCGGCGCTGATCTGCGTGGCGGTGAGCGGGGCCGGGGCCTGGATCAGCCAGCCGGTGAAGTAGGGCTGCAGGTGGTA
>Ga0208042_1000702_pt1 | contig 11284 bp, 10 predicted proteins | sample Sb_taG_10_FD_187708 | JGI IMG/M metagenome (GOLD analysis project Ga0208042, IMG submission 187708) | Peat soil microbial communities from Weissenstadt, Germany - Sb_50d_7_NC metaG (SPAdes) (version 2) | ecosystem: Environmental > Terrestrial > Soil > Wetlands > Peat | place: Germany... | reverse complement strand
GTGATAATCAGCCAGCAGCGCTCCGGCGACAGGATTTCGGCCGCCACCGCCGCACTCTCATCGGGCAGGACATGACGAGAGGACCCCACTCCGCTTCTCGCGGATCTCGATTGCGCGGTGCGCGGATCTGATGGATCTGATCCGTTCCTCCGCGTCTGCCTGGGATCCTCTGTCGTACTTAGTCCACCGCGTCACGGAAGCGTGCGCCACGGACCAACGTCCCTGCGCGCAGGACCAACGTCCCTGCGCGCAGGTGGCACGGCAGAACTCCTGCGGCGGGAGATGGCCAACGCGAACTGGCCGGCCTGGCGAGGCCTGCTGCTCACGCCGGTGACCGTGCTCCGGGGTATCCGGCATGGCCGGGCGGTCCCAGCGCGCTCCGTACTCCCGCGCAGAACACACCGGTGACCAGGCACTGATCGTGTATCAAAACAGCCCTAGTGTGCTCTTTATATCTGAAAGTTCTTTATGTCTGGAATCTCTCGCCAGCCGATCTTAGGAGATGCCGGGGTCATGGACGACCGGCAGGTTGCCGCGGCCATCGTGGCAGGCGACCCGGCCGGGCTGGCTGATGCGTACGACGAATACGCGGCGCTCCTGTACGGCTACTGCAGCTGGATGCTGCCCGAGTCGGGCGACGCTGCCGGTGCCCTGCAGCACACCTTCGTCATCGCCGCCACCAAGCTCGGCGGCATCCAAGACCCGCCCAGGCTGCGCCCTTGGCTTTACGCGGTGGCTCGCCATGAATGCCACCGCCGACTGCGCACGGCGGGCCTGTCTTCGGCGGCCGATGTGGCAGGTCAGCCAGCCGCTGGCAGCCACGACGCCGGACGAGCCGAACTGGCCAGGCTGATCCGCGACACCATTGACGGGCTGAACCCTGGTGACCGTGAGGTCATCGAGCTCACCTTCGGGCACGACCTTAGTGACAGCGATCTGGCGGTCGTACTCGGCACGTCCGGGAGCCGGGCGCAGGTCCTGGCGGCACGCGCCCTCGGTCAGCTGGAGGAAGCCCTCAGCATGCTGCTCATCGCACGCACTGGGCGGAAGGCCTGCCCGGCGCTCGATGAGCTGCTGGCCGACTGGGATGGGCGGCCTACCAGCCAGACGCACGGCGTGGTCAGCTGGCATGTCATGCAGTGCCAAACCTGCGCAGGCCGCAAGCGCGGCGCGCTGCGCCCGCAGGCGCTGTCCGGCCTGCTGCCGCAAGCCGCACTCCCCCCGGACTACGGGAACAGGTGCTCGGTCTCGGCGCCGGCATCCCCCGTGACCCGCTGACCCACCGCCAGCGGACGGCCCGGCGCGCGCAGCCGCCGCGGTACCTGTGGTTCCTGCGCGCGGCCAGGCTCGCGGGGCAAGGCAAAATCCGGGACAATCCCGGGCCTGTGACGGCTGCGGCGGCCGTCGTCGTGTGGGCCGCGGCGGCCGTGAGCGCCACCTTGATCACACTCACCGGCTCACACCCCGCACCCGCCCTGACCGCCCGGACCAGCGGCGCGCTGCCCGCAGCCGCGAGCACTCCGGCCAACATAAGAGGCGCGGCGCCCGCGACTGTGCCGCCGGCACCGCCGAAGAAGCAGGCCAAGCCATCGCCATCACGTATCCCCTCGGCTACGCGCTCTCCGTCACCATCACTGCCGCCGGCACCCTCCCCGGCACCCTCCCCGTCACCGTTACCGTCGGCGTGAGCTACCCATAGCTGGTCAGACCGGGACGGTTTCCCGCAAGAAAGCGGTCAGCATCGCGGACAGTTCCTGCGGTCGTTCCAGCGTGGGCAGGTGCCCGGCCCAGGGCAGTTCCACCGGCCGGGCATCAGGCAGCATGGCGGTCAGCCTGGCCGCGATAAGCCGGAAGTCCGGCAGGTCCTTCGCCCCGGACACGACCAGGCTGGGAGCGGTGATCGCGCGCAGGTCAACGGCGACCTCGGCGGGCTCGTACTCCTCGGGTGCGGCCAGCTGAATCTCGAAGGCATGGCGCTGCATCAGCCGCACCTGCTCCCGGGTCGGCTCGCTGGCCTGCGGGCCGAGCCAGGTCGCCACGTTGAGCTCGGCCGCCCCGGCAATGTCGCCGGAGTCAATCAGCTCCCCCTCCCGCTGCCAGAAACGGCGCAGCGCATCGGTAGGTTCGTGTCCTGGCATCCCGGCGCACAGCAGGGCCAGGGCGGTGACGCGCTGCGGCCACCGGGCGGCGATCTCCAGGGCGACCTTGCCGCCGTAGGAGGCGCCAGCCACCGCCACCGGTCCGGCGCCAAGCTCGTCGAGCAGATCCAGGACATCATCGGCGTCGTTATGCGGCCCCTGCGGCACGGGCGTGGCGCCGTAGCCGCGGAAATCACAGCGCATGACCCGGTACCCGGCGTCTGCCAGGACCGGCCACTGCGGATCCCACATCCGGCGGTCGCACACCGTGGAATGCAACAGCATCAGCGCCGGGCCGTTTCCGGCCACATCGTAAGAAAGCATTACTGGTAAACCTAGCCTCGCCGGGGGCAGCGCACTTGGTTATCGCCGCCTCGGTCCGGACCGCACCGTCGCGTCCGCCGATGAGGCTCGGCTGACGCCGATTAGAGTGACCGCTGCCTGAGCCAGTCCAGCGTTGCCTGCGCGACCTCGCGCCAGCCGTGGTCGATCGTCAGCGAGTGGCCTCGATCCGGGAACTCGATGAAGTCGGTGATGGCCGGTGACTTGTGGTAGAGCTTGCGGGTCGACGTCGTGATGGCCGCCGGTACGGTGTGATCGTTGCCCCCGGCCGTGAGCAGCAGCGGCCCGCGGGTCTTGTTTCCGGTATTCACCTTCGCTGGCGACCGCGTGGTGAAGTTCGCCAGGGCGGCCTCGAACAGCGGCTTGCCCGGCGAGGGTACTGTCCAGCGGTCGTACAGCTCAGCTGACTCCCGCTCGGGAAGCGCGTTCCCGAAGCCGTACCGGAACTGTTCCGCGGTGAGCGATATCGCCAGGTTGCGGTTGGCTGGCTTGCGCAGCGCGATCGAGGCGACTTTCAGCGCGGAAACAGGCAGGTTGAGCACGCCCTTGATGGGCGCAGCGTCGATCGCCACTGCGGCAGCGGCCAGGTCCTGGCCGAGCAGCCGCTGCGCGATGAGGCCGCCGAAGGAGTGGCCGATGACGACCGGAGGTGCCTCAAGCCCGCGGATGATGCGGGCGTAGTGGTCGACCACATCGTCGATGCCCTTGCCCGCCACCTGGCTGGGGTTCCGGCGGCTCTCCTCCACCGTATCCAAGTCACCTGGCCAGCCCGGTGCTGCCGGCGCGTAACCCGCCTCCTGGAACACCTCTAGCCACGGGCCCCACGAGCTGGCATGCAGCCATAGGCCATGAACAAATACTGCGGGCCTGCCTGGTTGTGTCATTTCGCGCTCTCTTCCTCAGCGTGGCCGCGATGTCCGCAGAGCCGGCACCTAACAAGCAGTTCTACTCCGTACGCCTCCACTCCGTACGCCCCGACCGTCAACGAGCCCCTGCGACAGCCCGGCGACGGTAGGCGTGGTGACCGCGCTCCCCTCATGGCAGGCTGGCATCAAGCAGTCGAGGAGGTCCGGCATGATCAGAACCCACAATTATGACGTCACTGTCGCCTGGACCGGCAACCGGGGCAGCGGCACCAGCGGATACCGGGAGTACGGCCGGGATCATGAGGTGACGGTCAGCGGGGTTGGTGACGGGGAAGGGGCTGGGGACGCCGACCGGCCGCAGCCCATCGCGGGCAGTTCCGACTCGGCCTTCCGGGGTGACCCAGGCCGGTGGAATCCCGAGCAACTGCTCACTGCCGCGCTAGCCCAGTGCCACATGCTTTCCTACCTGCACGCCTGCGCGGCCGCCGGCATCGTGGTCACCGGGTACACCGACGAGGCACACGGCACCATGACCGAGACCACCGACGGCGGCGGCCACTTCATCGAGGTCGTGCTCAGGCCACGGGTCACCGTGACCTCACCGGACATGGTCGAGAAGGCGGCCGGGCTGCATCGGGAAGCCCACGAGAAGTGCTTCATCGCCAGCTCGGTGAACTTCCCGGTCAGGCACGAACCCGTCGTGCTAGCCGCCAGCACCGCAGGACGGCGAGGCTGACAGCCCAGCGTCGCGCGCGGACCGACGCCTAGCGCTCCCGTTAAGGACGAGCGTTGCGGTGCTATAGGCGATAGTTGTCCCGTCCTATTTCGAGGCGCTGCAAGATGGCGACCTACCCGTTCCTATCGAACGATTGACGCTAAACCTCAGGCGAGAAAGTTTCCGGCCAGAAGCGAGCGACCGTCACACACCGCCACATGCAACGTGGTGGAACAGTTCAATATCCGCCTGATCGACGCAGGCCCCTGCCGCCGGGAATCGCTGGCGGCCGGCGTGCGTGATACCGCGCGCCGCAGCCGGTGCAGGTCCGCCGACGTTCGCGGAACGGTATCCGGGAACGCGTTATGATCGTGCCGATGCCGATCCTGCGCCTGCTGGCCATCACCGCCTGTCCCGCGCTGACGTCCGGTGGCTGACACCGGCGCACGCGGGTTCTGGCGGAGGCCTGGCATCGGGCGGGACGCAGCCTCGTTGGAGGGGCGTGCCCGGGAGCAGGGCGGGGCGGTCGGCCCGGGTAGCGAACGCGAGTCCGCGTCCGGTGCAAGTGCTGTCCCGCTGCCGGGTGCCAGTCCTTTCGACCGGCGCGTGATCGGGGTTGGCGGCGTTGTCTTCGCCGTGCTGATGGCGTTGTCGGCCCGGTACGGCTTTCACCGTGACGAGCTGTACATGCTGGACTGCGCCCGGCATCTGCAGGCCAGCTATGTTGATCAGCCCGTGCTGGCGCCGCTGCTGGCGTGGGTGTCGCTGAAGCTGTTCGGCGTGTCGGTGACCGGGCTGCGGGTGTGGCCTGCGCTGGCGGCGTGGGCCACGGTGGTGGCCGGCGGCCTGACCGCGCGCGAGTTCGGCGGTGGCCGACGCGCGCAGCTGCTGGCTGCGATCGGGACGGCCACGATGCCGGTCCTGCTGGCGGCCGCTCATGTGGCCAACACGACGGCCTACGAGTTGCTGGCGTGGGCGGGCCTGGCGCTGGTGGTGGCCAGGATCGGGCGGACCGGCGACTGCCGCTGGTGGCTGGCCGGCGGCCTGGTCGCTGGCGTCGGGGTGGCCGACGACCACAGCGCGGGCTTTTTCGCCCTCGCGCTGGTCATCGGCGCCCTGCTCAGCGGCGGCCGCCGGATGATCTTCAACCGCTGGTTCGCGGCCGGCGCCGCGATCGCGGTGGCGTTCGAGATTCCCGATCTCTGGTGGCAGGCGCAGCACCAGTGGGCGACGATCGCCATGACCCACGCACTGAACCAGGAAAACGGCGGCCTGGGCAACATCGGCACCTTTGTCATCGGCCAGCTGGGCCTGGTAACCCTGGCCCTGGCCTGGGTCTGGGTGGTCGGGCTGCGCTTCCTGTGGCGGTCCGGGCGGCCGCTGTGGCGGGCGCTGGCGTGGGCGTACGGGCTGCTGTTCGTGCTCTTCGCGCTCACCGCCGGCGCGAAGACGTACTACCTCGCCGCCGCGTATGTGTACCTGCTCGCTGCCGGTGCCGTGGCCATCGACGGGTGGCTGCAAGCGCGGCCAGGCCGGCTGCGCACCCTCATGCTGGCTACCGCGCTGACGACAGCGGCGGCCCTGCCGGTCGTCCTGCCGGTGCTCCCGCCTGCCGACATCGCCTGGACCTACAAGACGAACCAGACCCTGGGCGAGACCATCGGCTGGCCCCAGCTTGTCCGCACCGTCGACGCGGTATGGACCTTCCTGCCACCCAGTCAGCGCGCCAGCGCCGTGATCTTCACCGCCGATTACGGCGAGGCTGGCGCCATCGACGAGCTCGGCCGGGGGGCGGGGCTGCCGACCGCCGTGAGCGGGCACAACAGCGTGTGGTGGTGGGGGCCCGGCAGCCCGCACGCCACCACCGTGGTGGCCGTGGCGCCCGGGCCCGTCGACGTCACCGGCTACGCCGCCTACCTGAGCCAGTTCTTCACCAGCGTGCGGGTGGCGGCCACGCTGTCGAATCCGTACGGCATCCGCAACCAGGAATGGGGCGGTCACGTCTACGTGTGCACCGGCCCCCGCCAGCCATGGGCCCGGCTGTGGCCACGGCTGCGCCACTACGACTGACAGCCGACCGCAGCAACCGGCCAATCGCAGGTCCGGCTGGGAAGGGGGAGTTGCTGCAGGCCCGTCAGCCTAGTCCGGGGACCCGGCAGTCACCGAGCCAGTACGATCATGCACGCCCGATAACGCACACGACCGCTATGCCGCCGACTGGGCGTTCTCACCAGCCGAGCCGGATGTGCCTGCGCGATAAGTGCCGGGATCGAGCCGACGGCGGGGCGGCCAATAGACCGGGAACTCGGGGTAGTTCCAGAATCGCAATATGCCATTCAACTCCATCACACTACGTTAGTAATCAGCTACCGCCGTTGACGCGCAATCCCGCCTGACCGGACGACAGCCCGGGCTCCTGCGTCATCCTTCCATGCAGCGCCAGAACGGCGGTTTCTGGCGCGGCGGCGATGCCGAGCCGCTGCCGCATGCCGAGCGCAGGTGTTACCCGGTAGGGCAGTCTAGACACGAGGCCGGACCTCCTGTGCTGTCCCGCTTGATGCTTTAATACTCAATTCGGTTGTACATTTCCGCATCGCCTTTGGGTGGAGGCAGGGCGGCACGCAGATGTTGCCGGACGGTACGCCAGCAGTGATCTCATGAGTGTTGTCTGCGCCTCTTGCTGTGCTTCGCCCGCTGCCGGATACTCAGCGGCAGATCGAGTGCCGGGCGGCAGGGCGCTCACCGGCGACTGGACGGCTTGGATGTAGTTGTGATGGGAGATACGCCATTGTCATGCCGGGAGCAGCTCATGAGCGGCGAGCCGGTGGATCTGCGCCCCGAACCAGGGAAGCGCGTGGATGCCAGCGACGGGGAGGGCTGGAGTTCTAGCAGGGCCGTCGAGGCCTCGATGCTATCGTCGCTGCTAACAGTAGCCATCGGCGCTGACGGCTGGACCTACCGTCCGCTGCGGCTCGCGGGCGCGCGGATCACGGGCGCGCTGGATTTGGAGTCCGCTACCCTTACCCGGCCGCTCTATCTTCAAGATTGCTTCCTGGAAGATCCGGTTAAGCTAAATGACGCCCACGCCATCACGATTCGGCTAGCCGGATGCCACCTTCCGGGCATTATCGGCAGTGCCCTGCACACGAGCGGCGATCTTCGCCTGAATGATGGATTCACGGCGATTGGTAACGTCGACCTGCGCAGCGCGCGTATTGGCGGAGCGCTCAACTGTGACGGTGGCACCTTCACCAACCGAAATGGGGTCGCGCTGAACGCCGGCTCGCTAACCGTCGACGGCGACATGTTCTGCAGCGGGAAGTTCACCGCCACCGGCCCGGTCATCCTGGGCGGCGCCCACATCAGCGGAGTGCTCAACTGCAACGGCGGCACCTTCACCAGCGAGAACCAAACGGCGCTGGACGCCAGGTCACTCACCGTCGACGGCAACATGTTGTGCAGCGGGAAGTTCACCGCCACCGGCGCGGTTAACCTGGGCGGCGCCCACATCGGCGGAACGCTCGACTGTGACGGCGGCACCTTCACCAACGGAAACGACCTGGCGCTCGGTCTTCACAGGGCGGAGGTTGCCAAGGACGTCATCTTCCGCCCCACTTCCCTGACTGGCGAGGTCAATCTCTCCTTCGCGAAGGTCGGTGGCTGGCGCGACGCCGAAGCAACCTGGCCAGACAAGGGCAAACTCTCCCTGAACGGGTTTACCTACCCCATTATTGATGCCGAGCCCCCGGTCACCCCGCGGCGACGGCTGCAATGGCTCCAGCGTGACGCTAAGGGCTTCCTTCCCCAGCCGTATGACCAACTTGCCAACACGTACCGGCTCCAGGGAGATGACGGCGCCGCCCGTGAGGTGCAGATCAGCGCCCAGTGGCATCGCCGTGCCGCCGTCAATAGCCCGTCCGGGCTCGTGCTCCGGCCCTTCCGGCTACTTTGGAGCGCGCTGTTGTGGGCCACCATCGGTTATGGCTATCGTCCCTGGCAGATCCTGGCTCCGATCGGGATCCTCTATGGCTTTGGCTGCTGGTGGTTCACCCGGGCCGCAGAACATGGCGGGATCGTGCGAGCCGAAAATCTCGACCCACATGTGCAATTCAACGGCGCCCGCTACGCCGCCGACCTGCTGATCCCGGGAGCCGGCCTGGGCGAGCGTGCCAACTTCCTCGCCATAGGCCAAACTGCCTGGTGGGCGGCTGGCTACACCCTCGCTGGCTGGGCGCTCGCCGCTATGCTCATCGCCGGGCTGACCGGCGTGTTCAAACGACAGTAGATCTGGGCGCCCATCGGACCAGCTGATGCACCTTGGCCCACATGACCCACAAGGAGTCACTCGTCTAGGGCATGAAAGGCGCGAGCGTGGAGAAGTCACTCGAACGCCCGGTGCTCACCACTTCTCAGGTGTTCGCGCTGGCCGAGTTGATGGCTCCCCGTTTGGCTCCCCGTGATTTTGTTAGCCACGCTAATGTTCGAGGGCCCGGCAACCGTTCTGACTATCGGATCGCGAGTCCAGCCACCGGCCTCACCGAGATAAGCGAGGACGACCGCGCAGCACAACGGTTGGAAGCGGGCCGAGGATCTCCACCGTCATCAAGACAAGTGCGCACGCATCTTATTTAGGCTTGTATGATTAACCTAAATAAGGAGGAGTGATGTCCAGGGTTATCCACCGCCACTGGCCCGGGAATACGGATGCCCCGTCACGGCGCGGGCGAGCTCCGTGCGATTACGACGCCTACGGCCCTGACCTGCTAACTGGCAGACACTTTACGTTTGAAGGCGACGTGGCCGCGGATGTGGCAGACGCTGAGACCGGCATCGCCACGCTGAACGCTCGGGCATCAGCCTTGGCGGACACTGAGGCACTAGCGCGGCTCTTGCTGCGCGCGGAATCTGTCGCCTCATCCCGGATCGAAGGGCTCGAAATCGGCGCCAGGCGCCTGCTCCGCGCAGAGGCGGCCAGGGAACTAGGTGAACCGACCCGCGACGTCACGGCCGCCGAGGTTCTGGGCAACATCGACGCCATGAGTGCAGCCATCAGTGAGATCGCGCCGGGAGACCCGATCAGCGCCGATACCCTCCTGGCCTTCCACCGGCGTCTGCTCGAGAACACCCGCCAAGCCGGGTACGCCGGCAAGCTGCGGGAGAAACAGAACTGGATCGGGGGCAGCGAGTACAACCCTTGCTTTGCAGCCTTCGTGCCGCCCCCGCCTGAACTGGTACCTGGGCTGATGGAAGACTTGTGCGCTTTCTGCAACACCGGATCACTGCCCGCAGTTGCCCAGGCGGCAATCGCGCACGCCCAGTTCGAGACCATTCACCCGTTTGCCGACGGCAATGGTAGGACCGGCCGTGCGCTCATCCAGCTCGTGCTACGCCGCCGGGGCTTGGCCACGCGCATGCTGCCGCCCGTCTCCCTGGTCCTGGCGACCTGGGCCAAGGATTACGTCGATGGCCTCACCGCAACCCGCTACCGTGGACCGGCAACGAGTAAGGACGCCCAGGCAGGCCTGAACTTGTGGGTGGGGCGGCTCGCTGGAGCCTGCCAGCGGGCGGTCCGCGACGCTACCTTCTTCGAAGAACGCATCCAGGAGATCCAAGGCGAATGGCGCAACCGGCTGGGGAGCGTCCGCGCGAACTCCGCCGCCGATCTGCTCATCAAGTCGATCGCCGGAGCGCCAGTCCTTACCGTCGGCGCAGCAGCCGCACTGATCGGGCGCAGCTACCCGCAGACCAACGCAGCCATTGAGCGCCTGGTATCCGCTGAGATCCTGGTCCAGGTCACCGTCGGCCGGAGAAACCGCGCCTTCGAAGCCCCGGAAATTATCAACGCGTTCACTGACCTCGAACGCCAGTTCGCTAGCCCGGACAGAGATACCCGCACCTCGGCGCCCGTCCGTCCCGTGCCACCCCGAAGGCCAGCGTCAAGTTCAGGCCTACACGATAGGCCTAAATAAGAAGCAGCCCTGTTGAGGGTTAACCGGAACTGGGCTAGCGGGACGCCGTGGTCCGCTCGCGGCGCCGGAGGCCGTCTTCCGCAACCGCCCTGCAGACCGATCCCGGCTCGTTAGCCTAACGACCGTAACAAGCGACTGCGCATCACGCTGAGTGAGGCGGGCGGCGAGAAGAACGCGCGCAGTCCCGCCGTTCGGTACGTTGTGATGCGCCGTGCCCGTGACCATGGATGCCGCGCCGGAAGGGGCATTCTGCGCGTCCACTAGGCGATAGCGTGCACGGTGACCGGCATGTCGTTCACGCTCGACGTCGGCTGGAGCGCAAGGTAATCCAGGCAGAACGACAAGAGGACCCGCCTCCGCGATTGCCGGAGGACCCGGGCGGGCTGGCCGGCAGGGACTGCCCCGCTCGATGCATGCGGACGCTTCCGGATCGGTGTCACGGCGTGCTGTGCACGGCGTGAGGGTGCACTGGGGTCGCTTGTGCGGTTTGCCGGGCCGTCCGGCCAGGAATAGGGTTCGCCGGGACCCTGTTTTGCGGTCCCGGGCAACTGCCGCGTGGCTGGCCCGGGAAGGGGCGGGCTCACTCTGCTGACCTGGAAAGGACTGTTGGATGCGAGCGCTGCAGTTTACGGCTTACGGAGGTCCCGAGGTCCTCACATGGGGAGATGCTCCTGTTCCGCACGCGGGGCCGGGGCAGATCAGGATCGCTGTGCGGGCGGCTAGCGTTAACCCGGTCGACTGGAAACTGCTGGCCGGGGCCATGTCCGGTGGCCAGCCCCTGGCCGGTACGGGTTATCTCGGATACGACGCCGCCGGCGTGGTGGACGAGGTCGGTGAGGGGGTCACGGGGGTCTCCATTGATGATGACGTGTTCGGCCGCGGCCAGAACACTCAGGCCGAGTACGCCGTGCTGGACGCCTGGGCGGCCAAGCCGCCGTCCACCGGCTGGGCGGTGGCAGCTGCGGCCGGCGTGGCCGGCGAGACCAGCGAACGCGGTCTTCGCCTGCTCGGCGTCAAGGCCGGTGACACGATCTTCGTCGACGGTGGCGCGGGCGGCGTGGGAGCGGTCGCCGTGCAGATGGCGGTGGCCCGCGGGGCGAGGGTGATCGCCTCCGCGAGCGAGGCCAACCAGGGCTACCTGCGGGAGATCAGGGCGATCCCCGTGCTGTACGGCGAGGGCGTGGCCGCCCGCGTCCGGGCCGCTGCCGGCGGGCCGGTCGACGCCGTGTTCGACGTTCCGGGCAAAACCCGGTC
>Ga0208042_1000694_pt1 | contig 11391 bp, 9 predicted proteins | sample Sb_taG_10_FD_187708 | JGI IMG/M metagenome (GOLD analysis project Ga0208042, IMG submission 187708) | Peat soil microbial communities from Weissenstadt, Germany - Sb_50d_7_NC metaG (SPAdes) (version 2) | ecosystem: Environmental > Terrestrial > Soil > Wetlands > Peat | place: Germany... | reverse complement strand
GCCGCGCAGCATGGCCTCGTCGGCCGCCAGCCGGACCGCCTCGCGGTGAACCTGGTCGAAGGCCCGCGCGACCTCACCGATCTCGTCGGTGGAGGTCACCCCGATGGGCTCGATCTCGACGCCTTCGTCGGCGCCCTCGCTCTGGCTCAGCCTAAGCACCATCTCGGGCAGCCGGTGGCCGGCCACGTCGAGCGCGTCGGCGCGGAGCTTGCGCAGCGGGCGGATCAGCGAGCGGGCCACCAGGATGGAGATGAGCAGGACCAGGAGCAGCAGCAGCAGCGTCACCAGGCCGGTGACCAGCAGGTCCGTGCCGGCATTGGTCCTGGACGTATTGGCTAGATCGGAGATGTTGCCGGTCAGTTCGTCGGCGACTTGCCGCACCTTGCCGACGGCGAACGACATGTCGTCGTTCACGTTTGCCTCGGCCAGGATGCGCGCATTCGCCGGGGTGAGCGGGTGCGCCGAGGAGGCGCCGGGAAGCAACGCCAACGCGAGTGATTCCTCGTGGCCGGTTCTACCGACCGGCGGCCCGCTCACCGTGTCGCTGTAGTTCTGCTGCTCGGCGAGATCTACGGATGCGTTGAAGTTGGCCAGATCCACCACTTCCTGCCGCTGTGCCTGCTGGAGGCTGGCATCGTCGGCGGGCGACAGCGACGGCTGCGGCAAACTGACCGCCTTCAGCAGGAGGGCCCGCTGAACCGACCAGGAGTCTTCGACCTGGAGCAGTGCGCCTAGGGCGATGACCTCGCTCCGGAGATCGGTATTGGTATTGCTGGCCTCGTTCCCGACGATGCTGGTGAATGTGTTCGCGGGCTGGATGACGTTCACGGTGTACACCTGCATGATTGCCGCACTGGGGAAGAGCGGGTCCGCCACCGCCTCGCGGACGAACGGCAGGGTTTGCACGCCCACCTGTACCGCGTTCACCGCCTGTACCGCGACGAGCTGATAGCCGCCTCCGACCGTGATGCCGTCGGCCAAGGCGGCGACCTCTGCGGCGGCGCCATCGGTGGCACGCTGTGCGGTCCTCAGCCTGGCAGAAAAACCGCCCCTATTCGCTGTGGAGGCGACTGAATAGTCGCGTTCATCTTCCACTGCCTGGATGTACTTGACCACCGCGCTGTTGAGCTGGGCGAGGTGCTGAACACGGCCGGCCGCCTGCCAGTCGCTGACGTCCCCGGCGATGGTCAGCGCACCGAGCACCGCCGCGGTCAGCAACGGCACCGCGATCAAGGCGGCCAGCCGCCACCGGACGCGCCAGTTGCTCAGGGCGAACCGCGACCGGGCCGAGCCGGGCCGTCTCGGATGCGGATGGGTGGTCTCGACCATTCCGGCCGCGGGCGGGGGCCCCGCCTGGGGCTGGGCGACGACCACGGGCGTCTGGCCGCCGGAAGCGGCCGGGCCGATGACGGGCTGCGGTCCCATGCTCGCCGCGTCCCGTCCGCCGACGGCATCCGAGCCTTCACCCGCGGCGATTCCGCCCGCACGAGGCACCGAACCCTCCCCGTCGGCTGGCCCCCCGCTGACGGCCCCGGCCGCGCCAGGTGGGTCGCCGGGATTCGTCACCGATCGTTTACGCACTACGTTCGCACCTCGCATCGGCAAGCCTGAGCCAGCGCACATGCCCGGCTGAAGCGGCGCAAACCGCCCTCCATACGCACCCTCTTTCCCTCCGCAACGATCGCCGCTGCTCGGGTCAACAGGGCGGCCGAGCCACACTCTCGCGTTACAAAAACGGGTAAAGACATATAATCATCTTCTGGGTGGCCGCCACGGGACATTCGCCAGTAAACCGGCGAGATCTTCTCCGAGAAGGTTAACCGCGCCGTCTGACCTGGCCGGGATCGGCCGTACTAGTCTTGCATTTAGTAATCGCACAGTAACTCCTCGTATTGCTCCGGCTCGGGCACGCCGCTCCGGTGACCAACGTCGGCGGCCCGGCCGTCAGTCCGGCGTATGGGACATATCGTTTGCCGGCCGTCTGCCGCCGGCCCAGGCTGCCGGCCCTGCGGGGAGCGGCGCGGGCACAAGCGGAAGCGCCAGCTAATCAGCCCGTTATGACGATAATTACATGCCGATTATTACCTCATTAGGATCACACTGAATAGCTATTGTCGTTACTGGGAAGGACTAGGCTCCGAATCCGCACGTACCCGAAATCGTGTGACGGCGGCCTTGGCGCGGACGTCGTGGGTTGCGACACGCCGATGCATGATGCGTGATTTGCGGTTGGCGAGGGTGGGTTTCCCCTCTCCAGCAGGCGCAGCCGGAAGCCATCGCCGGGGTGGTCCGGGTCCGGCGGGCGGGCCGGCTCGCCGGGTCGGCCGCGGTCAGCCCTCATCGTGGCTGGCCTGGTGCGCGCCGGCGGCGGTAACTGCCGGGCCGGTGGTGGCCTGGGGCAGGTGCCGCCCCGGCGCGTCGGGCTGCGGGGTGCGGGCGGACCGGCCGAGGAACAGTTCGCCGAAGTCGGGCCGGGCGAGCAGGGCCGCGGGTGCGTCGTCCAGTTCGACCCGGCCGTCGACCAGGACGTAGCACCAGTCGGCGATCTGCATGGCCTGGTGTGCGCGCTGCTCGACGAGCAGGATGGTCGCGCCGGTGCGGGCAAGTGAGGTGACGTGGTCATCAAGGATGCTGCGGGCCAGGATCGGGGACAGGCCCGCGGTGGGTTCGTCGAGGATGACGAGCTTCGGCGAGCTGATCAGGCAGCGGCCGATGCCGAGGAGCTTCCGTTCGCCGCCGCTGAGGAGCTTGCCGCGGCGTTTGAGTAGCGGCCGGAGGGCGGGGAGGGTCTGCAGCACGTGGTCGATCCGTTCGCCTACCTGGGCTTTCGGCAGGAGGTAGCCGCCCATTTCCAGGTTTTCCCGGACGGTGAGGGTCGGGAAGATGTCGTTGTGCTGCGGGACGTAGCCCAGGCCGCCCTTGGTCAGGGCGTTGCCGCTGGCCGCGGTGACGTCATGTCCATCGAGGAGGACCTGCCCGGCCTGGGGCCTGAGCCGTCCGGTGAGGCAGTTGAGCAGGGTCGATTTGCCGCCGCCATTGGGGCCGATCACGGTCACTACCTCACCTTCGGCGACCGTCAGCGAGATGTCGTTGATGACCGGCGCGGCGCCGTAGCCGGCGGTCAGGCCCTGGACGTTCAGGTACCCGGTGTCCGGGCGGCGGCTATCCGTTGAGGTAGGCATCGAGCACCCTGTGGTCGGATCGGATCTGGTCCATGGTTCCCTCGGCGAGGACTTCGCCTTGTGCCATCACGATAACCGGGTCGCACACCCGCTCGACGACCGACATCTCGTGCTCGACCATCAGCATGGTCAGCCCGTCTTGCCGCAGCTGGAGCAGGTAGTCCCCGATTCGCGCGCCGAGAGCGGGGTTGACCCCGGCCATCGGCTCGTCGAGCAGGAGGATCTCCGGCTCGGTCATGAGGGCGCGCATGATCTCGAGCAGCCGCCGCTGGCCGCCGCTGAGGGTTCCGGCGAACTCGTTCGCCATCCGGGCCATGTCGAAGCGGGCGATGAGGTCAGCGGCGCGCGCGGTCAGGCTTTCCTGCTCGGCGCGCCAGTAGCGGCGGCCGAGCAGCGCGCCGCGCAGCGTGTCTCCGCGCTGCCCGTACCGGGCGGTGAGCAGGTTCTCCATGACGGTCATCCCGGAGAAGTCGCTGGACCGCTGGAAGGTCCTGGCCAGCCCGCGCCGCGCGATCTTGTGGCTGGGCCAGCCGGCGACGTTGGTGCCGTTGAGCAGCACCGAACCCCGGCTCGGCTTGATCGCGCCTGCGATCATGCCCAGCGCGGTGGATTTGCCGGCGCCGTTGGGGCCGATAAGGCCGGTGATGCGGCCCCGCGGCACGTCGAAGGACACCCCGGCTACGGCGTGCACGCCCCCGTAGCTCTTGGCCAGGTCATCGACCCGCAGCAGCGCTGCCTGCGCGGCCGAACTCGCCCGCTGTCGCTGCACGGAGGTCACCGGGTCTCGGCCGTCTTCTCGTAGTCGAAGGGTCGCGGCAGCCCGGTCCGGGCCTGCTGGAGGCCGGGCACCTGGATGATCCGTCTGCGCTCGGGCAGCAAGCCGCGCGGCCGGAACCACAAGAAGACCAGAGTCACGAGCCCGACGGCGACCCACTGCAGCGCGTCGATGAGCCCGGGGGGGCCGAACTGGGGCAGGAAGCGGCTGCCTTCCAGGAACGCGACGGGTACCAGCAGCGCACCGAGCGCGGCGCCGGCGTTGTTGGCCGTGCCGCCGACGATCAGCGCGGTGAAGAGGACGAAGGTCTCCTGGTAGAGCCAGCCGCCGGGGGACCAGGCGCTGATGAACTCCACCAGCACGGCCCCGCTGATCCCGGCGATCACGCCGCCGGCGATGAACGAGGTCATGCGCAGGCCGGTCACGTTCTTGCCTAGCGCCGCGGCGGCCTGCTCGTGGTCGCGTACCGCACGAAACGACCGGCCGAGCGGGGCGCTGGTGATCCGCCACACGAACGCGTAGACGATCAGGCAGATGACGGCGGTCAGGCCGACGTAGAACCACCGGTAGCCGACCAGCGAGAGGTTCAGTACGGTGCTCATCGGCTGGGGGATGAGCGACAGCCCGGCCGGGCCGTTGAACAGGCCCACGTCGTCGGTGACCACGGCGGTGGCGATCAGGGAGATGACCAGGAAGACCATCGCCTGGTAGTCGCTTCGCAGCCGGCGCAGCGCGATCGCGCCGACGACCGCCGACAGCAGGCCGCCCGCGATCCCGCCGGCGATGACCGGGAGCGGGAACGGCAGGTTCGCGCCGCCGATGTACTGCTGGAAACTGCCGGCGGTGTTCGGCCCCAGGGTCAGCACGGCGGCGGTGTACGCGCCGGCCGACTGGTAGATGATGAAGGAGAAGTTCAGGATCCCGGTGTAGCCGTATTGCAGGTTCAGTCCCCAGCAGGCCATCACGTCGACCCCGAGGTAGACCAGCACGGTGGCGATGTAGAACGACCAGGCGAGGCTCATGCGGCGACCTCCTTCTGGGTGGCGACGTCGGCGAAGATTCCCTGCGGGCGGAGCAGGAGCACCACGATGAGCACCAGGAACGCCACGACATCCTTGTAGGTCGGGTTGAAGTAGGTGGCGGCCAGCTCGGTGGCGAGCCCGATGACCAGCGCGCCCAGCATCGCCCCGTACGGGTAGCCGACCCCGCCGAGCACCGCGGCGGCGATGACCGGGACCAGGAACTCCGAGCCGGTCGTGAACTCGAAGCTGCCCAGCTCGGTCACCAGCGCGACCCCGGCCAGCCCGCACAGCAGCCCGGACAGCAGCCAGGCGCCGTCGATGACCCGGCGCGTCTGCACGCCGCAGTTGCGGGCCAGCGCGGGGTCGCTGGCCGTGGCGCGCATGGCCTTGCCCAACCGGGTGTACCTGAGCAGGCCGTGCAACGCGGCCAGCGTGACGGCGGCGATCGCGATCAGGATGAGCTGAGTGGTGGTGAACACCATGCCCAGCACGCGCACCGTGGCGCCGGCGGAGATGTTCGCGCTGTAAAAGTCCGGCCCCCAGATCGCCTGCAGGCAGTTCTGCAGGATCAGGGCCACCGCGATCGTGACGATGATCATCGTGAACAGCCGGGCCCCGCGGCGGATGAACGGCGTATACAGGAACCGGTTCAGCAAGACGGAGAACACGGCGCCGAACAGGCCGCCGATCACCATGCCCCACCACGGGTTGAGCCCGGCCGAGTCGCTCGCGTAGGCCACGAACGCCGATGCGGTCATGACATCGCCGTAGGCCAGGTTGAGGATGTTGGTCACCCCGAACTGGACGGTGAACCCGACCGCCGCCAGCGCCAGCACCGCAGCGGTGACGATCCCGAACCCGATGGCGTGCAGGAACATGCTCTGGCTCCCTTCCGGGCGTCAGGCCCCCTGCCGCCGGCGGCCTGGCGCCCGGGCCCCCATGCGGCAGGAGCCCGGGCGCGACCGCTTACTTGATCAGAGGTGCGAGGTCGGCGGCCGTGTACGAGGTCACCAGGGGGGTGCTCCCGTTCGGCTGGTAGCCCGTGATCTCGAAGCCACCGGTCGAGTTGTGGTACTGGTTCCAGGCGATGAGGCCTGTGGCGCCGACGTAATCGATCGTCTTGCCGGCCTTTAGCGCCGCGATGCCATCCGCGTACGAGTGCACCACCACCGCCCCCGGGGAGGCCGTGGTGACCGCCGGGATGAATTTATTCCATACGGACGGGCTGGTGCTCTTCGCCGCGTTCGCGGCCAGCGCCATGACGATGAACCCGTCGTAGTCCACCATCGAGTACGAGTCGTCGCTCCACTGCGACGCCGGCTTGGTTACCCCGTGTGCGGCCAGCACGGCCGTGTTGTACGCCTGCCACCCGGCCCCCGACGCAGGGGCGTAGGGCTCCGTGCCCACGTAGTACTTGCTCAGCGCCGGCTTGCCGATCGCCCCGCCCACCGCGGTAAACCAGGCCGGGTAGACCGTCGCGTTGGTGCCGATGACCGGGATCAGGTGGCCCAGCTGCTGCAGCTCGGCCAGGTACGTCGCGTTGGCCTGCGGCGTTGCTTCGGTGAAGATGACCTGCGGCTTGGCCGCGATGAGCTGCTCGACCTCCGGCTGATAGGAGGTCTGGCCCAGGGTGATCTTCTGGTTGAGGACAATCTGCCCGCCCAGTACGCTGTAACTCTTCAGCAGCGTCGGCACGACGGACTGCGCGGCGATGTCGGTGCCGAACACCGCCGCGGCCCGGAGATAGCCCTTCTGCTTGGCATACAGCGCCATCGCGTCGCCCAGCACGTCGTCCGCGGGGGTCATGCGCCAGAAATACTCCAGCTTGGTGTGGTCGAACGACGCCTCGCCGGTGTCGCCGAACATCGGGATCTTGGCCGCGTTGATCAGCGGGGCGGTCGCGTCCGCCTCATCCGAGCTCGGGCCCAGCACGCCGAACAGGTGCGGCGTAGTCGCCAGCATCTTCGCCGCGGCGGTGACCGCGTCGGCCGGGTCGCCGCGCGTGTCCACGCTCGTGCAGGCCACCTTGTTGCTCAGCACGCCGCCTGCCGCGTTGACCTCGGTCGCCGCGGCCAGGCAGCCCGCCATCATCTCCGGCCCGAATGACGCATCCGGGCCAGTGAACGGGTTGAACGCCGCGACCGTGAGGGTGGAGTTCGTCACGGTTCCGGACTGGGCGGACGAGCACGCCGCCGCCGAAACCGCCAGGACAGCAGCAGCCGCCACGACCAGTGCGCGAGCGCGGGTCCGGCGGGGTCTCCGAGAAGTCACCTGCGGATGCTCGCACTCCGTTCCCATATATGTCAAGGTTCCTCCCCAAATGAGGCTAATAGTTGTATATGTGAACGCACTCTGGCAGACTCGCACCCGGGCCCGCTCGCACGCCTGACAGGTACCCCAGGAGGCAGACGATGAACCCCGGGGCCAGCCGGTACGTGCCGCGGGCACGCCGCAGGCCGGATTAACCATCCGCGCAATCGCCAAAACGGAGCGTCATGAGCACCTCGGTCGTCAGGGCGACGCGAATCCTCGACCGGCTGGCACACAGCCGTGCGCCGATGACGCTCGCCGAGATCGCCAGCGAGCTCGACATTCCCAAGAGCACCGCCTACACCATCCTGCGCGACCTGGCCAGCGAATCCTTCGTGACCGTGTCCTCGCCACCCGCCTACTCGATCGGCCTGAAGGCATTCGAGGTCGGCTCGGCGCACCTGCGGGCCTCCGGCACCGCCGGCGCCGTGGCACCCGAACTCGCCCGCCTGACCCGCGCACTGAACATCACCTCGCACTACGCGGTCCTCGACGGCACCGAAGTCCTCTACCTGTGCAAGGAGGACCCGCCCACGCTGGGCATCCAGCTCGCGAGCGCGATCGGCGCCCGCCTCCCGTCCCACCTGACCGCCGTCGGCAAGGCATGCCTCGCCTGGCTCGAGGCCGACTGGCTGCCCGGCCACGTCGAATGGGCCACCCGCGGAGCCGACGGGCAGACGATCTCCCTGCCCGACCTCACCGCCGAACTCGCCCAGATCCGCGTGCAAGGCTTCGCCACCGACGACGGCGCCGCCGCCGTCGGCATCCAGTCCGTCGCCGCACCCGTATTCGGCCTCACCGGGCTCAAGGGCGCCATCGGCGTGAGCCTCCTGTGCGGCTCCGCCCCCTCCCTCGACCCGGTCGCCGACGACGTCAAGACAGCCGCCGCCCGCGCCACCATCGCGCTCGGCGGGACCACACCCAACCACCATGTCCTCCCGCGCAACGACCACGCCGATCAAACGAGCGTGGCCCGCCGGTAGTTTCCGCCTCCTCGACGAATGCGGCCGTCACGGCGGCAAGCCCCTCACCGGGCCGGCACTGGAACGCTTCCTGCCCTGGAACGCCAGCCCCGACGACCTCCGCACCTGGGCGCAGCCACCGCCACCGCCAGACGGATAAATCCCCGCACCGGCAACGCCCGCACCGGCATTGGCCATCATGAACCGCCATGCCGGCTGCCGGGCGTGCTCTCTCACACGACTTCGAATACTTACCCGAATCCCAGTTCCCTGGCGATGAGCATCCGCTGCACCTCCGAAGTCCCCTCGCCGATCTCGAGGACCTTGGCGTCCCGGTAGAAGCGGGCGACAGGGAACTCGTTTATGAAGCCGTACCCGCCGAACACCTGGGTGGCGGCCCGCGCGTTGTCCATGGCCGCGTTGGACGCGATCAGCTTGGCGATCGCGGACTCCTTCTTCAGCGGCTGGCCGGCCACCAGCCGGGCGGCCGCGTCGTACCAGGCCAGCCGGGCGGTGTGCGCGCGTGCCGCCATGTCGGCGATGGCGAACTGGATCGCCTGGTGCTGGTCCAGCCGCTGGCCGAACGCCTCGCGCTGCGAGGCGTACCTGAGGCACTCGTCCACGCAGCCTTGCGCGAGGCCGGTGGCCAGCGCGGCGATCGCCACCCGGCCCTCGTCCAGGATCCGCAGGAACTGGGCATAGCCGCGGCCGCGTTCGCCGAGCAGATTCTCCGCCGGGACCCGGCAGCCGGTAAAGGACAGCTCCCTGGTGTCGGAGGCGCACCACCCGACCTTGGAGTATTCCTGGCCCGGCACGAATCCGGCCGTTCCGTTCGGAATAATTATTGAACTGATCTCCTTGCGGCCCTGCTCATCGTGGCCGGTGATGGCCAGGACCGTCACCAGTGAGGTGATCGAGGTGCCCGCGTTAGTGATGAAGGCCTTGCTGCCGTCCACCACCCAGTGCCCGGCCTCGAGGCTGGCCGTGGTCCGTATGCTGCCAGGGATGTCGGACCCGCCGCCCTGCTCGGTCAGGCCGAACGCCGCCAGCCGCTCCCCCGCGCACAGCTCGGGCAGCCACCGGAGACGCTGCTCGTCGGTGCCGAACCGGTAGATCGGCATGGCGCCGAGCGACACCCCGGCTTCCAGGGTGATCGCGACCGAGGAATCGACCCGGGCCAGTTCCTCCAGGGCGAGGCAGAGCGCGAAGTAGTCGCCGCCCATGCCGCCGTACTCTTCGGGGAACGGCAGGCCGAACAGGCCGAGCTTGCCCATCCGGGCCACGATGTCGTAGGGGAACTCGCCGCGCTCGTAGTAGCCGCCGATAACCGGCGCGACCACCTCGCGGGCGAACTGAGCGACGGAGTCCCGGAGGTGCTGCTGCTCCGGCGCGAGCTCGTAACTGACCATGGCACCTAGCTTCGCATATAGCTTGCGCACCACTGCCTGCAAAGGGCTCGGCGGCGGCGGTAATCTAACGTGGGCCACTATTCCTACCTGAGAGTGAGGCCATGGCCAGCCTGAGCTGCCCAGATTGCGGCGTGAAGGTCCAGCAGGAAGATCTGATCTGCTTCCGGTGCGGCGCGAACCTGCCGCACGCCACCGGTCCCGACGACGACCTGCTGACGCCGACCATTTCGCAGAAGTTCATCGCGACGGGCGATCCCTCGACCAGCTGCCCGCGCTGCGGCACCCCGGTGTCCGACGCGGCGGACGTGGTCTGCACCACCTGCGGTGAACCGCTGCCCACGGGCCAGCGCCGCCGCATCTCTCCGGTTGTCATGCGGATCACCTTCCCCACCGGCAACGTGGACATCCCGGCCGGGACCTCGGTCCTGCTGGGCCGCGACCCCGCCGAGTCGCTTGTCGCCGCGGCGTTCGCGCGTTTCGACAACGTCTCCCGGCGGCACGCCACGGTCCAGGTAGATGACTCGGGACACGCCTCGATCCGGGACGAGAACTCCACCAACGGCACCTACGTGAACGACGACCGGGTGCTGCCCGGCGTGGAGGTCCGGCTGGTCGACGGGGACCGGGTGCGGCTGGCCGCGGACGTGACCGGCGACGTATCCCTGCCGCGGGGCGAGCCCGACCCGTACGGGCTGAGCCGCAACGGGTACGGCTGAGGTGGACCTGCCCATGGAGCCGATGCACGGGACGGTCGGGGTGGCGCCGGCGAACCTCGAGGTGCGCAGCGCCAAGCGCTACCTGGGCGCGCCCGGACCGATGGACGGCGCCCACGCGCGGCTGCGCGAGCTGGCGGGCGAGTACCGGGGCTGACGCCGGCTCAGCGCTCGCTGTCCAGGTTGGTCATCTGGGCCGGGTCGTACCGGTCCCCGGCGACCGCGCCGTCGGGGACGGCGGCCTCGATCGCAGCCAGTTCGTCCACGCTGAGCCCGAGGTCAAGCGCCTGGAGCGCCTCGGCCAGCCGGTCCCGGCGCTTGGTCCCGATCAGCGGGATGATGTCCGTCCCGCGCGAGGCCACCCAGGCGATGGCCAGCTGCGCGGCGGTAACATCCCGCCCCGCCGCGATCGTCTCGAGCGCCGCGAGCAGCTCCAGGTTCCTCGCGTGGTTCTCGTCACGGAACCTGGGGAAGCGGCGGCGCGGGTCGTCCGGGGCCAGCCGGGCGGTCCCGCTGCTGAGCAGGCCGCGGGACAGGATCCCGTACGCGGTCACGCTGATGCCGAGCTCGCGCACGGTCGGCAGGATCCGCGCCTCGATCCCGCGGCTCATCAGCGAGTACTCGATCTGGAGCGCGGCGATCGGATGGACGGCGTGGGCCCGGCGGATGGTGTCGGCCCCCATCTCCGACAACCCGATGTAGCGGACGTACCCGGCCTGGACCATCTCGGCGATCGCCCCGACCGTGTCCTCGATCGGGACCCGGTGGTCGAGGCGGGCGGGCTGGTACAGGTCCACGTGGTCGGTGCCGAGCCGGGTCAGGGTGTACGCCAGCGAGTTCTTCACCGCGGCCGGGCTGGCGTCGTGGCCGATGAACGCCCCGGACGGATCGCGCTGCCCGCCGAACTTCACCTGGATGAAGACGCTGTCCCTGGACCGGCCGCGCAGCGCGTCGCGGAGCAGCAGCTCGTTGTGGCCCATGCCGTAGAAGTCGCCGGTGTCGAGCAGGGTGATCCCGG
>Ga0208042_1000691_pt1 | contig 11394 bp, 10 predicted proteins | sample Sb_taG_10_FD_187708 | JGI IMG/M metagenome (GOLD analysis project Ga0208042, IMG submission 187708) | Peat soil microbial communities from Weissenstadt, Germany - Sb_50d_7_NC metaG (SPAdes) (version 2) | ecosystem: Environmental > Terrestrial > Soil > Wetlands > Peat | place: Germany... | reverse complement strand
TCAGGCCCAGTATCAGCGGCCCCGGCGACCAGCGGCCAGGCGGGCGTGGCGAAATGGCATACGCGGCAGGTTTAGGTCCTGTTGGTGGCGACACCGTGGGGGTTCGAATCCCCCCGCCCGCACTAAGGGTTACCGACAGAACTGCCGGTGTCGTACCGACAGAATTGTGACGGTGACCGTTTCTGATTATGCCCGTGGGGTCTGACATCTGGTTCTGGCTACCGTGTGGCTTGTTTACTGGGTGCCGGCGGGCGGGTTGCGGCGTTTTGCGGGGTCTTGGCGCGGCTGCCTGCCGGGTGAGCCTGGCTGGTGGTGGTGGCGGGTTGCTGGGGGGCTGTCAGCCGTCGGGGTGGTAGTCGCGCAGGCTGGTGCGGCGCCGCCGTGCCCGGCGGGTGATGCGGGCCTTGTCTTGCGGGGTGAGGGCTCGCCAGGCGCGGATCTTGCGGATGTTGGCGGCCATGAGCAGCAGCGCGGTGAAGATGGACTGGGCGGCGATGCCGCGGACGCGGCGGCGGCCGGGCTGGGCGAGGGCCTGGTGGGCGGGGTCTTTGGCGTAGCCGTTGAGGCCTTCGATGGTGTTCCGCAAGGTGGCGTAGTGCTTGTGCCAGGCGGGGCTGGCGTAGGGCAGGTCCTGGCGGTAGCGGGCACCGATGTCAGGGGCGATGGTGATCGCGGTCTGGGTGCAGGTCTTCGGCGGTTCAGGCGGAGGCTGCAAGACTTTAGGCCGTCCGTCGCGGGGTGACAGCGAGACCTGGCGCAGCGGGCACATCAGTCCGGGGTGGCGGCCCAGGGCGGGGCAGGTCAGGCGCTGGTACCCGTCGGCGTCGGGGCCGTCCTTGCGCTTGAGCTGGTAACAAGCGCGGGCGGTGATCTGCTGGTCGTAGAGGTCGCGGCTGATGGCGCGGTCGCGCAGGCGGGCGGTCGCGGTGATCAGCGGCCCGGGCAGGGCCGGGCAGTACCAGGTGCCCTCCACCAGGAGCGCGCCCTGGGTGTTTGCCTGGATGCCGAGCTGGTCGTCGCGGTAGTCCATGACCGGGGAGTAGCCCAGCGCCCGAGCCGGGAGGTGGAACCGCCCGGGGAGCGCCTGGGTGTAGGCGCGGTCGTAGCCGAGCCAGCCGGTCTTATGGCCGCGGGCGGCGGCCGATGCGAGGACTCGCGCGCCGGTTCCGCCGGGGTCTTCACCGGGCCGGGTCATGGCCATCCCGGTGGCGAGGTCCGGGGTTGCGGGCGGCGCGCCGGGCAGCCGGGCGGTGGTGGCGATGGTGGCTTCCAGCGCCCAGGCGAGTTTGCGCAGCGGCTTGCCCTTGTCGTCTTCGCGCTCGCGGTGGTCGCCCTCGCGGACGTACCAGCCGCCGTCGGGGTCGCTGGCGCACAGCCCGGTCCGCCTGGACGGGCCGCGGGAAAACAGCGGGACCGGGGTGGCGTCCAGGCCGGTGCCGCCGCCGGAGGCGGCGCGCTCGTCTTCGGTGAGGACCGAGACGCTGGCTTCCAGCAGCGCATTGACCAGCGCCTCGAGCCGGGCCCGGGCCGCGGTGGCCTGCTCTGGGCTCATGGGCTTGGTGCGGGCCTTGAGCTCGTCCTGGGTCAGCCGCCGGTTTTTCGGCAGCGCTGAGGGGTCGGCGACGGACAAGATCGCGTGGAAGCAGTACCGGACCCGGCGGTAGGCGGCCTTGAAGGCCTGCGGGGTGGTGGCGGTGCCGGTGATCCCCAGCATGGTCCGGGACGCCTCCGGGAGCCGGCCGAACAGCAGCCTGGTGGCGTCGGTCAAGAACAGCGGCCGGTCATCCAGCGCCAGGCACAGCAAGGCGGTGAGCACGGCGCGGACCGGCAGCGGGCGGGGCCGCCCGGTGCGGTGGGCCAGCGCGGCCTCGATGACCGGGGCCTTCCCGCTGCGGTCGATGAGCCCGGCGGCAAACGCGACGGCCTGCTCGTCCGGGGCGCTGCCGGGCCCGGGGACCTCCAGCCCGCCGCCGTCCATGCTCAGCACCCCCGCCGGCGCTTGTCCCAAGCCCGCAGCACGGCCTTAGGCGGGGCGCCGTCCACATGGCGTGCGTAGCGCGCCAGCGATTCAGCCTGGCAGATACCGGTGATGGCCAGCAGCTCGCGCAGCGGGGTGCCCGCGGCCAGGTGACCGCAGATGAAACTGGACCGGCACCGGCTTACCGTCAGCCGGGGCGCGGCCGGGTCCGCCGTCAAGGTGGCAGTGAAGTTCGTGACGAAGTTCTTGTAGCCGCGGTCTGCCGGGCCCGGCCGGAACAAGCGGCCGTCTCCGGCGGCGGCGGCCAGCTCGGCCGCCCGCCCGGCATAACCCGCGGTGACCGGCACCACCCTCGCGGCCGGCCCGCTGACGTGCACGGCCACGCGCCGGCCGTGCCGGACCACGCCGCTGCCGCGCAGCGCTACCAGCTCGCCGGGCCGCAGCCCGGCGCCGATGCCGAACACCACCATCGCCAGCGCCGAGGACCGTCTCACCGGATCACGCTGCGCAGCCGCGACCGCGGCCAGCTCCGCCCGTTCCGCCGGCGAGTACGGCGCTGGCGCCCTCGCGCCCGCAAACGGCGTCGCCCGCCGTCCCGCCGGGCCGTGCGTCACTTCGGCGAGCCGGTACAGCGCTGACCGGTATGTGCCCCGGGTGGAGGACGCCCGGCCCGCCAGGCCGGTCACGCAGAATGCCTCGATCACGTCATAGTCGAGCCAGAACTCCCGGCCGGCCGGGACTCCCCGGGTATCAGCGAACCCAGACAGCCGCCGCAGCACCAGTGCGGCCATGGCCCCGGACCGCGCGCCGCCCGCAGTCCCGCCGCCCTGCGCTGCCGCCAGGCCAGCCACCGGCTTTCCCTTCCGCCAGCCCCAGTCCTTTAGCGTAGACACTGGCAGCCCCGCCGCGCGGCAGGCGCGCCGGCGAAACGAGCACCCGCGCCGCGCAGGTAAGCGATCCTGGCAGGGGACAACGATGCCAGCAGCAGAAGACCGCAGCGCAGACCAGGCCAGGGCCGCGATCCAGGCAGCCCTCGGCCAGACCGGCTTCTGCCTGCCCGGCAGCATCGTCATCCGCCGCACCCGCTGCGGCAAGCCCGCCTGCGCCTGCAAGGCCGACCCGCCCGCCCTGCACGGCCCCTACATCCAGTGGACCCGCACCGTCAACGGCAAGACCGTCACCCGCATCCTCACCCCCGCCCAGTACGACACCTACGCGCCCTGGTTCGCCAGCGCCCGCAGGCTCCGCGCGCTAGCCGCCGAACTCGAAGCCCTCTCCCTGGCCGAAATGGCCCGCGCCGAGGGCTGGACCAAGATCACCCCCGGCACCCAGGCACCGCCGCGAACCCGGCCAGTCCGAGGACCAAACCACCCCAGACCACCTAAAACGCCGGGAGATCAGCCCGCTTAACCCGGGAACAGCCCTCCGCGGAACCCCCGTAACCGCAGGCCGCCAGAGTTCTGTCGGTAACCCACAGGCAGGCGACCAGGCACTTCGCTGAACAGGCGAGGTGCCTGTCTTCGTGTCAGTGATCATTAAGGCCCCCGTTTGGCACAGTCTTGGCACGTCGCGGGATGAACGCCGCGATGGCGACGGCCGCGGCCTCGGTCAGTTCCTCGGCGACCTCGGCGTAAACGTCCATCGTGAACGCGACCGTGGCGTGCCCGAGCATCTCCGAGATCACCTTGGGCGGGACTCCGGCGGCCAGCAGCATCGTCGCTGCGCCGTGCCTCAGGTCATGAAAGCGGATCGGCGGCAGCCCGGCCCGGCCGTACAGCGTCCCGAACCGCTCGCTGACCCACTCCGGGCGCAGCGGCGTGCCGTCCTCGCGGGTGAACACGCGGCCCGAGTCGGTCCACTCCGCGCCCCACGCGAGCCGCTCGGCGACCTGGGCCTTGCGCCACGCCCGCAGGACGTCGGCGGTGCCCTGGTCGATGGTGATGATCCGCTCGCTGTCCTCGCTCTTGGTGTCGTCGAGCTCGTCGTCGACCTGCGCCTGCCGGACGTGAACCCGGCGGGTGGCGAGGTCGACGTCCGCCCAGCACAGGCCGGCCAGCTCGGAGCGGCGCAGCCCGTAGTAAGCGGTCACGTGGAACAGCGAGTAAAGCCGCTCGCCCTAGATAGCGTCGAGGAACGCGCCGCAGTGATCCCGGCTCCACACCATGACCCGGCCCGGAACCTGGCCCGTCTCGCCCCACCGCTCGACGCGGGCCGCGGTCCAGAGCAGGGGCTTGGTCTTGCGGCCCTTGCCCAGCTTCACCGCGGCGGCCGGGTTGACCGCGAGCACGTGCGGCACGAGGTCCGACAGCGACGACGAGGCGACCGCCAGCACCCGCTTGATGCGCGCGTCCGTCAGCGGCCTGCTCGAGTACCGCTGGCCGTCCCGGACGGCCCGGGCGGCGAGCAGGCGCCGCAGCAGGTCGGAGCGGTCCGCGTCGGCCTCGGGCCGGTTGATCTTCCGCATCGCCGCGGCGAGGTCCCGGAAGTGATGGTCGCGCAGGTCCGTCAGCCGCAGGTGCCCCAGTGCGGGGCGCAGGTACAGCTCGGCCGCCTCGCGGTAGCTGGCCAGCGTCGAGGGCATGATGTCGCCCTCGGACTCCCACCACCGCAGCCGCCGGTCAAGGTGATCCCCGAACCTGGTCCTGCGGTCGTCGACGTGCGTGCCCGCGTGGACCTGGCCGAGCGCGGCGACGAGGGCCTCGGTGCACTCCTTCTTGGTGCGGCCGTAGACCCGCGGCTGCCGCCGCTTCCCGTCCGGCCCGGCGGGCGCGGCGTACCTGGCGACCCACCGGCCGTCAGGCAGCTGCTTAGGCTCGGGCAGGCTCACTGGTCTGCCCCGCCGAGCTCGCGCGCCAGGTGCTCGCGCACCGGCTCGAACATGCCGGGCAGCAGCTCGTCGGTCTCGATCCCGGTCACCACCTCCGCGTCATCGGCGTCCTCCGGCAGGAACCGGCCGATCAGCGCATGCAGCTGGGTCATCCCGGCCGCGCCCTCGGGCAGCCGCCGCTTCGCCAGCACCTTGCCGGCCTCGTCCATCACCTCGATGTCGTGATGATCCTCGGCCCAGTCATCACCCGCGAACAGCCGCACCGGCACTCCCGTCAACGACGTCGAATTCCGTCAGCAGCCAGCGGGAGAACAATCAGCAACCTAATAACACAGTGCTCACGCCACAAGGCGGGCACGACATCCCAGCAGCGATCAGCTCTCCCGGCAGCCGGCAGGGGCACAGTCTTTGGTCAGGGCTCGAAGCCCGGGCGCAATCAGTGCTCACCTGCCGGCGGCCACCTTCGACCGAGTCTGCCGGATGGCGGACCCGTTAAGTCTTATTAGGCGCCGCCAATGTCGGCCGGTTCGTCCTCGACGGCGAGACCGACCGCAGCGTCCGGGACCTCCTCAGCGCCCAGGGCGACGACGAGGAGCGGGACGCCAAGACCCGCGCTGAGGACTACCTCAGGCGAGCGCTCGCCGGCGGTCCGCGCCGGACCAGGGACGTCGAGGAGGAAGCGCGCGAGGCGTACGGAATCACCAAGCGCACCCTCGAACGGGCACGGGCGGAACTCACGATCGCAGCCGGCAAGAGCGGTCCCGACTGGTGGATCTCGCTTCCCGAGCACGCAGGCGACATCGCTGAGGCACACGCCAAGTCCGCCAAGTCCGCCAAGTCCGTCTCCCCGGCGTAGTTGGCGGTGTTGGCGGTGTTGGCACTGTCCTAATCGGTCCGGCCCCGGGAATGTCCTACCTTGGAGGAAAGCCAAGAGCGGGAAACACCCGGAGGTTTGTGGGACGCATACCGAAAGACCTGCCCGCGATCCAGGACAAGCGCGCCCAGGTCGTCAGGCTCCGCGCCGAAGGCCACACGTGGGACCAGATCGCCGAGCAAACCGGGTACGCCAACGGCTCCGGGGCACTCAAAGCATGGCGCGCCGCCATCAAGCAGAAACCAGACCTCGCCGTCACCGAGATCCGCGCCGCCGAACGCGAGCGCGGATCTCGGGCAGATGGACTCGGTGCTCGCCGGGATCATCGCCAGCCCGCCGGCCAAGACAACCGCGATCGGCAAGACAGTCACCGACCCCGACACGGGCCTCATCGTCAGGGACATGAGCGCGGTCATCGCCGCCGTCAGGGAACGCCGCCAGGTCGGCGAGAGCTACAGGCGGCTCACTTCGGCGGACGTTCCTCCCGTGGTCCCGGTCCTCAGCGAGGATTACCTTCGCGCTGTCGGCGTTCACCAGCAGCTCGCCCTGCAGGTCCCGTCCATCGCCCCGCCGCCCCTGCCTCCCGGCTACCACAGCCTCAGCCCCGAACAGCAACTCCGCGCCGTCCTCGACCGTGAACGCGACCACCGTGACGCCATGCTCGCCGCCATCCCCGCCCTCCAAGAAGACAGCGATGTCGTGGAAGCCGAGATCGTCGACGAGTGACCAGGCGCAGGTTCCGATGGAGTCGGCCTCGAGGCAAAGGCAGAAAACGGGAAAAAAACCTAGCAAAGCAAATGACCTCGACCAGTCTTCGGAGCCGGTCGGCTGACATGGTGCAGTGTGCTGGCTACAGGGGCAAAAGTACGGTCATGGAAGACAACGAGCAACCGCCGGCCCCGATCACGGAGGCGTCCGCGCCGGAGGTAGTAGAGCGCCCCCTTTGGCCACTGAGCCGCGACGAGCAGCGCGTCCTGATCATCACTTTCGTAGGCGGCCTCGCCTCGATCGTCGCCGGTGCGTGTGTCATCGGCGGGGCGATCGCGATGACCCGGTATCTGAAAAAGTACAATTCGCTTAGTCAGCTGATCATCTTGACAGGGATAAACATCCTGGGCACGGCCGTGTCCTTTTATTTTCACCGCCACTCGCCAGGCGTAAACAAATGGGTTGTTTGGTTCGTGTTGCTGGTTGTTCTTGTTCCGACCGCGATTTATCTGCTGGGCTTGATCGGTGTGGCTGCGGGCATCCACTAGTGCGGTGTCCGCCGGATGCCCAGTGACGCCCGGAGCTGGCGCCGGAGAACGTTAGTCAGCTGAGCTCGGGCAGCAGGCGTCAGGCGTTTAGGTCGTGGTCGGCGTGGACCCAGCTGACGCCATCGAGGTCGCGGCGGACCCGTTCGCCGGGGCTGATCGGGCCGTCGCAGTAGTCGCAGTGCCCCGCGTACCGGGCGGTCGTCGTGATGGTCCGGCCGACCTGTGCACGGGCAAGGGCACGGGCGTCGGTGCCGATGCAGTGGTCGCACCGGTAGCGAGGCAGGTTGGTGATCAAGCACAGGTCATCCTCTTTGCTGGCTGCCACACGGCAGGCATTCCCCGCGCTCGGCGAGGTCAATCAGCCGCGAGCAGACCTCTGGCCGGCTCTGCTCGGAGCGCCTCCCAACCGCATCAGGTATCCGGTTGCCACGCTCTTACCTGGGGAAACACGCGCATCTGGCACGTGAATGGCACAGCCGGCGCCGCCGCGGACGGCTCCATAGCGCCAGGAGGACGGCCCGCTGACGCCCAGGGAACGCGACCGGGCCCGCTGGCTGGCCCACAACCTTGTGCACCGCGACCGGCTGAGCGTCCGCGAGGCGCAGCGGGTGATGGCCGAGAGCTACGGCGTCCGGCGCGCGGTCGGCACCATCGCGAGGGACCTGGCACTGTTCACGTGCCCGCGGTGCGAGGACCGCGGGTAGGCCCATATTCGGTGAACCCAGGAAAGCTGAAGATCGGGCCGGAAACGCCCCGGCCGGGCGGTGTTCAGGTGGCGGCCTCTCGGCGAAACTACGGCCGGGCACGGGTGTTGAAACACAGGCGCCGAGTTGTCGCCGAAAGGTCCACGCAGCCAGACTGGTTCCCCTAACGTCTTGCACGTGCTGAAGCGCTGGGCGGCCTGGCCGCAGGGCATCCGATGGGTGGTAGGCGTGCTCGCAGCTGTCGTGCTGGCGGCGGCGATCGTGTGGGTGTTGTTGGTGCCGGCGCCAGACTGGCTCGCGCACCATGACGTCGGCTCAGCCAAGGGACCGCTGTTCAGACGGCCCGGGACACCGCGCGCGGCCAGTTGCTTACACTCAGCGCCGGCTTGTTGGCCGCTGGGGCACTGGTTTTCACGGCATGGAACGTCACCCTGTACCGAAACAACCTCACCTTGTACCGGCGCACCAACGAAATCACAGAGCAAGGGCAGGTGACGGACCGGTACACCAAGGCCATCGAGCAACTCGGATCCAAGAAGCTCGACGTGCGCATCGGCGGCATTTACGCACTGGAGCGTGTCGCCCGCGACTCCCCGGGGGACCAGCCAACGGTGATGGAGGTCCTGTCGGTGCACATCCGCGAACACTCACGCGAGCAATGGCCAGTTCCCTCCGACGATGAACCTACGCCGAAGCGCGCAACAAGACCCGACGTCCAAGCAGCCCTTACGGTCATCGGACGCCGGGATCCCGCGAACGATCGATACCGGATCGACCTCCAGTACGCGGAACTATACGGCGCGTCCCTCTTCGATGCGCACCTCGGCGGGGCTCATCTCTTCGGCGCCAAGCTTGAGCAGGCAAGCCTTGATGGCGCGGACCTCACCCGCGCGAACCTTGCCGTCGCGAACCTCGACGGCGCGGACCTCCGTGGCGCGCACCTCAGCGGCGCGTACCTCGTCGGTACGGATTTCAGCGGTGCGGACCTCACCGCTGCGGACCTCAGCGTCGCGAACCTCTTCGGGGCGAGCCTTTTCTCCACGGACCTCACCCGCGCGAACCTCGCCCTCGCGAGCCTCGACGGCGCGCACTTCGGTGAGACGATCCTGACCGGCGCAGACCTTTCCGGCGCGGACCTAATTGTTACGGACCTCGGTGATTCGGACCTCACTGACGCTAAGTGGCCCGAAGGTACGCCGGTTCCCGAGGGCTGGAATCTAGACACCAGCTCTGGCCGACTGGAGCGAGCGACCACTGACTCTGAGCCGACAGAGGCAAACAGGCCACAGGTGCCAGACCGGAGAGCGAAAGCGGTTGGGTGCCGCTGTCGTCAGCGGTAAACGGCGCTGAATTGGGCGCCCCGGACGGAGTGCTGACAGTCCGCGCGGGCCGGTAGGGCGCGGGCTGACCTAGTGCTGGGCATCGGGGCGTGCCCGGCGTCCGATGACGGCTGCGTCCTGGCTGGATAGCTGGAAGGATCTGGGTCATGACCGAGGATTTCCCGGCTGATTACCTGGGCAGGTTGCCGGAGCCTGAGCAGGAGCAACTGGCGCGGGTGAATGAGGCCGCTCTGGCGGTGCTGCGGGGGTACCTGGCCTCGGGTGTGGCGGTGGCGTTCCTGGGGGCCGGGGTGTCGGCGCCGCTGTACCCGCTGTGGGACGGGCTGATCGGGGAGCTGGTGGACGCGGCAGCGGGCCGGCTGACCGGGCCGCAGGCCGCGACCTGCCGGGCGCTGGCGTCGTCCAGCCCGGAGTCGGTCGTGGAGATTGTGCGCCGCAGCCTGAGCCCGGGTGTGTACCAGGAGGTGCTGCGGGAGGTGCTGCGGGTGCGGACCGACCCGGAGTCGGGGCGGTCCTGGACGGCGGTGCAGGAGCTGGTGTGCCGGTGCGCGTTCAAGGCGGTGGTGACCACGAACTATGACCCGGGGATCGTGGACGCCCGGATGCGGGTCCGGCCGGACGCGTCGGCGACCGGGTTCACGACCTGGGAGGATGAGCTGGGGCTGGACCGGTGGCGGACCGGGGACGTGTTCGGCGAGACCGAGCTGCCGGTGCTGTTTGCCCACGGGCACCACAACCGGCCCGACAGCATCGTGCTGGCGACCACGGAGTACCGGCGGGCGTATGCGGGCAAGCTGCCGCAGGTGCTGGCCCGGCTGGTGGACGGGCACCTGGCGTGGATCGGGTTCAGCTTCGCTGACCAGCGGATCACCGCGATCTTGCGGGAGATCGCCGACAAGACGGGTACCCGGGTGGACCCGGGCGGGGCTCCGCGTCATGTCGCGGTCATGGCCTGGGATCCGGCGGGCGAGGGCAACGATCCGCAGATCCTGGCCCAGCGGGCCGAAATCGAGTATGGGGCGCAGCTGGTGTTGTACCCCGCGCCCGGAGGTGACCATTCCGCGCTGGCGCTGCTGCTGTCGGGTCTGACCGATGACCGGTTTGCGCCTGCCGCTGATATGCCCGCCCGCACCGGCCCGGCGGTGACCGCGCCCGGTCACCCAGCTGGCGTGGGCGGGCCCGGCGTCCCGGAGATGTGGGTGCCGGCGGCGGAGCGGGTGGCGCATTTCACCGGGCGGGCCGAGGAGCTGGCCCGGCTGGACCGGTGGGCCGCCGACCCGCAGGTCGCCCTGGTCGGGGTGACGGCGTGGGGCGGGGCGGGGAAGACCGCGCTGGTCACCCGGTGGGTGCAGGAGGCGGGCGGTGCGTCCCGGCGGCCCGGCATCCGGGGGGTGTTCAGCTGGAGTTTCTACGCCGACCCGTCCGCCGAGCACTGGGCCGCCGCGCTGCTGGAATGGGCCCGGCGGGACCTCGGAGTCCACGTGACCGGCGTCGGCCGGCTGGCCGGGACGGTGCTGGCGCTGGTGCGGGCGGTGCCGTTGCTGCTGGTGCTGGACGGCCTGGAGGTGGTGCAGGAGGGCCCGGCGGGAGGCGGGTTCGGGCGGCTGCTGGACGGCACGCTGCGCGAAATACTGGCCGGTGCCTGCCAGCAGGAGCACGGCGGCCTCGTGCTGCTGACGTCCCGGTTCCCGTTCGCTGACCTGGAGACCTTCGACGGCGACAGTGCCCGGATGCTGGAGGTGCCGCCGTTCACCCCGGCCGAGGGCTCGGCGCTGCTGGCCGCGACCGGCGGCGACTGGCTCCCCGACAGCGAGCGGCGGGCCCTGGTCCAGGCGGTGGACGGCCACGCCCTGGCCACTGGCGTGCTGGCCGGGCTGCTCGCGGACCGGCCGCCCGCCGCCGACCTGGATGCGCTGCGCGGCGAGCTGGCCGCGGCGGCCCGCACCAGCGCCCGGGTGGGCCGGGTGCTGGGGTTCTACGCGGACCGGCTGGCCGAGCCGGACCGGTACCTGCTGGCCGCGGTGTCGCTGTTCCCCCGGCCCGTCCCCGCCGAGGCGATCCTGATTGTCGCCGGGCACGACGCGTTCGCCGGGCGGCTGGCCGAGTGGACGCCGGCCACGGTGGAGACCGCGATACGGGACCGGCTGAGCGGGCTGGCCTCCTGGCACCCGGACGGGACCATCTCCGCGCATCCCCTGGCCCGGGACACGTTCCGGCCGCTGGTCATGGCCGCCGCCGAGACCGCCGCCGAGACGGCGCTGACCGGGATGCCGGCCGGCGAGGCGAGCAGCCGGGCGGACGCGCTGCGGGTGGTCGAGGCCATCGAGCTGCTGCTGGACGCCGGCCAGTGGAAACCCGCCGACGGCATGTACCTGGGCCGCACCGGCAGTGACGTGTGGAAGCACTTGCCGGCGC
>Ga0208042_1000664_pt1 | contig 11705 bp, 10 predicted proteins | sample Sb_taG_10_FD_187708 | JGI IMG/M metagenome (GOLD analysis project Ga0208042, IMG submission 187708) | Peat soil microbial communities from Weissenstadt, Germany - Sb_50d_7_NC metaG (SPAdes) (version 2) | ecosystem: Environmental > Terrestrial > Soil > Wetlands > Peat | place: Germany... | reverse complement strand
TCGCGAATCGTACCTTCCGCATGCCGGGACCGGAACCCTTCGTTATCGGTTCGCCGCCATGCGGGTCACCTCGGTAGCCTGAGACACCGTACCGTGAGAAAGGACGGTTGTGCTGGTCGCAGGGTTCCCAGCGGGAGCGTTCGCCGCAAACTGTTATATCGTCGCGACCGCTCCCGGCGAGCAGTGCGTCATCATCGACCCGGGCCAGGATGCCGAGCCCGGGATCGCGGAGATCCTGGCCCAGCACCGGCTCAGGCCGGCCGCGGTGCTGCTGACCCACGGTCATCTCGACCACGTGTGGTCGGTCGCACCGGTATGCGGCGCTCAGGGCATCCCGGCCTATATTCATCCGGCCGACCGTGCATTGCTCAGTGACCCGGCCAAGGGTTTCTCGCTCGGGATGGGCCAGGAACTGTTCGGCGGCCTGAAATTCACCGAGCCGGATGACGTGAAAGAACTGGCCGACGGGACGACTCTGAGCCTCGTGGGACTCGAGATCATCGTGAATCACGCGCCCGGTCATACCGAAGGTTCCGTGACATTCCGGCTGCCGCTCGAGGCGCCGGAAGAACCGATTACGGTTCAAGGCAAAAGCAAAACGGACCGTCCGGGGGATGTACTGTTCTCCGGCGATCTGCTGTTCGCCGGGTCGATCGGGCGTACCGACCTGCCCGGCGGGGACTACCCGACGATGCTGCGCAGCCTGGCCCGGGTCTGCCTGACCCTGCCGGACGAGACCCTGGTCCTGTCCGGGCACGGGCCGCAGACCACGATCGGCACCGAGCGCCGCACCAATCCGTTTCTGGACGGCTTGGCGCCCGAGTCGGGTCCGGCCCGGGGGCTGTGAGCGGGCCGGGCCGCACGCAGTCCGGATCGTTCGGTAGAAAGATTCTGACCAAGAGCAGAGGGGAAGAGCGCGATGATCCGCACCCATGAGGCGGGGACGCTGCGGGCGTCGCACGCGGGAGAGCACGTGGTCCTGGCCGGCTGGGTGGCGCGGCGCCGGGACCACGGCGGCGTGGTGTTCATCGACCTGCGGGACGCGAGCGGCGTGGTCCAGGTCGTGTGGCGCGGCGAGGAGACCGTGGGACACGAGTTGCGGGCCGAGTTCTGCGTGCTGGTGACCGGGACGGTGCGGAGGCGGCCGGCCGGGAACGAGAACCTCGAGCTGCCCACCGGCGAGGTCGAGGTGGCCGCTGGCGAGGTCGAGGTGCTCAGCGAGGCCGACCCGCTGCCGTTCCCGGTCGAGGGTTCGGCCGAGATCCACGAGGACGTCCGGCTCAAGTACCGGTACCTGGACATCAGGCGGGAGGAGACCGCGCGGGCGCTGCGGATCCGGTCGCAGGCCGCCTACCTGCTGTCCGACGTGATGCGCGAGCACCGGTTCGTGAACGTGGAGACGCCCTACCTGACCCGGTCCACGCCCGAGGGCGCGCGTGACTTCCTGGTCCCGGTCCGGCTGCGGCCGGGTAACTGGTACGCGCTGCCGCAGTCGCCCCAGCTGTTCAAGCAGCTGCTCATGGTCGGCGGGCTGGAGCGCTACTACCAGCTGGCCCGGTGCTTCCGCGACGAGGACTTCCGCAAGGACCGGCAGCCGGAGTTCACCCAGATCGACCTCGAGATGTCCTTCGTCACCCGTGAGGACGTCATCGGCGTGGCCGAGGACATCGTGGACCGGCTGTGGTCCGAGCTGGCCGGCTACCAGGTGCCCCGGCCGCTGCCCCGGATGACCTACTCCGACGCGATGGCGCGGTACGGCTCGGACAAGCCCGACCTGCGCTTCGGCTGCGAGCTGGCCGACCTGACCGAGTATTTCGCCGGGACGGAGTTCCGGGTCTTCCAGGCCCCGCACGTCGGGGCCGTGGTCATGCCCGGCGGCGCGTCGCAGTCCCGGCGCGAGCTGGACCTGTGGCAGGAGTGGGCCCGCTCGCGCGGTGCCCGGGGCCTGGCCTACGCGCTGGTCGGCCCGGACGGCGAGATCGGCGGCCCGGTGGCCAGGAACCTGTCCGAAGCGGAGCGCGCCGGATTGGCCGACGCGACCGGGGCCGCGCCGAGGGACTGCGTATTCTTCGCGGCCGGCCCGGCCACGCCGGCCCGGGAACTGCTCGGCGCGGCACGGCTGGAGATCGGCCGCAGGTGCGGCCTGATCGACGAGTCGGCGTGGTCGTTCCTGTGGGTCGTGGACGCGCCGATGTTCGAGGAGGACGGCTCCGGCGGCTGGACCTCGGTGCACCACCCGTTCACCGCGCCGCTGCCCGAGTGGAGAGGCAAGTTCGCCGATGAGCCGGGCGGCGCGCTGGCCGACGCCTATGACATCGTGTGCAACGGCTACGAGATCGGCGGCGGCTCCATCCGTATCCACCAGTCCGGCATGCAGCAGGCCGTGTTCGACGTGATCGGGCTGTCGCCCGCCGAGGCGCAACCGAAGTTCGGGTTCCTGCTCGACGCGTTCAAGTACGGCCCGCCGCCGCATGGCGGCATCGCGTTCGGCTGGGACCGGGTGTGCATGCTGCTCGCGGGCGCGGAGACCATCCGCGACGTGATCGCCTTCCCCAAGGCCGCCTCGGGCCTGGACCCTCTCACCGGCGCCCCCACCCCCATCACCCCCGAGCAGCGCCGCGAGGCCGGAATCGACGCCCACCCGACGCCCACCCCTTGAGGCCGATTCCATGATCATGGGTCGGGTTGGGCAAATAACGCCCATTTTGGCCCACGATCATGAAAGCGTTCCCCGCACCCGCGCCCGCAAGCGCGGGAAGAGCCCGTCCAGCCGTGGCGACGCAGCAGACCAGCGACGGCTGCCGCCGTCTCGCATCGGCGATCGCCTAGGTCCAGCAGCCCGAACCTGAGCGTGACGAGGCCGCCGACCGCGTTGACGTTGTCTCGCCGCTTGTCGCGCCACTGCTCGTCGGCCGGGTGCGCCGCGGTCCCGTCGAGTTCCGCGCACACCCCGTACTCCTCGTAGAGATTGTCGAGGTACTTATTTCCCGTGCCCTGCCGGATCCTCACCTGGCGGCGCGCAACGGGTAGCCCGTGCGGGCGCTCGACCCGATGGACGTAGCGGTACTCCAGTACCGACAAGGCGCCGGCTTCGGCGTCGCCGAGCGCGAGCGCGATCTCCCGGCGCCAGCGCATCTTCTTGCGTCCGGCCATGGCGGCGCGTATCCGCTCCGCGGTGGTCCGCCGGCGCCCGATCGCCCGGCATATCCACGTATACGCGTCGTCGAAGGTGGGCGCTACCTCGATCAGATCGAGCACCGTGTCCTCCACTCGGGTGCACGGTGGGAGCATGGCCGGGTGCCTGGTCCGCAGGATCGCGTCTGACCTGTGGATAACGACGCCGGGAATCCTCGCCCGCCGCCCAGGATGCTTCGCCGCCGGGACCGTGATCGTGATGAGCGAGCTTGGTTCATCGATCAGGCCGTGGCGCTCGGCCGCCGTCTGGTGGCTCAGGACCGCATCGGGCCCGGCTCGGAGCAAGGCGGCCCAGAGCACCGTCTCCCGGACGGGCTCCCCGGAGAAGGTTGCGTACACGCCGCGCTGTAGCCGCTGCCAGCGGCCACTGCGCACCCGGTTGCGCATCGTATCCGGATCAATGTCGGCCATTGCACTCTGGCGCCGGGCGACGGCGTCGGCCTGGGCAGCCAGACGCGGCAAGCGCACTTCGGCGGACATGGGCTCATGCTGCCGGGCGCGCAGAGATCGCCGGTCCGGAGCCCTTAGCCTGTGGATAACATGGGCCGCAGCCACCTTCCTGTGGATAACTAACGTCCCGTCGTGCTGTCCCGTGGTATAACAGGGCGCTACGCGAGCCGAGATAAGGTCGGAGAATGGCCGGAGCCGTGAAGGGGGCCGGGGAGGCGGGCCGGCCCGAGAGCCTGTTCGACGAGGCGGAAGAGGCCGCCACGAGCGCGGCCGCGCCGCTCGCCGTCCGGATGCGGCCGCGCACCCTGGACGAGGTGATCGGGCAGCGGCACCTGACCGGCGCGGGCACGCCGTTCCGCAAGCTGATCGACAACGACGCGCCCATGTCGCTGCTGCTGTGGGGCCCGCCCGGGACCGGCAAGACCACGCTGGCCTACGTCGTCAGCCAGGTGACCAAGCGCCGTTTCGTGGAACTGTCGGCGGTCAGCGCCGGGGTCAAGGACGTGCGGGCGGCGGTTGACGCCGCCCGCCGCACGCTGGGCCTGAGCGGCACGCAGACCGTGCTGTTCATCGACGAAGTGCACCGGTTCTCCAAGACCCAGCAGGACGCGCTGCTCCCGGCGGTGGAGAACCGCTGGGTGTCCTTCATCGGCGCGACCACCGAGAACCCGTTCTTTTCGGTGGTCTCACCGCTCCTGTCCCGGTCGCTGCTGCTCACCCTGCAGCCGCTGTCCGACGGCGACATCCGCGAGGTCATCGACCGGGCGCTCGCAGAAGCAACGCCCCGCGGGCTCGGCGGCGCCGTCACGCTCGACGAGGACGCGGCCGACCACCTGGTCAGGCTGGCCGGCGGCGACGCCCGGCGCGCGCTCACCTACCTCGAGGCGGCCGCCCTCGGCCTGGGCGAAGGCAAACATATCGACGTCAAAACGCTGGAGCGCGCGGTGGACCGGGCCGCGGTCCGCTACGACCGCGACGGCGACCAGCACTACGACGTGATCAGCGCGTTCATCAAGTCCATGCGGGGCAGCGACGTGGACGCGGCGCTCCACTACCTGGCCCGGATGATCGAGGCGGGGGAGGACCCGCGGTTCATCGCCAGGCGCCTCATCGTCCACGCCAGCGAGGACGTCGGCCTAGCCGACCCGACCGCGCTGCTGACCGCGGTCGCCGCGGCGCAGGCGGTCGAGCTCGTCGGGCTGCCCGAGGCCCGGATCAACCTGGCCCAGGCGGTGATCCATATCTCGCTGGCCCCCAAGTCCAACGCGGTGATCAAGGCCATCGGCGCGGCCGACGCCGACGTGCGAAACGGGCTAATAGGCGCCGTGCCTGCGCACCTGCGCGATGCGCACTATCCTGGGGCGGGCAAGGTGGGCCACGGCGAGGGCTACCTGTACCCGCATGACTTCGACGGCGGCATCGTCGCGCAGCGCTACGCTCCCGACCCGGTGGCGGACCGCGTCTACTACGAGCCGTCGGGACATGGCCAGGAGGCCCGCGTCGCCGAACGTGCCGGGCGGATCCGGGCCATCCTCCGGAAGAGGCCGGAAAAGGAATGACGCCGGAAAAGGAATGACAAGGAGCAGCCATGACGCGGACGAGCCAGTCGTGAACGCCGCGGTGCCCTCATGAACGCGGCCGAGGCGGCCGCGGTGATCGCTGCCGTCTTCTGGGCGCTGCTGGTCAGCGTCGGCGTCTTCGTCCTGTTCCGGCTGGGCCGGCTGCTGGGCGAGTCGAGCCGGCTGGTCGCCGACCTGCGCGAGCGGGGCGACATGCTGCTGCAGCGGGCCCAGGTGGCCGCCGACGGGGCCCAAGCCGCCGTGGACCGGGCAGGCAGACAGCTGGACCGCACCGAATCCGTCACCGCCAGCATGGACGAGCTCGGCACCGGGATGGCCGAGCTCGCCGGGCAGGTCACCGCGCTGGCCGGGCTCGGCCGCGCCATCGCCGGCGGTCCGGTGGGCCGCGTGGGCGCCCTAGCCTACGGGGTACGTCACGCCGTCAGCCTGCGCCGGGGCTCCCGCCGCACCCTCCCCGGCCGTGTCGTGGAACGCGGTGAGCTCGGAGGCCCGAAATGATCCGCCGCGGCTTCTGGCTGACGGCCGGGGCGGTCACCGGCATTTACGGCTACCGGCGTGTCTCCGCCATCGGCCGCCGGCTCTCTGCGAGCCTTAACCCCGCAGGACCCGGCGTCGGCCCGAGCCGGGAGGCCAGGATGGCACGCGCGGCGAGCCGAGGACGCCGTGGCGCCCTGAACGCGGCCCGCGAGACATACCGGTTCACCCGCGACGTGCGGGAAGGCATGGAGCTGTACACGGCTCGGCATCCCGCCCCCGCAGGCTCCACCCCCGCAGGCTCTACCCCCGGAGCACGAGACCTTGAGCGTGCACGAGACCCCCACGACCAGACCAACCACGACCCTCGACCCAAGGATGGTCACTGATGGAGTCGGCAGAGATCGCCCGCCGCTTCCTGGCCTATTTCAAGCAGCAAGGGCATGCCATCGTGCCTTCGGCCTCCCTGGTCGCCGATGATCCCACGGTGCTGTTCGTCATCGCGGGCATGCAGCCGTTCAAGCCGTACCTGCTCGGCCAGCAGACGCCGCCGTGGCCACGGGCCGCCGACGTGCAGAAGTGCCTGCGCACGCTCGACATCGACGAGGTGGGCAAGACCACCCGGCACGCCACGTTCTTCCAGATGCTCGGCAACTGGTCGTTCGGTGACTATTTCAAGGAAGGCGCGATCCGGTACGCCTGGGAACTGCTGACCAGGTCCGAGGCCGACGGCGGCTTCGGCTTCCCGGAGAGCAAGCTGTGGGCCACGGTCCTGCACGGTGACGACGAGGCGGCCGCGATCTGGCGGGACCAGATCGGCCTGCCCGAAGAGCGGATCCAGGCCCGCGGCCTGGCCGACAACTACTGGAGCATGGGCGTGCCGGGCCCGGGCGGCCCGTGCTCGGAGATCTACTACGACCGCGGGCCCGACTACGGCCGCGACGGCGGCCCGGTGGTGGACGAAGACCGCTTCCTCGAGGTCTGGAACCTGGTCTTCATGCAGGACAGCATCAGCAAGTTCCGGGCCAAGGACGACTTCGACATCGAGGGACCGCTGCCGTCCAAGAACGTCGACACCGGGATGGGCCTGGAGCGGATGGCGTCCATCCTGCAGGGCGTGGACAACCTGTACGAGATCGACACCACGTGGAAGATCCTCGACCGGGCCGCGGAGCTGACCGAGCAGAGCTACGGCCGCGACACCAAGGCCGACGTGGCCCTGCGCGTGATCGCCGATCACGTGCGCAGCGCGGTCATGCTGGTCGAGGACGGGGTCCTGCCGGCCAACGAAGGCCGCGGCTACGTGCTGCGCCGCATCATGCGCCGCAGCATCAGGAACCTCCGTCTGCTGTCCGGCGCCCAGCGCGGCGGCGGCGGCGCGCACCACGAGCACTTCATGCACGAGCTGACCGCGGTCGCGATCGAGGCCATGGCGCCCCTTTATCCCGAACTGCGCCGCGACGCGCCGAACATCCATACGGTCATCGACGCCGAGGAAACCGCGTTCGGCAGCACACTGCGGACCGGCACGGCGATCTTCGAGGCGGCGGTCGAGGAGAACAAGCGCAAGAACCGCAGCAGCATCTCCGGCGCCCAGGCCTTCCAGCTGCACGACACCTACGGCTTCCCGATCGACCTGACCCTGGAGATGGCCGCCGAGCAGGGGCTGTCCGTCGACGAGGACGGGTTCCGCCGCCTGATGGCCGAGCAGAAGGAACGCGCCCGGAAGGACGCGGCGGAGAAGAAGACCGGCAACGTCGACATCTCGGTGTTCGCCGACGTGCTCGAGCGGTCCGGCTCGGTCGCCTTCACCGGTTACGACCAGATTTCCGGCGAGGCCACGGTCCTCGCCCTGCTGGTCGACGGCGTGCCACTACGATCAGCGGGCGCGGGCACCGAACTGGACGTGGTCCTGGACCGCACCCCGTTCTACGCCGAAGGCGGCGGCCAGCTCGCCGACGCCGGCGTCATCACGGTGGACGGCGGCATCGTCGACGTCTCGGACGTGCAGACCCCGCTGACCGGGCTGATCGTGCACCGCGGCCGGGTCCGGTCCGGCGAGATCGTCACGGGCGCGCCCGCGCACGCGGAGATCGACACCGAGCGCCGCCGGGCGCTGTCCCGCTCGCACACCGCGACCCACCTCGTGCACCGCGCGCTGCGCAACGCGCTGGGCGAGTCGGCGGCGCAGGCGGGTTCGGAGAACTCGCCCGGCCGGCTGCGGTTCGACTTCACCGCCCAGGGGGCTGTGCCGCTGAGCGTGCTGCGGGACAGCGAGGACGAGGTCAACGCGGTGCTGGTCGACGACCTGGGCGTGCACGCCTACTACACCTCCCAGGAGGAGGCCCGGGAGATGGGGGCGCTGGCCCTGTTCGGGGAGAAGTACGGCGACCGGGTCCGGGTGGTCGAGGTCGGCGACTACTCGCGGGAGCTGTGCGGCGGCACCCACGTGATCCGGTCCGGCCAGCTCGGCCTGGTCAAGGTCCTGGGCGAGGCGTCGATAGGGTCGGGAGTAAGAAGGATCGAGGCGCTGGTGGGCCTGGACGCGTTCCGCTTCCTGGCCCGGGAGAGCGTGCTGGTCAGCCAGCTCAGCGAGCAGCTCAAGGCGCCCCGTGAGCAACTTCCGGAGCGCATCTCCGGCGTGCTGATGCGGCTCAGGGACGCCGAGCGCGAGCTGCAGCGGCTGCGGGCCGCCCGGCTGCTGGAGTCGGCCGAGCAGATCGCGGCCAGCGCCGAGGACGTCGGCGGGACGGCCCTGGTCGCGCACCGCGTGCCGGACGGGACAGACCCGGACGACATCCGCAAGCTGGCGCTGGACGTGCGCGGCCGGTTGCCGCGGAGCCAGCCTGCGGTGGTCACGATCGTCGGCGTGCCCGAGGACCGGCCGGTCGTGGTCATCGCGGTCAGCGAGGCAGGCCGGGGCTCCGGGCTGTCGGCCGGCCACCTGGTTGGCCTGGCCGCTCGCGCGCTCGGCGGCGGTGGCGGCGGACGGCCCGACGTCGCCCAGGGCGGCGGCGCTCCGATAGGACCGGACGCGAGCGTAGTCGATGAGGCGTTTGGGGCTGTTCGTGCCGCTTTGCGGGACACACACGGGTCCGCTGGGTAACGTATTGCCATGCTGCTGCGCCCCAGCGGGGCCTTGTCGTGCCCTGCCTGGGCACCCGTCACCGCCGCCAGGACCGCCCTGATGAGGACAGGCGTGCGCCTGGCCGTCGACGTCGGCTCGGTCCGGGTCGGGGTCGCCCGCAGCGATCCAGGCGGCATCCTGGCCAGCCCGCTGACCGTGGTCCGGTCCGGCCCCGGCGGGCTGGACGTACTGTCCACCCTGGCGGCCAGCGCCGACGCGATCGAGGTCGTCGTGGGCCTGCCTACCTCGCTGTCCGGCCGGGAGGGCGCCGCCGCGGCCGCCGCGCGGAGCTTCGCCGCGGAACTGGCCGGCCGGCTCGCTCCCATCCCGGTGCGGCTCCTCGACGAGCGCTTCACCACGACGCAGGCGCACGACGCGCTGCGCCGTGGCGGCCACGACTCCCGCGCCCGCCGCGGTACCGTGGACGCCGCGGCCGCCGCCGTCCTGCTCCAGGCCGCCCTGGACACCGAACGCGCCACCGGGCGCCCCCCGGGCCAGCTCGTCACCTCGAGCGGGGAAGCATGACCGACAACGGAAGTACCTGGCCGCCGGACCACCGCGACCCCCGGGTGTTCCAGCCTCCGCAGCCGCTGCACCACGACCCGCGTGACCGTGATCCGCGCCCCGCCGATCCCGGGGGGCCCGGGGATTCGCCGTGGCGCCGGACCCAGCGGCTGTCCCGTCCCGAGGCCGCCGGATGGCACTCCGCGCCCGCCAGCCACCACACCGGCCCGGGCGAGGGCGACACCGGGGCGTACCGTCAGCCCGACGACGAAGACGGCTACGACGACCAGGACGACACCGGGGGCCGGTTTGTCCCCGGGTTCGGCGACCACGGCGACGAGGACGACGAAGACGATCACCATGGCCGCCGGGGCCGGGCCCCCCGTGGCCCGCGGGGCCCGCGGCGGCGCCGGTTCCGCTGGATCGCGCCGCTGGTGGCCCTGCTGGTCATCCTGATCCCGGTCGGCATCGGCGGCGCCTACGCCTACAGCCTCTACATGAGCAAGTACCACCCGGCCGACTACCCGGGCCCCGGGACCGGCCACCTGGTGGTCCAGGTTCCCTCCGGCGCCACGCCGACCAGCCTGGGCCCGGAGCTGGCCAGACTCGGCGTGGTGGCCAGCGCACGCGCGTTCGTCCTGGCCGCCGAGCACAGCTCCAACCCGAACGGCCTGCTGCCCGGCTTCTACGGAATGCACCTGCACATGAAGGCCTCGCTGGCCTACGCGCTGCTGCTCGACCAGAAGAACCTCGTCCAGGTCACGGTCACGATCCCAGAAGGCTGGCGGCTCAGCCAGATCGTGGCGTACCTGGGCGCCAAGTCGGGCATCCCGGCCAGCGCCTACCAGTCCGTCCTGAATAACCCGGCCCAGCTGCACCTGCCTGCCTACGCGAACGGCAAGCCGGAGGGTTACCTGTTCCCCGCGACCTACGAGGTGCTCCCGCACGAGACCGCGCTCGGCGTCCTGACCGGCATGGTCCAGCGGTTCGAGCAGGAGGCGGCGCAGCTCAACCTGCCCACGGCGGCCAGGCAGGTGCACCTGACCGAAGGCCAGGTCGTCATCATGGCCAGCCTGGTGGAAGCCGAGGGGGGCCGGGTCTCCGACTACCCGAAGATCGCCCGGGTCATCTACAACCGGCTGGCCCAGGGCATCCCGCTGCAGCTGGACAGCACGGTGCTCTACGGGCTGCACAGCTACGGCATCATCGCGAGCGACGCCCAGCTCGCCAGCACCTCCCCGTACAACACCTACAAGTACAAGGGCCTCACGCCCGGCCCCATCGACAGCCCCGGGGCGGCCGCGATCCAGGCCGTGCTGAACCCGGCCGCCGGGAACTGGATCTATTTCGTGACGGTGAACCCCAAGACCGGCTTGACCCTCTTCACCGCGAGCCAGACCCAGTTCGAGCAGTACCGGGCCGAGCTCGAGCACAACCTCGGCCGGGGCTGAGCCGTGCCCGCCCCGTGCCGGGCCGCGGTGCTCGGCTCGCCGATCGCGCACTCCCTGTCGCCCGTGCTGCACCGGGCCGCTTACGCCGCGCTCGGCCTAGACCGCTGGACCTACATGGCGATCGAGTGCGACGAGGCCGGCCTGCGCGGCCTGATCGCCTCGCTCGACGGTGCTGGCCCGGGCATCCGGTGGGCGGGCCTGTCGCTGACCATGCCGCTGAAGCGCGCGGTGCTGCCGTTGCTCGACCGCACCGAACCGCTGGCCCTCCAGATCGGCGGCGCCAACACCGTGGTCTTCACCGGCGGGCAGCGGCACGGCTACAACACCGACGTCCCCGGCATGGTCGCGGCCCTGGCCGAGGCGGGAGTGACCTCCCCGGCCGGCGCTACCATCCTCGGCGCGGGCGCGACCGCCTGCGCCGCGCTCGGCGCCCTGCGCGAGACCGGCCTGGCCACGGTGGTGGTCCAGGTCCGCGATCAAGCCCGGGCCGGCGACCTGCTGGCTGCCGCGCGCCGCCTGGGCCTGGCGGTCGAGCTGCGCCCGTTCGGCCGCCCGGTCCGCGACGGTGACCTGCTCATCTCCACCGTCCCGGCCGGTGCCGCCGATTTTTATGCCGAACGGGCCGTTGATCCCCGCGCCCGCCCCAGCGCCGTGCTCGACGTGGTGTACCACCCCTGGCCTACCCCGCTGGCCGTCGCCGCGACCCGGTCCGGCGTCACCGTGGTCAACGGCTTCGACCTGCTGCTCCACCAGGCCGCCCGCCAGGTCGAGCTGATGACCGGCCTGGAGCCCGCCCCCCTGGAAGCCATGCGCGCCGCCGGCCGGTCCGAGCTAGCCCGCCGCGCCGCCCTCCCCGCCCACTGACCGACCCGGCGCCCAGCCCGGCGCCCAGCCCGACATCCAGCCCGGCGCCCAGCCCGACAT
>Ga0208042_1000656_pt1 | contig 11748 bp, 8 predicted proteins | sample Sb_taG_10_FD_187708 | JGI IMG/M metagenome (GOLD analysis project Ga0208042, IMG submission 187708) | Peat soil microbial communities from Weissenstadt, Germany - Sb_50d_7_NC metaG (SPAdes) (version 2) | ecosystem: Environmental > Terrestrial > Soil > Wetlands > Peat | place: Germany... | reverse complement strand
GGGGTCGCCGGTTTCCACCCTGCGGCGGTCAATCAGGCGGAGAACCGCTTCCCGTTGTTCCAGCCGAACGCGCAAGCGGTCAGAAACCATCGCGGGACTCCTTGGCCTGAGGTGTACACTTTCCGTAGCATGTTCATAACCAAGTCCGGCCTTTTTGCAAGTGCGTGAATTACAACCTGTATGCAGTTGTGTCCGTTGCCTAGGTTTCGCGAAAACGAAACAGTTCCGCAGGAAGGGAGAAGATTTCGGAACTACTTCCGCCGGCGTATCACCGGCTGGATCGGAGCGGCGGACGGATAATGGCGGCGTCCGCCTCTCTCTCAAAACCATCAACGCAGAACTGACGGATCGTGGCTTCAACACGGTGATCCAAGCCTCCATCTGACATTTGGTCTCGTATGGCGCCATAATCTACCAATGAATCGCCGTCGCGCTCTTGCTCAAGCATTCCTGGCTGGTCCTGCGGCCATTTTGGCCAACGCAGCTCCGCCTGACCGTCCGCGCTCGTTCCAGATGCCCACGAAGATCTCCGGCGTCGAAGTGCTGTATTTGGAGAAGCCGCTTAAAGAGCGGTTCTGGATGGCTAACGCGCCGATTGGCGGCTATCAGCCTAAAGCCTCGCGCCTGATTGCCCGGCTGCACACCGATGCCGGTATTACCGGGGAAGGTGAAGGCTCGGGTGGGCCCGATCTATTCCGCAAGGGCTTTGCTGATCTGATCATCGGCGAAGATCCGTTCATGGTGGGCCGCATTTGGGAAAAAATGTTTGGAGCCACCTACGGACGCGAGCCCTCAACCCGCGGCTGGTCACGGGAAGGAATCATCAGTGCGATGGCTCCCATTGATGCGGCGCTCTACGACATCATGGCGAAATCCGTCGGTCTGCCGCTCTTCAAGTTCTTGGGCGGTTACCGCGACTCCGTCCCTGTCTATGTGACCGGTGGCTACTATCGTGAGGGGAAGGGCATCGCTGAACTCGTGCAAGAGATTCGCGGTTACATCGATCAAGGATTCAACGCCATCAAGCTGAAAGTTGGTGGCATCAGCGGCGGGTACACCGTGGACGACGACTACCAGCGTGTCGCGGCGGTTCGCAAAGCGGTTGGACCGGCGGTTCGTATTATGCTCGATGCCAACAACGGCTGGGATGTCGAGACCACCATCCGCGCCTCCAACAAAATGTACGATCTCGACATTACGTGGCTGGAAGAGCCGCTCCGATGGTATGACGATTTCGACCCGTTTAGACAGGTGAAGCTGAATACTCGCATTCCAATCGCATCAGGTGAGAGCGAGATTACCCGGTGGGGCGCGCGGCGCCTGATGGAAACTGGCGCCATCGATTTCATGCAGTTCGATGCCAACGCCCACGGGGGTATCACTGAGTGGCGCAAGATCGCCGGGATGGCCAGCATGTGCCACATCCGAATGGCTCCTCACCATGAGCCGGCGCTTCATGCACATCTATTGGCTTCGATTCCCAACGGCTACATCCTCGAATCGTTCGCCAACCCCGACCGCGATCCATTCTGGTTCGAACTCTACGACAGGAAACCTCGCATCGAAAAAAGCATCCTTTACCTGGACGACACGCCCGGCCTGGGCGTCACGTTCAACCCATCTGCCCTCCAGCGTTATGGAACAAGAATCGTTTAGTTTTGATATTCCTTACGGACACCGTCACGGGGGGGGCAAGATTGGGATGCGCCGGAGATGCACCTGCCGACGGCAGCCGAAACAAAGGTCGCTCAGCCGCTGTTGCCGCGAAAGCGATGCAGGGGCAAACAAGGTGGCCAAGTAGAAACGTCCAAAGGGCTCGCTGCTTGATCAACCGCGAAGCAACTCCCGCAAGCGCTCTTCATCGTCTGCTCATGCGGTTTCCCCGCGCCTTAAATCCACGTGTCGCCGTAGATATTTTCCGTTGCACTGTAAAGTAGCCGACCGGCAGCCTTGCCTTTAACAGGGATAGTTAACTAGATACTTTCGAGGCTTTGCCCGATTGAACGCCAATCAGCTTCCAACGACAATCATTATGTTCCTCTGTTCTGAATGTGGCCAGGAGGTAATTGTTACAGCTCCCTGCGAATTGTAAGGAACCATCCAATGGTTGGGGTTCTCAGAACTTTGCGCGTTCGAAACACAATCTGCATCCCAATTATGGGTTCGGGATAGTAGGACCGGAGTTGATGCGACGAATCGTATTGCCAGTGGCCTGTTTTTGCGGATTGTGGACTGCTGCGAGCGCGCAGTCAGTTCAGCGGCCGTCCGAGAGCGGTTTCGCGAGCTGGTATGGCGCGCCCTACCATGGGCAACCTTCAGCGAGTGGAGAGATTTAGGATCAGGAGAAGTTGACAGCCGCGCACCGCACGCTTCCCTTTGGCACCAGAGTGCGTGTGCGCCGCCTCGGCAGAGAGGGGAGTGTTGTGGTTCGGATCAACGATCGCGGGCCATTCGTGAAATCGCGGGTCATCGACCTTTCTCATGCTGCCGCCGTTGAGTTAGGGATGACAAGTGGAGGTGTGGTGCCGGTCACTTTGGAAGTGATATGGAGTCCGCCAATCAATCCACGCTCCTCAAATGTTTCAGGTCTCCGCACTTCGCCTTACAGGGCTTTCGCGGCTGACCCTGGAAGCAGCCAGTCGGGTGACTCGCCTTTCGCGCTATCAAGCCGCAGATAGCTGGCGATAATGCGAAATAACGCCCGGTTGGCAATCGGCCTGAAGCGGCGCGCAAATTGAGTAGTTCATGATGGAAAGTCTTTTGCTCGCGTGGTTTACCGGGGGCATAATGCGAAGGCCAATATGTTTCCGCCTGATGCGATCGCGACGTGCTGCCTTCCATTCACCATGTAGGTCATCGGAGAACCTCTCCATGACTCACTTGCCTTGAACGTGTAAAGGGTCTTTCCAGTCTTTGCATCTACTGCGGCAAAGCGACCACCAGTCTCACCGTAGAATAGGAGGCCGCCCGCGGTAGTTAGCACGCCTGAGTAGTTGGCCTCCTGAGGCCCTACCTGCGGTATCTCCCACGCGAGTTCCCCCGTCTCAATATTCAGGGCACGAAGATACTTCAGCCCCGAATCCGACGGCACGCGATAGCCCTCATATCCGCCTCTTTGCGACTGAGTATAGATACTGCAATCCTCAACGGACATCACATAAAAAAGTTTCGTCCCAGGGTGAAACGATGTGGAATACCAGTTGGTCGCACCTCTTACGGAGGGACAAGTCTTGACTCCGGTTTTTGTCGGCGGGTTGGCGAGAAGTAATTGCGGCTTGCCATCCGGACCAATGCCGCTCGCCCAATTCATCTTTCTTACAAAAGGCTTTCCCAGTAGAAATTTGCCATTAGTCCGGTCGAGAACATAGAGGAACCCGTTGCGATTTGCCTGGAGCAGCAGTTTTCGGTCGCGCCCTTGATACGTCGTATCCACCAGAACAAATGGCTCTGTCGCGTCCCAATCGTGAAGATCGTGAGGAGTGAATTGGTAATACCAGCGTAAAGTTCCAGTTTTCGCATCCAACGCGAGGACACAGTTGGTGTAAAGATTCGAGCCCCGGCGTTCGTCTCCATCGGTGGCTGGGAACGGGTTTCCAACTGCCCAGTAAAGGGTATCCGTCTCCACGTCATATGATCCGGTTAGCCACGTAGCCCCGCCACCGGTTGCGATCGCCTTGCCGGTCCACGTCTCCGATCCTGGCTCTCCAGGCTGGGGAACGGTCCAGAAACGCCATGCCAACTGGCCGGTGGTTGCTTTATAGGCGGCGAGAAAACCGCGTAAAGGACCATCGCCTCCCGCGATACCGGAAATCACGAGGTTGCCCACAACCAGTGGAGCAGACGATGCGCTGTAGGGTCCAGAAGTCACCGGCATGTTGACATCCCACATCACGCCGCCGGTCAAGCGATTCAGGCAAATCAGATGAGCATTGGTCGTTGCGAAGAAGACCCGGTCTCCGAGCAGGGCCACGCCGCGGTTGGGCGTCGCCGAAGCGCTTCCGCGGTCGCCGCTGGACGGTGCATAACACCAGATTTCCCGTCCCGTCTGCGAATCGAGTGCGCAGACCTGATCGGGCGCGGTAACGTACATGATGCCGTCGCTGACGATGGGCGTGGTCTCCATGCCGGAGCCAGCGAGCGCATGGACCCACTGAAGCTGAAGGTGGACTACGTTCTTTGCGTTAATCTGATCCAGCGTGCTGTATCGATTGCCGCCGGGAACCCCATTATATGTTGGCCATTCTCCTTGCTTTGGAGTGGTAACAGCTTGGATGGACTCGGCGGAGATGGGTTCTGTTTCGCTCGCCAGGCGGCCAGGCGGGATTCCAGCTAGGCTGCTGAGGTATGCGACCAGATTCCGGCTTTCGCTAGTGGTCGCTTTCAGTGGAGGCATATACGACCGTGGCTCGCGTGTGAGCTTCTCATAGTTGGCGTCCGTGAGCAGATGGATCTGGCCATCGAACGTCTGCAATTGAAGGTCGTGTTCCGCCTGATTGCGGGCAAAGCCGCGCAGTGTAGACCCATTTCGCAGCCGCACTTGAACCACCACCCAACTTTCGTCAGGACAAAAGGCCCAACTGGGACAACTCGGCGTAGTGTGCATTCCCATTTGCGCGGTTGGATTTTCCAAAGCCGACACAATTTCGGGGATCGTTGACTTCAAGCCAATGTCTGACAGGTCAGGGCCGTTCGCCTTTCCCCTCCCGTGGATCATGTGACAGGTCGAGCATTGGCCAGTGCCGAAAAAAAACTGCTCACCGGCAGCGATATCTCCAGCCGGCCTGGTGTTAAATGCGGAAAGATTGCGGGAGTGTATCCAGGCGGCGAGCGATTGGAGCTCCCGCTCCGCTAACGGAAACGCCGGCATCCCACCAGGTGTTCCATTCTTGATCAGGTCTCGAATTTGACTTTCGGTGCGCCGTCGCAGGCCGCGACTATTGATCAGCGCAGGGGCGCGATCCCCGCCTTCTCCGCCCTCGCCGTGGCAACCCTCACAACGACGCTCGAACTGTTCTTCGGCTTGGCTGAAGTCGGTACTTGGAGCGGTGGGAACCTGGCAAAAAGCCTGGACCGCCGCCAAAGCAGCCGCGGCAGCGAGCGCGGCATCAATCCACTTCCACATTGGAGCCACCACCTTGAGTTGCCGCGTGCTCGAACCCCAACCATCCTCCCGATCCTGAGCGGGAGCGGCGGGATTGGTCCGGCGAGAACGCACAAAAAAGCACTGTTCCGTCCGCCCCGCACTTATCCTAGCAGGGCCGACCTAGCGCTCGCCTCCAGAGCCGACGGTTTCACGACGTAACCTCTAGATCCCAGCCGAACCCTGGCCGCTCGGACGGACGCATGTAGATGCCTTCTGGGCCACGAGTGATCTGGTTGTCTTCTTCGAAGCGCCGGTAGACCTCTGCTGGTCCACCCGGCGGTGGCATGAACATTTCCGACCACGGCGCATTCGGCGTGGCCATAGTGAAATGCACACAGTCCTGTACACCTCCGGCGTGCGGAATCACGGGAATGTCGTATGCCGAAGCCAGCGCCGCGATGCGCCGCAGCTCGGTCAGGCCACCGCACCAGTGAATATCCGGCTGCCAGATCGCCGCTGCCTTATGTTCCAGCATTTGCCGAAAACCATAGCGGAAGTAAATGTGTTCCCCTGCTACAATGCGCGTCGACTTGATGGCGGCCCGCAGCCGTCCAAAACCCTCGAAATCGTACGGTGGGAGGCACTCTTCCATCCAGTAGACACGGTAAGGCGCAACCATATCCGCCAGCTCAATGGTGTATTGCTCGTTCAGCGCCATCCAGCAATCAAGCATAATGTCGCCATCGGGGCCCAGCAGCTCGCGCGTGTGCTTCACCAGCTCAGTGTTCTTCTTCAGCCCTTCCCGCCCGTCGGCCGGGCCGTAGGGGACTGCCAGCTTGAGCCGCTTGTAGCCGAACTGGATGTGCTGCTCGATGTCATTGCCCGTGCAGTACGTAGGAATGCGCGTCTTGGTTTCGCCGCCCAACAGTTTGTAAACTGGCATGCCCAGCGCGTTGCCGATCAGATCCCAAAGTGCCAGGTCGACACCACTGATGGCGTGAGGCACTACGCCCGCCTGTCCGTAGTACATGCTGGAGCGAAAAAGAATGTCCCAGATCCGCTCAATGTTGAAAGGGTCTTCGCCGATCAGAAGCTTGGTGAAATGCCCGGTCACCACATGCCCACCAGCGATGCCGCCGCTTCCATAGCCTTTCACGCCTTTATCGGTTGTGATCTCAACCGTGAAGGTCTCGAGTTTTCCGGGGTCCGGCATGAACAAAGACCGCTGTGCCTTGTACTCCGGGTAAATGGACATGGGGTTGGCGACTTCCACTCCGCCGGTCGACCAGGAGCCCGCTGCCGGCTCGTAAGCAGGCACGGGCCGCTTCGGCTTCACGTGAACCAGGCGGACGCCGGTGATTTTCAGTTTGCTCTTTTCGTCTTGAAAGGGAACGGGCATGGCACTTGCGCGATGCATGAGCCCCAGCGCGGCGCCGCTACCGAGTGCAAGAAAACTCCGCCGTCGCATGGCACACGGCTCCGATTATTTGAAACTGCGGCAATCTTGTCAAGCCATGATTCGCGATACGAATCTTTCAGACGTATCCTTATAAGGACATCAGATCAGCTATGGAGGCTAAGATGAAACGCAGGACATTCCTCTCCACGTCCGCGGTAGCCGGATTTTCCCTGCCCGGCGCTCACGCCGCTAAGGTGGCCGCGGGCGACATCCCCACAAGGGTTTTCGGCAAGACCGGTGAAAAACTCACGATCATCGGCCAGGCGGGCGGCCGCTTTCCCCTGTGCAGCTATGAGGACGCCAAGGCTATCACCCTGCGCGCCTACGAACTTGGTATCAACTACTTCGACTGTGCGCGCATTTATTGGAACGGAAAATCCGAAGAAGTCTACGGAGCAGTTCTGCCGCCGTTTCGCAAGCACATCTTCCTCACCACCAAGTCGCCGCAGCGCAGCCGCAAGGGCGCCGAAGAGGACCTCGAGAAGTCTCTGCGCGCGCTGAAAACCGATTACCTCGATCTCTGGCAAATTCACCAGGTCAGCACGGTGGATGAAGTTCAGCAGATCTTTGCGCCCGATGGCGCCATCGAAGCTTTCGTGGCCGCCAAGAAAGCGGGAAAATGCCGCTTCATGGGCTTCACTGGGCATCACGATCCGGAAGTCCATCTGGCAATGCTCAAGAACTACGAGCAGTACGACACGATCCTGATGCCCCTGAACCCTGCGGACCCCGCATACCTGAGCTTCGAGAAAGCGGTGCTGCCCGTCGCCGTCGAGCGCGGGATGGGGATTCAAGGGATGAAGAGCACTGCTAATGCCGGCCTGCTTGCCGAGATCCATCTGAAAGACTGCCTCACGTACGTGCTGAGCCTTCCGATTCACTGTCTGGCTTTGGGATGCACGACCATTGGGCAGATCGAAGACGATGTTCGGATCGCGCAGCAGTTCAAACCCATGTCACAGGAACAGATGGCGAAAGTCCGTGAGAGCGCTGCAAACCTGGCAGGACCGCGCTTGGAAAACTGGAAGCGCGACGTCAAAAAGCAGGCTTCCGCGCCTCGTTATTCGGACGGTGCTTTCGTTTAGACGCGGCCATTGCATCGCTGTTCCCGTGGGCGCACGTCTCGACTGTCGCCGGTTAAGATCTCTCGCGGAGAGCCGGCAGGAACTGTCAACCGTTTCGCAGCGGGAGCGGCCGGAAGGGTTGAGGGCGTCTGACGATATGGGAGGAATGCGATATCATCGCTGGGCGGTAAGGATACACAGGAGGTGAGCAACGAAGAGAACGGTTGTTCTGATTGTCGCGCTGGTAGCACCCCTGCTGCCTAGAGATCCCCTGGCTCAGCGGATTGGACATACCGACCCGAGCAACTATACCCGTAGCCGCTCCCACAAGAGCGCGGGCGATATGGCCTGCGAAACACTCCTGCCCGGCAATGCGCTGACTACTAACCTGGACTTCATCCATCGTTGCCAGATCATGCCCGGCGGCGGCGTGGGCCATCACTTCCACAATCAATGCGAGGAGATGTTCATCGTCTTCGACGGCGAGGCGGAGTTCACCATTGACGGACGAACGTCCGTATTGAAGGGAACAGTTGGCGCCCCCTGCCGCATGGGGCACTCGCACGCCATCTACAATCCATCGGACCATCCGGTCGAATTCATGAACATCAACGTGACGGCCGTCAAGGGCAAATACGACGCCTTCGACCTGGGGGACGCACGCACCGACGTCGCCAAGGATCCCATCCCCGTGTTCATGACCATGCGGTTGGATAAGGAACTGCTGCGCGCGGTGCAGGGTTATCACGGCGGAGAAGGCACGGCGCGATATCGTCGCGCCCTCGATCCCAGCGTATTTCACTCCAACTGGTCCTACATGGATCACCTGCTGCTGCCTCCGGGCGCGTCCGAAGGACTGCACCGGCATCCCGGGATCGAAGAGGTCTATTTCGTCCTGAACGGCAATGGCCAGGCACAGGTGAATGGGGAAACAGCCCAGATCCATAAGGGTGATGCAGTGCCGGTCCTGTTGAACGAAGCCCACTTGTTCAAGAACAACAGTTCCCAGGACCTTGAATTCATGATCATCGGGATCGCCAGCCAGAAGGGCGTTTTAGAGACGGTGCTTGGCGGAATGGGCAACGACGACGAGTAGGGCGCGTCCACACGCGCCGCAAGGGACTACACAGAATCAAACAGAAGCACGACGTAGTTCTTGGATTTGAGTGTGTTCTCGATGGTGGGCCACACCTTCTGGTGCGTCTCGGAAGCCACCCATTTCTGCCGCAGCTCCTCACTCTCGTACGTCAACTGGAAACGGTAATTCACTCCGCTCGGCGGCGCGCCCTGGATGGCCGACCGCAGCTTGCACATCTTCACATCGACATAACCCGGAAACTTCAAGGCCGCGGGTTTGAAGATCGTATGGAAGTTGTGCAGCATCTCCTGTTCGTTGGCCGGATCGACCGAGAGATCCACATACAGTACGATCGGGTTCTGCGCCTGCTTCTTCGGCGCTAGGACGCCGGCCTCGCTGAGGCCGACCGTGGCGGTCAGCATTGCCTTCAGGTACGACCGTCGCTTCATCACTCCTCCTGTGCCCTATTGGTAAAGGGGTTTCTCGCCCGCTACCGCGAGCTTGATGCGGTACACGCTGGTGCGGGCGGTAATGTAAAGCGTGTTACCATCTTCGGCCCATCCGCAGTTCGCTGGTGTCTCGGGCGGCTTGATCGTGCCGAGATGTTTGCCATCGGGTGAGAACACCCAGACGCCGCCCGGACCGCTGCCGTAAACGTTGCCCTGCAAATCCACCTTCATACCGTCGGGAAGGCCATCTTCCTTCTCGGCGGTCACATCGGCGAACACCTTGCCGTTGGTGACAGTGCCATCCGCTGCCACGTCGTATCGCATCCAGACCTTGTGCTTTTCGTCGGAATTGGCAATGTAGAACGTTTTCTCGTCAGGCGAGAACGCGAGTCCATTGGGGCGCGTCAGGTCCTTGACCACTACCTGCAATTTGCCGCCGGCATACCGGAAGACGCCATTGAATTTCAATTCCTTCGCGGGGTCGTCATCCTGCTTCAACAGCCCGTAGGGCGGGTCCGTGAAGTAGAGCGCTCCGTCGGACTTATACACCAGGTCGTTGGGGCTGTTGAAGCGCTTGCCCTGGTACTTCTCTAGGTATGGCGTCATGGTGAAGTCCTTGGCCACCCGCACAATGCGGCGATTGGTGTGCTGGCAAAGGAGCACAAATCCGTCCTTATCGGCGACCATGGCGTTGGAGCCGATGAAAGACCCCGGGGGCGCGGAGGATTGACCTCCGGAATCCTTGATCAGGACCTCAACCTGTCCAGACGGCGTAATGGAGCGAACCACGTTTCCGATCACGTCGCTAAACCACAGGTGGCCATCGGGCCGCCACAGCGGTCCCTCCGTAAACTGGAATCCGCCGCCAACCTTCTCGATTTGCGCATCCTTCGGCACGATCGAATCGAACGCCGGATCGAGGCGAACAATGCTCCCCACGCTCTGCATTTCGGCCACGGGCGCGGGCGCCGGCGCCGTCGCTTGGGAACAGCCAACCAGCAGAACGGCGGCGGCGAGAACAAGCAGAGTTTTTATATTCGTCATTTTATGGGCAAAGAACCTTTCGTTTTCACGGCGGGACTCAAGCGTCAAGGCCAATCTCACAAACCGACCTAGGCGGAAATGCCAGCGCCACCTTCAAATCTGCTTCAGCAGCCACCGCACCGCTCTCTTCTGCAATTCGAAATGAGCCGGAATCCACAGGGCATGATTCGTATGTCCGACGGCGGTGAACACGACCCGCCCCTTACCGTAAGGGTACGCCCAGCCTGCGACCGACTTCCTTCCATGATTCTCGTATTCCAGCCCATCCAGGTTCTCCGACTCTAGAATCACGTGCTTTGAGTCCTTGTCATAAGCGACGAAGTGCTGCTCGTCGTTAACCATGAAATCCTGGATACCTTGTGTGATCGGGTGTTCCTTGTTCACCACGTGTACCTGAAACGGCCGCAGCGCTGGATGGCCGATGTAAGCGCCGCCCATGACGTCGCGGTAATTCCTAGACGACAGCGACACGTGACTGTTGTTGTGCAGTGAATAAAATCCACCTCCCGCCATCACGAATTCCTTCACCGCAGCGCCCTGCTCTTCGGTGATCCAGGATTCGGGTTTGGGTTCGGGAGAGTCATTCTCCAACCCCCGCTCGTAGTCGGTGTAGGCGTCTGGCCCGAGATAGCCATTCGGCCAGATCATCCCGTCCCGCAAACACATAAACAGATCGTAGTTCTTGAGCAAGTCGCGCGAGAGCTGATCGTACAGGATTGTGTAATCCACTGGGACTCCGACTTCTCGGAAGACCCGGTCCAGGCTCACGCGAATGTAGTCCGGATTATGATAACGATCGCCGATGAGCGCGAGCGCCCGCGGCCGTTGACGAGACGTCTGGTCCGCAGCGATGCCGAGCAAGCCAATCCCGGCGGCTCCAGTTCCGCCGCAGAGGAGACGCCTGCGCGAGACTCTGTAGTTCATAAAGCACCTCGTTTCGGGTATCAGCCATTATATGAGGGTCAGACGTGGCTCGACCGCGGGTAGTGCCTGAAAGGTGCGTTGAAGGCGATTATGAAAGCGCTTGCGCTCGCTGGTGAGCGTTGCGAACCAGTCGTGGCGCATGGATTGTCAACTTTCCGGTGAAGAGCATGCCCTGCGCCACAAGCCGCGGCGGGTGATTTCCCGATTCCCTCGCGAGATGCTACTCGGCAGAATGTGAGCTGGGCGCTCGCGTCGAACTCCGCAAAACCGTTGAGTGTCACCAACCGCTCAGCGATTACCCGACACGGGTGCCCGCCACTCGCACCCGATCGAGCAATCTGACGCCTGGGCAGGTAAGCTTGAAGCCGCGGTGCACGCGGGACGAAACGCCCCTCTCGGAAAAGTGGAGCATGGCGCCCGTCGTGGAGCATCATTAACGGACATGTCTGAAAGCGCTGTGACAGTCAAGATGCTGGTCGCGACGGTAGGCGTGGATGGGTCGATGTCGACATCATTCCAGCAGCTCATGCTGAACGACTTGCCGCACGCCAACCCGGATGTGCCCGAGCCTCTAGTGCGCTGGTGCTACGAGCACAACAAGCAGGAGCAGCGCGTCCGGCCCGTGGGGTGGAGGCGCGTTGGAGGCC
>Ga0208042_1000654_pt1 | contig 11749 bp, 7 predicted proteins | sample Sb_taG_10_FD_187708 | JGI IMG/M metagenome (GOLD analysis project Ga0208042, IMG submission 187708) | Peat soil microbial communities from Weissenstadt, Germany - Sb_50d_7_NC metaG (SPAdes) (version 2) | ecosystem: Environmental > Terrestrial > Soil > Wetlands > Peat | place: Germany... | reverse complement strand
GTTCGGCTCAGTCTGGCAGCCTATAACGCTGGAGCGGGAGCGGTGGCGCGGAGTGCGGGCGTTCCGCATTTCAGGGAAACGCAGGACTACGTTCGCCGGATCACGAACTTGTATAACGGCGGCAGCGAACCGGGCGCGCACATTTTCGGCAGCCCGGTGCATGAGCCGGTCCACATAGAGCGCGATGCTCGGGGCGTGCTGTACATCAGCAACACGGAATGAGCGGCGTCTTTCGCGTGGTAGCGGGGGCGTTTTGCGATTGTTTGAAGCGGTAGGGTGGTGTCCAACAACTTTGCGACATAATTTGGGTTGTCATCTTGAGCCAGGCGACGGACCCATGCATTCTGGCGCGGCGAGCAAATGCAAAGGTCCTTCGCTTCGCCTAGGATGACACGGCTGGATTTATAGCAGGATTTAGTGAAGACCCAGGCTTCTACGACCCTAACTCGTACGACCCTGACTCGAGGCGGCCGCGCCTTTCGCCTTGGCGCAGCGCTGTTGCTCTTGCTGCTGCCGCTGGTTTCCGCGTCGGCCCGCGTCCATCACAACGATGCCTGGGCCCGCCAGCAATTCGCCAAGGCGGAGCGCATGCGGGAGGCTCTCAACGGCCGTCCCGTTGGCGAGCGCACTCGCCGCGAATACCAGCGTGTCATCGACTCCTACCGCCGCGTCTACTTCGGGTCTCCGGCGTCATCGAAGGCGGACCCGAGCGTGGTGGCGACCGCCGAGCTTATGGTCGAGATGGGGCGGCGCTTTGACGACAACAAGATTCTGCGCGGCGCCATCGAACAGTACCGCTTCCTGCGCAAGGAATATCCCGGCAGCAAATACCGCTTCGCTGCCCTGTTTACGATCGGCGAGATCTACAAGGACGATCTCAACGATCCCGAAGAGGCGCGTACGACCTTCACAGACTTTGTGCATCGCTATCCGCGCAACCGGCTGGCCGGCGATGCCCGCGCCGCGGTGAAGGAAATCGATGCCGAGGCGGCGGAAAGGGAACACTCGGCCGAGAAGACGGCGCGTAAGCGGCGGTCTAACATCGGCACCAGCGTCGGTGCCAGCGGCGCCAGTGCCAGCGCTGGCTCCAGTTCCGACGACGCGGCCGAATCCGCGAACGCCCGCCGCAGCGCGTTGCCGCGCGTCACCGGCGTTCGCCACTGGTCCACGCCCGACTACACTCGCGTCGCTATTGACGTTGAGCAGGAGGTGAAGTTCGATTCCCAGCGTATCGCGCAGCCAGACCGCATTTTCTTCGACCTGCGCGACACCACACTGGCTTCGACCCTGGTCGGCAAGACCTTCGACGTCGACGATGGCTTCCTGAAGAAAATCCGGGTTGCCGAATTTCAGCCGGGGCGCACAAGGATTGTGCTGGAAGTGGACGACCTCGCGAGCTACGACGCTTTCCTGCTGCCGGACCCGTACCGGCTCATCATTGATATTCACGGCAAGGACATTCACGGGAAGCAGAAGCGGGTGACGGTGGCCAAGGCGGACACGGCCAGCGCCAAAGGTCATTCTGCTCCGGAGACGGACACGGCGGCTTCCGCGGAATCGGACGACGACTCCAGCGAGGCGGCAGCGTCGGCTGGCGGAGGCTTGAAATCCGATGGGCGGAAAGCTCAGCAGCTCTCTGAAAAGAATGCGGCCGGGTCTCGGAAACCGGGACTGGTCGAAACGGACTTACCACCCGAAGATGGCAGCGCGGATTCCAAAGCGCCCGACTCCGCGAACGGCAATGGAGTGATTAAGACCACGGTTGCGGTCAAAGGGTCGAACCGCAGGATCCCGAAGACGATTGTGGACGCGGACGTTGACGCGAACGTTGACGCGAACGACAGGGCTCCGTCGACAGTTGCCTCGCTGGAGCATGAAAAACTTCGCCCCGAAGTAGCGACGGGCCGGGGCGCTAATGTTTCCGGCGCAGACGAGGCGAAGCCGGCAAAGTCCGATTCACATTCGCCTTCCTCATCTTCGTCTTCTTCCTTGCACCGGAAAAAGTCACGTTATGCCGCAGCGGCGGCAGCTCCCGACACCGCTGATCTTCGCTCGGGTGATCTTCGTTCGGACACCCGCCTTAATTCGCGCGAAGCGCGTCCCACGGCCACTGGCGACCGGTCTTTGACCCGCGCACTCGGTCTGAAGATTGGCAAGATCGTCATTGACCCCGGTCATGGGGGCCATGACACCGGCACCATTGGTCCGAACGGCCTGCTGGAGAAGGACGTGGTGCTTGACGTGGCCAAGCGCCTCGGCCGTTTGCTCGAATCCCGGCTCGGCGCCGAAGTGATTTACACGCGCCGGGACGACACCTTCATTCCACTCGAAACCCGCACCGCGATTGCGAACCGGGAGCGGGCGGATTTGTTCATCTCGATCCACGCGAACTCGAGCCGCGATTCCGATGCACGCGGCGTCGAAACCTACTATTTGAATTTCACCTCATCGCCGGAAGCGCTGGAAGTTGCCGCGCGCGAAAACGCGGTATCGGAGAAATCGATTTACGAACTGCAGGATTTGGTGAAGAAGATTGCGCTGAAAGAAAAGATTGAAGAATCGCGCGAGTTTGCCGGCGATGTGCAGGAATCGCTCTACGGAGGGCTTGCCCTGAGGAATGCCGGCATCCGCAATCGCGGGATCAAGAAGGCGCCCTTCATCGTGCTGATCGGTGCGAATATGCCTTCGATTCTGGCCGAGATTTCGTTCGTGTCGAATCCGACCGACGAGCGCAAGCTTGAAACCTCCGAACACCGCCAGCGCATCGCCGAGTCGCTCTATCGTGGTGTCTCGAAGTACGCCAGCGGCTTAAGCGGCGTGAAAGTGGCGAGCAAGTTCGACAAACAAGGACAGTGACAATTCCCAGTAGGTGAAATCGTCTGTGGCTGTTGAAAAACTCTTTTCAGGGAATTTCACCAACGAAATTCGTTCGCAAGTTATTGAATGTTCGTTCGCCGTAGGCGCTGAAATTCACTGAAATTACTGCTTTGGTTCCTTTTTCAACAGCCACGTCTGGTTACAACAATTACTTCCGGTTAGCCCGTGATTCGGCCAGAACAGGAAGGACTCAGCGCCCTAGAACCGTCGTTGAGTGCATCTGCGATTTGGCACAAATCGGCGTCCTCATGCAGGAGACTCACGGCAATCAAACCTTGCCCAAAGTCACGGGAACCGGCGACGTGCGTGATCCGTATCCTTCCGCTATGAGAGTTCACATGTTGTCTTGTTGCGGAGCTTGTGTCGTCCTCTTTGCCTTCCTGTCAGTCGCAGCGCCAGCAAAGAATCCAGCGCCGCAACAATCCGCGGCACGAGGGAGCACGACGGCGGCCGATTACAACGATGCAGCCTATCGAAAGTTCGACCAGACACTTTCGTTCTTGAGGGAGCGCAACGCGAGGCAGTATGCGATTGACCCCGCAAAGGGTGTTGACGAGGCAAGCTACGTTTCCATCGGAGGCATCGAGCAGTGGGTTACGATTCGCGGTGAAGACCGTAGCAACCCTGTCCTCTTGTTCCTTCATGGAGGGCCGGGCGACGTGACGAATCCCTGGTCGTTTGCAATGTTTGCTCCATGGGAAGCGCATTTTACGGTGGTGCAGTGGGACCAGCGTGGTGCAGGGAGAACGCTCAGTAAATCAGGCCCTTCGGTTGCGTCTACGATGACGCTGGATCGCATGACGCAGGATGGAATCGAATTAACGGAATACCTGTGTAAACATTTGGGAAAGCGCAAAGTAATCCTGGTCGCTCATTCGTTTGGCACGATCCTTGGCCTCCGAATGATTCGAGAAAGACCTGACCTTTTCTTCGCCTACGTTGGCACCGGGCAGGTCGCCGACGAAACCCAGAATTACACGGCGGCTTATGAAGCCTTATTGAAGAAGGCTCGGGCTGCAGGCAATCAACAGGCCCTCGATGAGCTGAAGAACATTGGTCCGCCGCCCTACGCGAACGGTGAGGGCTACGGCGTACAGCGCAAATGGGCGAACCGTTTCGAAGGCGCGGATCGATTCCTCTATGGGAGCCTTGGACTTGCTTTGGTCGCTCCCGGTTATTCCGTTCGAGATCTGAACGATTCTATCGATGGCCAGATTTTGAGCGGAGAACGCCTCGTCCCCCAAACGCGGTCCGAAACGATGAAGGAGCTCGGACTCAAATTTGCAATTCCGATGTTTTTCTTCGAGGGAACGGAAGATTTCACCACACCGACGGAGCTTGCCCGGAAATATCTCGAAGCGATTCAGGCACCGCGAAAAGAATTTGTGCCGATTTCTGGAGGCCACTTTGCAGTGTTTATGAACTCGGATCAGTTTCTCAGGGAACTTGTCGCGCGTGTTCTGCCCCTTGCGGGCGGCCATTGAATCCAGTAGTTGACTGTCATTTGTTGAGAGAGGCCAATGCACTCGTTGAGACTTCCCATAGGCGCTCTCCTCCAATTTCCGGACGGGTAGTCGGCCAACCGGAAAGTATCCGGTTGTTGGCGAAAAGTCCCCATTACGCTAACAACCTCGCGGTGCCGGGCTTTTGAATGGGGACGCTGTCGGCGAGCGAGATCGATAGACACGGAGGGCAGTGAAGGGCGGTCTTGCAGGTCAGCTTGACGACTGGTCTTTTCTTCGGATGTGCAGCAGCTTCTCGATCTGGGCAACGACACTCCCGGATTCGTCCTTGACCTCGACGGTGAACACCCGCTCGATCTTCTCCTTTTCATGGGAATTCAGAGCCTGCTTGATTTCGCGGATCTGCGGTTCTGACAGCCGGAAACTGGCGGAAACCGTTCCGCGTCCCGGCTTTTTGAAGCGGATGGTCGCCGACTTATCCCAGACAATGTAATCCTTCCCCAAATTCTCAATCAGCATGACCATAAAGAACGGGTCCGCCATGGAATACAGCGAACCTCCGTAGTGAGTACCAACGTAATTTCGGTTCCACCAGCGAAGCTTCATCTCCACATCAATCTCTGTCCAGTCGGAGCTGAGGCGCCTTACTCGGATTCCAGCGCCCAGAAACGGCGGCCAGAGATTTATAAGCATTCGCATGTGGCGCTTCCAAGTTGTTTTCACGCTGCACTCCTGCCGACCTGCACGCGGTAACACTTCATGGCCGCCCCATATTGAACGACCAACGAGTCTAACCGCAAGTATGAGATGGCGCGCAATACCCGAAACTCCCCGCTCGGGGTGGAAACTTTCTTGGGCTGCCGGTAGTCTAATCCGGTAGCACGGGTGTGCCTTTCTTCGAATGAAATTCTCGCTACAGCTCTCCGTGGTCTTCATCTTTATCTTTCTTTACTGCGCTCTTTTTTGCGCCGCGGCCTTTGCGGCTGAGCCGCCTGCGCCGGGCGCAGTCTCTTCAGCCGTTGTTTCTTCGACCGTTGTTTCTTCGACCCCGGTCCTTCCTACCGAGTTTGCCGGCTGGCAGGTGAAAGGCGCGGTTGCCAGGAGCGACGATCCCGCGGCCGCTGATGCGGTGAATGCGCCGGTTCTGAAAGAGTACGGCTTCGTGCGTTTGGAGAAGGCGGCCTACACTCGCGACGATGGCCGCAATCTGGCGATCAGGGCCGCGGTGTTTGAAGATGCCAGCGGCGCTTACGGCGCCTTCACCTACTACTATTCTCCCGAGATGGAGGAGGAAACCATTGGCGGGCAGGCGGCTTTTCTGAATAACCGCGTGCTGTTCTATCAGGGGAATGTACTGGTGGATGCGGTGTTCGACAGAATGAGCGTGATGTCGGCGTCGCAACTGCGGCAACTGGCCGGGCTGCTGCCGCAAGCGCTGGGCGGCAAGAGCAACCCGCCGTCGCTGCCAGGGTATCTTCCGAAGCGGACTTCTGAAAGGAGTCCCGAGAAGAATCTGGAGAAGAACACGACGAAGTACATTCTGGGTCCGGTGACGCTTGATCGGGTCGGATCGCCACTGCCGGTTTCGATGGTGGATTTCAAATCTGGCGCGGAAGTCGTGATTGGCAAATATGCGGTGAACGCGGGCGATTCCACCCTGATGCTCATCGAATATCCGACGCCGCAGATTGCGGCGGAACGACTGCGCCAGATTGACGCCACGCATCAGGTCACGCAGCAGCAGCCGGGAGTTGCGGCCATTCTTGATGTGGGCCCGTTCTTCGATACGCGCACCGGCCCGATCCTCGTGATCGCGGCCGGCCCACTTTCAAGAAGCGAAGCGCGATCGCTGATGTCGTCGATCAGCTACGAGGCCGATGTCACGTGGAATGAAAACACCTATGTGAGCAAGAAAGACAATCTGGCGAACTTTCTGTTCAACGCGATTGTTCTTTGCGGAATTGTGATCGGCCTGGCGCTGGTTGCGGGGATCGCGTTTGGTGGCTTGCGAGTGCTCGTGAAACGGTTTTTTCCCGACTCCGTGTTCGATCGCCGGGAGGCGATGGAAATCATCTCGCTGCACCTGGAAGACGCCCCCCGGCCGGTGCCTCGGGAGCGGTAAGTGACTCAATCGAATGTCGTTAGCGTCGAAAAGAAGGATTTTTGCCCCATTTTGGGCCCGTTTGCTGACTTGTGGACTCATCTTGTAAGTTATTGAAAATAAGACTATTTAAGTCGAAAATTTTGCTTGACACTACGCTTTTAAGGCTCATAAGATTCCCGCAGAAAGCTCTGATGGATGGAAACCTCCGTTGGAACTATTCTCCCTTGAAAGAAAAGGCCGCCCAAGTTGCCGGGTGGCCTTTTCGTTTTGAGGCAGTTCTCAGTTCCCAGTCGGCTAGCAACAGTCCGGTGTTCACTGAGAACTGAGAACTGCCTTGAAACTGTGGAGTGCTTGCATCCGTATCACACACAGGGCAGATTTTTTGTAGCCTTGGAGGACAAGCGATGTTTTGCGATCAATGTGGTGCGCAGTTGCAATCGGGTGAGCCACGCTGCGGACGCTGCGGCAAAACCGTGCTTGGACTCGTCGAGCTTCGGCGTAGCCGGGTTCGCGAGCATGTCCGGCTGGTGGGCATTCTCTGGATGGCATACTCGGCATTGCACGTGGTTGCAGGAGTGGTGGTGATCATTGTCGCGCAGACGATCTTCGGCCACGTGATCCATATTCCCAACGGCCCGCCGCCTGAAGTCACCGTCTGGCTGCGGCCTCTTATCAGCTTTGTCGGATGGTTGATCCTGGCGAAAGCCGCGGCAGGCTTCATCGCCGGGTGGGGCTTGCTGCAGCGGCAGGAGTGGGCACGAATCGTTGCCCTGGTGGTGGGCTTCGTGGCGCTGTTGAATGTTCCGATTGGTACGGCACTCGGCATCTACACGCTCTGGGTGCTGCTGCCCTCGCAATCCGATGACGAGTACAAAGCGCTGGCGCAGGCCGCGTAGCACGGGCGCATTTGGCTGGGCGCGACGCTGTCGCTGCCGTGCTGTGCTCGCCCAAACTGCCATAGCTCACAGCCACGAAACAAACGGCCCACGAAATCAAGCACGAAATAGAACGCTTCCGTGCGAGCGGCGCGTTACGTTCGGGTGCCGGCCAGATTGCAGGAATCGCAGACGGGTTTTAGAATCGAAAGGAAGCCGACGTAGCTCAGTTGGTAGAGCAGCCGATTCGTAATCGGCAGGTCATCGGTTCAAGTCCGATCGTCGGCTCCAACCTCTCAATCACTTACAACCATTCTCACTGCACCCTGATTTCGTTGTGACGTGGATTGTGGCGTAAATTCCGCTGGTCGATAGCTTCACCAAGGAATCCAACACCGGATGCTGGTAGCGCATTGAGGCCCGCAAACTGCTTCGCCGCCTTACTCCGGCAGGGGTCTGCCCTTAGTTTCCGGCACGAACCACGGCACAATTAAACCTAATATATAGATGAGTCCTAAGGTCACGGCGCCGCGCGATATGCCGCCAAACTTTTGGATCATGGTTCCCGCCAGAATCGGGAACAGCCATGCGATCAAGCGAGTGCCATTGAACACGAAGCTGGGCATCCGATCTGGCATAATCCTTCAATGTGTGGGCGTTGACCTGACCGGGGAAATTTGTACCAGGTGGAATGAGAGAGAATCCACTTGAGTGATGGGCAACAAGCACCAAGAGAGCGGGAACGCTGTAGTATCATCAGGCCTTTCCGGTTTTAGGCAAGATCGTTCACCACGAAGCGTTACGCCGATGCCGCTGGGTACAGGCGTGCTCGCACGGTGACGGGGTGATTCAATACGTCGCCGAGAATCGCGGCCAATAGGAGATTTCGATGTCCCTGTCCGACGAACTTGCGTTTCTGGACGCGACAGCTCAAGCCGAATTAGTACGCCGCAAGCAGCTCAAGCCCGTCGAGTTGGTGGACGCGGCGATTGCGCGCATCGAACGTCTAAACCCCGCGCTCAATGCGGTCATAACGCCGATGTTCGAGCTCGCGCGTTCTGCTGCACATAACCCGCTGCCGGACGGACCGTTTCGGGGAGTGCCGTTCCTCCTAAAGGACCTGCTCGCCTCCTACGCTGGCGTTCGCATGGCCTCAGGTTCCTCGTTTCTTAAGGAATTTGTGCCTGAACACGACAGCGAGCTGGTCGGGCGGCTCAAACGAGCAGGCCTGGTTATCGTCGGCAAAACAAACACGCCAGAATTCGGCATCCTGCCGACAACCGAGCCACGCGCATTTGGTCCGAGCCGGAACCCCTGGGCCTCGGGGCGAATCACAGGCGGTTCGAGTGGGGGCTCCGCCGCCGCAGTGGCCGCAGGTATGGTGCCGATGGCACACGCCAACGATGGTGGAGGATCGATCCGCATTCCTGCGTCGTGCTGTGGGCTTTTCGGTTTGAAGCCCACCCGCGGACGCAACCCCCTTGGACCGGATTTTGGAGATATTATGAACGGGCTAGTAGCCGAACACGCGGTCACGCGCTCCGTGCGCGATAGCGCAGGGCTACTCGATGCCACTGCCGGGCCCGACATTGGAGATCCCTATTACTCTCCGCCGCCGGTGCGACCATTTCTCCAGGAAGTTGGCGCCGACCCGGGGAAGTTGCGCATCGCCTTCACGACAACCGCTCCCAGCGGTGTACCTATTCACGCCGATTGCGTTCGTGCCGTCCACGCAGCAGCCGAACTCTGCTCTGAGCTAGGACATGCCGTGAACGAGGCGGCTCCTACTGCGGACGCCGAGCTTCTCGCCAACTCCTTTACCGTTGTCTGGTCGGTAGGTTGCGCAAGCATTGTTGAGGGCGCTGCGTTGTTAACGCGCCGGAAGCCCACGCCGGATCGATTTGAAGAACTGACTTGGGAATTGGCCCAGCAAGGACGCGCCCTGAGCGGGCCGGCCTATCTGGGCGCCGTGAGTATACTGCAAAGCATCGCCCGCCAAGTGGCGCGCTTCTTTGCAAACTACGATATCTGGCTCACGCCCACTCTAGCGGAGCCCCCGTTGCCGCTGGGCAGCTTCGACGCGCAGCCGGGGAATCCGCTGTACGGCCTGCAGCGGGCACTCGCGTTCGTTCCCTTCACGCCGGTTTGCAACGTGACGGGCCAGCCCGCGATGTCCGTGCCGCTGTTCTGGAACGCAGAAGGGCTGCCGGTGGGCACGCACTTTGTGGGGCGATTCGGTGACGAAGCCACGCTTTTCCGTCTGGCCGCCCAACTCGAGGCGGCGCGGCCCTGGGCTGCTCGCTATCCAGCAAATTTCTCACAGTAATTTTGTCCCTGTCGCGCTTGTGGCGCCTTGCAAACTTCCGGGTTGCCCGTAATTCGACCGCAACGGTGGAGACTGCCAAAGCTAGAAGCCACCCGGTGTACAATCCGCAGAAGTTCCGACCACCCCGGGACTCCGTAAGGGTCCGTAAGGGAAGTGAGGACTCTCCATGCTCAGGGCTCACCTGCAGCGACCACCTCGCATCGTTCGATCGTTCGCCCTCGCGATATATGTGCTTCTAATGGCGGTGTGGGTGGCTACTGTCCCGGCCCACTTCGGGCAGCAAAGCACGATTCCGTCCGAAACCATCACTTTGCCAAATCTCCGACAGCCGGTTGAGATTCTGGTCGACCACTGGGGCGTGCCGCATATCTACGCCAAGAACGAGGCGGATCTGTTTTTTGCCCAGGGCTTCAATGCAGCCCGCGATCGGCTCTTCCAAATCGATTTGTGGCGCCGGCGCGGTCTGGGGCAATTGTCAGAGGTATTCGGGCAGGCTTTCGTCGAGCAGGACAAAGCCACCCGCTTGTTTCTCTACCGTGGAGACATGGACAAGGAGTGGGCTGTATATGGTCCTGGTGCGAAGCAGATTGCTGAACACTTTGTGGCCGGCGTTAACGCGTATATAGAGTGGCTAGCGCACCATCCCGACCGCACACCGTGGGAATTCAAAGAGCTCAGCTACGCGCCGGCGAAGTGGAGCGCCGATGACGTTGTCCGTATCCGCAGCCATGGTTTGACACGCAATCTCAACAATGAAGTGGCGAGATCAAGGGTAATGTGCGCCGCCGACCTGAAGTCGGATGAAGTCCGACTTGGGTTGCAACCGCCGTGGCAGCCGCAGGCGCCTCCAGGAATCGATCCGTGCCTGCCAAAAGACCTTCTGAGAGTCTTCACGCTAGCGACACAGGAGGTCCGCCTGACACCTGCGGCACTCAAAGCTACGGCGAGTGCAGACTCTGCTCCAGTAGTCGAGACAGCTGGTAGCGAGCAGCCCACGGAGAATTTTGAAGGCAGCAACAACTGGGTGATTGCGCCCTGGAAATCGGCTACCGGACGGGCCATCATGGCCAATGATCCGCATCGCGCGTATTCGGAGCCGAGTTTGCGCTACATCTCCGACCTCAATGCACCGACGCTGCATGTGATAGGCGCCAATGAGCCGGCGCTCCCTGGCGTTTCGCTCGGGCACAACGATTGGATCGCTTTCGGTTACACGATCTTCGCCATCGACCAGGATGACCTCTACATCTACGAACTGAACCCGGCAAACTCGAACCAGTACAAGTATCAGGGCGGTTGGGAGCCGTTCCGGGTGGTGTGGGAGGAGATCAAGGTCAAAGGTCGAGCTCCCGTGTTGGCTGACCTCACGTTCACCAGGCATGGCCCGGTAATCTACATCGAGAAGGAGAAGGACCGTGCGTTTGCCGTGCGCAGCGCCTGGCTGGAGCCCGGCATGGCGCCCTATTACGGTTCGGTGCGCTACATGCGCGCCAAGAACTTCGATCAGTTCAAGCAGGCGATCGAGTACTGGGGCGCGCCGACCTTGAACCACGTTTACGCCGATGTGAAAGGCAACATCGGATGGGTGCCTGGAGGACTGGCGCCCATTCGCCCCAATTGGGATGGATTGTTGCCGGTGCCCGGCGACGGACGATTCGAGTGGGCGGGGCGCTGGAAAGGCGAGCAATTGCCGCGGGTGTACAACCCCGTCTCGGGCTACATCACCACCTCGAATGAGATGAACCTTCCCGCTGACTATCCGTACCAGGAGCGCAAACTCGGCTTTGAATGGCCCAACGGCTCGCGCCATCAGCGAATCGATGAAGTCATGTCCAAGGCGAACAAGCTCTCCATTGAGGACTCGATGAATCTACAGAATGACCTGGTATCGATTCCAGCGAGGCGCCTCATTGCGCTGCTGAAACCGCTTTCCAGCAACGATCCGAAGACCAAGGCTGCTCTCGGCGTCCTTGCGAGTTGGAATGCCAGCGTTGACGCCGGCGTGCCGGCATCAGCTCTGCATGAGGTTTGGTTCAGCCGGCATCTTGGGAGAGACTTCAAGAGTGCCGTGCTCAGCCGGAGAGCGGCCGCCGCGATGGACGCT
>Ga0208042_1000645_pt1 | contig 11817 bp, 11 predicted proteins | sample Sb_taG_10_FD_187708 | JGI IMG/M metagenome (GOLD analysis project Ga0208042, IMG submission 187708) | Peat soil microbial communities from Weissenstadt, Germany - Sb_50d_7_NC metaG (SPAdes) (version 2) | ecosystem: Environmental > Terrestrial > Soil > Wetlands > Peat | place: Germany... | reverse complement strand
CTTGCGGTATCAATCCGCAACCGATGCGACCAACCGTGAGCTCCAAGCAACCCAGTTTGGCTTGTCATCTCTCTTCGGTCCCGCGTTCCAAATGCAGGGGCCACAGGGCTCCGTCGCTGGTGCGGTACTAGGTTCCGGTCAAGATCAAATCAGCCAATTAATGATGCTCGCCATGATGGGCGGGCTGGGGGTATAACATGGGAATGTACGTACCACCTCAATACGGGCAGGGCGGTAATAGTCAGAATTTGGTCCAGCTCGCGCTCGCGATCAAAGCACAGAAGATGCAGCAGAGTGGCCAGGAAAAGGAAGAAGCATTCGCCCGGATCAAAATGTACATGGAGAACCCTCTCCTGTTGTCAACCATGGACCATAAACAGGTCGAGAAGGACTTCAAGAAAGTAGGGATGAAGTTTGGTGACCAGCAACCCGCCAATCCCGCTGACGCTGCTAAGACCGCTCCACCGAGTGGTGACAAAGGAAGTGCAGCTCAACCAAGTGGGGTTAACGTCGACCATAACGCGTTGGAAGCTCTCGCGCGGACAACACAAGGTTCCAAGGGTGGTGCACAGGCTGCTAATCCACCTAGCTCCAACGCTGGAAGTAAAGCTCCGGGAGGAGGAGTAACCCCATCTACCGGTTCTGTCAATCTCAAAGGCCAAGCCCAAGATCTCGCCGCCCAAGCTGATGAAGCATTCAAAGTAAAATATGGTAATGCTGCAACGTTATACAAGGAAGCATTCGCGCAACTCGACCAGCGTAAGATCGTTGCCGAACATAACGCCCATATCGCGGATCTTAGCTCGCGCGCAGAAGGTGGAGACATTCGGGCGCACGCCGAGTTATTCAGGGAAGCGGGCAAAACTCTATCATTCGAAGAGGCTGCTAACTTCGCTGCGACTCACCCGACCGCGTCGACCGAAGTCGAAGGTCTCAATAAACAAATCCTCGACGTCATGAGGCATAACGAAGATCCGAGTAAGTTCAATGATCGTGTAAATACCGCATTTAAGAACTTGTCATCCACCCCCGAGATCGCGGGAATCCTCGGTGACCCTGTCCATGATATGCCCCGGATTGCACGTGCACTTGCTAGTGGTGATGATATCCCCAAAGATATCTCAATGCGACCGTTCAGTCTCAGTATGTTAGATGCTGAAGACAAGCGCACAAAGCAAATGGTTGAACAAGGAATGCCAATCGGTGTTGCGATGCTTGTCTCTCGCGGTAGTACGTTTTCTATGATGCCGAGTGAAATGTTACCTGCTGCCTATTACGACCAGTATGTCAAGACACTCCAAAATCCTGGTGTTCAGAATTCAATGGCGCAAGAGCTTGGCAAACAACCGGTATCCTCCCGCGAAGCCGGGGCTAAGGAAGTCGAAGCCGCCGCTAAGATGAAACAGGCTAATACCAATTGGGAAGAACTCCAGATGAAGTTCAAGGATAAACCCGATGATGACTTCCTCAAAACATTCGGGATGGTGATCGACCTCCTCAAAGCCAAGCAGAGCGTGCCTAAAGAAATCATGAACGCGTTGAATGACAAGGTAGGGGCGAAGTACGGACTCAGCCCACATCAGGTCGACGGAATCCTCGAATATCTCAACCCATGGACGCCGAAATACGACGCTACGCCTGATGAAGCCGCGAAAGCCGCAGCGAGGGAAGCCGCGTATGGAAAGCAGTCGATGGGAACTCCCGCACAGCAAGCAACTGTTAAACGAATGCAGGAACGAGATCAAGCCGCCGCTGACAAAGAAGCGAAAAAGAACCGTGATCAAATCAAGCAGGAACGATCACACTCAAGTCAAGTCGATCAACCCACGCTCGGCCTCAACATGAAATCTCTCGCAGTGCTCGCTGCACTCGCGAAGAAGAACAGGCAAAACCCGTAATGCCAAACGGAACCGATAAACCGAAGAAGGTCGAAACTCCCTCATGGAGTACTATCTCGAGTCAGCTCGATCCGCTAATGCCCGAGACTCAATATAACGGCCTCCGTGATAGCTATTACTGGAATGTAGTTGCACCCAAGCTTACAAAGGGAACCGATGCTAAAGCAACATATAACGAGTTTGTCAAACTAACCCCGAAAGGTCACTATCTCGACGCAGCGGGTCGTGCCAAGCTCCACGCGCAAATCGCGTTGGCATCCGTAGGTTCCGCGATGCTGGAACCGTTGAAGGACGGTCACCCCGATCTCAAACGTGGGTTTGATCAAATTCAATCGTCCCTCCTCGGCATGAACCGAATGGCTGAAAGCGAAGGGATGGACACACGCATCGCTCAAGCCGGTGGGTCATTCGTCGGCCAGGGTATCGACTTCGCAATCCTATCCGCTGCGTTGAGCCCAATTGCCGCTGGTATCGCAACCGAGATGGCGGGCACCGTTCGTGGTATCGAATTCGCTACTAAGATCGTTCGAGGAGGAATGTCATTTGGTCTCTACGATGCTATGTCTGCTGACTCCGGTAATCGTCTTCAAGCTGGCGTCAAGGGTTTTGCTCTCGGCGCTGGGTTTGACCTGGCTTTGGGTCTTCGCGGTTACATCAAAGCAGCGGGATCGACAGCGGAAGTCGCAGAAGTCATACGAAACCGTTACGGAGCGAAGGCGGCAAAGGATTATCTCGCGGTGGGAGAGCTCCCGAAAGGGTTTGTAGCGCCGGAGGAGATTGTCCAACAGGCAGCTAATGCTGGCGAGAAGATGCCAAAAGACCTCGATGAAAAAGTCGCCAAATCCGTCTCTCACAACGCAGACGTCTCCCGCCGTGAAATGCGACCTGAGAAACCATTCTGGCAGTATACCCGAACAATGAAAGGTAGTCGCGTCCATGTCAAAGACGTCAACGGGAGGGAACAACTTGTCGACCTTAGACCTGGAAACGAGGCTGCAGCATATAAAGAGGTTAGAGACATTGTTGAACGGGGAGGTTCCATCTCCCATTACGCAACCCACCCGGACGATCACGGAGCGCTTGACGAGTTTATTAGAATCGTCGGTAAAGCCGAGGAAGGCAAATATCGCGGTACCATCCTTCGAACGCCAAGCGGTCAAGCGGAAAGCGTGGCGAAGACGTCAATTGCAGAGGGCATGCCGGCGACCGCGTTGACGCCGGATACGGTAGAGGTCGCTACCGTTTCGATCAAGCATCCGTTGTTGAATAAACCACCAACGGTAGAAATCCCTAAGATGCCGGAACGTCGTCCAAGTGCGCTCGAGGTCGATCAAGCTCTGGAGAAGAAAAAGGATCTGTCGAGTAAGAATCGAGAATTCATCCGGTATCATTTCGATAAGGTATGGGACCCGAATATTGAATATGAGGATAAACGCTCGTCAATGGTGATCCTCGGCACCCACGCCCCCGAGCTGCTCCCCGAACACGTTCGAGCGTCGATGCCTCCGATTGATAAATCGGGTAAGTTGATCCGGCAGGTTGCCGAGGCTCGCGTCCAGGAAGCTGCATCTAAATCTCTCGGATGGGAAGTTAACATCGAACACATTGGTAAAAGCGGGAAGGGAAAAGTTGTCGTCACAATGGCGACTAATCTCTCCGACCAAATGGTTGGCGAACTTGAGCACGCTCTCGGACCTGAGTATGAAGTTTACGTTCCGAAATCAATTCGAGGGCGGACCCGTGCTGAAACGGCCCGAATGACGACCGACGAGCAGGTTAACGAAATGCTCGAGTTTCACAATGTCAAACCCGAAGATGTCGACTTTGAAGCTGTGAGGGAGGGTGGAGAAGCTGAACTAATCCGACAGCTCGAGACCAAGAAGCCAGAGTTATACGGAAAGAAAACCACAACTCCGAAACCTCAAGCGCTCTTGTTGGATAAAATCCCACCGAGTGAACAGCGAGAGTATAGATCAGTCAAGGACGGGATTAAGTCAGAAGGTGAAACCCACACCCTCTTACAAGATGCAATCGACGCGGGAGGGCAACAGCGATTTCTCGGTTCACCAGCTGGTAGTAAATCTCTCGATGTTCAATTGAAGGAAGCATCCCTCTCCGGTCGTCTTATGGGATCAATCGAAGACGTTGACCCTCGTGACGTTGTTAAAGTCGGTGCCGCTCTCAGTGCACGTGGGTGGAAAGTCCTCCCGTTGAAGGGTTGGGAGCAGGGTAAATTCGAACTTGTATATTTTCGCCAAGAGGATCTCGGACGGGTTGCTCCATTGATCCAAGACTATGATAATTTCATCAGTCGGCAAGCTGGGCGAATATTCAACAGTGATGGAAAGACCACGCTTGACGTAGGAGAAGCCTCCCATGGTCGCCTCGGCAAAGCGTTCGGTATCGCTGATAAAGATATTGAAGGATTCCAAAAGGATCGCATTGGTGGTGTTCGCCCAGCACCCGAAGTCGGGTTTCGCAACCGAGTCGTCTTACAGCAAGAGGACATGGAACGGCTTTATCCTGGTGCTGCAGCATTTGCTGTACCAAGCTTTGAACAGTTCGCTGAAAGTATCGGTGTGGATCTCCCGCCTTCTTTGAAGGGGGGTGGGCCGATGGTAGTGTTGACACCTGATGCAGATGGTAGGACCGACCCCCAAACCCTTTGGCATGAGGACCTGCACCGGGGTGGAATGTACGCCCGGACATATGAGCGATTCACTGAATTCGTCGACCCAGGGCATCAGCAGACCGCGCTTGAACTCGTTGAAGGCCTCGGGAAGGCGTTCCCATCGTATAAAAAGACTGGGACGAAACGAGGAGTTGAGGAAGCCTGGGTTCATGCTGCAACTGCGGTTCGGTACGGGGATAAACCGTATCTTGAAGTCTTGGCCCGATACGATACCAGCGTTGACCACGTCATCGACTTCGTCCATGACACCGCGGATAACCTGCTCAATCATGTATTGGATCATGCACCTAGTGGGGACACACCTCAAGTTCGGTTATTCCAACGAATGCTGTATAGCGTGCGTGGGAGATCATCCCGTGAAGTTAGTGAAGCTCTTCGTGAGAATATCCGAGCAACTGGAAGTGGTATCGCTCACTGGTACGATCACAAAACCGACATGTGGGTGTTGAAAGACAGACCAAATAGTGAAATCCGGTTCAAAACTGTTAACGACTTGTGGGATTACCTGCTCGATCGTGACAAGAACTTCATGGCGCCGAGTGCGTCGTTGCGGTCTGAGCTCGGCGGGGTGAAAGGTCCGATTGCTCCGATCGGAAAGGAACCAGATGGGTCATCATTACCAATGCCAGAAATCCCACCAGAGGGTAACTACTCTGCGGTGACAGGCTTGAGTGGAATGTGGAGACCGTTTTTCCCATGGTTGGCAACCCTTCATGAAGAGGTCAACCAACTGTTTAGAAAGTCGGGTAAATACTGGCCTGGTTACGAAACATTCAAAGCGGTTGACGATGGTGAACGTCTCAGCGGAGCGTATCGCCAGGAAATGGGGCAGAAGATCGTTGACGTCCTTGACCGGTTTAAGGGTAAAAAGATGCACTCGGTTCTGGACTATTTAACCTATCCTGAAGCCGAGCGAACGTCGAAGTTGATGGAACAATATGGTCTTACCCAAGCCGATGCCCAACAAGCGCATAAGGTGTGGGAATTGATCGGTGAGTTCAAGGAAGGGACGAAAGGGAAGATCAACGGACATCAATACCTCCTCGAATACCACCCCAAGATGAGAAATTTCGGTTGGGCTCCCGAGCGTGCGTTTGGTCCGATAACAACACCGCAAGTTGCGTCGTTCTGGGACAAAGCAGTTCGACACGATATGAGATGGGATCCCCAAGATGGGCACTTGGGTAAATTCATGCATTTCCTCTTGAACGAGTCGGTGGAATCCCAATTCACTGGGAAAGCCCTTGCCGCGGCTGATAAGTTGGTCGAGACAAAGTCCGCCGATGGGCGTTATATCATCCCGAACCGAGTCCGCTGGCCGATGGTCAACTACGTTCGGTATATGAAAGGAATTCCTGACACGAGTCAACAAGCAATCTCCAAAGCAATTGGAGGGTTTGCTGACCTGGCCAACAACAAGATCGAGATGTTAAATGCGTTCCTACCTGATTCGATGAAAGTCCCAAAGATCGAAGCCCCACCTCGTGCAATCATGAACCGCTTCATGCTCGCGTCATACGTCATGGGACTTGGCGCTCGACCCGCATTAGCGGTCAGAGACTCATTCCAAGCGTTTACGGGAGGAATGGTCGTCCTCGGTCCAACACGCTTCACTCGTGGATTTACCCGATTCATGACCAGCCCTCGCGCCGCGTTCGAGTTCGCTGATAACGCTGGTGCACTTCTCCGAAAGAACAACGCAGGGGAGCTCCTCGGTGACATCACACAAGAAATCCCGTCGGTCGGTCCCGGTTGGATGGATCGCATCGCACGATGGTCGAACGCGTTACTGGCGCCATCTCGATGGGGGCATAACTTTGGCCGTGCGATTACATTCAACGCTGAGTATTGGGATGCGATCGAAGCTATTAAAGGATATCGAGCGGGTCGCCAGACTATTGATCAACTCATGGAATCGACCTCGTTGCATTTTATGGATAAGCCGGCTGCAGGTAACCTTCTTAGATACGTGGCAGATGACCATATCCCAATCGAGGATGCAGCAAGGAAAATTGCACTGGAAACAGTGGATCTCACCCAATGGCCGTACCGGCGTGGAACTCAGCCGGCTGCGCTTACTTACGGGGCTGGACGTATCTTTGGACAGTATGGTGTCTGGCCGGCCAACTACGCGGACTTCCTGTACAGAATAGGGAAAAAGTTCGGGGAACGTCCTAAGATGGCGACAAAGATGTCGTTGACTTGGGTAGCGGTCAACTACGCAGCGAGTCATTCAATGGAAGCGCTCGGAGCGGATACGTCCAAGTGGTTCTGGCAAAGTCCTGCAGGGTTTGCCGGGAGTCCTCATTGGGATTTCGTCCACGCTGCAATGGTTGCTCCTGAAAACACCGATGAAGGACGCGCCGCGAGAAAGACAATGTTAGAATACCCGTTGAACTTCGTCCCAGCGTTGAGCGAAATGAAATCGGTCTTCCGAGCGATTGAAGAAGGTGGTATGACTGAATGGCCGCCGAGCCAGCGTAGTCTTGTCCGTGCGTTGGGGTTCAAACCGTTGGATGAATCTCGTGGGGAACAGGATTGGCAGGATTTTGTAAAGACCCAAATGGGATATGAAAACGCGAGGAGGCGTCCGTGATATATATCCTCATCGCAATAGTTTTGTTGCAGTTAGCATCAATCATACAAGGGAGGCAAATCGTGGCAGCAATCGATGACTTGACAAACGCAGTAACAGGCTTGGAGGCGGCGTCAACAACGGTGGTCAATAAGATCAACCAGTTGAAGGCAACCCCGGGCGTGGATCCAACAGCGGTGGAATCACTCGTGGCTCGCGTCAATACCGTGACCACAAATCTCACAGCGGCGTCACAATAGGAGGAACCATGGCATCACAAGGACGAGAACCAGCAGGTGAACGAGACAAACCTCGCCTGGACAATGTCATCACCGGGAGTGGAGACGGGAGTGACCAGGACAAGCACGTTGGCAACGCGATTACGTGTGCGCATCCAATGGGGCAGACCCCGGGAAGTGCAGAGCCTCCTATCGCGAACGTGATTACGCATACCGGGCCGAATAAATAATGGGACGTGATCTCTCCGAACTCGCGTCGTACATGCTTCCGCTTGCTCAAGATCTACTCAGGGCGGCAACCGATGCAGGTCTCGATCCCGTGGTTGAGGACACCGGTCGGGACGAAGCCGAACAGCAGGTGAAGATCGCAACCGGGGTAAGTTGGACAACTCGTAGTAAGCATCTACCCCAACCCCCCGAGATGAAATCCGAAGCAATTGATGTTGTCCCTCGCGCGTGTATAGCCCTCAAGTACTGGGGTTGGAACGGTACGATTGAAAACAGTCACCCACATTGGGGTAAATTGATCGAGATAGGGGAAGGTCTTGGCCTCCACTGCGGTGTCCACTTCCCCAAACCCGATCCAGGTCACTTTCAATATATTCATCCGTAGCTACTGCTACGCGGAGGTTCACGCAATGGCTGGGAAATATCTCATGATTAGTGGAGGGGGAGACGGACTCGGTCTCGCCCTCCGGCTCCGGATGGAAAACCAGGACAATCAAGTCGCTGTTTGGATTAAAGAACCCCGGGCCAAGGACAACTACACCGGGCTCCTCGCCAAGCCCGAGAAATGGAGTGATTCCCTCGATGGAGAGACTATTGTGTTGTTCGACAGCTCAGGTGGTGGGCGTACAGCGGACCGCTTGCGGGCTCGAGGTCACCATGTGTTTGCCGGAAGTACGTTCGCGGATCAGCTCGAGCTCGATCGTCCTCTTGCTCTGGACTTCATGCAACAAGCTGGGATTAAAACACCGGAAAGCAAGACTTTCCGCTCGTGGGAGAGAGCTAAGGAATACGTTAAAGGACATGATGCTCGGCTCGTGTTCAAAGCGAGCGGCGACACCGGGAACTACCTCGGATCCTATGTTAGTTATGACTCGGGAGACCTCGTCGAAATGCTTGACTACTTCGCTGGCGTCACCGCGGGGAAAGGGAAACCGGAATTCATCCTCCAAGACTTCGTCGAAGGCACCGAAATCTCCACGGAGGGGTGGTTCAACGGACGGGAGTTCATGACCCCGTGGAATCACACAATCGAGCGAAAGCAGTTGATGAATGAAGGACTCGGTCCATCGGGTGGGTGCGCAGGGAACATTGTTTGGATCGAGAAGGAGATGAATCATGTCATTGAAGAAGGCATTGCGCGAATGGCACCGATTCTCGCCGAACACGATTACATCGGTCCAATCGACTTGAACAGCGTTGTCAACGACGAGGGCGTATGGGGGTTGGAATTCACACCAAGGTTTGGGTATGACGCGTTGCCTGCACTTCTCGAGCTCGTCGATGGTCAAATCGGTCCAACGATATCAGCAATGGCAAGGAACGAGCATCCGACCAATGTCCCACTCGTCAATCGGAAAGCGTCCGGCATCCGAATCTCCATCCCACCGTATCCAAGCGAGCACTACCATCCAGACGAAGGTATCCCAATCAGGGGGTTGACCCGTGAAGATCGTCCACATTTGTATTTCTACGATGTCATGCTGGATACCGCCAACCACTTGGTCTCCACTTCCGCGTTTGGTGCTGTTGTTACTATTACTGGTATTGGCGACGGGATTATGGATGCTTTTGACGGGCCTATGGCGATTGCGAAGCGTGCGAAGATCCCTCAGAAGCAATACCGGACCGACCTCGCCGGCCTCTTCGTCAAAGAGTGGTGCAAGTTCGACAAGCTCGTTAGAAAGGAGGACGTTAGTGTTGGCATGGCTGAACAATCACTTTGACAAGCTGTTATTGTCGTTTTTCATCTTGTACTTCTCAGCGTTGGGGTTTCACTCGGTCTATATCCTAGAAATCCACAAGATGGATACAACCAACCCTGTCATAACCGCGTTTATGAGCCAGATGTTTGACAATCAGAAACTGGTCATCGGCGCGCTATTGGGGTTAATCACGGGTCGAGCAATGGCGTTAGGAAGTAAATCGAATGGAGGAACGAATGGTACGACGACGAGTAGTAGTATCCCTCCTGGCACTGATCCTGGTGACAGCAGGGTGCGCAGTACAACGAACGCAAGCACCACAACTTAAATCACAAACGATCACTGAACTCAACATCGCGGCGCAGTTGAAACAGGCGAATGCGGACTATATCCAATTCTTCACCGATTTGGGGAAGCAGGTACCGCAACCGACGGCGGCAACTCTCGCCGAGATCAACGGCGTGGGTCACGGGTTGAAGACAACATTGGACACCGCCAACGGCTTGTGGCAGACGTATAACACCAACCATGATGCATCGTTACCCGCACAGATATCAGCGTTGTTGGTAACCGCGTCGGCGGATATGGCGGTGCTACTCGCCAAGAAAGCGGGGAAATAACATGCCGGAACTCATTTTGTCGTATCTAATCCCGGAAGCGATCAAATTGATCGGTCAACACTTTGCGTTGAAGGGGTCGTTGAATTCCCTGACTCAGGTACAGGCTGATCAATGGCTGGCGGACTTTGCAAAGTCGTTGCCGGTGGTTCTACCGACACCTGAGGAGCTGGAGGCACAGGGCGCTTCCGGATTACAGAAATGATTTCGCGTCCTTCGAGGCAGCGGTACTGGACGCCTTTGACGTGTTGGTAAACGCCAGCGTGTCTGGCGAATGACACGATATCGCCGAGACGTAACCGTTCCTGAATGAGAGGATCATCCCCGAGTGCGATGACGATTCCAGTCGTCGGCTTGGGGATGTTTTCTTCTGCCAGGACGATGGAGAGTCCAACGTTTTCGGCCCGCTTTGCAAGGCTGGTTTCAACTGGCAGTTCCTCGACAAAGCAACGATCTCCCATCGGGATAATGACTTCTTCTTCGTTAGACATTTGACCTCCATGGAATAACCGCAAGTGCACTGATGGAACTGGACGGGCCGGTGTATGGTAATTTCTCTGTATTCAACACGATGAAGTCGATGACGCCGGATGCGTCCTTGATCTGGATGAAGGATTCTAGGATGATGTACAGATTGCCCTTGTCATCCTCGAACAACGATTGATCGTTGGATAGGACTCGGATAATCCGCCAAGTCTTGTCTTTGTGTTGGATCTCATGCCCGATTTGGTATTCTGACACCGCATGCCTCCAGGTTGTTATGGATACAACAGGTATTTAATGGATCGTGATCTTCAGCGGAAAAGTTAACAGGAGTTCCATGTCTATCCCACTCTGTAGGATCCGACGCGCTTGCTAATGAATAACCATTCCACCCCCTCCAAACCGGTGCACTCGAATCAATCGATGTTACCCCCGCCTGATCAAGGTAAGGAATCTCATGAACGTCCCCATTGACCATCCCAAAAGCGTGAAGCTTAATATGCGGGTGGTCTCGTTTGACCATTCTCGCGAACTCGACACGCATAAGAGGGTTATCAGTGATAGCATAACTAAGTGCCCGAGGAATTCCGATCCAGGTGATTCGTGGGTCACTGACAGCTTCGGTGTAGGATTCGAGGAATCCATGGAGGTCTCCTTTTTCGGCTTGGGGGATGTACAACCATTCGAATCCGAGACCTTCCCAGTCGTCTGTATCAAGCGTATACATCGCTGCATGCCAAGTCTTCTGCCAACGCTGTAATGGATAATCGGGGAGGACAACTACATCAGGTTCAAGCGCTTGGATAGCTTCCCAACTTATTGTCGGTTTTCCATACTCGTAAGCACCATTGTCAAGGATGATGAACTCTCCCGCTCGTTTTCGGGCTTGGTAAAACTCTCGATAAGCTGTAACACTGCACATATGCGCCAACACCAAATGCGTCTTACTCAACGTTGCATAGCGCTCCAACCCAGCCGTCGGACATATCACACAGAAGTCCATATCACTCCCCATCCTTTCTTAACCCGGTAGATATACGCTTCACTAACTTGTACCAATGCGGCGAGCTTTCGTATCGGTAAACGTAGAACAACCCGCGGGTCGATCCGATGGACTCGCCATCCGAGGTACGCCGGACTATTAGCTCCACCTCGACTTCTCCGCGGGATGTCAAGCATCCGCATCCATCGTTCAACCGCAGCTGGACTAGTTCCAATCCTGGTGGCGATTGCTTTGATCGAGAGACCTTCTTGGGCATAGAGGGCTCCTAACATTGCGCGTTTGTTCGGGAAACCTGCGATGGGGTCGATGTCATCCATTAGTTGTCGACGGAAGTTATCCGCTCCTTTCCCGGAAACGGGATTCGGCGAATAGTTGGGTG
>Ga0208042_1000640_pt1 | contig 11855 bp, 9 predicted proteins | sample Sb_taG_10_FD_187708 | JGI IMG/M metagenome (GOLD analysis project Ga0208042, IMG submission 187708) | Peat soil microbial communities from Weissenstadt, Germany - Sb_50d_7_NC metaG (SPAdes) (version 2) | ecosystem: Environmental > Terrestrial > Soil > Wetlands > Peat | place: Germany... | reverse complement strand
CACGAAACTCGAGGTCCTAAGCAGCCGATGTAATGGTCGACGAAGCGGCTGCATGACCGGCATTGGTGATAGACCTTGTCCGAAGCAGGCAGATCGATTCGCAGGAGAGATGCCGGGAACGGCGAACGGAATAATGCTTTGAAATGGAATCGCCGCAACGAAATCACGAAAGGGCCCCGATGAGGGCCGTAGCGCTCACCAGACCATCAATGGGAGGTATGGCATGACTCGGACCGATGTCGTGGCCTCGAGCAGGCCGCAAGCAGCAGGCGCAGCACCCAGGAGCAGAGGATCATCGTCTCGCGCGTCGCGTGGGCTGTTAGCTCTGCCGGTCGTGCTGCTGCTGGCTATCGCGCTCGCGGCGCCGACGGCTCTTGCAACGAGCGGCAGCCCACCCGCCACCGCCGGCTACGGTCCCCAGGGTGTGCCCAAGCCCAGCAGTGGAACGTCGCCGTCGAAAGCGAACAAAACACCCCCATCGACATCGACGCCAACGAAAACGACCCCGTCCGCGACGACCAGCAGCGCTCCCAGCACAACGAGCGCGAAAGCAAGCTCACTGCCGTTCACCGGCTTTGACCTTCGCTGGACGGTCGGCGCGGGCCTGCTCCTGATGGGCATGGGCTTCTCGATCGTGACCATGCAGCGTCTCAAGCGCCGCAACACCACCGGTCGCTGAGGGATCAGTCCACAAGCTGGACTGGCAATGTAGGAGCGGCCGTCGGCTCAGGCCGGCGGCCGTCTTCCCTGTGGTGCCATCCCATCGTCGATCGCCTCACGTATCGAGTAAAGTCGGCGCGTGGACGACTCGACGCCATCTGAGCTCAATCTGGAGCTGGCCAAGCGCCGCCAGCAAGAGCGCCTGGCCGTCGAGGAGGGGGGAGGAGGCGAGTCCGAGGGCTTTGAGCTCGCCGAGCAGGAACTGATCGAGCACGCATCTCACGGCGACCAGCACACGCCGGACCGGATCATGCAGGATGCCGGCGCCGGCCCGGATGAGGAGCGGGCTGCATCGGTGTACGGCGAGGCTGACGAGGAGCATTCCCCCGACTGACTGAGGGGACCTGGGGCCCCTCGTGAACCGGTGATTGATGGTGATGGAGGCGCCCTCGCGTGGTCCCGTGGCGGGTACTACTGTGGTGGCGTAGTGGCTGGCGATCGCCGATCGCTGAGCACCGGGCGCATCCATCATCCGGATGACCAGCCGTCTCCGCCGGCGAATGATCGATCGGTCGATCCGTCCGATGAGTTTCGCCGCGGAGGGCGGTCTGTGGGTAGATATGGATAGATCGTAGATAGCGATAGATCGAGCTCAACCAACGAACAGGAGGATTTGCAATGACCGAGACCACCTCGACCCGCATCACCCAGGTGGGGACCGTGATCGTCCCCGTCTCAGACCAGGATGCGGCGATCGCCTTCTACACCGGCAAGCTCGGCTTCGAGAAGCGCATAGACGTTCCCTTCGGCAACGGCGACCGCTGGGTCGAAGTCGCGCCCGCGGGCGCGGACACGACGATCGCGATCGTCAAGCCACGCCCCGGCGAACCGACGGGCATCGAGACTCGCATCGCGCTGTCCAGCTCCGACATCGACTCAGACCACTCAGAGCTGAAAGCCCTCGGCGTCGACGTCGACGCCGAGGTGTCGCACATGGGCGACCCAGTCCCGCCGATGTTCTTCTTCCGCGACCAGGACGGCAACAAACTGTTCGTCGTCCAGACGAGCTGATCGATCGATCGATCGATCGCCGCGCGGCGGGGGTGTGAGCCATGCTCCGCGGCCCGTCGCGCGCGACCCTCTTTCAGATCGCCCCGCGCGTGAAGAGGGGGCATCTCTGACCGTCGGCGTTCAGCCCGCGAGCAAGAACCGATCCTTTCACCCACCCAAAGGAGGCACGATGGCAAAGCTGCGATTCCAGGTCTCGATGTCGCTGGACGGCTTCATCGCCGGGCCCGAACCGAGCGAGGAGCACCCCCTCGGCCAGGGCGGCATGCAGCTCCACGAGTGGGTGTTCGAGCTCGAGGCATGGCGCAAGCCGCACGGCCGGGAGGGCGGCGAGGTCAACGCCAGCACCGAGGTCGTCGAGGAATCCCTCACCAACGTGGGCGCGACCATCATGGGCCGCAAGATGTTCGGAGGCGACGCCGGTCCCTGGGGAGAGGACCCCTGGGACGGTTGGTGGGGCGAGGACCCGCCCTTCCACACACCCGTCTTCGTGCTCACCCACCATGCCCGCGAGCCGCTTACGAAGTCCGGGGGGACCACGTTCCACTTCGTCACCGACGGCATCTCCTCGGCGCTCGCCCAGGCCAAGGAGGCGGCTGGCGGCAAGGACGTCTCGCTCGGCGGCGGCGCCAACGTCGCCCAGCAGTATCTGTCCGCGGGCCTCATCGACGAGCTTCAACTCCACATCGTTCCGGTCCTGCTCGGCGACGGCACGCGGCTCTTCGACAACCTCGCCGGCGCCAACAACATCGAGCTCGAGCTCCTGCGAGTCCTCGAGGCGCCCGGCGTCACCCACCTCTCTTATCGTCGCGTCGTCAGCTGAGGTCGGGCGTGCTACGTGCAGGCCTGGGGCTCAAGATGCGCGTTAGATGGGGGCTCTAAAGCTCGTCCTTGCGCTGTGCGTACGATGTGTGTACACTGATGCGTATGTCTGAGACCAAGACCAATCGCGTCAATCTGCGGGTCGCGGACCGCGACGTCGAGCTCTTCCGCCAGGCTGCGGGGGTGGCAGACGAGTCCCTGTCGGAGTTTCTCCTGGGGAGCGGACGCGAGCGCGCCGAGCGGCTGCTGGCGGATCGCACGCGCTTTGTGATCTCCGAGAAGCAGTGGGCGGCTTTCAATGCCGCGCTCGAGCGCCCGGCGCAAGTGAACCCAAAGCTCGCCGAGCTGTTCAGTCGCCCGCGTCCTGAGTAGTGCCGCGGTTCAGCGACCCTGAGCCACTCGGCGCTCGGCACATCCTCGAGGGGTTTTACTGCGGCGAGGACTCCTTGGACGTCTGGTTGTGCCGGCACGCGCGTGCCGCTACGGGCAGCGGCTCGGCCCGAGCGTTTGTCACAGTGGACACAGAGCAGGAACGGGTCGTCGGATATCACGCGCTCACCGCTGCCTCGATCGAGCACCCTGAAGCCACCGGGCGTGTCAAGCGCGGAATGCCGCAACACCCGATTCCAGTGATGTTGCTCGCACGACTCGCGGTCGACCGCTCAGTACAGGGCCACGGGCTCGGCGCATGGCTGCTGGCCGACGCGATGGAACGTTCGCTCGCGGCCGCCGAGATCCTCGGCATTCGCGCGCTGGTGGTACACGCTTTGAATGACAACGCTCGGGAGTTCTACCTCCGTCACGGGCTAGCGCCTTCGCCAACCGATGAGCGACATCTGATGATCCTGCTCAAGGACATCCGGGCGGTTCTCGCAAAACGTCATCGGTCTGCGCAATAGCAATCGTCGGTTCCGCGAAGGTCATTCCTGGGATCCGATCGCCGGAGCGTGGTGAAGGCTGGCAAGCCGGCCGAGGACTGGGATCTCTCGGACGTCGGTCGGACTCGCGAGCAAGAGCCAGGCTGTTGCGGCCAGGACGGCTGGCCCACGATCGGCACGACGCGCGCGCGAGTCCTTTCGACCTGAAACTTGATGCGGATGAGAGGACTCGAACCTCCACGTCCTTACGGACACGGCGACCTGAACGCCGCGCGTCTACCAATTCCGCCACATCCGCGTGTCGGGTGAGGAGCGAAGATATCGCACCGCTCGGGGGCGAGCCAGGGGGCCAAGAGACTCCGAGCAGGCGCCGGCGATGGCCGAGGTGAACGTGACTTGCTCCGAGCACTTTGCTAGCCTCGACCAGTCGCTTACGCGCCGCTATCGTCCAGGGGACTAGGACGCCGGCTTCTCATGCCGGAAACCGGGGTTCGAATCCCCGTAGCGGTACTACGTTGACGGTGGTCGAACCGCGGGGACGCGGAAGATCGGTTCGATCGCGTCGCGGGTGCCCTCGTCGCGCTCGATCAGTCGCTCGTATGCGTAGTGGATGGCGCCGTGAGTTGCTCGACGTGCCGGGGGCAGCCGGACACTGCGAATGACTCCTGCTAGCGGTACTTCCTAGCTGCCTTGCACAGCTGCCGGGGGTCCGGAGAGCTCATCCGATCGCTCGACATCAGCGCTCGCGCCCGGTTCCACGCGCTCGTCCAGCCACGCCCTCAGATCCTCGAGCGCCCGCGCACGATCGGCCCGGGGCTCGTTGAACAGCTCGTGATAGAAGCCCTCGTACAGCTTCAGCGTCTTCTCCTGTGAGCCCGCGCGCGCGTAGATCATCTTCCCGCTCGCCGGCGGCACCAGACGGTCGGCGCCGCCGTGCATCACCAGCAGCGGCAATGTCAGGCGCGCCACGTCCGTCGGAAATGTCGTGGCTGCGTCCGCGAGCTCCAGCGCGGTGCGGGCCTGCAGCTTGCCGTGGAAGACCAGCGGATCCTGCTCGTACGCTCGTACTTCCTCCGGATCGCGGCTGATCGTCTCGGTACTGATCCCAGTCACCCCCAGACCCGGGGCGAGGGCAGACAGCACCCGCACGACCGCTCGCTGCGGCGCACTGGCCTTCAGGATCGCGAGCGGCGCGGAGAGCACGAGCCCCGCGAGCTTCGCCTGGTGCTCCAGCGCGTAGGCGATCGCTATGCACCCGCCCATGCTGTGGCCCAACAGGTACGGTCGCCGTCCGTCGTCTTCTTGGGTTACGAGATCGATCAGCGTGTCGAGATCGGCGATCGCATAGGCGAGACGGTCGATCACCGCGCGGCGGCCACCCGAGCGTCCGTGACCACGATGATCGATCGCGTAGACCCCGTAGCCGGCGGGCACCAGCTCTTCGACCACATGGCCATAGCGACCGCCGTGCTCGCTCGCTCCATGCGCGATGACGACGGTGGCGCGGCGCTCGCCGTCTCCCAGCCATGCCTGCCAGTAGATCTCGAGATCCCCGACCCCCGCGAACTGTCCCTCGACGTGCCTCACCTGATCGCACTATCTCACATGGGGGCTGCAAGCCCCCTCCACATCGAGTGCCAAAGCCCCCTCACATGGACTGCCAAATTTAGTTCGGGGAGCTCGAGAAGTCGGACTGGAGTACTTTTCTATATTTGAAAAGAACGACTAGGCGGAAGAAACATGACCAGGCGGAGAGATGGCTGATAAGCAGCGGGCGGCAGACAAGTTGCATCCGGGGCCGAACGGAATGCCACGCGGGCAGGTGATGGAGATTCAGCGCAGCCGGATGCTGGCGGCGGCGGTCGAGGCGGTCGAGGAGGTCGGCTACTCGGGGATGAGCATCGCGCAGGTCATCAGCCGGGCAAAGCTGTCGCGGAAGACTTTCTACTGTGTATTCGCCGACCGCGAAGACTGCTTTCTGGCGGCGTTCGAGGAGGCTGTCAACGAGGCGGAGGCGCTTCTGCGTGAGGCCTATGCCGGCGAGGCCGGCTGGCGCGAGGGCGTGCGCGCCGGGCTGTTTGCGCTGCTGAGCTTCCTCGACGAGGAGCCGGCGCTGGCGAAGCTTTGCGTGGTCGAGGCACTGGGGGCGGGCACGAAGGTGCTGGAGCGTCGTGCGCGGGTGCTCGAGGGGCTGGCGGAGGTCGTCGATCGTGGACGCTCTCCTACCAGCACGAGCGCCACCCGCGAACCCGCGGAGGTCACGGCCGAAGGCGTGGTGGGCGCGGTCTTCGCGGTGCTGCACAGGCGCCTGCTCGATGCCCCCACCGAGTCGCTCGTGGATCTGCTGGGTCAGCTGATGAGCATCATCGTGCTTCCCTACCTCGGGGCGAGGGCGGCGAGCACGGAGCTGAGGAGACAGGCGCGCGAGCATCGTCGGGCCACCCGCTCGCCCACGCATGCCTCGAGCAGGGATCCGCTCGAAGGTCTCGACATGCGCTTGACCTACCGGACGATGCGCGTCCTCACGGTCATCGCCGAGCGTCCGGGTGCGAGCAATCTCGAGATCGCCAAGGACGCCGGCATCGCCGATCCGAGCCAGATCTCAAAGATCCTGACCCGGCTCGAGCGGTTGCGGCTCCTCGAGAACTTTCGTCAAGGCCAGCCAGGGGGGACATCGAACGCGCGGCGTCAAGGGAGGTCAAACGCGTGGCGCCTGTCCGAGCGCGGCACCCTGCTGGAGCGCGCCGCCCGCTCACATTGATCGCTCGAGATCTCGTCGCCGCTGCGCGAGCTGTTCCCTGCCCTTGACCGTCCCGTTTATCGGCCCCAGTCGGAGCAGAAGACGAGGTGCTTCTTCGCTTTCTGCTCTGGCGACTGCTCGGCCTGCTCGCCGTAGCCGGTGGCTTCGCCCTGATCTCCTGGTTGCTCGACGGGGGATTGGGAGCAGCGCTGCGCGGATCATCATCGCTCTCCACCGCCTTGAACTCCGGGGCAGCGACGAGCGCGCCCGTCGATCGGAGCCTCCTCGAGACGGGGGGTCACGCGGCGGCCCTCCCTTCCCCGGACGTGCACACGGCGATTCCGACTCTGCAGGACGCCCTCGGGACGGGCGCGAGCGGGGTCTGGGGTTGGGGCCCGATAATCGCCGGAGTGCCGCTGACGCGGCTGCTCGTCACGCTCGTGCTCGCGCTGGGAGCGCTCATCGCGATCGCGCGCTGGTGGGCCCGGCGTCGACGGCGATACGTGCGTCTCTGCGTCGAGGCCTACCGCACCGACCGGACCAGCGCGGAAGCGATCGTCACGATGTTCGAGGCGCTCCACAAGCGCCTGCTGCGCCGCTGGTGGCGGCGACTGCTCCAGGGCCAGCCCTCCGTGGCGCTCGAGGTGCACCACACGTGTGCCACGGACCGCGACTCGCCATCGGTGTGGCTGGCGGTCAGCTGCCCCGAGGGGCTCGAGGGGATGGTGCAGGCGGCGCTGCGCACGGCCTACCCGAACTGCCATCTGAGCTCTGAATGCAGGCAGCCCGGCACGCCACCGTATGTGCTGCGCTTGAAGAAGCACGCCGAGTTCATCAAACGGGTGAAGGTGCTCGACCGCTTCGAGCACGAGCGCGAGCCGCCGATGAACCGGTTGATGACCGTGATGGGCGCGTGCGGCTCATCGGCATTCGTGCAGCTGGCGATGACACCCACCCCGGCCCTGTTCGAGCGTCACTCAAAGCGCTTGTACAAGCACCACGAGGCGCACCTGTCGCGCGAGCGCCGAGACCACCTGCAGGTGCGCGATCGCTCGATGGTCGAGGACGCGGAGCTGCGCGGTGGCCTCGAGGTCCAGCACAGGCCGCTGTTCTTCGCGGAGCTCCGCGTGATTGCCCCCGAACGCAGGGTCTGCGAGCAGATCGCCTCAGAGCTGCGCGTGGAGGGAGCGGAGAACCGGCTCGTGGAGCGCGGCACCGCGGTGCGCCACAGCCTGCTCGGCCTGTATGGCCGCCGGGTGCGCAGGGGCGAGGGCAATCCGCTGCCGTCGTTCCACAAGGGCGTGATGGCCTCCACCGAGTTGGCCGCCCTGTGGCATCTGCCGTCGATCGACTATGGAACGGTTCCCTTCGAACGAGCGGCGCTGCCGCTCGCGCCCGCGCCACCCACGATCAACCGTCCCCGAGACGGACGGGGCACGCTGCGCGATGCGCTCGGGGCGGTCTCGATCCATCCAGAGCTGCGCAAGCAGAACACCGCCGTGCCCGGTGCGGTCGACCAGGGCAAGTCGAGCTATCTCACGGCGACCGTGGCGGAGGACCTGCGCCGGGAGCGCTGTGCGGTGATCGTGCTCGACCCCAAGGGCGACGCGGCGGAGGCGGCGGTGAGCCTCGTGCCGGCGGAGCGGACATGCACGCTGCTCGACTTCTCCCACCCGACATGCGGCTTCAACCCACTCGCCGTCGACGCCCCGGCCGACGTGATCGCCGACTACGTCGTCGCGGCGCTCAAGAACCTCTTTACCGATGCGGACATCCGCGCCTCGTCCGACCGCTACCTGCGCAACGCGATCATCGCCGTGCTGGCGCATGACCGCTCCTCGACCCTGTGGGACGCGGCGCGGCTCTTGACGGTGGGGGAGGAGGGTTACTCCTATCGGGCTCGCGTCGGAGCACGCGTGCGGACGTTGCCAGAGTTCAAGGAGATCTCGGAGTTCTTCACGGCCGAGCTCACCGCGCAGCTCGCGGACTCGCGCAGCATGACCACCGCCAAGCTCGACGCGCCGGTGAACAAGCTCGCGCGGCTCCTCAACTCATCCTCGATCAAGCGGGTGCTGCTCAACGAGTCGCTGACGATCGACTTCGATCGGGTGATCTCCGGCGGTGAGGTGCTCGTGGTGAAGGGCGCCATGGGCGCGATGGGCGCGGGCAACACCTCCGTGCTGATGCAGCTGCTCGTCGGGATGCTGGACGCGGCGCTGGCCCGGCAGCAGGACCTCGTGCCGGCCGAGGAGCGGATGGCCGTCGCGTTGAAGGTCGATGAGGCGCCGCTGGTGCTCAACCGGGGCTTCGCCGAGACGCTGGCGCTGAAGCGCTCCGCGGGTCTCGAGACGGTGGCGTGCTGGCAGACGGAGGCCCAGTGGGTCGACCGCGAGGTGCGCGACCAGCTCGACGCGCTGTTCGCGCACCGCGTGTACTTCGCCACGGCTTCCGTGCGCGACGCGCGCGCGGCAGCCAGCATATTAATGGCCGAGTTCTCAGACACCGTCCGCCCGGGAATCGAGCATCTCTCCGTCCTCGGCCATCCCGACGCGCGCCTGCATCTACCCAAGCACCACGCGATCGTCAGCTGGACGACCCCCCAGGGACGCCAGCCGCCGTTCATCGCCGAAACGATTCCGCTGCACGTCGACCAAGAGCGCCTCGCGCTGCACGCCGCGCGCCAGGCCGAGCGCGGCGGTCGCCACCGCGCGGACCTGCGCCAGCCACACTGGGATCGCAAGCACCGTGAAGCCGAAAGCCGAGAGACCGAGAGTGCGCAGGCCGTCAGCCAGGCGGATACGCTCGCCGCGCCCGATCGCCCTGGGCGGCAGCTTGGCTCTCCCGAGGAGGCCCCTCCCCCGGTGACGACTCCCGCCCGGGCTGAGGCTTCCCTCCCGGCGGAGCCTTCCGTCCCGGCGGAGCTTCCCGTGCCGGTCGAGGCTCCAGCCTCAGTCGAGAAGCCTGCGGGCACCGAGGAGCCACGACCATCAGTTGACGGACCGGCGCGGGAGAAGGCCTCCGCCGAGAAGCCGGTGAGCGTGCCGGGAGTGCCCGCGGACAGCTATCGCGAGCTGGTCGAGCTCGATGACGCGCACAGCGTGCGCTGGGCCAAGCGCGTGGAGTCGCCCCGAGCGCTCGAGCCCGAGATATTGGACATGGAGATGCTGGCGCTCGTCGCCAGCCTGCGCCATGTGCTCTCGAGCCAGATCCACCGCCGCTTCAATCCAAAGCGCGCCGCCACCACCACCCAGCGACGACTGAAGCGCCTATCGGACGCCGGCTTGGTGAGGCGCTTCCAGTTTCATCGCCGCGACGGGGGAGGAGTGCCGATGTGCTACGCGATGACCGCCGCGGGCCTCGAGCTGCTGCACGCTCATGGCAGGCTCGAGGGCCTCCATGAGGAGGACATCGAAATGCCGCCCGGGTCCTCTTCCGCGGCATCGCCGGTGGCGGGCGACCGGCTGCTTCGCCAGGCGCGCCACGACGTGCACGCGGCCGGCTGGGCGCTCGCGCTCGAGCATGCCCTGGACGCCGCTCCGCTGGGGCTGCGCGGACCCGTGGAGTCGGTGCTCTCCCCGCCATCGCGTCGCTCAGGTGATGACGGGCGCGTGGCGCTCGGGCCCGGCGATCTCATTCTCCCGGGCGGGCGAGCCGCACACGATTTCCTGCGCACCGACGGGACGGGGGAGAGGGTCGCGCTCGAGCGCTTTGAGACGGTGCGTCCCGATCTGACGATCGAGCTGTCCGGGCGCCTCCTCGAGCGCGTCGCGGCGGCGGCGCGCGCCAGGGAGATGGGTATCGCCGAGGGCATCAGCGCGGAGGACATCATGGTCACGGAACCAGGCGCGGGGGTGGGAGCCGCGGCCTCTCAGGCGGGCGCGATCGACCTGCTCATCGAGCTCGACGACCGTCTGCTCACCGGACGGACGGTGGGCAAGCTCGAGCGCTACGACCACCTGCTGGCCGGCTGGTCCGTACACACCACCCGCTACGGACGCCGCCAGGACGCGCTGCCGATGGTCGTGTTCGTATGTCGCGATCGCACGAGGGCCCGGGAGTGCGCGAAGCGAGCGGACTCCGTCCTCGTCGCCTGCCGCGCCTACGCCGGCGAGTATCCCGTCGACTGGGAGTATCCCGGTAGGGAGCGGACCCTGTTCGTCGCCGAGCGCGATGCGCACGAGGGGCTCCTGCGCGCCTACGGCATTCCCCGGCTGCCGCCCGAGGTACGCATAAGCGCCGCCCACGGCGATCCCCGCGCGGGGGAAGCGATAGCAGAGCCCCGGGAGATGCTTGGCGCGTTCCCAACGCAGGCCGGCGAGTAGGTCTCTTAGAGACACAAACCAACGAACGCCGGTGGTGGTACGGTATTTCGCGGGTCGAAGGCACATGGGAGCGCGATTGAGACAGATGGTCGTTCAGAGAGGCATCGTAATGTCAGGTAGAGTCGGCGTCCCACGTCGTCCTGTCCTTGCCGCCGGCCGCGTGATCCTGTCCGTATTCGCGCTGGCGCTCGCCGCCCTTGCGCTCTCCGCTTCCTCTGCCTACGCGTCGACAGAAGAATACTCGTTCGTCGCCGAACGCTACCCCGTCGAACTGGAAGCGATCACCCACGACGACGGGTTCGAAGTTACCGGTGGCGTCGGCATCTGCGAAACCGCTACGTACACGACCGGTCCGATCGCCGGGCCGAGCACCTCGGCGTCCGTGAGCGCGACATACAGCGGCTGCAAGGGGGAGATCGGCGGGAAGATCTACAAAGCCTCCGTGGACATGAACGGATGTACCTACAACTTCCATCACTTCGTTTTCGAAGGCCACCAGACAGTCGCCGGGAAAGTCAGCGTGGAATGTCAGTCCGGTCATGAAATCGAAGTGAAGATCCCCGAACTGAACGCGAACTGCGTTGGCAGGATTCCGGCTCAAACCGAACTTCCCGGGACGACGTACACGCTGGCCACGAGCGCAACGGGGTGGCCCACGATCGACGCTGCCGCTGCCCTGACCGATGTCGAATACTCGAGCGAAGACTGCCCGGGTATCGCGAAATCGAGCAAGGAAACAGGCGCAGAACCGGGCAGGCTGGAAGCGGGGGAACTCACCGGTGAAGGACGACAGATCAAACTGACCGGAGCGCCGCTCGAGGCCGAAATCAAGGGCTATGAGGCCGGCGCCGCTCACGAAGAAGCGAACGAGATCGGCGTCGAAGGGCGGATAGATCACGCGATCGCCTCCGGTGGCGGCCAGATCGCGGGTACGGTCACGAGCGAGCTGGCTGCCCCGATCGAAGGCATCGGCGTCACGGTCTTTGGGGCGAGCGAAGCAAACTCCGGCTTTTACGGCTCCACCACGACGAATGCAGACGGCGAATACATCCTTTCGGGGCTCCCGGGCGGGGAATATAAGGTCGAGTTCTCCACGCTCCATGGGGGTGGCGTCGACTATGCGACCCAGTACTACAACGGTACGGAGTCCTTCCCCCAGGCCGAAGCGGTCACGGTGACCGCAGGCGAAACGACGGGAGAAGTCAACGCGGAGCTCCAGCCCCAATCGCTGCAGACGCCTGGGCAGATCACGGGGACGGTCACCAGCGCGGTGACGAAGGCTCCGCTCGAAGGGGCCGAAGTCGAGGTAGTCCAAGCGGCCACGGAAAGCTTCGTGGCCAGGCGCTCGACCAATGCCCAGGGTCA